>ERZ1292625.389-Hain-H41-01um-R1-389-length-68121-cov-13_pt1 | contig 68121 bp, 69 predicted proteins | sample MGYA00564400_ERZ1292625 | MGnify/ENA primary metagenome ERZ1292625 (study PRJEB36523, sample SAMEA6512639) | groundwater metagenome | collected 2019-01-08 | study: AquaDiva: Metagenomics assemblies of 32 groundwater samples | reverse complement strand
CCATTTGAGTATCAGGTACTTACGTCATGTTTTTGAACGAGTGCGGAAAACAGGACAAAGAGGAACCCTCCGAGAAGAAAGAAGAACCCGCAACCGCAGCTGAAGTCGAAGTGAACCTGCCTGCCGGACAGGCAGGGAAAGAACCAACAGGGGATATTGCGAAATAGTCCTTCTTTTAACAAATATTTTTAGACCCTCCAAAGCAGAAATCTGGAGGGTCTATTTTTTTATTCCTTTCTTTGCATATTCATATACTAAGCGAACTGGCATTTCAAGAAAATGATAGTCAATCTTCCTTCAAATAAAAAAATATATTTCGCGTCTGATTTCCATTTAGGTGTGCCCGATCATGCAATTAGTGCGGAGCGCGAGAAGCTAATTGTAAATTGGTTGGAATCAATCAGGCATGACGCACACTCTGTTTATCTATTGGGCGACATTTTTGACTTTTGGTTTGAATATAAGCAGACCATACCAAAAGGTTTCATACGCTTTCAGGGAAAACTTGCGGAGTTGCGTGAATCAGGGTTACCTATCTATTTTTTTACCGGTAATCACGATTTGTGGATGTTTGATTATTTCCCCAAAGAGCTTGGTATCCCAATTTATCGCGAACCACAGGTGCTTCAGGTAGGAACATCCAAGATGCTCATAGGTCACGGGGATGGCCTAGGAATTGGGGACCCCAGTTATAAGCTATTAAAAAAGTATGTATTTAATAGTCCATTCTTTCAGTGGTTGTTTCAATGGCTTCACCCAAATATAGGCATGGCACTTGCTAGTAAGTGGAGTCAAAGGAGCAGGATCAGTAACATGAAATTGGAAGAAAAATTTTTGGGTGAAGAACGAGAATTTTTACTCGCTCACTGCCGAGATGTTGAAAAGACGGAACATCACGACTTCTATATTTTTGGACATCGACATCTCCCCCTTGAACTTAAAATTGGCGAAGGAAGTCGTTATATTAATCTTGGTGAATGGGTCCACTTTAGCACCTATGCAGTTTTTGATGGTTTTACAATGGAATTAAAAAGTTTCAAAAAATGAAATTCATCGGGTTGCTTCTATTTGTGTCTCTCCCCTTTTTATCAGCGAGCCAATCAAAAAAAATTGCCGCATTTAAAACTTCTTCTGACATTGTCTACGCTGCTATCGACCGTGCAGGTGATTTTTACCTCGTTTTACAATCGGGGGAAATTCAAAAGCATGACAAGAATGGAATCAACCTTGGCTCTTATGCGCACGAAGGTCCACCCACTTTGTTTGATCCCTCCAATGCTATTCGCTTACTGGTGTATTATAAAAAGGCACAAGAGTTCACGTGGCTCTCCCCCGATCTTGGGGCTAATCCCTTTGAAAAGATTGATCCATCGATTGCCATAGATATTTCACTAATCTGCCCTTCGGGAGATCATAACATATGGATATTGGATGATGCAGACCTGGGCCTGAAGAAAGTAAATCTTGGTGATGCAAAAGTTATTACCGAATTCTCAGTAAGCGATCAGTTTAAAGAAAATAGGTTTACCCTGATGCGTGAATATCAAAATTTTCTTTTCCTTCTTGATCCAAAACTGGGAATTGTTGTATACAATTCATTGGGGATACAAATACGAAAAATTCAAGTCCTTGATCTGGTCTATTTTAATTTCCTAGGAGAAGAACTGTATTACATTTACGACAATAAATTAAAGTTTCTTGATCTATTCACGGCTGAGACACGTGACCTGAATTTACCAACCGCGGCAGAATTTGCCCTTCTCACAGATGAACGAATGATTTTAGCCAATCAAAATCAAGTAGAGATTTTTGAGTTTAGTCCCTAATACCTAGAATAGATTTAAGTCTTAATAATGACACAATAGTTTTTAACAGTGTTCATTTTTGAACATCTTTGCGCACAAAAGAACAAAAAAGAATAGAATTACCGCGATTGCGGACACCTGGCGCATTGGCACAATTTTTCCTATTTAATAAATTATAAACCTAGAGACTGTGAATGAAGGCGGCAAAATTTTAATGATCGATGACGATGAAGATGTTCTATTAGCAGCAAAAATGCTTCTTAAAAAATATGGCTATCAAGTCATCATTGAAAAGAACCCCAACAAGATCCCCTTCCTACTGAACAATGATACCTATGACGTTATTTTGCTTGATATGAATTTCAGCAAAGATACTACAAGCGGCAAAGAAGGTTTTGCCTGGCTTGGTCAAATCAAAGAAAAAGATCCTAGCGCTGTAGTAATCATGATCACAGCCTTTGGAGACGTGGAAATGGCAGTGCGTGCATTGAAAGAAGGTGCCACAGATTTTGTGTTAAAGCCCTGGCAAAATGAAAAGCTAATCGCTACCATATCTACTGCAATCCGTTTGAAAAAGTCCTACAATGAAGTGGATAAACTTCGAAAGGCCAAAGAGATGTTAGAAGAGCAAATCAGTCAGCCCTTCCGCGATATTATAGGCAACAGCCCTGCTATTAAAGAGGTGTTCTCCTTAATTGATAAAGTGGCGAAGACTGAGGCCAACATTTTGATACTAGGTGAAAACGGAACTGGAAAAGAGCTGATCGCGCGTGCTATTCACCAAAAGTCAATGCGCAAAGACAGTTCATTTGTTTCAGTGGACATGGGTGCCATTACAGAAACTCTTTTTGAAAGTGAACTTTTTGGGCACAAGAAAGGATCTTTTACCGATGCTCGCGAAGATCGACCCGGCAGATTTGAACTAGCCAATGGAGGAACATTATTTTTAGATGAGATCGGCAATCTAAGCCTAAGCCTGCAAAGTAAATTGCTTTCTGCTTTACAATCCAGGCAGGTAACCAGGGTTGGTTCTAATCAATTTATGGAAGTAGATATACGGCTGATCTGTGCGACCAATATGAATTTGCATCAGATGGTGAGGGATGGGAAGTTTCGGCAGGATTTATTATATAGAATAAATACAGTGGAAATTACGATACCGCCTCTTACTGAGCGCGGGGATGATATACCCATGTTAGCCAATCATTTCCTGAATTATTATTCCAAAAAGTACAGAAAGGATGTGTTGTCGATTTCACCTGAAGCGCTTACGAAGCTTAAAAAATACGCATGGCCGGGCAATGTACGCGAACTGCAACATGCAATAGAGCGCGCGTTAATTATGGCAGACTCTCCCACCCTACAGGAGAGTGACTTTTTGTTTAGTCGAAAAGGCAATGATATCAATAACTCTGATACGCTTAACCTCGATGAAGTGGAAAAAGCTGCCGTTGCCAAGGCCATACAACTGCACAACGGAAACATATCCAAAGCTGCAGAGGAGCTCGGCTTAACGCGTGCATCGCTCTACCGCAGGATGGAAAAATATGGAATTTAACTGGCGTTCTCCTTTAATTACAAGGATAGTAATTTTGGTTGCCACAATTTTCGCTTTCGCATTTGTCACGGTAGGGAGCAATAGAAGCTACCTTTTAATGCTTGGCCTCTTGAGTGCCATTGTTTTTCAAATAAAACATTTAGTGGATATTTTAGAATCCTCCAACGAGAACATAGCTTCCTTTCTTGACTCCATTGAGTTCGATGATTTATCTGCTTCTTTTAAAACGAATAATCAGGACCCCGGTGTCCAAAAACTCCATAAGGAATTAAATGAAGCTCTGGCTAAGTTACGTATCTCCCGGAAAGAACGAGATTCGGAATATCAATTTTTCAAAAACATCGTTCAGCACGTTGGAATTGGAATCCTTACATTCAAGCGAGATGGTTCTATTCAAATTATTAACAGTGCAGCCAAACGATTACTACGAGTAACCAAAGCCGATAGTATTGAAGACTTGCGCAAAATGAGTGAACCTTTGGTTGAGTCATTCCTCAAACTTAAAACGGGGGGCCGTGAGTTAGTTCGTCTAAAATCAGGTGATGAAATCATTCAACTTTCAGTATATGCTATAGAACTTACATTGCGCGGAGAGGAACTCAAACTCATTTCCATGAGCAACATACAAAGTGAATTGGAAGAAAAAGAAATGGAAGCCTGGCAAAACCTTGTTCGTGTGCTTACCCATGAGATCATGAATTCAGTCACTCCTATTTCATCATTGGCCGGAATTGTAGAAGAAGATATAAAACACAAACTTGAAAAAAGCAATGAAGTTAGCCTTAAGAAAGAAGAGGCCGAGGACATGTACTTGTCTTTACAAACAATCAGCAGGCGAAGTGAAGGGTTAATTCGTTTTGTAAAAGAATTCAGGAATCTCACACACATCCCAAAACCGAAACTAACAGAAGTAGGTGTAAAAAACCTTCTGGAAGAAATGGCTTTACTTCATAAAAAAGAGTTGGCTGATCACAATGTCTCTATTTCTATCTCAGTTGATCCCGAGCACCTGGCGATAAGTGCTGACAAGAATATGATTGAACAAGTTCTTATCAATCTGATCAAGAACGCAATCCAGTCTTTTGATGAACAAGCCGATAAACGAATTGACTTAACAGCATTCGCAAGTGAAAAGGGAAGAGCTGCTATTTCGATAAAAGATAATGGGCAAGGAATTGATGCCGAAGCTCTGGAAAAAATATTCATCCCATTTTTCTCTACCAAAAAAACCGGATCAGGAATTGGATTGAGTCTATCCAAACAGATTATGCGTCAACATGAGGGACGGATTTCTGTAAAATCTAAATTGGGAGAAGGGACTGAGTTTATTTTGAGATTCTAGCCCTGATAAGTAGAATTCTTAAGCTGTTAAATCCTGTACAGACGACCAAATCACATCAGGATTATCGAAAAGTTTTTTAGCTTTGCGAAATCGCAATTTGACTATGCCCGACATTCAAAAAAAGGTCACCAGAATTCTCACCGAAAAACTTGGTATCTCTGAATCAGAGATTACCCCCGATGCCAACTTTGTAAAAGATTTGGGAATTGATTCCTTGGACTATGCGGAATTGGTTATGGAATTTGAGCAAACTTTCGATATCAAAATTCCAGATGACGATGCAGAAAAAATGCAAACCATCAGCCAGGCAGTTAAGTACATAGAATCTAAAATGAAAAAGTAATTTCTATCACTTTCCTTGCAATTCAAAGTAACTACAAAAGCGTTTCATTTTTTCCGCCATATTGCCTAGAAAAGGCTCCTGCATGCCTGGTTTCTCGATTGATGAAAAAAACCAGCCATTCTTTTCTTCATTCCAGAAGACCATAAACTTCTCATAATGGATAAGGAGCACATCGCGATCATAAATTTCTTCTCCTTCTTTATCCAATAATCCCGTAAATTGTAAAAGGATATGATCTTTCTTAAATAATTCACCTTTCTGACATTCAATACTGTTTAACCTCATTAACAATCTGGCTTCTTTATCCCAGGCCTTAAATTTTATTTTTCGCGGCTTAAAATCGGTTGACACCATAACATACGTTTTTTATAAATTTGAGAGGCAATACATGAACGAAAATAATAAGGTATTCTTCATTATCAATAAGTATTCTGGTGCAAGTTCCCGGCCTGAACTGGAAGGCATGATTATTTCACAATGTAAGGAGCTCAATTTAGAATGCTCTATCGAATTTACACAACATCGAGGCCATGCGACAGAGTTAGCAAAAAAAGCTGCCTCTCTTGGATTCAAAAGAGTATTTGCTTTGGGCGGAGATGGCACAGTTAATGAAGTCGCACAAGGACTGGTGAATAGTTCTATTCGAATGGGCATTATACCGAAGGGATCTGGGAATGGTTTGGCCCGTCACCTGGGTATCCCCATGAATATAAAAAAATCATTGGACATCCTGAGATCAACCAAAACGATTCAAATGGATACCATCCAGGTTAATAACAAACTCTCCGTTAATGTTTCCGGAATTGGTTTTGATGGTCACGTAGCTGGACTCTTTGGAGAAAATGGTAAACGTGGATTGGCCATGTATGTGAAACTCGTGGCCAAAGAGTTTTTTAGTTTTAACGAATTCAAGGTAGATATGATGGTTGACGACAAGTCACTGACCCGCTCTGCATTTATTCTGGCAATCGCAAACTCTTCCCAGTTTGGCAATAATGCAACTGTATCACCATATGCCTCTGTATGCGATCAACTCATGGACGTGTGCGTTATCCACAAAGTTCCTGTTCTACAATCGATAGGCTTTGTCAGAAAAATGTTTTCGCGCAAAATTCATGATTCCTCGTTTGTAGAGATAATCAAGGCTAAGAAATTAAGCATGCATTTTCAGAGGCCCATGCCCTATCATATTGACGGAGAGTATATGAATCCAGAAGCAAACTTTGATCTTGTGTTATCACCGGCCTCATTAAACATGATTGTTCCTGACAATCCAACATTAAGTCATTAGGTTGTAGGTGACATTTCCCATGCTACCAATGCGAAAAAAACACAGGCTTAGGCGATAAAAAGAATGCCACAACTATTGAGAGATTGCTATCAAAAACCTACCAGAGAACAGAAAGGGCGAACTGGTTTTTTATGAAGTTGAATTGAAGAAATTGAGAGAAGAGAAATAAAATATAATGGTAAATCGGTAGCCCGGTAATTGGGTGAACAATCAGACAGAATACCAGGCACCGAATGCCTAATTTACCCTATCCTCTTCGCTTTAAATCCTTCTTGTATCAGAAAATCAACTATTTTAACACGCATATCGCCTTGAATTAAAATTTCTCCAGCTTTGGCAGAACCACCCGTACCACATTTGGTTTTCAGTTTCTTGCCAAGTGATTCAAGGTCAGCAGTTTTTCCGATAAATCCAGACACCACCGTTACTTGCTTCCCTGCTCGCGCATTTTTATCCAATGTAACTTTGAGATTTTGTTGCAGTGGTGGTAGAGTATCTGCTTCATTTTCGGGTTGCACCATGTAGTTAAAATGCTGATCAGTAGAATACACCACACCATCACGATTTTTCCAATCATTATTTTTTTTCATAGAATGGAGACAAATAGAAAGATTGCGTTTAAAATTAGGACCAAGAAAGTAACAATTCCTAAATTAAATTGGAATTCTACACTCCACTTTCTGACAATGGCCAGCATGGATAGCAAAAAAAGCAAGATAGGTGCAAAACTAAAATTATGGTAAATAGTAGCCAGGTTAGTGAGCACATAATTTTCTTTGCTCCCAACCGTAACGAGTATTCCTAAAAAACGTGAAGTGTGTACATCTACTGATGATCCATAGGGGAAGTACTTTATCTCATCATACTCAATCGGAAAATGATGACCCTTATCTGTAACTAATAAATCCGCTTTATAATTGTGCAGCACCAGAGTGCGAAGTAATTGGGCATCCGTTATCACTCTCTCCTCGCTAATATTTCCTGGAAGAAAATAATCCATCCATAATACCATACACCAGGCACATCCCACCCATGCGAGTTTTTTAAGAAGCGGCAGGGAACGTTGCATTAATAATACTCTTTCTGAAGGGCCTGATGGACGTTGTGGTTTATAACCAGCCTCTTGCCTTTTCCGGTAAGCAGGATCACGATGCAAGGTTGGCGCTGAATGTCCTTCTAAAGCTTGCATGAGCATCTGATTATACAATCTGCGCGCAACCGGATCGCTCAAAACCTCATAGGCTGCGCTCACTTCCTGAAAGGCCGCCTCGGCTTCAGGTAACGGATTTTTATCTGGATGCAAAGAAATCGCTAATTGCCTGTAAGCGCGTTTTATTTCTTCTTCTCCTGACTGAGGCGAGACACCCAATATATCGTAGTAGTTTTTCAAGCGGTTGAAATGATCAAATCAATTCAAAGTTAAACGTGCCCGAACCGATAAAAGTGCCCTACGTAACCATGGAATCGAGGGAATTTCCACCAAGAATTGAGTTAAAGAACAAAGCCCGCTATGTACGGGCTTTGTTCATTTATTTTTCAAAGCTTTACTCTTAACGCTTCACAACCATAGTTAATACAGGTTTCAAAGAATTACCCACTACATTCTCAGCCATACTGCCTGCCAATACGTGAGCGAGACCAGTACGGCCATGAGTAGCCATGGCAATCAAGTCAGCATTAATACTTTCTGCAAAATTAATGATCCCTTCCTCAGCAGATGTGTCATTATATACATTGATTGTATAATTTTTAAGGAGCAATTTCTTTGCAAATTTCTCCATATAATCTTTAACTTCCCTATCACGCTGAAAATCTGCGGGAGTATTAATGCGCACCAAATGTATGGTAGCGTTGTAAAGCTGCTGTGTGCGTTTGACGATTCTTGAAAATACTTCTTCATCCTTTGACAAAGCGGTGGCGTAGACAATATTTTTAAAGCTAGTTGAGGATGGCATTCGGTGAACAGTAAGTACCGGACAATGTGCATGGCGTACAACTTTCTGCGTGTTTGTTCCAATCATCATCTCTTCCAACTTCGTTCGTCCTTTTGTCCCCATGACAATTAATTCCACTTTATGTTCACTGACGATGGTATTCATACCATGAAACGGATTTCCCAATCGTAACTCCCCTACTAACTTTACTGAACTGAACCGAGGCTCTAATACCAATTTTTCTAATTGCTTTTTTGCTTTTTCAAGTAGCTTAAATGTATAAAGTTTATCCTCCCAGTTACCCTTCTGCCATTCTCCAGAAATGCGATAAGAGCCAGATGTTGCTTCCTCTACAACATGTAGTACAATGAGATCGGCTCCATCTTTCTTAGCAATATCGAAAGCCGTTTCCAAAGCAATTATGGAAGTCTTTGAAAAATCAACAGGAACTAGTATTTTTTTCATGATCGATATATTTTATTGTTTGGATAGTAGTAAAATTAACAATTTTGGTCTAAAAAAACGAAAACTAGCGACAAAGCACTTCAGTTCCTTCAATCTGACTCTTGCGATTCTCAATGTGGTTGTGACTAAAAACTGACCGCCCGATTAACAAACATCCAGAAACCACCAGCAGTAAAGTTGTTACTCGGCTTAGGTTACGACTTAGAAATCCTGAGGATATTCCCAGCAAACCTGGTATGCCAAGCATGACAGGCCAGGTTCCTAATCCAAAAAAAAACATAAAAACAAAACCTTCCCACCAGGAATCCAATGAAAGACAATACATCATAGCCAAGTAGGTAAGCCCGCATGGAAGTAGGCCATTCAGCATCCCTAACATGATTGAAGAAAATGATCCCTTATGTTGTAAAAATGATCCGAATTCTCTCTTGAGCCATGAAGTAAACTGGATAATACCAGCTGATACAATCGGAATTTTAATGCCACTGAGTCCTCCAAAAGCAATCAAAAGGAGAATTGAGCCCATTAAAAATGACAGCACCTGTTGATAAACAGAAAAATGAATGATGGTTCCAACTGTCGCTGTAATACTACCCAATACACCGTAGGTAACTATTCTACCGACATTGTATACTATTTTTTGGGTTATGAAAGGTTTCTTAGCAGTAGCTGCCATGATTAACGGGCTGCACATTCCTAGACAGTGAAGACTACCAGCCAATCCAATAAGCAAGGCAGTAATTATCATATCACAATAATTTTCTCATAAAAATAATCTTTACCCTCCATACTCCACTTAAATTGGGCCCTGTATTGGCCCTTTGCAAAGCCATCTAAACTAAACACCTGAACATTATTGTGTGTGGATTCAATTTTAAAGTGCAAATCAAGACGTCCATCAGACGGCCGCATAAAAGTCAATTCACCCTTCTCCACTTCCTGAAATCGGGAAAAATGAAGCTCAATTTGATTTTCCGATAAGGAAATTTGCGGACGTTCCTGGAGCAGATTGGTGTTTTTAATTTGATCCATTTTCTCACTGTGCGCCAATTCTTCCTGATAATAGTTTGCCGAAACCAGGTTAACATCCTGACGCACACAAACTACTACCAACACGCCAATAAAAACAGCGAATGAAATAAAGGCAACAATAATCCCTTTTCCGAAATCCATACGTTTAATTTCTTTTGTGTTTCAATTTCAAAGGACCAATAAATTTAGCGTTGGCAGTTTCTACCCGCTTCCCATTCTGGTAAACTCCCAATTCAATAATCGTTCGCATAGTGGTAATTTCAGACTCAGGTAATTTTACCATGAAAATTCCTTTGAACATATTTTCCTTTGGCACTACAATGACAGGATCGCCAACTTTACTGAGCGCTGCCATGGAAGGTGATTCAATCCGCAGTTCGATTGGAATATCATCAAAGGTTTTGTTAACAAATTCAATGCTATACAGGTTTGTTATGAGACCATCTTCTGTCTTTGTATACAGGGTCCCAGGTGCTTTCAATACCGTCATCTCAATATCGGCACGGGTGAAGATAAAATAACTAAGCAGGCTAAGCAAGGCGACCAATACAACTGAGTAGCCGGCAACACGGGCAGTGAATATTTTTTGATGACCCTGCTCAATGGCAGTGTAAGAGGAGTAGCGAATTAAACCTTTTGGTTTAGAAATCTTCACCATGACATCATCGCACGCATCAATACATGCAGTACAATTCACACATTCCAGTTGGGTACCATTGCGTATGTCTATACCGGTGGGACAAGCGTGCACGCAGAGCTTACAATCAATACAATCACCTTTTTTATCTATTTGCGCCTTCTTAGCTCGTCCACGGGGTTCACCCCTTAGCCAATCATACGCTACTACAATTGAATCTTTCACTAGCAACACTCCTTGCAACCTGCCGTACGGGCATACCACAATACAGGCTTGCTCGCGGAAGCGTGCAAACACACCATAAAAAATTGCAGTAAATATCGTTAAGCCAATAAACCCAGCCATGTGCTCAGTGGGGGACTTTGTCACGATTTCTTTTACTTCTTTCAGCCCAATCAAATAAGCCATCAAAAGATGAGCTATTATTATGGATATCAGCAAAAAGATAAGATGTTTACTTCCTTTTTTTATGGCCTTTTTTACATCCATCTGTGACTTATCAAGTCTTCGTTGTTTATTGGCATCTCCCTCAATCCAATACTCAATTTTGCGGAAGACCATTTCCATAAACAGCGTTTGTGGGCAAGCCCAACCACACCATATCCTGCCAAACGCCACCGTAAACAGGATAATAAAAACGAAAAAAGTAATCACCGTTAGGGCCAAAAGAAAAAAGTCCTGAGGCCAAAACACCTGGCCTAAGATAATGAACCTTCGCTCGAAAATATTGAAGAGCATGAATGGCTTTCCATTCAATTCAATAAAAGGACCGGCAAATAAAATGGACAATAAAACGGTAGATACAATTACCCTCCCGTTGTGATGGGTTCCAGCTGGTTTTTTAGGATAAACCCAAATGCGCTTACCTTCTGCGTCAACAGTGGCAATGGTATTGCGGTATTCCTCATCATACTCATATAAATTCTCCTGCACTTTCATACTTTTTTGAAATTCGGAATTGAGTCCACGAGAATGGAATTGGGGAAAATTTCCCAATCCGATTGCCAAATGCCTCTGAATTATTAAAGACTTGCCTGTACTTTTACACTATCAACTTTTGGGGCGATTGGTTCGGCTTTAAACAACGAGCCCTCGGGCTTTTTACCATTCACTGGGTTGGTGCCGACCAAGGTTAACAAATAACTGGCTACGTTTCTCATTTTTTCTGGACTCATCGTGCCACCCCAGGCAACCATGTTAGTACCTGTCACACCATTTTTGACCACTTTATAAACATCTGTCATCGTGCCCCCATGTTTCCAATATTCATCGGTAAGGTTCGGGCCAATATCGCCTCCTCCATCAACTCTATGGCAGGATGCGCATATACTGGTAAATGTTGACTTACCGTCTTTCAAATTGGCAGCATCCGTTGTGGCAGAAACATTATTCTCATCGATTTGAATGCCAGGGCTTGCCGCTTTCCTTCTTTGCAATTGGTCATTGGCAACTGCCACTTCATTATCATATTCGCCAATTGAGAGAGGAAGAGAATCCGTTACATGATAAGCAAACAAATAGATCGCTCCCCAGATAATAGTAGCGATGAATAGATAGCTCCACCAAGGTGGTAAGTGATTATCCAGTTCGCGAATTCCATCATAGTTGTGATCCAACAGAATAGTAGCCTCTTTTTCTACTGGCACAAAGTTATTTGCACCTTGCCAGATTTTCTCCCACATAGTTGGCCCAGGCTTATATTCTCTTCCCTCCTCAGCAGCTTTCTCAATTTGTGTCTTTTTTACCATAATGTTTAGCACTTTCAACATGTAGACCGCAACTGTTAATACGAGCAATATCACGATGAACATGAAACCGACTGAAATATAAAACAACAAATAAGGATCATCCCAAAGGGAAGGCGTTACTGCTTCGGTAGTGCTTTGCGCTAATAGAGTTACTGAGGGCAAAAGCAGTATGAGCAAGGTTGAAAATATTTTTTTCATACTTTGTTAGGGATTAGAGTTATCGGTTTCGGCATCTGCATCATGGAGCGGCATTTGGCGCATTTCATTAATATATTTTCTGTCGACTGTAATAGCCCACCAGCTAAGCACTAAAAAGAAAATAAAGAAAATGCAGAACGAGATGATGGGCCAAATCTGTATATTTTCAATGGATTGAAGGATTTCTTTATACATAAACTAGACGTTAGAAGTAAGACAAAAGACTAGACATATTACTTAGTTCGTTGCTACTTTTTCGGACTTAATATCTTTTCCAAGCCTTTGCAAATAAGCGATCAAGGCTACAATTTCGGCATCAGACGGAGTTTCATAGCCTTCCATCTTCAGAGCCTCCGCTATACTATTTGCCTGCTTATCTAAATCAGCATTAGCAAGCTCTTCATAGCCATCGGCATACGGAACACCTATTGTGCGCATGGCCGAAATCTTTTCTGCTGTCCTTTCTTTATTGATTACCTGATCATAAAGCCACGGGTATGCCGGCATAATGGAACCTGTCGAAACATCTCCAGGTGTTAGCATGTGGCGGTAATGCCAGCTGTCTGCATACTTGCTACCAACCCTATGTAAGTCAGGTCCTGTTCGTTTTGATCCCCATAAGAATGGATGATCATATACAAATTCACCTGCTTTTGAGTATTCAGCACCTGTTGGATCGTAGCGTTGCACTTCCGATCTAAATGGTCTCACCATTTGCGAATGGCAACTTACGCAACCTTCACGCACATAAATATCCCTGCCATGTAATTCAAGTGGTGTGTAAGGCTTAACACTGGCAATCGTGGGAATATTAGATTTGATAAGAAAAGTTGGTACCATCTCAATAGCACCTCCAATTAAGATAGCTACCAACGCCAATACTGTAAACATCACTGGTTTACTCTCTAACACACCATGCCAGTTGGCTTCACTTTGCGCTGATTTAACCATGGGTGCAACCTCAACCTCTTCGTTCGCAATAAATTTACCGGCAGCGGCAGTCTTCATCAAATTATACACCATGATAAATACACCCGTCAGATAAAGTCCACCACCGATTGCCCGTAACATATACATGGGTAATATCTGGGTGGTCGTTTCCAAAAAGTTAGGGTACACTAAAAATCCATCAGCATTAAATTCTTTCCACATCAGACTCTGCACTACACCAGCAATGTACATGGGCACCGCGTAGAAAATGATTCCGAGTGTGCCAATCCAGAAATGCACATTGGCTAGTTTCATGGAGTACAGTTTTGTTGCCCACATCCTTGGGATCAGCCAATACAACATCCCAAAGATTAAGAACCCATTCCAACCCAAACCACCAACATGCACGTGTGCAACAATCCAGTCTGTGAAGTGAGCAATGGCGTTTACGTTCTTAAGAGATAGTAACGGACCCTCCAGCGTAGCCATTCCATAAGCTGTAACGGCTACTACCATAAATTTTAAAACAGCATCTTCACGCACCCTGTCCCAGGCACCACGGAGTGTAAGCAAACCATTTAGCATACCTCCCCAGCTTGGGGCAATGAGCATAATGGAGAAAACAACACCAAGTGATTGGGCCCAATCGGGCAAAGCCGTATACAACAGGTGGTGAGGTCCTGCCCAGATGTAAAGAAAAATGAGTGACCAAAAATGTATAATAGATAACCGATACGAATAAACCGGCCGATTCGCTGCCTTTGGCAGGAAGTAATACATCATACCCAGAAAAGGTGTGGTAAGAAAAAACGCAACGGCATTGTGACCATACCACCACTGAACTAAAGCATCTTGCACCCCGGCATAAATAGAATAACTTTTGAAAAGATTGACTGGGATGGCAAGTGAGTTTACAATGTGCAACACCGCCACGGTCACAAACGTGGCTATGTAAAACCAGATGGCCACATACATGTGCTTCTCTCTTCGCATTATGATGGTACCTATCATGTTGATACCAAAAACCACCCAGATTAAAGCGATAGCAATATCAATGGGCCACTCCAACTCAGCATATTCCTTTGATGTGGTTAAGCCTAATGGCAGTGTAATGGCTGCTGCCAGTATGATCAATTGCCAACCCCAGAAGTGGATCCAACTGAGGCTGTCATTGAACATCCGTGCCTTTAATAAACGCTGCATCGAATAATAAACGCCTGCAAACATGGCGTTACCCACAAAAGCAAAAACTACCGCATTGGTGTGCAGGGGGCGGATTCTTCCAAATGAAGTGTACTGAATATCAAAATTAAAAATCGGGTAAAAAAGCTGGATGGCAGCCAGCAAGCCTACTGTCATTCCTACGATACCGAAGATAACGGAGGCGATGATAAAGGCCTTGACAACCTTGTTGTCATAGTGGATTTTTTCTAGTTCCATAGATCGGCTTTGGGTTTATGATTACACATAAAAGTAAAAGCATGCTGAGGAGCCAGATATGATGATGATTAGTGAAAAAGATGATTTTTGTCAGGAAATTGTAGCGGATGAAATAGTATCTGACGAAGAGAAATAAAACAGCTAAATGATCCTCAAAATGATAGTTCATGGCCGATTGCTGGCTTAGTAGTATCCTGCTAAAGTTTTATAACTTTGTTTTGCTCCTGAAAATAGAATCAAATAAGATAAACTATTTCTGAAATTTGAAAACAATTATCCAATAATTGGAAACCAAACAGAGCAAACCAGAATCGGCAATTGTTGAGAAAATAATTAACTCCGTTGATGCAATGCTTATGGGTGAATGCGAGTAGCTAGGAATACTGCCAGTTACAGAGAACATCCTTTCAAAACTTCGCTGAAAGCAAATCAAGTGTTGGACGAAATATTGAGCAACAAAAATTTCAGCGACTTCTAAGTTCAACTAATATCAAGTGAAGAATCTACCCTAAACTTTCTCTGATTTCAGCAAATAAACTTTCTCTGTCTTTCTTTGCCGTTCTCACAAACTTCATATCAGCCGCAGTTTCTTTATCATATTTAGCCGACCATAGAATTGCTTCGGTGAGTAACGGCAACAAGTCAACTCCTTTCTCGGTCAGCCTGTAAATTTTTCTTGAGTTGTGTGCTTCATCAATAGTTCGGGTAACTATTCCCGACTGTTCAAGCAATACCAATCTATCAGCAAGTATATTGGTTGCAATTTTTTCTTCCATTTGTAACAACTCATTGTAGTAGTGTTTGCCTTTGAACATTAAATCACGGATAATTAGAAAAGTCCACTTGTCGCCAAAGATTTCTAAAGCGAAATTTATCGGGCAATCCGATTTACGTTTTTGTGTTGCCATGCACGAAAGGTAATTCAACTACTTGCAATTTACAAGTAGTAGCGTATATTGCAGCCAAACAAATAATAAAATCACAAACATCATGGCTACAATCCACAACGAAATTACAGTAAATGCAAGCATTGACAAGGTTTGGGCAATGCTAACTGACCTTGAACTTTTAGACCAATACGACCCGACAGTAAAGAAATCAACATTGGTTTCAACAGAGAAAACAGGCATCGGAGCAAAAAGAAAAGTTCACATGCTTGATGGCAAAAATTGGTTTGACGAAAGGGTAACTGTGTTCAAGGCAAACGAAGCTCTAACGTATCAATTAACTGATTGTTCGTTTCCCATCAAAGGACTTCAGCACAGTTACAGTTTTGAGAAAGTGGGCAGCCAAACGAAAGTGAAACAAGTAATGGAATACACTGTAAAGTTTGGCTTACTTGGAAAGTTGCTTGATGCAATGATGATACGCAAGCAATCAGATACAGGAATTAAAAAGTTCTTTGCAGGACTTAAATCGTATGCCGAAACTCATTAACTATCACTTATGGCATACAACGAAAAATTAGCAGGCAGAATCAGAGAGTCCATTGCAGTCATTCCAATGGTGGAAGAGAAATTTATGTTTGGTGGAGTATGTTTTAGGCTGAATGGAAAAATGTGGGGGGGTGGTGAAAGACGAAATGATGTGCAGAATAAATCCTGATGTGTATGAAGAGGCATTACAAAAAGATGGCTGCCGGGAAATGGTTTTTACAGGCAGACCAATGAAAGGTTATGTGTTCGTTGACGACACAGGAATGAAAAGCAAAAAAGAATTTGACTACCGGATAAACCTTTGTTTGGACTTTAACAAAAAAGCCAAGGCAGCCAAGAAGAAAAAGAAATAACAGTAGTGGCTGTTGTTATTCCGCCTCATTCCATCAAAAAAAACCAAAAAAAACTTGCGTAAGCAAATGCTTACACGTAAGTTTGAGTAACCAAATACTTACATAAAGTGTCCGACACAGCAAGGCGAGATGTTTTTCAAGCAATAGCCGACCCAACAAGAAGACAGATAATTGAACTTGTTGCACACAAAGCCATGACCTTAAATACCATTGCCGACAAATTTCATATCAGCCGACCTGCCGTTTCTCAACACATTAAAATTTTGAATGAGTGTGGTATTATAGAAATAGAAACCATAGGCAGAGAGCGCTTTTGTAAAGTTCAACCCAAAAGTTTAATACCAGCTTTTTTATGGTTAGAGCAGCATCACAAACAATGGACAGAAAGGATTGATTCCTTTGAGAAGTATGTAAACAAGTTACAATCGCAAAATAGTAAACGAAAAAAGTAAGAAAATGAGCAACGAAAATGACGCATCAAATCGAACACTAACCTTAAAGAAGGTTATCAACGCACCAGTAAAATTAGTTTGGGAAGCATGGACAAAATCCGACCATGTAATGCAATGGTGGGCTCCCCCAGGAATGAAAATAAATTTGATTGAACACAATTTCCAAATTGGCGGCAAATGGAAATATTCAATGCCAATGCCCGATGGAAATCTATTTATTTCGGAAGGCACATACTTAGAAATAGAACAATATAAAAAAATTGTAACCACAGCAGATTTTAAACCAATGACAGAAGATGTAGAGTTGCATGTTCTGTTTGAGGCAGATGGAGAGAAAACTAATTTCACATTCAGCGTTATTCATACAACTGAAGAATACTGTAAGGCACAAGAAAAAATGGGCTTCTACAACGGCTGGGGTTCTGCATTTAACAGAATGGAAGCATTAATAATTAGTCAAAACAAAAAATAAATAATCATGCCTCTACACATAAACATCCTCGCAATTTTGGTAGCTGCTGTTGCCAACTTTATCATTCAAATGATTTGGTATACTGCTCTCTTTTCAAAATCGTGGAGCAAAGAAATGGGTTACGACCCAAACATGAGACCCGATACAAAAACAATGCTTAAAGGAATGGCACTTACTATTGTAGGAACTTTTCTTTTTGCATGGGTGCTGGCTTTCTACTTAGCCGGATGGCAATATATTCCCGGTGCAAAAGAAATGAGCCCTTTGGTAACAGGCATAAATTCCGCTATCTCTGTATGGATTGGTTTTTTTGTTCCCGTTCAGTTGAGTAGAGTTGTTTGGGAGAAACATTCCTGGAAGCTATTCTTCATTAATAGCGGTTATCATTTGGTTGCGACAGGGGTTGTTGCACTAATTCTTTCTTACTGGACTTAACAGGCAAGCAAAGTGTTGTAAGGCCTTGTGAAATGACAGCTCCGAAATCGCGCACACATTGCCTGACCACACTTGCAGCCCACATCCAAAGCCAGTCAAAGAGAGTGCTCAGCGTAGCTAATGTAGCGAGGTGAGACAAGACCCCACGGCTGGCAACAAAACTGCATAAAACATGGCGGGATTCAGTGTTGCATTGCAGTTTCTTCGTTTAGTTTCTGCCACGTGACAAGGCGCATATTTTAAAAGGCCCATCTGCAAGCCATGCAAGCCCTTCCCTAATAAGAATACGAAAGTCGCAGAAATCCCTTCCAATAATTGGACTTGGAATCTATTTCAATAGTTCATAGTTTTGTGAACTATTAAACAATTCCGTATGGCTGACAAAAAGATTTTTGAGTTACACGCTGAGGTGTGTAAAGCATTGGGACATTCCCTACGGATTGAAGTAATTGACTTATTGCAAGACAAAGAACTGTGTTTCACAGATATTTTGGATGTGACCGGGGGACTAAAATCGAACCTTTCCCAGCATCTTTCAGTAATGACAAAAAAAGGAATCCTGAAAGTTAGAAGGGAAGGACAGTGCAATTACTTTTCGCTTTCGTCCAGGAAAGTCGCACAAGCATGCAGACTAATGCGTGAAGTACTAATAGATAATCTTAAAAAACACAAAGCAATTCTTGAAACCATATAATTTATCACACATGAGCAAGACAATTTTAGTGTTAGGAGCAGGAACCGGTGGAGTTGTTACTGCAAATGAATTAAGCAAGAAAGTCGGAAAAGAAACGAGAATACTCATCTTTGAAAAAGAAGAAAATAATGTTTTTGCCCCTTCCCTGCTTTGGTTAATGGTTGGTAAAAGAAAACTAAATCAAGTTTTAAGAAAAACCCGCAAAATTGCCAGAGAAGGTGTTGAAGTTATAATCGGTGAAATTAGAAAAGTAGACCCCGCTCTAATCTCCGTTACGGTAAATGGAAAAGAATATAAAGGAGATTATTTGGTTGTTTCACTTGGTGTAGAACAAGTTTCAGAACACAACTTAAATAATTTCGGCACGGATTTTTACACACTTGATGGGGCAGCGAATTTTAACGAGCAACTACAAAAGTTTAAAGGAGGAAAAATTGTTGCTTTAATTCCTTCACTTCCTTTCAAATGTCCGGCTGCACCTTATGAAGCAGTAATGCTGATAGAGAGTTATATCCGTAAAAAAGGATTGGCCGATAAAACAGAAATTTCCCTTTACACGCCTGAACCCGGACCAATGCCTGTTGCGGGAAAGGAATTATCAGCAGCAGTTAGGCAAATGGTAGAGACGAAGGGGATAAAATATTTTCCAGGACACCAATTTATATCGGCAACCGAAAAAACTTTGACTTTCAATCCCGTCTCTGGCGGGAGTAAAATTGTTGATTATGATTTGTTGGTTTACACTCCCAAACATCAATGCCCATCGGTAATTAAGCAAACTCTGTTAGTTGGAAAATCAGGTTGGATTGAAGTGAACCGAAATACCCTGGAAACGACCTTTCTAAATGTATACGCTATTGGCGACATAACTTATATTCCACTTGAGCTAGGTAAACCATTGCCAAAAGCAGGAGTATTTGCGCATAATCAGGCAGAAACCGTTGCTCATAACATCGCTCAAAAAATTGCTGGAAAAATACCTGACAAAACATTTAACGGAGACGGGCAATGCTTCATTGAACTAGGGGAAGGAAAGGCAGGTTATGCCGGAGGTAATTTTTATGGTTCACCTTTGCCTCTTGTAAAAATGAAAAAGCCTGGGTTCATCTGGCATTGGACAAAAGTCTGGTTTGAAAAATATTGGTTCTTCAAATACTTCTAAACATAAAAATATGAGCAAAATACTAATCATCATTAATGATGCCCCATATGGAACAGAAAAAGCATACAATGCTTTACGGCTAGCCAATCAATTAGGCAAAGAACATCCTGATGTTCAAGTAAGAATATTCCTGATGGCCGATGCGGCAAGTTGTGCTGTTGCCAACCAGACAACTCCCAATGGTTATTATAACATTGAGAGAATGCTAAAATTATCTTTGACGAAAGGGGCAAAAGTGAAAATCTGCGGAAGTTGTGCAGAGGCCAGAGGACTTAAAAATGCTCAACAAATTGATGGGACTGAAATTAGTACAATGGCAGAACTGACAAACTGGGTAGTGGACAGTGATAAGATATTGACATTTTAGTTTATGCGAGAAGAGTTTTCTTCATTCATACTTGCCAATAAGAACTATGAAGCCACTTCTGTTTTCTTGCCAGAAAATTTATTACGCGAGTCAAGGAGACAGAAAAACATTTCGGATTGCAATGTTCCCGAAATTTGCATCCTAGACCCTGATGGTGATTTAGCTGATTACCTTTTGAAAAAAGAGTATGCAAGAAAAAGCAATTGTTGGGCTTGCTACCATTCAAATTTATACACATTTCAAATTGACGACATTGATATTGGAATAATTCCTTGCATTGTCGGTGCTTCTTATGCTGTTCTTGTCGCAGAGCAACTTTTTGTCTCAGGATGCAAATATTTGATCAGTGTTACATCAGCGGGAATAATTAAACAGCCTTCAACGAACAAACGATTTGCTTTAATTACGGAAGCCATAAGAGATGAAGGAACCAGTTATCACTATTTACCTAAAGAAGTGGCATCATCCATTCCAGAAAAGCTTTATCAAAAAATGAGTAAGCATACAGGTAATGAAGTTTGCCCTTGGTTTGATTCAAAAAGCTGGACAACTGATGCCCCTTACAGAGAAACAGCAACAGCGATTTCAGCAATGGAAACTGAGAACGTTACCTGTGTTGAAATGGAAGCAGCAGCATTATATGCTTTTGCTCTGGCTAAGAATAAAAATGTAATTTGTTTTGCCCACTTAACAAATACAATGGCGCAACAAAAAGGTGACTTTGAAAAAGGAGAGTATTTCGGAAGTATTGACACTATAAATTTGCTAAAAGAAGTAACAAAGAGGCTGGGGTACAAATCATATTGACCCCATTAATCAATGTAAAAGTCCGTTGCAAAATGATGCAACAAGTCGAGTGCCTTTAGTCAGGGCCAAAATATTCCAACTAACTCACTGGAATGATTAAACTATAAGTCAAGATCTTTTACACTCTACTAACCAATCCCACGGAAAAGGAGCTTTCATCCATAAGGGAGGCGATTGAAATTCCGTGTTCCACTTGTATTCTACTTTATCAAGAGCTGATATCTTTAATCCGGCTTGGGTAAATAATAACTCTAACTCGCTAGCTAAATAGTGCTTTGTTGGCACATTATCGATATAGAGGATGCCTCTGATAATATCAGTTTTACTGCCCTTAAAACAATGTAATTCATCCGAACTTATCTTTTCTGGCTTAACTCCTTCACGGATATACCAATCGATTAACCGCCAGGAAGAAAATAAAGCAGACTCCAGAGATGGAAGCACCACTACTGCAGACGCCTTTTTTCTCAACGCCCTTGCTATATTTTTCAGCATGCTTACATTTTTTTCAAGTGCGGGAAGCATCACTACGTTGCAGCAGAAAAGAAAATCACAAGCGGGTAACCTAATATTTCGCTTAGACAGATCCATTTGCATTAACGAAATATTTTGAAAGTGCCTTTGCTCAGCTTGATTTAAAAGTTCTTGTGAAATATCAATCGCCAGAATCTTACCGAATAATGGTGACAAGTAAGAAAAAGATTTACCATTGCCACACCCAAAGTCGATTACACTTTTCCTTTTGCCGGAATGTTTAGAAAAGTAAAAACGAAGTTTCGTTTTTAAGTCACTCTTAAAAACATCAAATATTTCGTTGTTATAATTATTGCCAATACCATCCCAATGCGATTGTTCATTCATGTATCGTACAATAATGGTCTGGAAGGAATAATTATTTGTTGTTTCGTTAATTAACGATTGGTTGTGCCGGGTGTAGGAGTTAGAAATTCTTTCCATGAAGCTCCACTATCAGAAGACCGGCCGAATGAGATGTTTTCGTTTTGCTTCCCAAACGTGAGCCGATCAATAGTACGGCCATGTGTATCATAAAATCCAATAAATTCACCGTCCTGATCCAATTTAAAGCCGAGATGCAACACTCCACGATCGGGATTTCCATCTGCCCATATCAATAGAAACCCGCCAGGTTGAATGGAAGTTATTTCAGGGCTTTTTACAGGAATCCGATAAGCCAGAGGTCTCAATGAGTCCTGAGAAAAATACATTCCACCTATATCCACTGAAACACTTCCAGCATTATAAATCTCTATCCAGTCTTCAAACGCATTTTCCTTTGTCATAGCCTCAGAGCAGCATGACGAATTGTTGGTCATAAACTCATTTATGTACAACCTAGGTTGCTCCTTCCTTAAAAAGAAAAAGGCGATTCCGGCAGCCATTAATAACCCTAACCCAAGGAAACCGAATTTATTTAATGATGTTGTCATACTTTAGTAACGTCCAGAATGAATTTATCCTTCCAAATTCTTTGCAAGTTAATAATAACTCCACGAATGAGCAGTATGGCGATATAACACTCTCATAAATTTTTTTAAATAAACCGTGCCCACAAAATCAATACAAATTTGAGCGGCAACAGATCCCAGGCTTAATAGAGAATAATTTTGGTTATATTATTTTCACTTGGTCATATTGCAAGTAATAACTTAAATGCGAGGTATTTGTTTAAGTCTCTTCGTATACTTTCTAAACTACTTATTCTATTTCCCTGCTTTCGTGTTCCGTATTACTAATTGAAGAATCAAAAATAAAATCGTAATATTCCATAAACTGCAGATTCAACGATGGAGTCATTTCTAAATTTCTTTGAAACAATGCCAGTCTGGCAAAGATTGGCATGGGTAGTAACCTGCCTGGTTATTTGTTGGATTCTGGAAGGGAACTACCCTTTGTTTAGCTTTTCGTATCGGAAATGGAAACATGCCGGAGTAAATTTTTTTTTCCTCACAACCACACTAATCATCAACGTGATTTTCGGGATTGCTACTGTAGGAATTTTTGTATGGATCAAGCAATATCATATCGGCCTTACCTTTTATATTGACTTACCCATTTGGCTGGAATTGCTCACGTGCATTCTCATCTTTGAATTAATGGCTCAGTATCTTATACATTATCTTCTACATCGCATAAAGTGGATGTGGAAGTTTCATATGATCCACCATAGCGACACACACCTCGATGCTACTTCGGGCACCCGGCATCATCCCGGAGACTTTGTCATGCGAGAAATATTTGCACTTGCCGCTGTTGTGGTTACTGGAGCCCCAACGGGATACTATTTCTTTTACCGGTTTTGCACGATCTTTTTTACGTATTTCACACATGCCAACATTAACTTTCCGAAATGGCTCGACAAGCCATTAAGTTTAGTTTTCATAACACCGAACATGCATAAATTTCATCATCACTATCAGCGTCCCTGGACGGATAAAAACTTTGGTAATATCTTTTCCATCTGGGATAGGCTATTTGGAACATTCGTGTATGGAGACCCAAAACAAATACGCTATGGATTGGATGTGCTGGAAGATGCTAAAGATGAGAACATTGGCTATCAGTTAAGAATACCTTTTAATAAATCCATTAAAACTGATTACTAGGTTTGAATATAGCTTTTCCACAACTTTATATTTCGTAACGGGCACCTTGATTGTCCCAGGATGGAGCACACTAGTCCCGAAGAACAATAAATAAATATAAGCGGCTTGAACAGAGACTGTATCAACTAGGTTAACAGTCCCATCTTATGCTGAAATACTCCCGCAATCGTCTGTGCACGACTTTTCACTTCATCGGCTTTAAAGCCCTCAAAGTGCTCATCAACTGTTTGAGTGAATAATTCTAGCCACTTGTTAAAATGAGAGGTGTTAATAGCAAGCTGAACATGCTTTTGAAAAGGATTGCCCTGATAGGAAAGGTCGCCTAATAACATTGACGACCAAAAGTTGTACATAATGGGGAGATGATTTGGCCAATCTACGTGTTTGAAAACAGGCCCGAGAAGATTATCGATTTTTACTTTAACGTAAAAAGAATCAACTAACAAAATGATATCCTTCCGATCACCAATATCTTTCATCTAAAATTGTGTTTTGCGATTTTTTTTTATACTGCACTGTCCCCTCTTAGTAGCGGTACTAATAAAACAACAAAGTCTTTGCCTGCAAGTTATCTTGGAGTGAACTTAGCAGGCGAAAACAATGTAAGAAGGTATTTCCGGTTAATTAAATCTACTTTTTAGCGGGAGGCAAAAGAACTGCATCCACAACATAGACTATGCCATTCGATGCGGGAACTGTCCCTAAAATATTGGCACCGTTCACTGTATATTTTCCATCTTTAATAGCAATGACCACATTGTCCAGATTCACCTGATTTATAGTCTGACCATCTTTTAGATTCTCCAATTTATAAACTCCTACAGCCACATGGTATTCCAAAATATTACGTAAGGCATCCTTACTTTCTGGCTTAAGCAAGCCTTCCACTGTTCCAGCCGGTAATAAATTAAACGCTGCATTAGTTGGCGCGAATACAGTGAAGGGTCCAGCGTTGGCAAGTACATCTACATATTCTGCCGTTTGTAATGCTGTCACCAAGGTTGTATGGTCAGGTGATCCAACGGCCACCCGAACAACATCTTTTTGTGACACATCATCCTGAACTGAGGATTGACCACCACCTGCGGGAATTTCTTCAACAGCAGTAGTCGTTTCTTGGTTTCCGCCACCGCAGGAAAACAAAAACATTGATAAGGAAGTTAGAATAGCAAAATAGGCTTTTTTCGTTTTCATGTGTCTTTACGTTTAAGTCTTTGGTTTTACAAAGGGGCAATTTGGAGTTTACCGCTCGTCTCTGAAATGATATTTATCAGTTTTATTGTCCATTTGGCAATATTCCTACAATTCAGCTAGATGGAATATGATTCTAGTCATATTCTGGGGTAGTAGTTTTTACATCCCATTTAAGAGTCTGGGCAAAGGAGATCTTGAAAATTCAATTTCACTCACTGTTTATACGCAAAATAAAAACTAAAAACAATGATAAAAACGTATGATACCTATGATTAAGATCATAAGCAACTTGCTATTGTGACGATAGCTTTGCTGTGATCCAACTAAACCTGAACACATATGGTAGCAACAGATGAAACGATTGATAGAGCCACTGCTACAGTAGCTGATATTGCCTTATACTTTCCCCAAGCAATTGAGGTATTAAATAGGTACAACCTTGACTATTGCTGTAATGGCAAGAAAAATTTTGATGACGTATGCAAGCAGCACAATCTCAATCCCGAACAAATTTGGTTTGAACTTTTGGGGACGAATGTTGATTCTGGTACAAATAACCATATGAGGTTCGAAACCTGGGATCTTCCATTACTAATTGATTTCATCCTTCAGAATCATCATCAATATGTTCGCGAATCCATTCCGAAAATCCGGGAATTATTAGATAAGGTATGCAACGTTCACGGTGATGAACAACCTGAACTTCATAAAGTAAGAGAGAACTTTAATAGTTTGGCAGAAGAGCTATTTGCGCATATGCCAAAAGAAGAAGAAATTTTGTTCCCTTCTATTAACAGAATCATTCAACAAAATAATGGGTTCATAAAAAGTTCCACGCGACTTGGAAATTTGAATTCCCCCATCTTAGTGATGGAACATGAACATGAAACTGCGGGTGATCTGATCAAATCCATACGATCGCTCACTAATGGTTATACACCGCCAGCCTTTGCTTGTCCTACTTATCAAATTACATTTAAGATGCTCAAGGAATTTGATAATGATCTGATGCAGCACATCCACCTGGAGAATAATATCCTGTTTCCAAAGGCAAAAATGCTGTCTGTAAAATAAATACCTATGGAGCTGAATCAACAAATATTAAGTGACCTGATTATTTATATGAAATATGCCAGGTATCTGTCCGATCTAAAACGGAGAGAAACGTGGCCTGAGATCTGTATGAGGTATGAATCCATGATGGTTGAAAAATATCCTCAACTCGAAAAAGACATCCAGCACTGGATGCAATTTGTTTACCAGAAAAAAGTGTTGCCCTCTATGCGTGCCATGCAATTTGCGGGAGCCGCCATCGCACGCAATCATAGTCGCATTTACAATTGTGCCTACTTACCTGTAGATGATGTGCGGGCATTTTCAGAAACGTTGTTCTTGCTACTGGGAGGAACTGGCGTTGGTTATTCAGTTCAATATCACCATGTTGAGAAATTGCCGTCCATTCAAAAAGCAGAGAAGACAAAAAAATTTCTAATCGGAGATAGCCTGGAAGGGTGGGCCGATGCCATAAAAGTTTTGCTGAAAGGATATTTTGGGTTAAGCGAATATTTGCCTGAATTTGATTATTCCGATATACGCACAAAGGGCACCCGGTTGGTGACAGCTGGTGGGAAAGCGCCCGGCTCAGAACCACTCAAAATATGCGTAGCCCACGTGCAGGCCGTACTCGATCGAAAACAAAATGGCGAAAAGCTCACACCGCTGGAATGTCATGACATCATGTGTTATTTGGCCAATGCAGTGTTGGCAGGGGGAATTAGAAGGTCGGCAATGATTTCTTTATTCTCTGCAGAAGATGAGGAAATGTTGACCTGTAAGTTCGGTAACTGGTGGGAATTAAATGAACAACGAGGCAGAGCTAACAATTCAGTTGTACTGCCACGAGAGTCAACTACCCGCGTCCAATTTTTTACGCTGTGGAACAAAATCGAAGTATCGGGCTCGGGTGAACCTGGATTCTACTTTACCAATGATCTGGACTGGGGAACAAATCCCTGCTGCGAAATTGCCTTACGTCCTTTTCAATTTTGTAATCTTTGCGAGGTAAATGTATCGGATATCTCCGATCAGGAAGATTTGAATGAACGTGCCAGGGCCGCAGCCTTTCTAGGAACCTTACAAGCTGGCTTCAGCAACTTTCACTATCTGCGTGAAGTATGGAAGAAAACAACAGAAGAAGATGCGTTGATTGGTGTAGGTATGACAGGAATTGCCAGTGGAGTTGTAGCCCAATACGATTTACTGGAAACCTCTGAAGCTGTTAAAAAGATGAATCTGAAGACCTCCGCACAGATTAAAATTGAGTTCGCAGCAAGAAACACAACCATTAAACCGTCTGGCACAACGTCACTTGTCTTGGGTACTTCATCTGGTATTCACGCCTGGCACAATGACTATTATTTAAGAAGAATCCGGATTGGTAAGAATGAAGCACTTTATCAATATCTCTATATTTACCATCCTGAATTATTGGAAGATGATCTGCTGAACAGTAAGCAAGGCATCATACGAATACCACAAAAAGCTCCTGAGGGAAGTATTCTGAGGACAGAAGATGTAATGGATTTGCTACACCGTATTAAAAAATTCAATAGCGAGTGGGTCAGAAATGGATTTCGAAGAGGAAATAATGCAAACAATGTATCAGCCACCGTATCTATTCAGGATGAAGATTGGAAAAGAGTAGGTGAATGGATGTGGGACAATAAAGCATCTTATAATGGACTAAGCGTTTTACCATTTGATAACGGCAACTACAAGCAAGCTCCTTTTGAAGATTTAACAAAAGAACAATTTGAAGCTTTGGAAAAAAGTCTTAAAGCCATCGATTTAACGGGTGTCTTTGAGAATGAAGACGAAACAGACCACAAGGCAGAAGCTGCGTGTGCCGGAGGAGCGTGTGCGATTGTCTAAACCAATCATTTATGATCTGAGTCATAAGAATAACAGCCAAATCGAACTACTTTCGCACCAAACCAAAAAGGTATGGACACTAATTTTATTCAATTCTTAATGAATCCGAAGAAATGGTGGATACCTCTCACCATTATTCTTGCGGTAAGTATAACAGGAGTTTCGATCATCGGGTATGATACCTACTACAAGGCGCCTCCTATTCCCGATTACATTGCCGAAAATGGCGAATCAGTTTTCACGCACGATGAAATTTTAGCAGGCCAGTCGGTCTTTCAAAAATATGCTTTAATGGAGTACGGAAGCATGTTTGGAGATGGAGCTAACCGAGGGCCTGACTATACCGCCCAGGCTCTTCATCAGATTACTTATTCCTTACAGCAGTATTATGCCAATCAACCGGATATTACAAAGTTGGAATGGTTGGGTGTAGCTGCGCAAGTTCAGCGCGAGATTAAAGAAAACAAGTACAGCAAAACAAATAATCAGGTCAAGCTATCGCCTGCTCAAGTATATGCTTGCGAGCAGTTGACAGTTTATTACCTGGACATTTTTAAAGGAACTGGAAAACAGTCCCTAAAACCGGCTAACTACATTAAGACAGATCTTGAAATAAAACAACTCTCTGCTTTCTTCTTTTGGGGATCCTGGGTTTGTGGTGTAGAGAGGCCAGGCAAAGAATATAGTTATACACATAACTGGCCCTATGATGCCACGGCAGGCAATACCCCATCTCCTGCCGTAATCATCTGGTCTATTATCGGTTCGTTAGGATTGATGCTTGGATTGGGCATTGTACTGTATTACCATGGTAAGCTTGAAAAGCTTAATGATTTTGCATATACCGACAATTCCGGCCCTCTGATGACGCAGGAGGGCGTTGCTACATTTCAACCTACTGCATCACAACGTGCTACCTTCAAATATTTTTATCTTGCTATTCTACTTTTTATAGTGCAAGTAACTGCTGGCATTTTAACGGTACATGATTTTTTGAACTTCACAACCTTCTTTGGCTATGACATTCGAGGCATTCTACCCATTACCATTACTCGCAGTTGGCACGTACAACTTTCTATTCTCTGGATTTCTACCTGTTGGATTGGGGCCTCCTTTTTTATTGCCCCGCTGTTAAGTCCGCAAGAACCTGCTAATCAACGGTCAGCTATTAATTTGATTTTTGGATTGATCGTAATTTTGGGAGTAGGTTCAATGGTGGGAATCTATGCTGGACCGCTTGGCATTTTCAAAAATTGGTATTGGTTTGGGCATCAGGGTTGGGAATATGTTGAGCCCGGGAAGCTATGGCAGGGATTACTTTTTGTTATTCTGGCCTTGTGGTGCTTCATCTTGTTCAAAGCGCTTAAGCCAAGCATAAAAGTTGGACAACCCTGGCAATTACCAAATTGGCTGGTCTACTCTACGTGCAGCATTCTTGTACTCTTGCTTTCCGGCTTTGTGGCAACGCCCAAAACTAATTTTGTGATTGCTGATTTCTGGCGTTGGTGTGTGATTCACATGTGGGCTGAGGCGTTCTTTGAAGTATTTACGACAGTGCTGGTTGGATATTTTATGGTATTAATGGGACTGGTAAGTAAACAAGCTGCCATACGTGTAATCTATATTGCAACCTTACTTTTCCTTGGATCAGGTTTACTTGGTATTTCTCATAATTTTTATTGGAACGCCAAACCCGTTGGTACGATGGCATTGGGCTCCGTCTTTTCAACGCTGCAAGTCATACCACTTATCCTACTTATGCTAGAGGCCTGGCGTTTTCAAAAATTGCCGGCCGTTGCGGCCATGTCCAATGGCACCTCCGGCTTATTAAACAATAAATTTGGTATGCCTGAAGTATTCCTCTTTCTTATTGGTGTGAACTTTTGGAATTTTTTTGGTGCCGGTGTATTGGGGTTTATCATAAATCTTCCTCTGGCTAACTATTATGAACACGGAACGTACCTCACTGTCAATCATGGTCATGCTGCGCTGATGGGAGTATATGGGAACCTTTCTATTGCTACCATCTTGTTCTGCAGCCAACTTCTTACGGAAAGTAATCATTGGAAGGGAAAAGTATTCCGTTTATCTTTTTGGTCTATCAATATTGGATTGCTGCTGATGGTTTTGTTGGATCTTTTCCCAGCTGGCATACTGCAATTCCAGGCAGTGGTTGAGAAAGGGCTTTGGTTTGCCCGTTCAGCTGAATTTATAGACAGTACGTCTTTTCAAACATTGACCTGGATGCGTATCGTTGGTGGAAGCATTTTTGTGGTAGGTGGAGTTATCCCATTAACTTATGCTATTACTTCAGCAGCTAAACACTTTAAAAAATCAGTAAATAATCTTTCTAAAAAAGGTAATGTTATAGAAAGTGTCAAGAATTAAATTAATCGTCACAACCAATTATTAAACTTACAACGGCTCTTCATTCCTTTCGCATACTGATTATGGGGCTGACATTTAAAATAAACTCTCCCATTGAAGAGCTCGTTTTGTAATATCCCCAGTGATGTCGGTTATTGAAGATCGACTTATTGAAATGATGCGGAAGCAATTAACGAAAGCTACTCGCCTATTTTAAAAATATTTACTTTTGCAAGCATACTGATCATGAGACGCTGGAAAAATATTATAAACAAACCCTCCTGAGAATACCATCCGGTATTCTACTTCCCACTTGTGTCGGCATTACTGATACTACTTAATCTTCTCAATGGAAAATTGTAATCAATCTATTATGAAAACAATCATAGAACCTTTTAAAATAAAATCTGTAGAACCTCTTTTTTTTACTACAAAAGAGCAGCGCTCTATAATTCTAAAAAACGCCTCTTATAATCAATTTTTAATTCGAGCCAATGACGTTCTCATTGATTTGCTTACGGATAGTGGCACTTCTGCCATGAGTAGCGCACAATGGGCTGGCATCATGATCGGTGACGAGTCCTACGCAGGCAGCAATAGTTTCTACAACTTTGAAGAAACAATACAACAGATTACGGGAATGCCCGTAATTATTCCTACTCACCAGGGACGGGCTGCCGAAAAAATTCTTTTTTCAGTAATAGGAAGCAAAGGAAAATACATCGTAAGTAACACACTGTTTGACACCACCCGGGCAAATATTGAATACAGTGGTGCTGAGGGTGTTGATTTACTATGCGCTGAAGGCAAAGTCCCCTCTGTACCATCTCCTTTCAAAGGCAATATGGATATCGAAGCTTTGAAGAAATTTATTACGGCAAAAGGCGCAGCTAATATTCCACTTTGTATAATAACAATTACGAACAATTCGGGAGGTGGGCAGCCTGTGAGTATGCAGAATATTAAAGATGTAAAAGCCATTTGCAGTAAATATCATATTCCCCTGTTCATCGATGCTTGTAGGTTCGCAGAGAATTGTTATTTTATTAAGCAAAGGGAAGGTAAATATGCCGGTACCTCTATACCTGATATTGCGCGCGAATTATTTTCTTATGCAGATGGATGTACGATGAGTGCCAAGAAAGATGCCTTTGCCAACATTGGCGGCTTCCTTGCCATGCGCAGTGAACAACTCGCCTTGCAATGCAGAAATTTATTGATCATCACAGAAGGCTTTACTACATACGGAGGTCTCGCAGGCAGGGACTTGGAAGCAATTTCCATTGGCCTAAAGGAAGTGATGGATGAACATTATTTACAATATCGAATTCGGTCCATTGAGTATTTAACTGAAAAACTATCTGCAGCTGGTGTGCCTGTTATGCAGCCTGCTGGCGGCCATGCTGTATATTTAGATGCCAAAGCATTTCTATCACATATACCTGTTCATCTATATCCTGGCCAGGCATTAACGGGAGCCTTATATTTAGAAGGAGGTATTCGAAGTGTTGAAATTGGTTCGTTAATGTTTGGCAAATATGCTACTGATGGAAGGCTCATTCCGGCCATGATGGAACTAGTAAGACTGGCCATACCACGTAGAGTATATACACAAAGTCATATTGATTATGTGGCTGAGGTTATTATAGAGGTATTCAACAATCGACAAAAAATAAAAGGACTGACAATTACATATGAAGCTCCAACCTTACGACATTTTACTGCAAAGTTGGCGGAGCAGGTGTAATTCGCGAACGAAGCACCAGTACGACAAGCGTAATGAAATAGAGAAGAATACCCACCCCAGAAAGGATACCACTCATCATTCTTCCATCCATATCATGGATGGCATCTGACCCTATGCGTAGTAAAAGTGAACCCTGAACTAATAATAACCATCCGTATAAAATTGAGTGATACGGCTTGAAAGTAATACCAAGGACGCCAGGTAAGATAATTGGGCCATGAGCAAAAATCATAGAGAACGTATAACCCATAAAAAATACATGCAGCAAAATATCATATGAAAAAATAGCATCTGGCAACACTATTAATAAAATACCTTCAACAATTAACCAAGCGTTCGCCAACAGTAGGGCTGTCGATGAAAACCGGGTGAGACCCTCCTTTTTTAATCCGATTCGTATCACATCATGCCGTAGCATCCATATGGCAATACTTAAAAGTGCTATCCCTGAGAAATACTTTCCTATTTCATGAAAAGGTACGATAACCCCAACCACAAAAAGGAAAAGAAATCCCAGTAAGAAATATTTATTTCTTACTGAAACAGGCAGAAATTTAGACAACTCCAAACGTTCGCCTGTAATCGTCAATAATAAAAAACCCATCCACCATGGAAATGCAGCAGGATATAATTGCTTTTGAATAAGCATCGCATTTCCAATGATTAAGCAGCAGGCACCTATGAACATCAATGCCACCGAAAGGTCACGAGGATATAGAAATAAATAATAAGCTTGAATAGATAATAGCCCAACGCTTCCGGCTATTAAGAAGACGAGGCCCGGTTGAAAATATCCGGGGACTGCCATGATGAGGCTGAGGGAACTAATAAAAGGAACCACTAATACATAATTTCTCTTTAGTGGAATTGCCTTCTCCAACGCAATAAGGGTCGTCAAAAAACCGCCCACCATTATCGCTCCATGATGCATAGCCACAGCGGCAACAGGAAAATTCCAGCCAATCCGGATCAACCCTGCCCATACACCCGCCAACAGGTTTATTACGGCAAGTATCATAAACGGAACACGCAGATACACCATGGAAGTATTGGTTAAAATAACTTGCCGTCAGATATCCTTCTTCACAAATATTCTCATGGCCAGCAACAAGGGAGTTAGTGTCCAGGCCACCAGAAAAAGTATTGAGTAAATGATACCCATACTATTGCCAAAGAAATTCTTATAAAACGCACCCGTATATCCCATCAAGGCAGATAAATCCAATTTCAATAATATAATGATACGGGCCAGGTCGATGGGGTTGAGCGAAACCAAGGTTAAAGTAACTTTTTCTAAAGGGTAATCGCTGAAACTATAGATGATATATAAAATCAGGCCATCATAAATTAACGTAAAATAAAACCAAAATAATAGTGCCACCCCAATTGCCTTTGCTTTGTCCCGGGTAGCTACAGAAGCCGCAAATGCCAATGCCACAAATACAAAAGTCAATAAAAGACCTGCCATAATGAGGTAAACAGAACTTTCACTAAAATTCAAAAGTAGTATCGGTATGGCTACACCAATAATATAGGCTGCCGATAGAGCCAGTGAAATAGAAAAGTACTCTGCAAAGTAAATTGTCTTACGACTAACAGGTTGGGCGAGAAGGAGCTCAATAAACTCATACGAGTTATAAAAATGTATTGTGGTGAAAATAATACTAACCAAGGGTACCACCAAAAGAATAATATTCAGTAGGCTTAATGTAGCTTTCCCCGGATCGCTGTCAAGGCTGAACATACTGGATGTAATGACCAACAATAAAAATGCATATAGCATGACAAACCGATTACGCAGAATATCGTATAAAACATATTTTGCTATCTTCATCATACTATTTCAGTTTTCTTTAGATTTCTCTTCATAATGGTAGCAATAGCACGACCCAACTTTAATTCTCCTGTCTCCTCTTTCAAAAGATCGATCGTGTCATTAAATAAAATCTTGCCGTCTTCCAGGTACACCACATTCGATGTCAATTCATCCAGGTCACTCATAATGTGAGAGGTAATCAAAAAAGTACGGTCTCTATTCTTCTCAGAAAGTATTTTTTCCTTAAGGATTTCCACTGCAATCGGATCCAGGCCTGCGGTTGGTTCGTCCAATATCATAATTCGGGGATTGAATAAGAAGGCAAGCGAGGCGCTGACTTTTTGCCGAGTTCCACCGGAAAGCGTATGCATACGTTTATCTCTCATGTAATCAAGTTTAAACTCTTTTATCAAATCCTCATCAATATGAGATTGATCTTGCCGCAAGTCGCGAATCATATCAAAGATTTGTCCAATCTTCATTTGGTCCGGGTAACGGCCAATCTGCGGCATATAGCCAATCAGATTGCGATAGCTCCAATCATTGGTAATCGACTTCCCGTTTACACTAACAGTGCCTGTATCTGGCAATACCATTCCCAGGACGCACTTAATCAATGTGGTTTTTCCTGAACCATTGGGGCCAATCATCGCATACGACTTGCCATGATTAAAATCGACCTGAATGGATTTCAAGACTTCAAGTTTTCCAAACCGTTTACTTAAATCAGAAACTATAATCATAATTGCGCATAGCAGGATGTAAATCTTTTAAATTTTCAGGAGTAATAGAAGGCACAATTTTTTCAGTCCGGTCGAGCATGTACACCAAAAAGCTACGCCATAACATAACCGCAGCCGGCATCTTCTCAACGACCATTGAATACAAACTTACCGGGTGAAAAGGAACATCGCCAACCCTATCCTTATTTAAATCATAGCCCTCATACTTATCCCAGTAGTTAGCATCCAGGGTATTCAAAACCAATGATCCATTAGTGGCCATGTCGAATGTATTGGAAAGAAAACAATTTTTTGAGAATACATTCTCATCACAGTTAGCCTGCATTTTAACAGCCCAGCCGTTGTCACTAAAAACATTTCGATCAAAATGACAGCGGCTTGAACCCTCCATGTAAATGGCCACTGTATTTTTCGCAAAGCGGTTATTCTGAACATCAGCATCCCCAATATCTTTTAATAATAACCCATAGGAGGAAGAACCCCAATTGTCTTCAAAACGGTTTCCAATCATCTTTACACCTTTGGTATACATAACCGCAACACCGGCTCCATTATTCTGAAATATATTGGAACGGTATTCATCGTTATGAGAAAACATGAAATGTAAACCATAACGCATGTTGTGATGGCTAAAATTACTTTCGACAAGTGAATGAGTGACGAATTCAAAATAAATGCCATCGCGATGACCGCTGACTGTATTGTTACGAATAGTAATAGAATCACATTTCCAGGCATGGATGCCATTGCCGATTTGGTGCTCGGCTTCTGCATTAGCGTGTAAGACATTATTTTCAATCCAACATCCTTTGGAGTTAGCTAAGTGTATCCCGAAAAATGTATCTTCAAATTGATTATTCAACACCCTTAATCGTTTTACTTCGATAGCGTTAATAGCGGATATATCATTGATGCTTCCCACTCCGGTATTGATCATACGCAAACCAATAATTGATACATCATTGGCCACAATCGTAAATATTTCAAATTTATTTTCGCCATCTAAGACTGGGTAGTTGATTCCGATAAGGGTGATCGATTTTTTTTGAATGACTAAGTTGCCTTCTTTGTAAACACCTGGCATGATACGGAGTGTATCACCATCCACTGAAAGTTCTATTGCTGATTTTATTGAATTTAGCTTTCCATTCGGATCAACTACCCAGGTTTTGGCGAAAGAAAAAAAGGAAAAAGGAAAAAGGAACAAAAAAATAATTCCCTTCATCACTTGTACTGTGTGGTCACTTCGCCCCAACCAAGATAAATTCCTTTCCATTCCTTCTTAAAGGTATCCATACTTGCCTTTGTTTCAAAGGCCGCAACCTGACCATTCATTGGGCTCCTTATCTCCGCAGACTTTACATAAAATCCATTAGTAGCCTCTATCAATTTGCCCGGATGGGCATAATCAATTACCAGCTTATGCTGAAAGTCTTCCACGTTTTCATATCCCGAATTATAAAAATTGAGGAAGCAATTCATGTCATCAAACTTATAGACTTTACCTTTTCTGGTCACCAGCTCAGCTCCAAACTTATTGTCCATCAGCGTCATCTTACAAAAATGACAAAGGTCAGTACCATATACCAGAGGTTCGGGGGCTGTCGAACATGAAATCAAGACCAGAAAACTAAATGTTGATATAATCCCGGAAACGACTAACCTCATCCTATGTTTTTTTGGACCTCCATTCATAAAATACTAACCCTCCAAGGAGCACACCCACTCCCATAAAAATCCATCCTCCAATATCCGGTCCTGAGAATGCGGTGAAATTCAATAATATTTTGGTTCCGATCAATGGAGGTTGATAGGACATTCCTTCAATTTTAATGGGAGCTTCAGGGTTTAGGTTGTGTCCATAATCGTAACCCCACAGGTAGAAATCGACCAGCGCGCCAATACCTGCCATTACTATAGCTGTTAGGTAGGCGATGAGCATAAATCGTTTATTGATAATACTGGCTAATAAACCAATACCAATAATAGCACCCACCAGGTAAATCATGTAACCAAATTCTGGAAACATACTCACCTCTATCGTCTTCATACCAATGTAGTGATTCAATGCGCTGATGGTTTTCACATCCCCGCTAAGGGTATTGATCCAGATTTTCATTTCAAGGCCTTCCGGGTATTGTGGTGCCCACATCAGGATTTGCCAAAGCGGAACAAAATATGCCGAGATGAGCGCAAGCGCAGATAAGCCGACCGCTATTCTTGTAATTGGTTTTAATGATTTCATTTGTATTTCGTTAAAAAAGGCGCCCCAAAGCCGAGGCGCCTTACTCAAACCTGTAAACTATCCTGCCTGCAGGCAGGCAGGGAAACTTACTTTGAGCCTGCCTCTTCTACAACACCTGTAGAGAATTTGAGAGGCACATTGCTTCCAGCTGGTGATACGCGAGCATACCCTGACATCTCCTGGTGTAGTGCAGAACAAAAATCAGTGCAATAAAAAGGAACCACACCTACTTCATCAGGTATCCACTTGAGAGTCTGCGTTTCACCGGGCATGATCAAAATCTCTGCATTGGCAGCGCCTTTTACAGCGAAGCCATGTGGCACATCCCAATCCTGCTCCAGATTAGTTAAGTGGAAGTACACCACATCACCTAACTTGATTCCTTCGATATTATCTGGAGTCAAGTGAGAGCGAATAGCAGTCATGTATACGTGTACTTCTTTTCCTTTGCGTTCCACCTTGGTTTCCTTTTCCCCTTTGGCAACGTAGGCGTGATGATTCTCTTCAATCTTAAATATTTTAACAGAGTTTGGTGTAATCAAACTTGCCGGAATCGCCTCTGCATAGTGTGGCTCACCCGTAGTTGGAAAGTCAAGCAACAATTGCATCTTATCACCCGAAATATCATATAATTGAGCAGACTGAGTCAACTCTGGTCCCGTTGGTAGAAAACGGTCCTTGGTAATTTTATTGTAAGCGATTACATACTTACCATGTGGCTTTGAGGTTGGACCTCCCGGTACACTTAAGTGCCCGATGGAATAATAGGTAGGCACGCGATCCAATATTTCCAACGTCTTTACATTCCACTTTACGATTTCAGAAGAAACAAACATGGACGTATACGCATTTCCTTTTTCATCAAACTCGGTATGCAATGGGCCAAGACCTGGCTTCTTTACTTCACCGTGAAGAGCGGATTCATATTTAATAACGGGAATTCCTGCGAAGTCGCCTTCATAATCTTTATTGGTAATGGCTGTTTGTATTTTCCCAAAAGAGAATACCGGCATCATCGCTGCCAATTTTCCACTTCCTACAATGTACTCACCGGAAGGATCAACATCACAGCCATGAGGCGACTTAGGACAAGGGATGAAGTACACAATATCTGGAAACTCAGTTACATCCAACACTCTAACTTCTTGCTCCATCGTGGATGTTGCTGAATGAGTATCCTCACTATATACATTGTGAGCATATTTTGCTTTTTCAATTTTGCCTTTACCCTGAGCGATATACTCTTCTGCTTTTTTCCAATTCACTGCCATGATAAAGTCTTTATCTTTTTGAGAAGCATTCACTTCAAGCAATGTATAGGCCTGCTCTGTATTATAGCAAGAAAAGAAGAACCAACCATGCGAAACACCTTTACCAGCGCGGCTCAAATCAAAGTTAAAACCAGGAGTTCTAAGTTGAAACGCAATATTCATGCGACCACTGGAAGAATCCACTTTGATAAAACTGATAGATCCTTTAAAATTTTCCTTAAAGGAACTTATGGGAACATCTTTGTTTCCCATCGGAATACTAAATCGGGTACCGGCTACCAGGTATTCTGTATTTTCAGTGATGAAAGGTGATGAGTGATTACCGCCACTGTTTGGTATCTCCAGTATTTCTTCTGTCTTGAAAGTTTTTAAACTTACTCTCGCAACGCGTGGCGTATTATTTCCATTACCAAAAGCCCAGCGTCCATCGTGTTCACCTTTTGTAGTAGATAGTGCGATGTGGTGAAGATCATCCCAGGGAACAAAACCATGTGATGTATTTAACATGGGTTTGGTTTCTTCACTGTAACCGTATCCATTTTCAGGAAACACAGAAAAGACAGGAAGAATTTTAAATAACCGACCAGAAGGAATTCCATAAATGGCCATCTGACCATTAAAGCCACCGGATACAATGTTATAAAACTCATCGTATTTGCCAGGGTTCACATACACTTTCGATGCAGCATTACCAACAATGGCTTCTTGCGGGCCTTTGGGTTTACAACTATTTAAGGTAAAGGCTGTTGCTACAGCAAGCAGCAGAACAACCGACTTTATTATTGTTTTCATTTTTGTTTGTTTATAGTTAGGTCTTTTTGTTAAGTAGTATTGCGATTAAAATTATTTTTCGCCATCATTTTGCCGCATAAATTCCAGTACGTCACGGGCATCTCCAATCGACATGTTTTGATTAGGCATGCGCATCAGACAGAGTTCCAAGAGTTTCTGGGCTTCCGGATCTTTTTCCAGCATCACATCTACATTAGTAATCATATTCATTACCCACTCCGGCTTTCTCCGCTTGGTAACGTCTTTCCAGCCTGGACCAACAATGCGCTGATCTGTAAGTTTGTGACAGGCCGAACACTTCATTTCATAAATAGAAAGCCCTCTTCCTACCCGATCAAGTTCAAGTGGAGTTTTAAGAGTTACTGTTTTTACAGCGCCTAAGCCTTTTGTCGGGTCACTGATTATATCTTCAACAGCTGATTTAGAGGAGACTTGATCAGGATACTCTTCCGCGCTTTTCGGCTTATCCGGAGCGCACGAAAACATCAGCATCGTAATGGCAAGAATCAATAAGTATTTCATAGTTTCTGGTTTAGTATATGTTCATAGTGTTATTTTTCGGCCAACCAATTGAAGCTTGCCATCTCCTTCCATCTTCTTTACCGTGCGAATAACTGTTTCCACTCGCAAGCCGCTCATGTCTGCAATTTGCTGCCGTGTAAAAGGAACAACATAGGAATGATTCGATCTTGTCATCCCATTCTTTGTTATCCCACTCTTGGCCGAATCCTCTTTTAGGTATTTTAGCAAACTCATAATGCGATGTTCAGGATCGTAAAAAGAAATCTCCGAAAGGATCATGGATTTATATTTCAATCGCTGACATAAAATCTGATCCAGATGAAGATGAATCTCAAAATTTTCCCTTAATAAACGCAGAAAATTTTCTTTACCAAGCTTAATGATTACCGAAGGCTCTAAGGCCATAGCTGTGCTGGGATAAGGAAAAGTGCAAAACAAAGGAGGCTCCCCAAAACTGTCATCTGCCTTAAAAATCCCTTGAATAAATTCCTGTCCGTCAGGACTGTTCGTAATCATTTTAATGGAACCTTCCTGCACTTGAAAATAATTTAGCGCATCCTCTTCTTCGCGAAAGATGACCTCGTCCTTTTTTAATATGACTTCCCTCGCCCCGTATTTTTTCAGGACTTCCCGATCGATCATGAATCTTATTTTTTGGTTATGTAAACGTACAGTTGTCCCTTTCTTGAAAACATGATTAATATCAGTTTTAATGCTGACTTTACCTAGAAAAGCTGACAATAAAGGGTTCCAAAGGGAATTGTAATCGTTAAAACAGGAGGGCATTTTCTTCATGAGCTTTCGCAGCCCAAAAATGAATATCAAGCTTAATCTATTTTATGATTGGAGTCATAAAAGCTGTAATATATAGCGAAATTATCGAAATTTAAATGTAATGATGCCTTAGGGTTCTTTCTTATCAGTCTTATCATCATACAACATTCTCACCGAAGGTCCGTAAGTATCATCGTATTGGCCACTCTTTACATTCCAAATAAAGGCTCCTAAAAAAATAAGAGCTATCGTCAAAGAAATAGTGATCAATAGGATTAGGATAAGCATGGTGCTACTGTTTTGTTTCAGGTAAAACGCACAACGTCCGTGATGAAATTACATTCACTGCCAACGTACTAAATACTACCACACTTATACTGCTGATGGGCATGAGAATGGCAGCCACCAAAGGAGTTAAGTGTCCCGAAATCGCAAAACTCAACGCAATAAAATTGTAAAAGAAAGATATACCAAATGCTGCTTTCAGAATTGTTTTAGCTTTTTTTCCAAGCCAAATAAAAGTATGTAACTGTTGGAGATTCGCACCTTTTAAAATGCCATCACACGCTGGTGTAAAAACACCAGTATCATCCGTTATTGCAATTCCCACATCGCTTTGCTTCAAAGCCCCAGAATCGTTGAGCCCATCCCCTATCATCATTACTTTTTTTCCCGACCTTTGTAAATCAGAAATGTAGCCAAGCTTATCATGTGGACTTTGGTCAAAAAGTAATGGAGCCCTGGTTGGGAACAATTCAATCATGCGAGCCCTATCACCCTCATGGTCTCCTGACAACAACGCTACAAAACTACCCTCCAAATTTCTCAATAAAGAAGGTAATTCCTTTCTAATGCTTGCCCCAATATGAAAATACCCCTTTATCTCGCCATTAATCTCCACAAAAACCTTTGGGTCCTTTTCCACAGGCGCACCCAAAATTGAGAGATAGACTGCCGAACCAATCCTTATTTTCAGTCCCTCTACCATCCCCTCAATACCCCTTCCCGCAATTTCCGTAAATTCTTGTACGCTGCCCTTGCTGCTACCAGCAATATTTTTGGAAATAAGGATGCTCAATGAATGAGAAGAGGCTGACGTCATCACTTTTATGGCAGACAACTCCGCTCCATCCAACAGACCAACAAAATTAACCGCGTCAGATCCTCTTGTGATCGTTCCTGTTTTGTCGAAAACAAACGCATCAATAGTTGAGAGTCGCTCAATCACATCAGCATTCTTTAAATAAAACCCGTACCTACCGAATATTCGTAGCATGCTTCCGTAAGTGAACGGTGCGGCCAATGCTAAAGCACATGGACACGCTACCATCAACACAGATGTAATGATAAGCCAAACACGAGAAGGATCAATGACGTACCAATACATTGCCGTGAGCAACGCCATGCCGAGAACAACCCAGGTAAACTTACGTGCCGCCAGATCGATTGTCTTCGTATGGATACTTTCGCCCAATTTTGCGAAGGTGGCATTATTCCAGAGACTGGTAAGATGGCTCTGTGAGGTTTGCTTTTCAAGTATAAGTGTTATCGGGCTTCCAATCAATCTGCCGCCAGCATAAATCAATTCATTTGCTTTTACTTTAATGGGCTTGGATTCACCGGTTACAAAACTGTAATCAATATATGCCTCACTTTTTAAAAGGATTCCATCAGCAGGCACAATCTCCATGTTGCGCACCTTTATTTCATCACCTCTTTTCAATTCATATACTAGCGTAGCCTTCCATTCATCGTCCACCTTCTTTTGAATGGACAATGGGAAATATGATTTGTAATCACGTTCAAACGAAAGGCTTTCGTAGGTCTTACTTTGAAACCACCTGCCAATCAACAAAAAGAAAACTAAACCAGACAATGAATCCAGATAACCCGGACCAGTATTGGAAATAATGTCATACGCACTTCGGAAAAAGAGCGCAAACAAACCCATCGCAATGGGCACATCAATATTTATCTGCTTTTGACGGAAACTTTTCCATGCTGCCGTAAAATATTCCTGACCGCTGTACAAAATTACCGGAACTGCTAATACTAAATTCAGATAAGAGAATACCTGACGCAGGGTTTGATCGGCTTCATCTAATCCCAGGTATTCCGGAAAGCTGAGCAGCATAATATTTCCAAAGGCGAATCCTGCTATTGCCAGTTTGGTGATCAACTGTTTATTTGTACTAATGGATTTGGTTTCTCCCTCCAAACTAATTTGAGGGGCATAGCCAAGGGAAGCTATTAATTGAGCAACATCACTTAATTTTAATTGCTCCGGGTTAAAATCAATGGATAGGATTTTACGACTGAAGTTCACTTCTGATCTGAGAATTGCCTTATTTAATTTTTGCAAATTCTCTAACAACCAAATACACGATATGCAATGAATTGCTGGGACTAAAAATCTTACCTTAGCGTACTTCGAGGAGTCAAATTCTATAATTTCTTTCCGTATGGAAGGTTCGTTTAAAAAAGAATAGGCCGTATCTGAAACATATCGGAGGGAAGTGCCCGGTGTCTTTTCAAAAGTATAGTACTCACAAAGGTTATTTTCGTTTAATATCTCATAGACTGTTTTGCAGCCCACGCAACAAAATGTCTTTTCATCAGAAGCATGAATATCATCTTCACACAATTGGCCACAATGGTAGCATAATTGTACTGCCCCCAATTTGGATTGAGCGATGGCTGTCATCTTATAAAATCAAGTAGAATATTTTTTCGCGGTCTGATGGATAGCACCAATTCAAAGAAAACTAATTTCACTTTTCTACAGAGGTCCAAATAGGACAATCAATATGATTGACTATGTCTTCGGCTATGCTGCCGCTCAAAAGATGATTGAGTCCTCTTCTGCCGTGTGTAGACATCGTCACCATATCGGCTCCGATTTCATGAACAAAATCAATTACTCCCATTTCCTGGTCAGTAGCATTGTAAACATTCAAAGTAAAATCTTTCAACATAAAGCGCTTTGCGAAGTCAGCTAGTTCTTTACGTGTAACCTTATCCCGTTTGAAATTAGCTGGAGTATTAATATAAACTATATGCAATTTTGCCTTAAAGAAATTTTGAAGATCTTTCACTTTCCAAATAAGATCATCCTGAGCTTTTTTATTATCCAGTTTATTTGGGAAAACAATGTTCTTGATAGTTGTTGCTTTAACTGATTTTTTAACAGCTATAACAGGTACTTTTGACAAGCGTACTACTTTTTCAGTGTTGGATCCAACCAGAAATTCTTTTACACCTGTGGCACCCTTGGTACCCATGATTATCAAATCTGCTCCTTTTTCAGTAACAAACTGTTGAATGGCGTGAACAGTTGGTCCGAACTCGATAAATGAACTAACTTTTGGCCCTTCTTTCGCCCACTTTCCAATCATTTGAGAAAAATTCTTCTCCGCACTCACTTTCATATCTTTTAGGAAAGACTCTTCGAATGAAAGCGTTGGCATAATCATGGTATCATGCATAACAGGCAATTCGATGACATTCAGTAAGATGATTTCTCCTTCGCTTTGATTGGCAATTTCAACCGCAAACTTGAAGGCTTGAACGGCAGAATCAGAAAAATCGCAGGGAACCAGGATCTTTTTCATAACATTTCGAATTATGCTCAAAGGTAAAATTTCTATATCACTCTCCCGAATGACGCCAATCACTGTAAAAAATGACTTATATCAGGTTTTAACATTATTTCCGCTCATGATATATTAACTATAAAGATGCGAGATTTCTGGCACGGAAATACGATTTTGTATGGAACACTCTGTCACCCTTACATACTAACTCAATATCCGAAATTATAAAAAAGTTACTTATTTTACTGGTTCAAAGATTCAGATTCTCTTTGAAATAGATGTGTCTGTAGCAGAATACCCGACTTTCAGAGAGAAGTTTTACAAATAGGAAAATAAGTTACTTGCCCTGGCATTCGACATGACAAACAAAAAGTAGTAGAACCTTAAAGATATTCAAGCAATAGGAAATGAGATTTTATCAGGATTTTAAGAAGCATTTACAAAGAAAATCTGTTCGGCAATTGGTTGCTAACTTCAGAAATGAATATATCTCAAATGGCATCCATGAAAAGGACATGGCTAGAAATCCAATTGACCAGTTTGAAAAATGGTTTGTTGATGCAGTGAAAAATAACGTTAATGAACCCAATGCTATGCACCTTTCAACGGCAACTAAAGACGGAAAACCTTCGGGAAGGATAATGCTATTAAAAGGATTTGATGAAAAGGGATTTGTCTTCTTCACTAATTATGAAAGTAGAAAAGGAAATGAATTAAGAAACAATGGTTTTGCCTCATTGACTTTTTTGTGGCTCGAACTTTTTCGCCAGGTAAGAATAGAGGGAAATGTTCTTCCTGTTTCCTTTGAGGAGTCTGCTAACTATTTTAGTAGCCGCCCAAGAGGCAGTCAAATAAGTGCATGGGCTTCCTCCCAAAGCAACATAGTTTCAAGCAGAAAAGACCTGGAAGAGAAAGTAAGGGAAATAGAAATTCGTTTTACCAACAAACCAATCCCTTGCCCAGATTATTGGGGAGGATTTCGTCTTATTCCAGTGAGCATGGAATTTTGGCAAGGGCGGGCTAGTCGCTTACACGACCGCATCTTATATCAACTTGAACAAGATAATACATGGAGCATACAACGATTATTTCCCTAATCAAGTTCTCCAGGTTCTTTTTAAACAAAAACAAAAGTTCTCTCATTAATCTAGTAACTCTGAGATGGGCTGACCGGTGCAACCGCTAGGGAATTTTATTTTTAATAAAACGGATAATGTTGGAGCAATATCTGTGATGGCATGGTATTGTGATGAACTTCCAATTTTTATTCCCGCACCATAGAAAAGTATTGGTACGTGGGTGTCGTAGGTGTAGGATGAACCATGTGTTGTACCTTTTACTGCAGTTGAACTGATCCATCCTGGCTGAAGGGTATAAACGATATCACCTGAACGCTTTGAATTGAAGCCTCTGATAATAAGTCCTTTGGGTCCTCCTTCCTCATAACTTCCCTGCCGTAATAAACCTTCGCCAAAAACCTCTGCAACGCCCTCAGTGGCGATCAAATATTTCGATATCAACTCTGTTGCTATTAACAAATCTATGCTTGATGATCTAGGGTCACCGGCAAAGAGTTCCTGATTCAAAAATACCTGATCGTTGCTGATGGATTCAATCACTTTTTTTCCTGGAAAATAGGTAAGTAAAAAATCATTTAGCCCCACCTCAAGATTGGCAACATTAAAATTGCCAACAGGTACTTTGATATCCTTCAAATACTGCGGAACATCGGCTACAGCATGGTCGGCCGTTAAAAAAACGGTGTATTGATCTTTGCCAATTTCTTTATCCAGCGTGTTAAACAAATCTTCAAGGTTTTTATCAAGTCGTATATATGTATCCTCTATTTCAACAGAGTTTGGACCCATCATATGACCAATGATATCTGGTGAGGAATATGATACGGTAAGAAAATCAGTCCATTCATCTTTACCCATTGCCTCTTCGATAAAAGTTGCTTTTGCAATTTCAGTAAGCAAGTCATTTCCAAAAGGCGTCAAAGGAAGCAATTCAAATTCTCCGTTTTTTTTCCGCAGATCCTTCAGATTATATGGAAATACCGGTCGATCTTTACCAGCCAGCCTTGCTTCATATGGTGAATCATCTGGCCCACTCTCTTTGTATTGTTCAATGGGCAAGATTGTTTTCCAATCCTGGGTCAAATATTTATCAGACAAATTAAGTGCATTAAATTGATCAACCCATACTGGTAAAGCAGCTTTGTAATAGGTGCTGCTGATAAACTTTCCTGTTTTACCATCGTACCAATACGCTCCGTCAGGAGTATGCCCAGCGGGCAAAACTGCACCACGATCTTTTAAGGAAACTCCTACCACCTTTGCCCTTCTTTGTGTTGATAATTCTAATTCATCGGTGATGGTAGAGGATAACATTCGCCATGGGGAAACACTACCCATACCCTTATCACTGCCTAACGGTTTCTGTCGATCGTCTTCAACACAGTTTACATTTTTTTTTAATTCCTTGTCATACCAGTCGTTTCCAATAATTCCATGGATGGAAGGAGTCGTTCCGGTATAAATAGAAGCATGACCAGGCCCTGTAATGGTAGGAGTATAATTATAGTGAGCATTACTCAGCATAAAGCCATTATTCATCATACGCTTGAAGCCACCATCTCCAAACTTACTGTTGAAACGATAGAGATACTCTTGACGCATCTGGTCCACCACAATACCTACTACCAGTTTGGGCCGTTCCTGTTTAAGTGATTGTGCCTGGATAGCAATGGCAAAGCATAAAAATAGAAAGAAGAATATAAGAGGCTTCATTATTTACAATTTTTGGGGAAATTAAATAATAAATCACAAGTAAATTTTTATTATTTATAAGCGGAATATAAATGTTGTTGTTGGATATTGGGCCATAGCCAAATATACCTCAACCCAATTTCCAAATCAGGTATTCAGCGTTTCATTTTTCTTCACAATAAATTTCATCATATTCTTCTTTTTCATACACCTGTCTTCTCAACAATTTTCCTTGCTTATTGTAATAAATCACAACATAAATGCCAGCCTCTTCCACATTCTTTTCAGTAAAATACATTGGTTCTTCATCGGAGCCAATGTTTACAATATCACTGAATGTGGGAGGTATAACAATTCCAACCCTATTACTGATAATACCATAGGCATTGTCCTGATGTATGATCATTATTTTCTCTGAATCCGAGTTTAGAATCATCCGATAATCCTTTATCCTGCTTATACTTGCCTTGTTTGTGTACCAGTTAAAAATCATCCATTGAAAATTCTTCTTTACGAGTGCCGATGAATCGTTCCATTCCAGAATTTCTTCAAATTCAAAATCCCCAAAAGGTTTTGCTTCAACATCAATAAAACCCAGGTAACCCTCTTTGGAAGCAATAAAAATATTGGTTTGAAAAGGTCTTACATTCCGTTCAAACAAAGGCTTAATGAGTTTCCTGTTCTTCAAATCAAACAGGCCAAACTTCTTTTCTTTAAAAAGAGAGGCATAATTCTTTTGTGTCGCCACGATAAGAGAATATTCATTGGGCAAAATCACTTTCCCCTCACTGCTTACCAATCCTTTTTTTCCATCACGGGTAATCATAAATATCTGGTTTCCAAAATATTCTATATCGTCAAAACTCAACTGAAATAGTCGGCTACCTGTGGCGGCATCGTACACTGATTTTTTATTTTTTTCCGTTGTGAAAAAAAATAGTTCCTGATCAGAACTACTGACAAACTTGAAATCAAATTGGGCGGGGAATCTTTTACTCAATCCAGAACTTAAAAAAACATTGAGCGTATCATTCTTTAATGCAAAAGCAAGATGATTTAAAAACCAAATACTGTCCACTTGTATTCCAATACTCTTCTTTGCAGGGATATTAAAAAGTTGAAGTTCCTCCTCATTCTTTAGCGACAACCAGTTCTCATAGAATCTAATTTCATCAAATTGCTGACCGGACAATTCATTGGCGATTCCGATAACCTTGAATTTTTCATCCTTCTTTGTTACATATCCATAAGGCGTTTTGTTAAGAGTCTGCCTGTCCAATGGAATAATGAATTCCAATTGGCTATTCAAGGTGCCTTCTAGAGCTCCGTTTTTGACTAAATAGGTTCCCATTTCAATTTGCCGCACTTCATCAAAAACCATTGATTCGGAAAACGGATTTTTATCTGCAACAGCACCAATTTGATCAGCTGTTTTTAGCAATCGCTTTCCTGACCTTACCAGGATAATAATCTGTTCAAGTGAATAGATGTCGTCATAGTCTGGAGGAAGTAAGTTTCTGCCATTCAAAGCTATCAATCCCCATTTGCTATTTTTTTTGTATGCTATAAATCGGTTTGCAACGATTTTTGTGTCTTCAAGGCAATAGGAATTTAGTTTAAATCCTGACTTGTGAATGATTTGGAGGCAAGATGAATCCTGGACTTTAAGAAAACCAAAGCCCATATCAAAAACATCTTCCATCAAACCCTTGTAAATAATCACTCCACCCCTGCTGATAATACCTTCAGAAGTGATTACATAATCCGTCCTTATTTCACCGCACTTGTAATCCTCATAAATAATATCAAACCTGGGAGCCATTGTCTCAGTTCCGTATTGGTCCATAAAACCAAATTTTTCATTCTTCATTACAGGCACCCAATATCCTTTTTCGAGAGAATTAACGTGCTTCAATGAGTCCATTAAATTTTTATAGTCAAAAGCGCCCTCTTCACCATGCTGAAGATGATAAAGGATATCTCCAGCTCTTTTGTGAAAGTAGGATTCAGGATAGGACCTAATAAATTTCGCCAAGGCATCTGGTGTGCCACTAGCCGTTGAAATTTCAAAAATATTTTTCTCTATTTCTCTCCGATAAGGAGTTGCCGGGAATTCATTTAAAAACTTTTCATAGCTTTTTAGTTTCCCATCTCTGGTCTTGTCCTCAAATAATAATTTTTCATATCGCATTTTAGCTTCTTCCTTGCGATGAGAGGAAGGATATTCGTTTATGTAATTCTTGAATACCTTATATGTATTTATCTTCAATGCTCCGATAAAGGCAATTTCATCACGCAACTCCACAGCTGCATCATGCTGGGATGCAAATATGAAATGCTCCAAAAAGAACTGATAACTCTTTACCGTGTTGATTGTTTTGGCCCTCTCAAAAGCAGCGCTATCCATTTTCATTCGGAGGTTGACTAAAATAGCACTGTCCAGTGGAAAGCGTTCCATCTTTTCCCTTAGCTTAATAGAAGACTTTTGAAAATCTGAAAGTGAGGCTAAGACATAGTGATAAGCCGAATCAAGGTTATGTTTTGGATAAGTGTCTGAAAAAAATAAAAGTGAATAGACATAACGCGCCTCCGAATTCAGTGTATCTTTTATCAAACTCTTCCGAAGATACTGCTCGGCCTTCATCCAGTTCCCTTTTTCCATTCTGTTAAGTGCTGATCGACCAGGACTACTTTGCCCATAAAGGTCGTGGCCACATAGCAGCATTCCTGCCAGACCAGTAAAGAACATGGAAAGCAAGAATGTGCGATAGCTAAAAAAATCCATTGCAGAGATTGAACGCTAAATGCGCCACGGTATTTTCCCTTATTTAAAATCTTCTCTTGCCGGGCTGAAAACATCCATCACCTGGCAAGATGTGATAGCTTTCGCGGAATGTAGTTCGTTGGAAGGAATATACACCACGGTGCCTGCTTTCACCGATTGAGTTTCACCACTCACGGTAAATTCAAGTTCACCTTCCAGTACTATGCTCCATTGCTCGTGAATGTGTTTGTGCTCGCCTACCAGAGCACCCTTTTCAAGTGTGATGCGGGCCATTGTAATCTTTTCGGAATGGGCAAAGGCTCCATGAACATGAGGCCATATTTCTTTGGTCTTTTGTTGAGCTAAGCTGATAAAGGGCATAATTGTTAAATTTAGGATTGCAAATTAGATCATTTATTACATCCAATTTTAAATAAAAAAGCCCCAGAATGATACTGAATAACACTGAAAAACATTACATCAGCATCCAGCGGATCACCAGAAGGAATATTTAACGGTCTAAATCTTGACTTAACATCTTGAATATTGGCAACCCTTATGTTTATATTTAAAATACATTCGTGAATTTTTCGATTATTGACATTCATAATTATAAAAAATGGGTACACACACGAAACGTAGACCATTACCATAGGCTAACCAGTATTGGCCGTCCATCCTAAAAGTGGGGCTTACTTTTTTGTTGGCTTAAGGTCCGTATGAAACAACTGTTGATCAACTTCAATGCTATATCCAAATTTTGCCATCAGATAAAATTTTATTTCGTAATACAATTTGTCAAATTTCTCCTGATCCATAAACTCTTCATTATCGCCAAATTTAATTGCTGTTATTTTTATTTTTGGTCTATCAATGTAGTAAGTCTCTGAAAGATTCTGATTTACTCGTCTTCTGTCCAACTCAGCCCAAGTAATTCCGCTGTTCTCAACAAACAAAGCAAGTTCGATATATCTTGTAAAGCCTGTATGATGCTCGCTGGTTTTAAAATCGTCCAGTTCATCATATTGATGTTCATAAAGTGATGGCAAATACATTAGTCTGATCTCCCGCTCCCATTTCAATTCTTCATTTTTGTGGAATGCAATTAAGTCCCTAAGAGAGTCGTGACTAAAATCAATCTTGAGTCTCTTTTTAAATTCCTGTTCCAACACAAAATATTCCCTAAATGCTGTATTAGGTTCGTAATAAACTTTCGACAAATGAAAATTATTCCACGTAGTGGCCCCATTCAGAATTTCAAACACAATTGCAACTTTACCGTACTCATCCCAAAGTTGCTTATTAGCTATATCCATCACGTTGCAAAATGACATAGTAAATATTCTTTCCTTGATTCGATCTATCTGGTCTTGTGTCAAACCAACGTCCTTAAATGACGACAACTCGTTGGCATCATCTGAGTTACTTAAATTATATAGTCTAAAAGTCCCGGAATTAATGATTGAAAAGAGATTTCTATAGCTTGTCAAATGAAAGAATCTCTGTCCAGCAGGTTCAATAAAATATCGTGAGTTTCGAAACCCATAGTTGGAGCTTCCATAACTAACGTGAAAATCAATTCCATATCCCCAATTGGCAACTGGCAAGTTGGGAAGTGTTGCCTCCACCCGTCTTTTAAAATCTCTTATTAAGTCATCTTGTGTTGATTCCTGCATTTTATATTCCGCAATTAAGTTTAACTCAGTAAAAGGTTCCGGACATTTGCTTAAAAAATCAGACTTTTTTCCCCGATCATAATACTTTTTCAAGGTTGTTTCGAGAATGGGCAGTTTGTGGAAGTATCAGGAAATTTATTTTTCAGTAATAACGTCTAAATCAAACCAGAAACGAACTTTTAATCGTCTTTTTTGATGTAGAAGTAAAACGGTTTAAATATGAACCATCATACCGGTGTATTTTTATTTCTAACAAACAAAAAAATGAATATGAGCATTGAAGAATTTAATGAAATGGTGACGAAAGTAAACTGGTTAACCGAAAACGGAATTGGTTGGAGATTTTATCCCACTGAGGGATTTATACGTGTTGCCGATGATGGTCAACAAATACTTCCTTACACAATCGGGGAACTTGATGGTGTAATCTATTTTGCTGACTTCTTAAATGAAAACGATTTTAAGGTCGAACTATCAGACGACCGAAAGAAATTGACACTCTACGCAGATACGCCAATTGTATTGACTGCAACTCCAAAGCCGGTTAAACCAAAAACTTGATTATGAATGAGCAAGAAAAACTTGAAAAGAAAAAAAGTAACATTAACAAGATTGCATTAGGCGGTGTAATCTTCGTCCTTGGATTTTGGATATTCGCTCCAAGTATAAAGCAGTGGTTTCCAGACTCAACAACAGATCAATTCAATGCAGTTACTTCGTTGTTCTCTGCCCTATCGGTGGCCGGTGTTATATATGCTATTCTGCTCCAAAGTCACGAACTTGAATTACAACGAAATGAAATTAAACATTCCACCGAACAGCTAAGAGATCAAAAGATAGCGTTGCAAGAGCAAAGCGAAACTATGAGGCTGCAGCAGTTTGAAAGTACTTTTACAACGATTCTAAAAGCACATCGTGAATTCGTTTCAACACTTGCGTATCAACGGGACGATGGAGGGAGTTTTCAGGGAGTTAATTTATTTACTCCGTTGGTAGACCAAGTCATCCATACACATGAGGGAAACCGGGCATCCACGTGGGAACAACATAAAGAAATTTACCAGTCGATGTTTCTGTACAAAGCCAAGGCAATTTTACCTTACTTCAGGTCGCTTGATGCAGTTTTGAAGTACATTGAACGAAGTCATCTAACTGACGGTGACAAAAGTTTTTACACTTCAATAATTGACGCTCAATTGACCAGTGGCGAACACGGATTTATTCGTTTACACATTAGGAATTTTGACCCTGTTGAAGACGTTGGAAAGGAGATATTGGCAAGATTGATTAGGTTTCAACCCACTGCCGCCAGTTTGCGTAAATAAAAAAGGGAACGATTTTAGACTGCTTTATTACCTTATTCAGCAAAATCAAAAGTAATTTTTCCAATTGTAGTGCTTTGACTAATTCTAACTATTTCGGTTGTCGAAATCTTGTCAGCATTTTTTATTGTAATGTGGTACGGATTTTTGTGAATCATCTCAATTATTTGAGAAGGGGAAAAATGTTTGGAGTCTATAACCAAACTTTGTCCCTCATTGATGATTTGTAAAACTTCATTTATTGATTTCATTTTAGTTGGGTTTTCTCATACTCTTAATAAATTGAATAATATCCGGTCGCTCTCTACTTATCCAACCGGAATGTTCACTACTGTATCCTCGTTTCAATAATTTGACAAGCCTATTTGTTAGTTCGTCTTGAACTTCGATACTAAGTTTTCCAAACTCAAATGACTCACCACCATTTTCGAAAAACTGACGAATGCTAAATTATTCCCGTTGACAATCAACAGGTTACACAGAACGTAAACAGCAAAACTCATAATGAAAGAGGCTATCGTTGACATCAAGATAGCCTCTTTTGTCGGGGCGAGATGATTCGAACATCCGACCCCCACGTCCCTAACGTGGTGCGCTAACCGGGCTGCGCTACGCCCCGAACTATTTTGGAGGTGCAATATTAATAAAATAACCGATCAGGAACCGTGCCCTCAGAAAATTTACCAACATCTAATAATTCACCTTAATATCCTTAATCTTCCTCGGCAGCCAAACCTGCATAGGGTTGCTGCCGCGATTGCACCAACTATAGTAAGGTATAGCCGTGATGGTTTTCTTTTGCGTACTCGCAGTCTGGTTATCTGCGGAAAAAACAACAGCCGGAACTTCTGCTTTTATTGTGACCACTCCATTAAGTAAGTCTTTTTCAAAACTGGTTTTAAATGCCGTGTTTTCTGGCATCAGAATATTCCAGGCTTGTCCACCGTTGTCGGCTCCCTCAATACAATATACTAATGGGCCGCGCTGCAAAGCCACACGATCCACATCGGCCATAATGGATTCACGTGCGGCTACTTCCTGCACTTCCATGGGCAAATTCAATTGTATCACATCTCCTTTTTTCCATTCCCGGTTAATAATAGCATAGCCATTCCCCATTTGATACACGGCATCTTTTCCATTTACTTTCAAGATGAATTTAGCAGAAGGAGTTTTTACAAAATGGTAGAGATCGCCAGGTACTGTTTCTCCGGTTGCCCAGCCGGGTATGCGCACATACACATTGAACCTTGCTTTCTTCTCAGGATCGACATTAACAGTTACCTCACCGTCCCATGGATAGTTACTCTTTTGATCTATTGTGACTTTTGTTTTCCCCATTGAAATTGTTGTGTTACTCGCCACAAACAAGTTCACCCAAATTCCATTGCCGGAGATATTGTATACGTAATCTCCCAGTGATGCAACAAGGCGCGCAATGTTGGCAGGACAGCAGGCTGTGCCAAACCACTCTCTTCTGAAATGTTTTCCATTCGATGCCAAAGGGTTTCCATAAAAGAAACGATCACCACTTAATGATAAACCATCTAAAGCTCCATTATATAAACTTCTTTCCAGCACATCAAAGTATTTGCTTTCGCCTGTTAACAAATTCATACGCTGGTTCCAGAACACCATGCCCACCGAAGCGCACGTTTCGCAATAGGCTTGCTCATTCGGAAGATCATAATCCACAGAGAAACCTTCGTTATTTCCTGAAGATCCAATGCCACCCGTGATGTACATGTTGCGATGAACGACATCATCCCAAACGGTTTTCATAGCATTCATATAACCTTGATCCCCCGTCTGCGCTGCTACATCGGCAGCACCCGTGTACATGTACATCGCGCGCACGGCATGACCCGTTATTTCTTTCTGTTGTTTTACGGGCACAACATCTTGTGCGTATGCTGTATCCTTCCATTCCGTCCAGGTATAACCTTTGGCTCGTTTGTGCCCACGCTCGTCCAGCAGCCAATCGGCAAGTTTTAAATATTTATCATCCTTAGTTGTCTTGAAAAGTTTTACCAGAGCGAGTTCTAACTCCTGATGGCCGGTCACCCAATGTTTTTTATCTGGTCCAAATTGCGAATTGAAGTGATCGGCAAACTTGGAGGCCACATCCAATAGCTTACGCTTGCCCGTAGCATTATAGTAAGCAACTGCAGCTTCAATCAAATGCCCGCCATTGTAGTCTTCATGCATGCTCATGTCCGTCCATCGCTTCTCAGGAAACTGTAAAGTGTAGTAGGTATTTAAATATCCGTCAGGTTGCTGTGCTGCCGCGATCTTATCAATCCATTCATCAGCTTTTTTCTCCAGCTCCACATTGGGTTTGTTCTTCAGCGAATAGGAAATCGCTTCAAGCGCTTTGTATACATCCGAGTCGTCATAGAAAATTCCTTCAAACTTCCCTTTGCGTGTTCCACCTGCTATTTCAAAATTGCGAATGCGCGGTGTTTTTATTTCAGTTTGATAAATACACGCTTGTAATGTAGTAGTAGCAACCTGATCCATCCTGGGTTTCCAGAAATTATCTGTGATGTTTACATCGGCAAAACTTACCGGCTCAATTTTTTGGGTGAGTTGTGCAGCACATACTTGAGCAAGAAATTGTATAACTATAAAGCTTTGTATAAGTCGTTTCATATTTTCTTTTTTACCGAGTCATCTGAATTGATTAGTCAATCTAATCTATTTTCTGATTGTCCTTCCGCTGTACACTGCGCCCACTCTTTTTCCGGGCAAGGCAACAAATTTAATGGTCACTAAATTCCTGGCATTCGTTAATTCAATGGGCAGGTTATAGATTACATCAAAGAAACGCCCTGGATCGTTATTATTAAGTTCTTGAGTACCAATCTTAACGTCATCAACAAATATATCAAACATCTTTCTACCGCGTTCGCTTCCCCAGTAAGTAAGCATCAACGTATTCTCTTCTGCAGGGAGCACCCTCAGTTGACATGAAAACCATCCTTTTTCATCTGCCTCTCTGTAGGTTCTGTCATTGGCGTCTCCAATAGTTGACTTCTCTCCCTTCACCTCATGATCGCGCTCGGGTTGCATTTCGCCAAAACGAACGACATCAATTGTATTTGCTTCCAGCTCACGTAATCTATCCTTTTCAGCTTCATAGGCAAGTTGCTGTTGCTTCCAACCTTCTTTTGTGAACTGATCCCAATAAACACTATAGTAAGTGTCGGTGAATTGATAAAGAGGTTTCAATTGTACATCCATTTCAATTCCAACATTCTTTGTTTCAAATACAAGCGACTTAATTGAAATAGGTTCGACCCAGTGTTGGACATTTTGTTTTTCGTTAACAAAAACAGGAATGCCTTTCACCGGATTGGGTTTTGCTTTTCCGAGTTCTCCAGCAAGCACAAGCGGTCCATATAAAATTGCAATGCGATCAATATTATCAGGAGTGGGCTCAGTATATAGCGTCATTGGTAAAATTAATTCTACCGTATCGTTATTTTTCCACTGCCGATTGAGAACCAAATACCCATTGGTGTCGGCTTGGAGTATTGCTTTTTCACGATTCACACCAATTTGAATACTCCCATTTGCCCACTTTGGTTGTCGTATGCAAAGTTTAAATGGAGTTATCTTCTTAGCCTGAATAATAAATCGGACGGTGTCACTTAACGGAAAGTTAGTCTTCTGAAGTATTACTACATTTTTCTCTTTCCAATTCAATTCTGAAGGAATGAAAAGGTTTACATACAAGCTCGCATCTGCTCCCCTGTAATAAATACTTTCGCCATACTTCACGTGATTTTCAATGCCCGATCCCACACAACACCAAAACGAATCAAATTGGGTGCTGAACTCTTTTTTCGAACCCATGCGCATGGGTAGAAAGTAGCACATCATGCCATTTTCCTGATTTTGCGAAGAGAGAATATGATTATAAAGCGCCCGTTCATAATAATCTGCATAATGTGACTTCGGATTCCATGTAAACAAATGGCGTGTAAGCTTGAGCATGTTGTACGTATTGCACGTCTCCGATGTATTATCACTTAAATGGTTAGAAAGTTTTCCGGGTTCTGATAAATACTCGTACTCACTGTTTCCTCCATTGGTGTAAGTGTGGTTGTTAATGATTGTGTTCCAAAAATATTCGGAGATAGTTTTGTCCTTTACATCGCCAGTCAGCTCATACCTTCTGGCTGCACCAATAATTTTAGGAATTTGCGTATTGGAGTGTTTACCACTCAGTTGATCTTTTTCCTCGTAAAGAGCATCCAAAACAGCACGATGATAAAAGCGATCAGCAGCATCAAGGTATTTTTTATTACCCGTCAACGCATATACATTTACCAATGCTTCGTTCATTCCGCCAAATTCGCATGCCAACATTTTCTGTAACTGCTCATCATTTAGTTTTTTGGTGAGCCCATCAGCCCAATCTGCAAATTTTAATACTACCTCTTTTGCTTTTTCATTATCTGCATAGAGGTAAGCATCAATTAATCCCGCAAAGGTCTTGTGCAGATTATACCATGGCGACCACACTCCATTTAAATCAAAACCTGCTGAGCGAATATTCCCTTTGGCAATGTCGGCCCATACACTATCCTCCTTTGGAATACTTCCTATGTAACCTGTTTTCCGCATTTGCTGGCAAAGCGCAAGCTCATCCACAATATAATCCACACGATCTTTAAACTGTTTGTCTCCAGATGTTGCATACTGCATGGCACAGGCGGACAAGTAATGACCCAATGTATGGCCGGATAAAGATTCACTTTCCCAGCCAGTATAGATAGGAGCTTTAGGTGTAAGCCCGGCATAGAGTCTAAACCTGTGCAATAAGCGATCAGGTTCCAGTTGCAACATGTATCTCACGTCACGTTCCATTGCCTCTTTAAACAACCCATTTGTGATTTTCACATCACGCAGGTTAAATGCATAAGCCCCCTGCTCAATGGAGGACTTCACTTTCATTTTAGGATTATTGAATTCGGGCACGTATGATTGCGCCCAGGCTGACCCTGCAATCATACAAGAAAAATAGATCATTGTAATCCCATTGGGTAGCATATTAATCATACTCTTCTTTCAAATAGAAAATAATCTTTGTGATAATAACTCAAGTATAGGCAAGAAAAAGTAATTGGAAATATAAACCTATTTCTTCTTGTTCTGCTTCAAATCGCGAAAGAACCTGGCCCAGTTGAATGGATTGAGGAACGGATTGGTGCGAGGCTGAAACTGGTCTCGAATCGAATTAGGGTATTGATCCATATAGTACCGGTAATTGGCGTTACCATCCATAGGTGTTGTTTGCATCATCAATGCCAGCAATTCAGCATTCATATTCCTATTGTCAATTCCATTGTCCATCGGCACATTCAGTGCCAGTACCGCCTGTTTAAAGACCTCTTCTGTAGGAAAAGGCATAATTGTAACCTCCTTTAAATAGGTGATATCTGGAACCATTTCAATAATGACCGTATAGAATTCCGGTGCTGAGTCAGGAATAATCCAGTGCTGCCGGGCAAACCCTACTGAACTGATTACCACACTATCCCCTACCAGCACGGGCATTGAAAAATATCCATTACGTAAAGAAGATGTACCTCTTCCTGCTTTAGGTACATAGACGTGAACGCCTGGTAAACCCGATACGCTGTCTTCGCCTAAGATAATGCCCGACAATTGGATTACCCTCTTATGATGCTGGCCAAATACTACGCCTTGAATTGCAAAAAATAATAAGAAGAGTAAAAAAAGTTGGATCGACCGCACTGCCTTATTAATAATTCATTCAAAGATAGGAATTCAAAAAATATCTGCCTAATGTAATAAACGCGCTTTTCGGGCTACTGATTTTAGTAAATTGCAAGCGGCCTTTAACTTCTGTTTTCGGCAGTAATCAAACTAAACATGCGTTTAAAACATTTTAATATTGATCTTGGTGCACAGATTTTCCTGGCTTGCTCAGATACGTCACGTCTTCGTATCATGAACCTGATCATGAATAATGGGGAGATGTGCATTACTGACCTTGAACATATTCTGGAATTTACACAAACTAAAACGTCACGACATCTCATTTATTTGAAGAATTCAGGTATTCTTATCTCCCGCAAATACAATCAATGGGTGTTTTACCAAATAAAAGACGAAGTATTTGATTTGATTAAGCAAATTCTTCAATTTTTACGAAGGGACCCCGCTCTTGAAAAAGACCAGCAAATCTATCAAACCCTATTTACCAATCGTGAGCTTGCCTTGAATAGACTTCAAATCCGTTCTATCAATCAAGTATAATTCTTTATGCCTTATTATAAATGCGTATTTTTTGATTTGGACCACACCTTGTGGGATTATGAAACGAATTCGGCCGAAACTCTTCAGGAATTATTTCTTCAACATAAGTTGCAAGAAAAAGGTATTGACACTTATGCTGATTTCCAAAAAACTTTTGCGAAAATCAATGCGAATTTGTGGGACCAGTATGATGTCGGTAAAATTCACCGCGATGTCATCAGATACGAAAGGTTTCATAAAATACTACTTCACCTTGGGATTGATGATTATGAGCTTTCACTGACTTTATCAAATGATTACGTTTCTGAGTCTCCAAAAAAAAGCGGGCTAATGCCAAATGCTATTGAAATACTTGATCACCTAACCTCGAAATATTCTCTTTGCATCATTACGAATGGATTTGAAGAAATTCAATCCACAAAGCTGGTGTCTTCAGGTATCATTCACTATTTTAAGAGCGTTGTCACCTCCGCAAGGGCGGGGCATAAAAAACCAGCTAAAGAGATCTTCGAATTTGCACTGACCGAAAATGGCTTCCAGGCCAGTGAAACCATTATGATAGGCGATAACTTATTAACCGATATAGCCGGTGCCCGAAATGCTTCAATTGACACCGTATTTTTCAATTCAAACAAAATAACACACCAGGAAAAGGTGAATTATGAGATTCATGATCTGATGGAGCTAAGGAATATCATTTAAGTATCACTTTTCAAAACCTTCTTGGAGTACAATTTTTCAGAGCGGTAATTACTTAATTGTCCTCGCTCATCAAACTTATCAAATATCCAAAAGGCTTAGTCATGCCTGAGAAGCGCAATTCAAATTGTAAGTAAGAAAAGTCTTGAGGAGTGAGGGAAGAAAACCAAATTTATGAATCAGGGAATCTGTGGCATACTTCCTGAATCAATTTAGTTAAATTTGCCTTTCAGTTTTAAGTCTTAATTATAAATCACTATGTCCAACGGATTTTTTGCTATTCCACTCCCAAAAAACGAACCTGTATTATCTTATAACCCTGGCTCAAAGGAAAGGGTTGAACTAAAGAAGGCTTTACAAGAAGCGCGATCAAAAGTAATCGATATACCTATGTATATCGGGGCTGAAGAAGTCCGTTCCGGAAATAAAAAACCGCTCTCGCCTCCACACGATCACAAACATATACTCGGTCATTTTCATGCAGGAGATAAAAGCCATTTGGAGCAGGCCATAAACGCAGCCATGGCAGCAAAGGAACTGTGGAGTAATTTAAGCTGGGAATATCGCGCGAGTATTTTTTTAAAGGCTGCAGATTTATTGGCCGGACCTTATCGTTACAAAATGAATGCGGCCACTATGTTGGGGCAATCAAAAAATGCCTTTCAGGCTGAGATTGATTCTGCCTGCGAACTGATTGACTTCTTACGATTCAATGTGCATTTCATGGGTGAAATCTATAGCGATCAACCCGAATCGTCCCCAGGAGTATGGAACAGAATTGAATACAGACCATTGGAAGGATTTGTTTTTGCGCTTACGCCATTCAACTTTACCGCTATTGCGGGAAACTTGCCAACCAGTGCAGCGCTGATGGGCAACACTGTGGTATGGAAACCCGCCAACTCACAGATCTATGCAGCCAATGTAATCATGGAAATTTTACGGGAAGCTGGGTTACCCGATGGAGTGATCAATCTTGTTTATGTAAGTGGCCCCGATGCAGGCGAAGTGATATTCAATCATCGCGACTTTGGTGGAATTCATTTTACAGGAAGCACCGGAGTATTTCAAGGTATGTGGAAAACGATTGGAAATAACATTCACAAATACCGTTCGTATCCTCGAATAGTTGGCGAAACTGGCGGGAAAGATTATATCATGGTCCATAAGAGCGCTAATGCCAAACATGTTTCGACTGCTATCTCTCGTGGTGCTTTTGAATACCAGGGACAAAAGTGCTCCGCAGCTTCGCGCGCTTATATTCCCTCCAGCCTGTGGGACAATGTAAAAAAATATCTGCTCGAAGATTTGAAGAGCATGAAGATGGGGCCAAGTGAGGATTTTGGAAACTTCATCAACGCGGTGATCGATGAAAAGGCATTTGACTCCATAACTGGTTACATCGAAAAAGCCAGGCAAAACCCAATGAACGAGATTATTGCGGGGGGCAAGTATGATAAATCGAAAGGCTACTTTATTGAGCCAACTGTGATCGTAACAAAAGATGGTTCATCTCTCACCATGTGTGAAGAAATTTTCGGGCCGGTGATGACCATCTATGTTTATCATTCTGAAAATTTTGAACAAACGCTTGAACTGGTTGACCAGACATCACCGTATGCATTAACGGGATCTATCATCGCACAAGACCGATACGCCATTGAAATGGCTACAAAAAAACTTGTTAACTCTGCCGGTAATTTTTACATCAATGATAAGCCAACCGGGGCCGTAGTAGGTCAACAGCCTTTTGGCGGTGCGCGCGGATCGGGGACGAATGACAAGGCAGGCGCAAAAGTAAATTTACTGCGCTGGGTTTCCTTGCGAACGATTAAAGAAACATTTGTTACCCCAACTGATTATCGATATCCGTTTTTGGAGAAAGAGGGATCATTAGCACATAACCTGGATCAAAATTAGAATCCCGAAGGGTTGACACTTATGGTAGTAGTAGATAAAATGTGTCCAAAATCCATAGGAATGTCCTTAACATTAGCGATTTAAAATGGATGAGGAATCCAAATTAACCGACAATTTCATTACGGTAAGGACTCGGCCTCACCCATCCACTATCATTGTTCTCAAAGATTATCTACCCCTCTCCAAATCTGAGAGGGGTAGATGCTCCCTTCTCCTTTAAAATCCTTTAGACCGATTTCCTTCTCCTTTGGAGAAGGTGGCCGAGCCGCCTGCCGGACAGGCAGGGATGAGGTGTTAGGTCTAGGCTCTCACCTCCTCCTCATACCATCTGATACTCCTAGAGAAATACATCAGCAAGCCGATGATGAAGAACAAACCTAAGCTGCCCAATAAAAGTGAATAGTCTTGCAACTGTATGATGACGAAAATAAATCCGTAAAAAAATACAAGTAGGAGACTGAAGATGAAAACCAACTTCTTGTCGTTTAAGAAAGTTGTGGAATATAAACTAATTAATATGACAGTGGCAGCTGTTGCAATAACGTACGCTAGGTTATAACCAACATGCTCTGAAAATGAAAGTAGCAAAGAGTAATAAATGATAAGAGCGGCACCGATCAAAATATATTGAAAAGGGTGAATGCGGACTTTGCGCATGATCTCCACCATGAAGAGTGAAATGAAAGTGAGTAAGATGATCAACACACCATATTTGGATGTGCGCATACTCTTTTGATACTGATCTACCGGAATCAAAAGTTTGACGCCAAATTCAGAACCGGATATTTTTTGATCAGCACCAATCCATTGTTGCGAAAACGGTCTGTTGTAATGAAGGATATCCCATTGCGCGGTAAAGCCAGCCTCATTAACATCGCGCGAAGACGGAAGAAAGCTGCCATCAAAACTAGGATTAGCCCAGGTCCCTTGCAACGACACGTGGGTTGTCTTTCCGGCCGGGACAAAATACAACAGAGTACTTCCTTTCATATTAAGTTTAATCGAAGCAGTACTTGAAAAATCTTCCTGGCTTTGCCAATACAATGGAGCGATGATTCCGTTTTCGCTGGTGGTCACATTTGTGTTCACATCATAAGAATCATTTCCGTTTTTAAATTGATTCGTTAACCCAATCTGACTGGAAGGCTCCCCCAATAGCTCCTGGTTTCCCATTTTCATGACAGGGTTTTTACTTATTCCCCTAAGGTCGTTCAGCCCAAGAATCAAATACGATTCTTTCCATAGCACATCGGCTTCTGTTATGTTCAACTTCTTGAAATCCGGAGTAGTGAAGTTGGCCGCCAAATTAAGTTCAGATTCATACACGGCCGCTTCAAAAATACCACGATGAAGAATTTGCGGATCCACCTTCCCGGAGACATCCAATTTCTCTGGAAGAAAAAAAGCTTTTTCCGTCCACTCTCTGATCTCGATTCCGTCTTTGCCTTTGTCTATTTTCTCGCGCTGAATAAAAGGAATCACCAAAATGGGGCCAACAATACTTTGCTCGCCCGACCATTTCGAAGATATTTCCTGTATGACTGACTCAGCACGGCTTTGCCTTTCAACAATAAGCGATTCAATCCACGAAGACGGAATGAGTAAGATAAGCACAAGAAATCCGATGGACATGAGTTTGATGGTGATCGATTCTTTGATCCATCGGTTGAGTCGTTCGAAAAGGCTGGGGACAGTTGTTTCCATAGTTTTTATGTTTATTTAAAAGTACTTTTAATTTAAAAGTTGATTGCTAAATTTTTTTACTTCTTCTGTTGTTTGATCACCTCTTCCATTGCCTCAAGGTGTTTCTTAAAGGCAGTGCGGCCGCGCTCGGTGGCTTTGTACCTGGTGTTGGGTTTTCTGTCCACAAATGTTTTCAACACCGTAATGTACTTTTCCCGCTCCAATGCTTTTATGTGTGTGGCCAGACTTCCATCCGTAAGCGACAGCAATTCTTTAATCGAATTGAAATCGCCCGATTCATTTGCCATGAGCACCGACACGATCTGCAGGCGCGAACTATGCTCCAGCACTTTATCCAGATTATCAAACGGGTTCTTCACGAATCGTAACGCTTATACATGACGGCCCCGTAGATAATATGCAACAGCCCAAAGCCCATCGCCCAGAATAACAATCCATAACCCGGCAACGAAGCCGCTATCAAACCCAATACAATTTCTGAATAACCCAGGTAACGAACTTCTTCATAAAGATTGGCACTTGCGTTGATTAACGCCAGGCCGTAAAAGATGAGACACACAGGAGCAACTATTCCAAAATGATCATTGCTTAGAAGAATGAGAATAAATATTCCGCCTGTGATAAGGGGCACAGATAAGTTAATAAAAAGCCGTTTGCTCGTAGCATCCCAGATTTTTACACCCGCCCGTTTTGCTTTTCTGGCACTCAACCAAAAGCCGGTCAGTAGAGAACTGGCCAACACCACAGCGGCCACCCCTGTCAATTGCATAAGCACTTCCGGATTTTGTATGGAATAAATGCGATAAGCAAAAGGTGAAATCGGATAATGCACGAGATAATAGACGATCGCTGCTCCTATTAATGCATAAATACCAGCCAGTATTCCTGACAATCCGCTGAGGGAAATGAATTTAACGGAGCGCTCCATGAGCTTCCGTATCGATTCAAGGTCTTTTTGATATGCCTGATGTTGCTCCATTTAAAAGTACTTTTAATTTCAAAGTTAGTTAACGGAACGAGGTTTCAAAAGGTTGGACATAGTAATTTTAAAAATTCAACTGGTTTTTGGCTAATTCCACCTCAAACCACTAATATTGCAGTCCCAAATTCCTCCTTATCCCGTACGCTGGCGGGACAGGGCTCAGCAGATTTAGAGCATCTGAGTTGGGGTTGGGAAATGGTAAAAATATTATTCCTCCTTACCTGCCTGCTGGCAGGCAGGGCTCAGCTGGTTAGAGCATCTGACTGTGTTGAGTTGGTAAATCCGGCAGCAGTGTATTCCTCCTTAGCTCAGCTGGTTAGAGCATCTGACTGTTAATCAGAGGGTCTTTGGTTCAAGTCCAAAAGGAGGAGCTTTATAATCAGGGGGTTACGTTTCGTAAACCCCCTTTTTATTTTTCATCTTTCCCCACTTAACGCATTTAAACACATTCAGTGACTTAATTGGGTTATCGGCAATTCGAAGTCTTGCAAAAGAATCCCTTTGTCCTATGTGGCCTCAGAATTTGTCCAAGAGAAAAAACTCTACTCAGTTACATCGGCCATATTCAGCATTAAGTTCTAGGTGAAGTCCAGTAAAGAGGATAGCCTACAACCAGATGAAGAATAGACCCAAAAAACCTTAAAGAAATTACACAGAAAAATTGAACTTTCTGGTTCCTCTGATAATATGATAAATGAGTATTTTCTTACCTAAGAGATTTCTTCCCAACAAGGAATTCTTAGAATATTACAATGATGAGCGATTTCAAAAATAACATCAAGTTCAACTATCTCTATGTGATGGCGGCAACTTCAAAGCATGGGGATGCGAAATTTTTTCTAATCCAGACTCAATTGAACCGAATAACATTGAAACAAAAATTAAGCAATCTTTAATTGATGGAGAATTCTTTGATCCTGAAAAATGGGGCGTTTCGCGGTTAAAATTCGATGACTGGTTCCAAAACTTGATCACGCTTGGAACGAGTATGATTCGATTGAAATAACCTCAGAAGAACCAACCATTCACCATTCCATCAAAGAATTTTTAGAAGTAATCAGAAAAGCACCTAAATACTAATGTTACAGTCAAGAGTTGTTCACAACTAGGGTACAATTTGTACCCTCATTGCGTTTTTAATATCTAAGTTACATAGGGACAATTGCCTCGTTCATAAAACCCATTTATAACTTCATATTGATTGTTTCTGATGGTATATTTAGAAAAAGAAACATGAGCAACATAAAGTTATTTGAAAGCAAAAGAATCCGGTCTTCATGGAACGAGGAAGAAGAAACATGGTATTTTTCTGTAGTGGATATTGTGGGAGCCCTGACAGATTCTGCAAATCCAACAGATTATTTAAAGAAGTTACGGAAAAGAGATCCGGAACTTGGATTCTACGTAGGGACAAATTGTCCCCAGGTAGAAATGCTGACTAATGGTAAGAACCGCAAAACACTTGCCGGTAATGTACAGCATATCTTTCGTATCATTCAATCCATCCCCTCACCCAAAGCAGAGCCCTTCAAACAATGGCTTGCCAAAGTCGGCTACGAACGCATTGAAGAAACTGAAAACCCCGAACTAAGCTTCGATCGTGCCATGGAAACCTATCTGGCAAAAGGTTATAGCAAATCGTGGATTAACCAACGCCTGAAAAGTATTGAAGTAAGAAAGGAACTGACAGACGAATGGGAAAAACGAGGCGTACAAAAAGGATTAGACTTTGCCATACTTACCGATATCATCACCAAAGCATGGAGCGATAAAACGGTTAAAGAATACAAGAAACATAAGAACCTGAAAAAAGAGAATCTCCGAGATCACATGACTAATCTGGAGTTGGTGCTGAACATGCTTGCCGAAGCCACTACTTCCGAAATTTCCAAAGAGAAAAAACCAAAGTCGTTGGACGAAAGTAAAGTGATCGCCCGGCAAGGCGGGACGATTGCCGACAACACCCGAAAAGAAATTGAAGCCAAGACCGGGAAAAAAGTAGTAAGCGCTTTGAACGCAAAACAAATAACCGAAGGCAATCCAAAGAGAAAGCTCAAATAATCAAATTCAAGCTACTTTTAAAGTCGAATTCGCGAATTGTTATTAGACCCTTCTTCATCTTAATCTGAAATTTAAACCTATGGGATACACAAGAAGAAACATATTACAATCGATGGGCGCTTTAGCCGGGGCATCTATTTTACCATTGGCGGCAAACGGCAAACCAGCCGACACTGAACAATTCAATTATAGTCCTGCCGATCTGCAGGAAATAATAAATCTCTTTGATTTTGAAAAAGCTGCTGCAGGGTCGATGTCAAAAATGGCGTATGAATTTGTTGCCAGCGGAGCTGCTGATGAATTTACGGTGAAGTGGAACCGCGAAGCACTTGACAAATTAAAAATTCAAACCAACGTACTTAATGATGTAACCAAACTGGACACTAAAGTGTCATTATTTGGAACGGAGCTAGTTTATCCGATTCTGATCGCACCAACAGCTTTTCATAAATTAATGCATCCCGAAGGCGAGATCGCAACTGCACGCGGAGCCGGAGCCGCCTCAGCAGTTTATTGTGTCAGCTCATTTACCACTACGCCTATTGAAGAAATTGCAAAAGTGGCCACCCAGCCTCTTTGGTTTCAATTGTATGTAGTAGACGACCGGACTTTCGTGAAAGACCTGGTTCAAAAAGTGGAAGCTCAGGGATGTCGTGCGCTTTGCATTACAGTTGATACACCCGTTTCGGGATCAAGAGATCGTCAACAAAAAGCAAAATTCAAATTACCCGATGATCTGAAGCCGCCTTACATGATTGACACTGCATTTGCCGCCAAAGGGCAAGCATTAACTTTCAAAAAGCCTCTCACCTGGAAAGACATTGAATGGTTTAAGTCCATTACAAAATTACCCGTACTATTGAAGGGCATCTTAAATCCTGAAGATGCCGAAAGAGCAATTCAGTCCGGAGCTTCAGGCATTATCGTATCCAACCATAGCGGGCGCAACCTGGATACAGTCCCTGCTACTATTGAGGTACTTCCTCACATTACACAAAGAGTAAACAAAAGAATTCCTGTTTTAATGGATGGTGGCATAAGACGAGGAACGGATGTTTTAAAAGCAATCGCCTTCGGTGCCAATGCTGTACTTGTAGGCAAGCCAATTTGTTTTGGATTAGCGTGCGGTGGCGCAGAAGGAGTAACCAAAGTTTTAACAATACTGAGAAAGGAATTTGAGTTTGCCATGGCATTGTCGGGCCGCACTTCTATTGCAAGTATTGATTCGTCTTTGATCTGGAAAGACGGCACTAGATAGAATGTTCAGTAAAAATGCGAAGCGAAAATTCTAACCACACAATAGATCTTTGGATACAGGCAGTCGAACAAAATAATTTTGATCGGATCTGTGCCAAGCCCTCACCCACCAGTTGGTCGCTAGGCCAGGTGTGTATGCACCTGATCACTGAGACGAGTTATTATCTAAAACAAATCCACATCTGTTTGTCAACTGATGACAATGCGGATAAAGAAATGACCGCTCATGCGAAATCCATGTTTCGCAATAATGAATTTCCAGATGAACTCATCGAAGGACCTCCTTCAAATGACAATACTCCGCAACCACGCAGCAAAGAAGAGTTGTTAAAAGCGCTCTTGAAATTAAAAGATGAACTCAACAAGGTCGCTGCAGTGGTTTCAACTCATTCAGGCATCGGCAAAACAAAACATCCGGGACTTAATTACTTTACTGCCAGAGAATGGCTTCAGTTTGCCGACATGCACATGCGCCACCACCTCAGGCAAAAGAAAAGAATTGAAGAATTTTTAACAGGCCAGCCAAACTGAATTGCCTTTTTTAATCCAAAAAGGCCACTTGAGAAGATTTTATCGAAAATCAAACTTTATTTATCGTTTTTCAATAAACATTTATTGATATTTGACCGTTAGTAATCAAAAACAACAAATGACTATGGAACTGAAAACGAGAACCCAACAAATTCTTATGGTAATGCGCATCCTGTCATGGTGGCATTTATTGGCTACATGATTGAAGCGGGAGCAATCCTGTTTTCGTACGGGATGAGTTGCATAAACCCCGAGGCTTCAAGGAATCTTTATCAAGGTCTGAACCTCTACAACCTCCGGCAATTCAACTTCTGGCATTATACCTTGACGGTGTCTTTTGTGGTTTCGATATCGATCATGAAATCATATGTATGGTACCTGGTCATCAAAGCTCTTTCAAAGATCAGCCTGACGAATCCCTTTAAAATGGAAGTAGCCCAAACACTTGAAAAGATCAGCTACGTCTTATTCGGAACATGGCTTGTTGGCATGCTCAGCAGTGCGCATAGCAGTTGGTTGATGAAACTAACCGGAGAACTTTACGGAAATTGGGTGAGTGGAGAGTTCATATTTAGGGTTCACTCAAAAAGTCATCGATTTTGATTTTTTCAAAAAAATTGGCC
>ERZ1292625.34-Hain-H41-01um-R1-34-length-223845-cov-12_pt1 | contig 68200 bp, 59 predicted proteins | sample MGYA00564400_ERZ1292625 | MGnify/ENA primary metagenome ERZ1292625 (study PRJEB36523, sample SAMEA6512639) | groundwater metagenome | collected 2019-01-08 | study: AquaDiva: Metagenomics assemblies of 32 groundwater samples | reverse complement strand
GTATACTCTTACCTTGTCTTGTAACAAATCCACAGGTCACTTGTTTGTCGGCTGAGGGCTCTCTTCAAGAAGCGTGGTCAAGCGAAGCAGTATGTCGTCTGATTTGACGCCGCCGGCGACGGAACAAAATGGTTTTGTCTCTTCCTCCGAGAGAACCTTGATTGTCATAGGGTCACGGAGTTTAAGCGTCTCTTTATATGCCATAAGCGTTTCGTACAGTGGCTCTCGGTATCCTTTCTCCACACGAAGGAAAAGTGCTGAAGGTGTAGTCCCGGACATAGATATTTTTTGAAGAACTTCGGTGAGCGTGTTCGCCCACTGTTCCGATGCTTTTTTAAGAGATTCCCGCACACGCTCTTTTTCTTCCCCGTGCACCTTCGTTGTTTCTCCAGTTTCAAGTGCGTAGTTAACCTCGTGCGGAAGTGTCGCACTTCCTCGAGCGCTTTCTTCGCGGAGGAAAAGCGTTCCCTTCGGAAATGAGACCGTCAGAAGGCGGCCCTCTCTTGATGAGTGTGTTATCTCGGTCGTGCGCGATGATACATCAACAAAAAGGAAATCGGGCGAAGAAGTGTTCGTGCGTGGAAGTGTTGTGGCAACTACAAAAGGAACAGAATAGGTGCGGGGATTTTTTGTTGCAAAGAAACGCAGAACGGTTTCTTCAACTGCTCTCTTGAGTCTTGTCGGCACAGCACTTGCAAACAGAGTCATGCCAACGCGGTCTGCCTTTTTACCGTGCGGATTTGTGACCGGATACCCATTCATCGTGAATCCTGTAACAGCACTCTCGATCAGCGTCATCTGCTCATCGTGTGGCAAGATATCTTTTGCGTATGTTTCGATGAGACGTGGTATGTTCTTTTGAGATAACAGGAGCGGTGTATCGTGTTCGATTGAAACACTGCGAGCACGGGATATATACCACGGTGCGCCATAGATGATGACGAGTTTGTCAAAAAGTCCACGGGATACACGACGCGATGCGATATGTGGAAGACCTTCTTTGTGTGTGTGTTCACACGCACGAGAAAGCGTGTTCGTAAGTGCAAGTGTTAAGCGATCAATTGACGCATCTCCTGGCGCATCAAGAGATTCTTCTATCTCGAACACAAGGGTTGGTTTCTCAGATATGGCTGAGAGAACGATACCAACACGCACAACGCCGCTTTCAAGGGCGATAAGGAGAGTGCTTTTTTCTAACTCTGTAGATCTTCCAAAAATGCTCACACGAAAAGTTTACCCTAGCACCAACTTTTGTATAGGAGCGTTGTTGAAAAGCGATACTTAAAGTCGAATGTGACGTCGAGGAAACAGTACAAAAGTTAGTGCTGGTTGTAACACAAGGAGGTTTACTCAAGTATCGCTTTGATGCGCCGCACGCCCGCAGATGACGCTTCTTCTTTGACGATTTTAAATATGCCGAGTTCTTTTGTGTTTGTGACGTGAGGACCACCGCAGAACTCCTTGCTTACCGGGGTTTTTTCGTCACCGACAAAATAGATAGAAACCGTATCCGGATATTTTGCGTTGAACTCCATTTCCGCACCGATTGATTCTGCCTCTGCGCGAGGCATCTCTTTTCTGACAACGGGGAGTCCTTGTGCGATTGCGTTATTCACAAATTCTCCGATTTTTTGTTTTTCTTCATCTGTCAGTTTTGTTGGATGAGAAAAATCAAATCGCAAGCGTTCTTCGGTGATATTACTCCCCTTCTGCTTCACGTGTTCTCCGAGAACATGCTTCAGGGCGGCATTCAGAAGGTGCGTTGCCGTATGAAGGCGAACTGTTTTCTCGGATGTGTCCGCGAGCCCACCTTTGAATTTTTGTTCCGCACCCGAACGGCTTTTTTCCTGGTGTTCTTTGATCTTGTTTTTGAAGTCCTTTTCGTCAACGGTTTCCCCTTTTTCAAGGGCGAGTTCTTGTGTCATCTCAAAAGGAAATCCATACGTGGTGAAAAGGATAAATGCGTCTCGTTCCCCTTTCTCAAATTCTTTGAGTCCGCGGGCAAGAGTCGTACGAAACCGCACCTCCTCCTCTTTTTCGACGTCGCTCGTGAACAGAGTTCCGGGCGTAACACCTATCTTGTCGGCGTGAAAGATCGCTCGGCGAAGAAGTCGACGCAAAACATATCCTTGTTCAGTATTCGAAGGTCGTACTCCGTCAGCAATAAGCATGTTTGCCGCCCGTGCGTGGTCAGCAATGATACGGAATGATTTCTGATGCAGCGGATCTTCATATTTCTTGCCTGAAAGTTTTTCGAGGCGGGCAATCGTATCAATAAATGCATCAATCTTAAAAATATCGGGGTCGTTCTGTGATGCAGAAGCCATTCGCTCTAATCCGCCTCCAAAGTCAACGTTTTTGCTCGGTAAAGGTTCAAATACCCCTTCCCCGGCTTTCTTATATGTCATGAACACATTGTTTCCAATCTCAAGATAACGCCCGCAGTCGCAGTTAGGGTGACACTCTTTGCCAAATTTCGGATCGTGCTCTATTTCAGTGAATTCATAAAACATCTCCGAATCTGGTCCACCCGGTTCACCAATAGGCATTTTGTCTGGCGTACCTGCACGGCTCCACCAGTTTTTTTTCGAATCGTAATAAAAGATACGTCCGCCTTGCATTCCCACATCGGAACCCGCGGCTTCGCTTCCGATCTCAACAATGTTTGCCTCGATGCCCCGTTCCTTGAAAATTGCTTTCCAAAGCTCTGCGGACTCGGTATCTCTTTCTAGGCCATTCTTTGTATCTCCGATAAAAGTAGTGACGTAAAGTTTTTTGGGGTCAATACCAACTTCATCAAACAAAAACTCAGACATCCATCGCAACTGCTCGCTCCTGAAGTAATCACCAAAACTCCAGTTTCCCAACATCTCGAAAAACGTCGTGTGTCTGTTGTCTCCCACCTCTTCAATATCTTCGGCACGGAATGATCTTTGCGAATTTACGATCCGTGTTCCCAGGGGATGCTTTTCTCCCAAAAGATATGGAATCATCGGTTGCATCCCTGAGCCGGTGAAAAGCGTTGTCGGGTCTCCCTCTGGCACGATAGGTGCAGACGGAACAACCGCGTGTCCGCGCTTTTCAAAGAAATCTAGAAATCGTTTTTTGATCTCAAAAGAATTCATAACTCATTATATGAAGTAATATTAGCGAGGCATTCTTCTTTGCTTACAGGTGACTCAGAAGGAGAACCAAAAAAAGATTTACCTGTTAAGTCCCACGACGAATTGATTTGGTTGCAGATTGAAATATCTTTCGTACGCTCTGCAACAATATTTAAACATCTCGCTTTATAAACATAGCGCTGGTCATAATTCCAACCCTTATGCCAATCTCTCGCTTCTGTCGATATTTGATTGCAGGTTGAGGTATCTTGGATATTTTCCTGCCGACTTACTTTATTGTAATAACAAAAAGCCCTGTTTTGACTTCTTTCTCCATCAAATACAAGCCAACAGAGACCATTATTTTGTACGTTTGTCGCAAGCATCCAATAGACAAACAGAAGCAGGGCGAGAGGCGCTACAATATTAAGGAATTTATCCCCAGGTCTTTGTCGAGATTCAAGCGCGCGACAGAGTAATGCAAAAAAACAAGGAATGAGAATGAATAAAATAATTCCTCCGAGGAGAGTGGGGAAATTTCCCATCCCATAGTTCACTAAATTAAGGCCAAAAACTGCTTTAAAAAAAAGGAGGGGCTCACTGATTGTGTGTGCAAACATTAGTCCGACAAATGGAATAACCATTACTATCGCGAGAAAGATATTGATCATCAAACCAATCACCGCTCCTCGTATCCAAGGGGACTGAATGGTACCTATTTTCTTAAAGAAAGAATCCATATTAGAAACTATAGTGTATCAGCGTTTACTTCTTTTTCGTGAGGCGTTCCAATCGCTTCACGTCTTCCTCAATATTTTTGAGACCCTCAATAAAAAAGGAAGGTTTTTCTACATCAACACCAATATCTTTGAAAATGTCTTTTGGTGTCTTGCTCTCACCGGCACGCAAGAACATGTCTATCTTTTTAAGATACGTGGGGTCTTTTTTTAGGCGCGCAAGAAGGGCTCGGCTCACCAATTCGCCGTACGCATACGTATAGACGTAAAACTGATACCGAAGGTGGGGCCAATACACGAAGAAATTCCCGTCTGCCTTTTTCATTCCTACACTCTTTCCTAAATATTCCTGCATGTGCTTATTGTGCATTCCCCCCATCTCTTCCTTTGTGAGTGTTCCGCGTTCACGAACAGCGGTGTGCATCGCAAGCTCATACTCAAATGTCGCGATTTGTCGGAAAATGGTCGCCATGGCATCGTTCAGCCGATCATGAAGTGCAATTACCTGTTCACTGGGCGAAAGGGTCTTCCAGATTCTCTCAAAAGTGATGTTCTCAAAAAGAGTACTTGCCACCTCTGCGACCGCAGTGGAATGACCTCGATACAGTGGAGATTGTGTTTTTGAAAGCTCGGCATGTAGCGCGTGACCCATTTCGTGCGCGAGTGTCATGAGTGAATGCGTGCTGTCAATATGATTCAGAAAAACAAGGGTAGGAGATGCGATACCACTCGAACAATACGCACCGCCCCGCTTTCCTGTTTTTGGATACACATCGAGCTTTCCTTGAGCCAAAAACGAGTCGAATATTTTACCGTACGAAGGTTGAAGGTCGTAGAGCACATCACGAAAGATGTTCACGGTGTCTTTAAAAGACATTTTGCGCTTGAGAGAACCGATCTTTGCTGCTTGGTCGGCGTAGGTAAGCTGCTTGAGTCCAAGGATTTTTCTTTTTACTTCATAAAAACGGTGTGCAATCGCGTATCGTTTGCGTACCGCTTCAACCAGCCGTTCGATTTCTTTTTCTCCGTTTTGGTAGGAAAGAACTGTTGCGCTGTATGGTTTTTTATATCCGCGCAACGTGTCGGATATCTTCTTCGTCGTGTAAATTGCATTCAACTCGCTCTCTGCAAACTCGGCCTTTGTTCCCAACGCCGCCATACATTGTATGTGGGTACGCTGTCGCTTCTTGAGCGGAAGTTCCGAGATACTGCCGAGTGCTTTTGCAAGAGGAATCTCTTTACCTTTTTCAGTAATCGTTAGACTCGAAACCGCACGACTGACACCGTCTTTCCACATGCTTTTTGCCGGCATAACGAGAAGGTTCATCATTTGCTCTTCCTTTTCGCTCAGGTTGTGTTTTGCCCGTACAAATACCTGTTCCAAATAGTAACGATACGGCGCAAGAATAGGATTTTTGAGGAGTTTCTTTTGAAGTGTTGGTGGAATCGTTCCTAGGGCAAGTGGGAAAAAGAGTACGCGGTTTTCCTCGGACTGCATTTCAAGCAACAACTTCGTGTTGAGGGCCTTTACCTTTTTGTTGGACCCATCGAGATCAGAAAGATAATGGAGGTACTGAAGCGGTTTTAGTCCATCAGTTTTTTCTGCAAGATGCTCCCAATCAATGAGTGCCTTATGTAATGCTCGTGCGTTATGCAGATATTCGGTCTTTTTCTTATATTTATTTTCGAATGTTTGGAGAGTTTTTTTCGCTGCCGCAATATCACGAAAAATGCGGGAATCACCTATGGACTTATAAAAGAGCCGCGACAAGTCCCATTCCGTTTTTATTTTAGGCGTCTTCGGTTTCATATACTAGAGTGTAAACATTCCATTCCTATAAATCACCTTTTCTTTTCCATTTGCAAGAGTTGCGGTGACTGTTCGTGGTGCAGTTGAAATAATGTCTGTATGTACCGATGATTCATTGAATCCAAGAGTGTCCCATTCTTTTGGTGTCGTCTTTTTTGCATCTCCCGTATAGGATTCTTTGTATGCGCTTCCAAGAGCAATGTGCGTGTTCCCGTTTTTTCCTCCCATGTTTTCGTCAAAAAGCGTATGCGCCATGAATTTTGTAATTCGAGAAAAGCGCTTGTCCGTCAATGAAAATTCCCCGACCTTGTCGCCGTTTGTAGCAGCTATCATTTTCTGGAGCAGTGTATGATTTGTTTTTGCTTTGCTTTTGACAACAACTCCATTTTTAAACCACAATTCCACCCCTGCTATTTTGTTGCCCAAATAGTAAAGCGGCTGATTAAATTTCATCCACCCCTCTGTTCCTCTCCAGTCAGGGCTCACAAAGATCTCAAAAGTCGGGATATTGCTCCCGCCACCCCCGAGCCACTTTCTTTTTTTACCAAGCAGGATTGTTAAATCGGTATCAGGGCCTTTGATGTGCACACTTTTGATTTTGAGTGCGGTAAGTTTGTTGCGATATTTTTCTAACTTTTTGAAGATATTCTTCCACTGTGAGATTGGATTAGGTGTATCCAAAAAACATGCCCGTATGATTTGTTCCCAGTATGCCTTTAGGCTCAAGCCCGCTTCCCGTGCTTGTTCCTCCGTTCCGTAGAGAGCAAGTGACCATGTTAGGGTACCTTTCTCTTCTTTTTTTCGGTATAAGCTTCTGAGGGTGGTAAGTACTTGCGTGTGTGTACTGATTTTATCTGCAGGAGCACCTTTCAACCCGTTCGGATCTTCACTCAAGACGGTTAGTACGTGGTCTGTATCCTCGACCGTGCCCTTAAAATGGTGTCGGGGAAAATATTCTAACTGGTGCTTTTGAGCCAGAAGATAAAAATCTTTTGAAAATGTATATCGCGCTTCATCTTCGGGAATGTATCGAAGAATAATGTTCCCGCCAGCACGGGTTATTGTTTTACGCAATTCGATGAGAAGCGGACGCGCAGATTCTGAGATGATAAGAAGAACCGTCTCTCCGCGACGGATTCCTTTTCCTCCGTTGAGCCCGAAATTCACCAATACATCGGCATAGCGTTCGAGGATCTTTTGCGGAGGATGATACGGGGTCTTGGATTTCATATACGTGCGATTTTTTTCAATTGTTTTGTAGCATCACGAGGTCCGATATATGCGATATTGAGTTTTTTGTTCGCAAACACGTCTCGAGCAATCGCTTGCACCATCTTCGGAGTCACTTTTTTGATCTCTACAATGATTTCTTCGGGGGTCTTCAGCGGCTGGTGGAGGATCTCGTCAGAATACCAAGTCGCCATATCATCAGATGATTCAAGTCCCATAACGATACGCCCAATGAGGATCTCTTTTGCTTTCGCAAGTTCTTCTGGAGAAACAAGGTTCTTTCGGATTGTTCGTATCTCACCCATAATTGCCTCGATGACTTCCGAAAGCCGTTTTGTGTCGACGCCCGAGGAAATCTTAAACACTCCGGTATCGGTCATACTCTCGCTTCCCGCGCGAACGTAGTAGCACACTCCCATTTCTTCACGAAGAAGATGGAACAAACGCGAACTCATTCCCTGTCCTAAAACGCTTGCAAGTACTCGTGTCGAGGCCTCCCGCTCGTCGCCCAACTTGTACCCCCGAAACCCGACAATAAAGTGGGTTTGGTCCGTTTTTTTGTGTTTATGTATAATCTTCGGTCTTTTTTGCGCTTCTTTTGTATGTGGACGTTGTGCACGAGATCCTTTTGAAACAGAGGTGAAAGCGGCAGTAACTTTTTTAAATATATCTTTTTGAGAGATACCACCGGCAACAATAACCGCCGTTTTGGCTCCCGTATAGTGCGTATTTCGATACGTCACAAAATCCGCACGGCTGAATCGAAGGATATTTTCTTTTGGTCCCCCGATGGAACGTCCCGCTGCCTGATTACCGTAAAGCACTTCATCCAAGAGTTCATGGACCCTTCGTTGTGGCAAATCCTCGTACATATTTATCTCTTGGATAATGACGCCACGTTCTTTTTCAAGTTCTTTTTCGGGAAGGAGGGGGTCTTGATAGAGGTCGGCAACAATAGCGAGAACATGATCGAAGTGTTTTGTTCGGGCTTTTGCCCAATATCCTGTTTGTTCTTCACCGGTGAAGGCGTTGTTTTCTGCGCCGAGTGCGTCGAACTCATGAGATATTATTTTTGATGACGGTCGTTTGTGCGTTCCTTTGAAGCACATATGCTCAAGAAAGTGGGAGATACCGTTCTCTTTTTTATTCTCATATCGAGATCCTGCCTCAACAAGGACCATGACCGTTACTGTCGGATTCCCTAACATGGGAACCGCAACGACACGAATACCGTTTTTGAGGACTTTTCGGATTGGTTTTGGAAAACGTGTTTTCATGATGCAAGAACTTGTTCGATTACTTTAAAGTCGGCTTCAAGCGCTGGGAACATCGAATTGTTATAGAGTGCCGTCGCAGGGTGGTAGACCGGAATGATCGTTACTTCTCCATATGAGGTCGTGGCAGTATATATTTTTCCATGTGCTTTTCCAATGGGTTCGAGCAGTGCGGAGAGATTAAATCGATTGAGAATGTATGCCATTGAAAAACGTCCGAGTGTCGCGAGTACCTTTGGTTGTATGATTTCGATTTGTCGGTCAAGGAACGGTCCGTACGCTTCGATTTCTTCAGGAAGAGGGTCCCTGTTCTCGGGCGGGCGATCCTTAACGATGTTGGTGACATACACATCCTCTCGTTTGAGATTGATTGAAGTAAGGAGTTTATCAAGAACCTTTCCTGCGGCGCCACAAAACGGTCTCCCCTTCTCTGCCTCGTTTTTTCCTGGCGCTTCTCCGATGAACATCACTTTTGCATCATGACTTCCCTCTCCAAGAACAGAAAAGTAGTTATTTGCTTTTCGGTATGCATACAAGGGCGAAGTGGTGAGATTTACCACGGCATCACGAACCTCGCGCAATTGGTCAGTTTTTGTTGTTTCAGTCATTATCGTTTGATACGAGAGGTACGAATGAAAACCCAGGAAATTCTTTCGTGCCGATTCTTCCTTCAAGATCCTTATGAAGTACGAGGATACTTTCTTGGACCGGTATCACAAGCGTCCCACCAGCCGAGAGTTGCTTCACTAACTCGTCTGGAATCTCTTCCGCAGCAGCAGATACAAGAATCTTATCAAATGGTGCATGTTCGGGTAATCCGAGTGTGTCTTCTGCTTGAAATATCTCTGCGTTCTCTTTTCTATATTTTGCGAGGTTCTCACGTCCGTATTCAACGAGTAGGAGCTCTCGCTCGACTCCGAATACTTCTCCATTTTCTCCGACCATCTCTGAGAGAAGTGCCGTTGTCCATCCTGAGCCCGACCCCACATCGAGCACCTTATCGCCCTCTTTCACAGCAAGCTTCTCGAGCATGAATGCCACCGTTGTCGGTTGAGAAATAGTTTGTCCGGCAGCGATTGGAAGTGGGTAGTCCTCGTATGCTTCGCTTTCATAGTCAGCCGGGACAAAGTCCTTTCTGTCCACCTCCCGAAACGCTCTTTCTATAAGAGGGTCTTGTACCACACCAACATTTCTTTTGAGATGTTCTAACAACTCTTCTTTTGTATTCATATTATTTTGCTTTTGGCCATTTTGTTGCAGCCCTAGGATATATCTTTGAGATAGGGTGATTCGTACAGTCATGTGGTCGTGCGGTACAGATCTGACGTCCGTATTCAATTAAACGATACGTGAACGGAAACCATTCTTCTTTGGGAAGGAGTTCCATAAGATCTTTTTCTATCTTTACGGGATCTGTGTGTGTCGTGAGATCGAATTTCTGTGCAAATCGTTTGACGTGGGTATCAACGGCAATTCCTTCGACAATCCCGTATGCATTTCCGAGGACCACGTTTGCTGTTTTTCGAGCAACTCCAGGAATGGTTAAGATTTCTTTCATGGTTCGCGGAATCTTTCCACCGAATTCTTCTTTGATTTTCTTTGCTGCCCCGAGAACGTTTTTTGCTTTGTTATTGAAGAAACCTGTCTGACGAATGTCTTGTGCAAATTCCTTGATATCTGCATTCACGTAATCGTCAAGCGTTCTGTATTTCTTAAAGAGCGTTTTGGTGACCCGATTCACCATCGTGTCGGTACACTGCGCGGAGAGGATGACTGACACCAAAAGTTCCCACGAGTTTTTATACTTGAGCGCGATCGAAGCATCAGGAAAAAGACGTTTCAAGACGCTCTGTATTTTTTGTGCTCGTTTCTTTCGCTCAGGAAGTGTTACATCTTTTCCTTTCATTTTTTACTACTCACTCCGCATGCATTCTTCAAATGCCTCCGCCTCTTCCACATACAGGGTCGCTCGTTTGTTTATTTCTTCGACAAAAAGAGAAACGAGGGTCGAAAGCGTTTTGAGAAGCGGTTGGATAGCAGACGCGGTCGGATGACGGCTCGCGCGCTTGTAGAGAGACAGTGCTTCTTCTGCACGTTTTGCATACACCGTATCTGAAGTGAGCCTTCTCCCTATTGTGTCGGATGGTTTCGTGCAAATTTTCTGAGGATGTCCGAATACTTGTACGACCATCCATACATATTCTCCGGCAAATATCCCATCGCCAACGGCGACACCGATGTCGCTGAATTTTGAGTTAAGAATGTTTGCTCGATGCCCACCACTCTCCATCCACGCATCAACAACTGCTTGGTCACTCTCATAGATTCCCCTTGCTAGATTTTCGCCAATAATGCCATACGCGTATCCGTCTTTTTTTGCATGGGCTCCAATCTTCGTACCCTCTGGTGTTATATGGTCGAAATATTGTCGCGCGAACATGTCCGCAAGTTTTTCTTCGGCAACTTGGGTTAGGGTCAGATCGACTTTGAGCGCCGAAACGTCTTCCCTTTCTCTCTCCTCATTTGATATCTCTATGATTGCGTCTTCAGAGAGTCCTACCGCAAAAGCACTTCCGGCGAAAGAAGCAAAAACACAGAGAGCTAGTGCTATTTTAAAGAAAGTGTTCATATGACGGGAGTTGTAAGTGCAACGTGCTCGAGAATCATCTTTAACGATACAGCGGGGTCGGTTGTGTACTTTGTGATTTTCTGCAGAGATTCGAGTAAAGGACGGTTGCTCGAGAGATTCTCTCTTTTTTCATGTAAAAGCGCAATGAGGCCAGAGAGAAGCGTATATGCTCCATGCGTATTCTTCTCTTTTACTAATGGTTCAATCAAGGAGAGGCGTTTTTCGAGGGATGCATGAAGAAATGTTCCCGCGTCGACAGAACTTTCCGAGAGCGTTTCAAATGAAAACGTATCAGAGAGGCGCGACTGGAGTGTTGGCAAGAGAGTGCTGGCGTGAGGAGTTATGAGAAAGATGTGCGTACGTTCTGTGGGCTCCTCGAGAACTTTGAGGAGTGCGTTCTGTGCCTCTCGCGTCATCGTATTGAAAGAGACAAAAATGAGTTGTTCGGTGTCGGGGAGCGTTTTTCGCGTCTGATATTCAGACATTTGTCGCGCCTCATCGATACCAAACACTTCTGCGGCTTCTTCCCAGGTGTCTGGGTGGTTCTCAACGTCAATCCCGTACTCCTTTTTTAAGCACCCTTTAAGAAGTGGAAGCACCGTCTTCCCTTCCCCTCGTACCAAAAATGCGTGATGTGATAATCGCATGATCACAAAAATAAACTATCTCTTCGCAACAATTGATTTTTTGTACGTGTCCAAGTGTTCAAGGGCGATACCGGTTCCCTTTGCAACACAAAAGAGTGCCTCGTCAGCAAGACGTGCTTTCACGCCCGTTGCACGGAACATGAGTTCAGGAAAATTGCGCAACTGCGACATGCCACCCGTCATGGTGACACCTTTTTCAATGATATCCGCCGCAAGTTCGGGGGGCGTTTCTTGGAATACATCCTTGATGGCACGAATCATTTCCCGAAGCTCTCTCCGGATTGCCTTCACAATCTCATTCGTTCGTATCTCCATTTCACGCGGTAGCCCTGTCACAACATCTCGTCCTTTAATCGACATAGCGAGTTCTTGTTCGACAGGTACCGCAGAACCAATCTTTATCTTGATGTCTTCTGCCGTCTTATCACCAATAGAAAGGTTGTATGTCTTTTTTACGTAATCGATAATCGCTTGGTCAACCTTGTTCCCTGCGACCTTGACCGATGTGCACGTGACAATGCCACCGAGTGAAATTACCGCAACGTCAGTGGTTCCTCCACCGATATCAACGATCATGTGACCTTCCGGATCTTGAATAGGAATTCCCGCGCCGATTGCTGCCAAAATAGGTTCTTTAATGACGAATGCTTGTTTTGCACCTGCCTTGATTGCCGCTTCAACGACAGCGCGTCTTTCTGTTGATGTCACTCCCGCAGGAACAGAGATTAAGACATCTGGCTTCCAGATATTCCAACGCCCAAGTGTCTTATCAATAAAGTAGCGCAACATCGCTTCTGTGACGCGGTAGTCAGCAATAACACCATCCTTCATCGGACGATACGCGCGGATATTGTCAGGCGTTTTGCCAATCATCTTCTTTGCTTCAAGCCCAACAGCAAGGATCCTGTTGTCGTCTTCTGATACAGCAACAACGGAGGGTTCATTAAGAACAATCCCCTTTCCCGGCACAAAGACAAGCACGTTTGCGGTGCCGAGATCAATCCCTAATTTTTTAGAAAACATCATGTGAACGTGTAGTTTAGAGCGTAATGCGTTCTATCGCAACGCCGACACCGCGAAGTTTTTCTTCCACTCGTTCATATCCGCGATCGATGTAGTGAATATCGTGGATGTACGATGTTCCTTTTCCGACGATAGCGGCAATGATATAGGCAAGACCGGCGCGTAAGTCCGGCGTATAGAGCTCCCGTCCAAGAAGTTTTGACGGTCCACGGACAATCGATTTGTGCGGGTGTGCGATGTCAACGACCGCGCCCATTTGAGCAAGGTCATGTAAGTATGAGAGGCGGCCTTCAAATATCATCTCCTCGATGACGCTCTCCCCTGTTGCTTGTGTTGCAAAGATTCCAAAAGGTGCTTGGAGGTCTGTCGGAAATCCCGGATATTCGTGTGTGCGGAGCGTTAAGGGTTTGTACTCTTTGTTTGGTCGAGTGTTGCCGTGTATCTCTATGGATGTTGTGTGGACCAAAAAGGAAACGCCGGCTTCGCGTAACATCTCAAGAGGAAGTTCGAGATGTTCAGGCGTGCAATCAGTTATGGTGAGTGTTTCTGCACACAGTGCTCCAAGGACCACATAACTCCCCGCTTCGATCCGATCCGAAATCGCGTGATGTGAATTTCCGTTTTGCACAAGAAGTTTTCCATCACGCCCTTCTACAATCAAGGTTGGTGTGCCAATACCTTCGATTTTCGCGCCACATGATTTCAGAAAAAGAGCGAGATCCGTTACCTCAGGTTCGAGCGCAACATTCACAAGAGTCGTCGTTCCTTTTGCAAGGGTTGCCGCCATGAGAAGCGTCTGTGTTCCAGTGACGCTCTGTACTCGAAATACGATACGCGCTCCACGAAGACCTCCCTCCGGGGCGGTTATGTGGAACGACGCTGCATCCTTGCTCATTTCAACCTTTGCCCCCATCTTCTCAAATCCGCTCAAGAATATATCGATTGGTCTCTTGCCGATAAGACATCCTCCCGGAGGCGGAAACGTGACAACACCCTCACGCGACAAGAGCGGACCAATCAACATGACTGACGCACGAAATTTCCGCGCGAGAGCGGCGTCAAGGTTTGTGCCCATCTTTTTTGGAGGTGTGATCGTTATGTTGCCACCTTTTTGTTCTGTTACGGCGCCGACACTCTCAAGAAGCAGGCGCAGAGCGCGGATATCACTTATTTCAGGGATATTTGAAAAAGAAACAGGGCCTTCAAACAAAAGAGAGGACGTGAGCAATCCCAGTGATTCATTCTTTGATCCTGAAATGGAGATCGTTCCCTTGAGCGCTTTCTCTCCCCCCCGTCCTTCGATTTTGAATGCTTCTTTTTTCTCCATATACACAAAAGTATAACTCTTTTGGAAGCACGGGGCACGGATAGCAAAATCTGAAAGTTTTGAATTTTGGATTTAGCATTTTGCGCTTCGAACTTGAATTAGCAATGGGTTATACTGTGCTCATGTGGCTTCTCTCCGTTCTCCCTATCACGCGTGGTATCGCTCCCGACGCTCTCTCATACTACTCAAAAGAACAGGTGCCTCGTGGAGCACTGGTCACCGTTTCGGTGAGACGTCGCAAGGTGCCCGCGCTCGTACTTGACGCACAAGATGCTCGACACGCAAAAACAGAAATAAAAAGGTCATCGTTCGCTCTTAAAAAGATCGATGGGGTTTTGTCACCACAATTTATTTCACCCCTTCTCCTTCGAGTCGCAGATCGCTTGGCAGAATACTATGTCTCATCCGTTGGTGCTGTTCTCTCTGATCTTATTCCACCATCTCTTTTTAAAGGAAAACAAATACCTCTTACTCCACACCTTCATCACAAAAAAAGAGACGCCACGGGGGCGGGATTTCCTGTTCCAAAAGTACTCCAACTTCCCTATCAAGAGCGTGTGCTTCGGTATAAAAGCATCATCAGAGAAGCGTTCGCCCACAATATTTCGGTTGTTGTTGTGACTCCGACTCGTATCGAGGCAGAAGATCTTGCGGAGGAACTTTCCCGCGGCATCGAGGAACGAGTGTTCACCCTCACCTCTTTGACTTCCGTAGGACAATTTAAGAAACAGTGGAAAAAGGCGGAGGAGTCACGCGAGCCAATCATGTGCATCGGTACGGGAAACATCCTCACTCTCACACGACCCGACATCGGTATTTATATCGTTGAACATGAGTCATCCCCCCACTATAAGTCGATGCACCGACCATTCCTTGATGTACGACAGGTTTCAAAAATGTTCGGGGAAGAAGGGGGGCGCGATGTCGTCTGGGGAGATGATTTTTTGCGCGTACCAACCCTCATAGAACACAAGGACCATCTTGCCGAAGGCATTGTTCGTTCACATGTTCGCACGGAGCCCTCGGCTGATATAAAGATCATTGATATGCGGAGACGTGACACCGATACGACGCTCCTTCCAATCATCTCCGAAGAAGGGCTCGCTCTCCTCACCGACGCCCACCTTCGCGGTGATCGTTCCTTCGTCTACACGGTCCGGAAAGGATTTGCACCTTTTACGTTATGCCGTGACTGCGGAGAAGTCCTTTCATGTGAAAGATGCGATGCCCCGATGGTTCTCTATCTTTCGCACACCAACAAAGGAAGAGAGGACCGCGAAAGACGGATATTTGCCTGCAACAGATGTGGCGCAGTTCGTGACGCAAAAACTCTGTGTGGTACGTGTGGAAGTTGGCGGCTTGAGATGTACGGCGTCGGCGCAGAGAGAGTCGTTGAAACGCTTGCAGAGCATATCCCGAAGGAAAATATATTTCTTTTGACCGCAGAGAATGCCTCCACTGAGAAAAAAGCAAAAGATGTTATCTCAAGATGGAAAAATACACATGGAAGTATTCTTGTGGGAACCGCCGCAGCGCTCTCGTACCTTCGTCGCGAGATCATTGCCGAAAGCGTTATCGCATCTCTTGAAACATTGACGGCACTTCCTGATATCGGAATGAACGAAAGGATATTTCGTCTCGTATCCTATTTAAAAAGCATCACAGCAAAGAGACTTCTCGTGCAGACACGAAATCCCGATCTTCCGCCCCTTCTTAATGCGAAGGAGGGAGACGGGCAGGCGCTCTTCCGACTTGAAAGCGCCGAGAGAGAGCGTTTTTCATATCCCCCATTCTCTCAATTCATCAAAGTGACGCATGTGGGAGAGAAGGGGCGCGTCCTTAAAGATCTTCAGGCACTCAAAGACGCGCTTCCGGTTGGAACCGCATCGCTGTATCCTGCATTTATATCCCGCGTGAAGAAGAATTTCATCGCACATTTGCTCATCTCTCTCCCACCAGAGACATGGCCGCATCCAAAATTGGCAATGCTTTTAAAATCCCTTTCGCCCGCATACACGGTTAATGTGGATCCGGAAAGCATCCTGTAGCAAACGGGCGGCCTTTCTCGTTCATATAAAATCGCGTACACTAGTTTCAAATGGCAAAACTTTCTACAGAAGCATACAAGGGCGTTCGGGACTTTTATCCCGAGGACGAAGCAGTGCAGAAATATATTTTTAACACATGGCGGTCTGTTGTCGAGAAATACGGATACCAAGAATATAACGCATCTATCCTTGAACCTGCAGAACTCTATTCAGCAAAGACAAATGAAGAGCATGTGAATGAGCAGACATATACGTTCACTGATCGCGGAGATCGCCAAGTGACGCTTCGCCCTGAGATGACTCCAACAGTCGCTCGTATGGTTGCCGCAAGGCGCCGCGAACTCTCGTTCCCTCTTCGTTGGTATTCGATTCCCAATGTGTTCCGCTATGAGCGTCCGCAGAGAGGCCGTCTCCGTGAACACTGGCAATTGAATGCCGACATCTTTGGTGTCTCGGACGTCATGGCAGAAGCCGAAGTAATCACTCTCTCGTACCGCATTCTTGAAGCATTTGGTGCAACTGCAAAAGATTTTCAAATCCGGATTGGCGCACGGGAGATGTATCACACTCTTTTAACTGACCACCTCTCTCTCTCGGACGAAGAACGTCGCGATGTTCTCCGAACGATAGATAAGAAAGCAAAGATAAGCGATGCAGATTTTACAAAAGAACTTGAGACAGTTTTAGGAAAAGACACCTCCTTTGTTCGTGAAATTCTTTCTATCGGAACGATCTCCGACCTTGAAGAGAAATTAAAACAAAGAAATATAGAGGCGCCCTGGACAGCGAATATACGCATACTTATCGAAACGCTCGCGCGAATCGGCATTACGAACGTTCTTTTTGATCCGTCGTTAGTGCGAGGATTCGACTACTATACCGGAACGATTTTTGAAGTCTTTGATACTCATCCAGAAAACACCCGGTCTCTCTTCGGTGGCGGACGATATGACAAACTCCTTGAGATGTTCGGGGGCGAAAGCATCCCCGCTGTCGGATTCGGAATGGGAGACGTGACAATGAGGGATTTTCTCGCTGTCCGCAATCTTCTTCCGAAGATATCGCATCCTGCGCGAGTATATATTTGCCCTGTTGATGCATCACACCGCGATGATGCGATTATATTTGCGGAGACGCTCCGTCACGAAGGGGTTGCAGTTGCCGTCCACCTGACGAATAAAAAGATTGGAGACCAGATAAAGATTGCTGAGAAACAAGGTATTCCGTATCTCATTTGCATTGGTGTCGAGGAGATCACCGGAGGAAGATTCATCGTCAAACATCTTCCAACAAGCACGGAAACAACGCTCCCCGAGAACGCTGTTGCCGCATTTGTCCTTAAAGATTTGTAAGATCTAGCACATACGGGATGAGAACCATCGTTTTTGATATTGAAACAAAAAATATCTTCCAGGATGTGGGGGCACACGACCCCGTACTTCTTGATATTGCCGTTGTCGCACTCCACGACTCAGAAACCGACACCTATAGTTCATACATCGAGAGCGAGTTTCCCAAAATGTGGCCGATATTCGAGAAGGCCGATCTCTTAGTTGGATACAATTCCGATCACTTTGATATTCCTCTTTTGAATAAGTACTACCCCGGAGATCTGACTCAGATAAAAAGCGTCGATATTATGGTTGCCATTAAGAACGCGCTGGGGCGACGTCTAGGGCTTGGAAACGTTGCGGGGGCGACGCTTGGTCTCAAAAAATCAGCCGATGGCATGCAAGCATATTATTGGTGGAAGGAAGGAAAGGTTCAGGAAATACGTGACTACTGTGTCCAGGACGTCAAGGTCACCAAAAATCTCTACGAATATATTTTAAAGAATAAAAAAATCATGTATCGGGATGGCCCGAACATGCTTCCCCTCTCACTCGACATTACTGACTGGGAAAAAGAAAGCAACCACTCTCTCACCCACTCTTTTGGGTTTTAAAAACACGAAGATTCGTGTTGCGGGAAGATTTTACAAAAAGAGGAGAATAAGAGCCGCCGCAATGATGCGGTAGACAATGAAAACGGTGAGTGTCCGTGTTTTCAAAAATGTTATCAGAAAATGAATCGCGATAAGACCGGATACAAATGCTGCGATTGCAGCGCTACCGAATACAAAGATACTCGTCGTATCATTTCCCGCATTTTGGAAGAGATCGAAGAGCGAAAGCGCACCAGCTCCTAACAAGACCGGGAATGAGAGAACGAATGCAAAGCGGGTTGCTTCTTCACGGGACAATCCTTGGAATAATCCCCCTGAGATCGTCGCCCCTGAACGCGATATGCCCGGAATAAGTGCAATCGCTTGGAAAAGTCCGACCTTAAACCCTAAACTCCCAGAAATCTCACGCGGAAGCGCCCGACGTGTTCTTTCCGCAGCAATCATAATGATGCTTCCTGCAATAAGACCTCCCGCAACGATAAGAGAATTCCGTGCAGTTGTTTCGAGATATGAGCGAAACAAAAAACCAAACAGGAGTGCCGGAAGAGTTCCCACACACACCGCATAGAGAAACGCCCTGTCCTTTGGAAGGATTTCTTTTCCCTGTATCCATGCCAAAGCAGTTACAAAAAGCCGCCAGATATCATTCCTAAAATAGAGCAGGACCGCGGCCAACGTGGCAAGATGGAGCGCAGCATCAAATGCAAGTCCCCCTTCCCCGATTGAAAAAATCTCCCGCACAAGAACAAGATGTCCCGTTGAAGAAATGGGCAGAAACTCGGTTAGGCCCTGAATAAGTCCCAGAAGAATTCCCTCGATGGTTGTCATAACGCTCTATGGTATACCCCAGCACCAACTTTTCAAAAAGTGAGTGCTGGGGTATACTCTACGAGGTATTACTAAAAATAACTCGTACGCATTAAAACATTATGGACGGAGAAAACAAATGGTTAATCCCTGTCGCGATTATAGTCGCAGGACTTTTGGTCGCCGGAGCTCTTTTTTATAAAGGAAAGGTAGTGCCCCCAACAGATCCCAATCAACCAACCGAAGAAATCGTTGTTGCGCCCATTTCAGCATCCGACCACGTTCTCGGAAGTCCGAACGCACCTATCACGATTATTGAATTCTCAGACATCGATTGCCCATTCTGTCAGACATTTCACGCGACGATGGAGCAGATTACAAATGAGTACGGAAAAACAGGCCAGGTCGCATGGGTCTACCGGCACTTCCCCCTTGACCAGCTTCATCCGAATGCACGCACAAAAGCAGAGAGCACGGAGTGTGTTGCATCTTTGGGAGGAAACGATGCGTTCTGGACATACCTCAAAATCTTGTTTGAACGAACAGACGAAACACTCACAGACCTGCCCGCGATCGCCGCTTCTGTCGGCGTTGACCAGACAGCATTCAACACATGTGTCACAGAGAAGCGCTTTGCCGCACGAGTTGTAGCAGATAGTGACGCAGCGATGGCTGCGGGAGGCCGTGGAACACCGTACAGCATTATCCTGACAGCTGACGGAGACGAATTTCCCGTGAATGGTGCACAGCCATACGAAGTCGTAAAACAGGTGATTGATACAATCCTCGCAAGCCAGGAGTAATCTCTAGAATCTTTTTGAAGAACGCTTCGCTTTCGGGCGAGGCGTTTTTCTATTGTCGACAAGTCCCCAGCGATAGATTTCAAGTGAGTTTTTCCCCTCGAACATATCTGATGGGTTGGGCAAAAATCTTTTACGTGTGCGGATATCCTCGGTCGCATCAGCAAGAAGCCGGTGAAAGAGCGCGAATTCTTCCTCGTGTTTCTGAAAATCGATGACATGTCGGCGAAGCTGCGACCTCCCATCTTTGTTTTTTCTTTTTTTGCATTCAAAAACGATAAATCGCTTCACCGGCCTTTTGAATTCAGCAAGCACCGTGTAGTAGTTAAAAAGTGCTTGAACCATAAAAAGAGGGTTGTCGATCTCGAATGCGCCAAATGAATCAACAAATTTATGGTCGACAATATCGACTCCCCGCACATCACTGCGTGACACGACCACCAGATCTGATATTGCTTTGACAGGGACAGCAATGTTAGGAATGTGCGCAAGCGCCTTCACTTCAACACCAAGTACCTTGTGCCGTGGCGGTTTCGCAAGATAAAAAGAAATCGCTTGGAGGTATTCCACTTCCATGAGACGACGTTTCTGTTTCTTTGCGAAGAGTGTTGTCGCTTTTCCAAAATTAATCTCAAAGTCGGGGATATGTTTCAGATATTCGAGACCAAGGTCTATAGATGCTTCTTTCGAAAGCCCCCCGTAAAAGTGCTGGAGTGCGGTGTGCGCAGCGCGGCCTATGGCAGACGCGGGTGTTGCCGGCATGTCATAGACACCTTCAACATAGCGCTTGTGCCACGCCAGCGGGTTACGAAGATACGTAGTGAGGGAGGAATAGCTCCAGTGTTTGATGGGATACCGCGTACCACTCATGAAAGGACTATACCACTATTTTGTTTCCACAAATTTCTTCACCCACCATCTTTTTATTACCGGTAAGGATTGGACAGAGAGAAAAAACCCTATAGCCGGGATAAGAGCACTCAGAAAGACATTCTTTGCACCGGTGAAGTACAGGACCAATGCGGCGACAACATAGGTAATTACGGTGAGAGAAAAGATTCGAAAACTGCTTGTTTCCCACTCTTTATCCGCTTCAACCCGTACATTTCGCCCTTTGATTACCTCTATTTCTTTTTCGAGCCGTTGAATCCTTTCTTCCATTTTCTCGTTTAATAATTTTTTAATTGGCCTGACTTGTGGTGCTGGCGGATTTTCTCGTGTGCTTTTGCTTCAATCTGACGGATACGCTCACGAGTAACACCAAATTCCTTCCCCACTTCCTCAAGTGTGTGTGCGATGCCGTCTGTAAGACCATTTCGAAGTTCAAGAATCTTTCTTTCTTTTGGCGAGAGTTCGCCCAAGACCTCTTGAATGTGTTCCGCGAGAATGCGTTGAGATGCTTCTTTGTCGGGGGATGGAAGGTGTTCGTCTTTGATGAAGTCCCCAAGTGTCGAACTTCCATCACCATCATCTCCCACGGGAAGCTCCAGAGACACGGTGTTTTGATTGATTTGCTGGATGTGGTGGATCTTCTCAACCTCCATACCCATCTCAACCGCGATCTCTTCGGCTACGGGCTCACGTCCTAAGTCCTGAGCAAGGCGGCGGACGATGCGCTTGTATTTTGCGATCGTCTCAACCATGTGGACAGGAATACGAATCGTGCGTGATTGGTCGGCAATCGCGCGGGTAACCGCTTGTCTGATCCACCATGTCGCGTATGTCGAGAATTTGAATCCTTTTGACCAGTCAAATTTTTCAACCGCCTTGAAGAGACCGATGTTCCCTTCCTGAATAAGGTCGAGGAGTGTCAGGTTTGAGCTCCTGTTCGCGTATTTCTTAGCGATTGAAACAACCAAACGCAAGTTTGCGCGCGCAAGAACATTTTTTGCTTCTTCATCTCCTATTTCGATCCGTTTTGCGAGTTCTCGTTCCTGGGCAGCGTTCAAGAGATCATACTTTCCGATATCGCGGAGGTACATTTGGATGGAATCATATCGGTTGTCCTCTCTCTGATAGTGACTCTTCGGATTCGCTACGTCTCCTTCGCCAAGATCAAGAAGCCCACCACTCTCGATAACATCGATTCCTTGGCTCTCAAACCCATCGTAGAGCTCTTCGAGGAACATCACATCGTCCTCGATGCTCGGAAATTCCTTTAAGATCTCATCATACGTGACAAACCCGCGATCGCGACCCTTTTTGTAGAGACGTTCCGTCTTTTCCCGCCGAAGAATCTCTTTTTTAGAGAGTTTCTTTTCAACCGGTGCTTTGGGCGCCTTTTTAGCCTTTATTTTTAAGGCTTTTTTCTGCTTTTTTGCTTTAGGCCGAGCTGTCTTTTTTGTGAGACGCGCTCGTTGTTTCAGAACACGTTTGGGTTTGGTTTTGCCACGAGGTTTTGTTTTGGTGCGTTTTTTCATTGTAAGTACGTTAGTGTATGCAAAATAAGCAAAAAAGCAATGCTATGCGGATTTATGAAGCGCTTCGAGTCCTGCTGACACCTTCTTGCACTCCTCTAGAATCTGTCCCGCACGAACACCATCCTTTTTTCGTTCGGCTTCCATGAGATCGTTCATAAGGAGTGTAAATTTTTCTTTTAATACGTCTTCTTCAAGTCCCAAGAGAATCTCCGCGATGTGAGTATCTAACGTATCCGACTCGGCATACGCGATCTCCGCCTCGAATGCTGCGCCCGCCGTATCCTCTTCTGAAAGATGTTCTTTGAATGATGGTCCGAGGATCCGCTCAAGAGATGCGTAGAGAGTCGCGACATCAATCCTTGCCTCACCAGTTCCCCGATTCTGCCATTCCCCGATTCCAACTAAATGTCTTACCAGACGCTTTCGACGTGATACGGTGTCAGATGTGTTCACTGAGACAGTTTTTTCTTTTTCAATCTCCGGCATCTCAAACGCAACACGAGGAAGTTCTTCACGAATGATTGCTTCGTCGACCAAGAGTGCTCGCGCTATAACACCAATAAAATGAGCCTGATCAATTTTGTTCGGGATAAGAGAAACATAGGGCAACACCTCGCTCCGGACAATCTTTTTAAGTTTTCGCGGGTCAGATTCCTTCTCTACCGTACGAGTAAGGAAGAATTCGATGACAGGCGTCGCGTTCTTGATTGCCTCTTTCCAGAGAGTTTTGTCTTTTTGTATGACATCCGCAGGGTCAAGTCCCTCAGGAAGCGCTGCGATCTTCACATCCATTCCGTCACGAAGCGCGATTCGTGACGTTTTTCCTGCCGCCGCGATCCCTGCGTCATCCGCATCAAGAGCAATCACCATATTCCCGGAGAGACGGCGGAGGCGAAGAGCGTGTGATTGGCTGAATGCAGACCCCATAACGGCAACCGTGTTTGTGAATCCCGCTTGATGCGCGAGAACAAGATCGACTTGTCCCTCTACAAGAATAGAGAAATTGTATGTCCGGATTGCTACCTTTGCCCTATCAAGTCCGAGGAGCACCTCACCTTTCTTAAAAACAGCTGTTTCAGGAGAATTAAGGTACTTCGGTCCCTTCTCGTCCTCTGCCAATGCACGTCCCGAGAAACCAATAACACGACCGGACGAATCAAATATCGGAAAAATGAGACGATTCCTGAAAACATCGTAGGGCGCTTTTTCTTTTGCTTCTTCGCTATGCTTAATAAGGCCAGCATCGCGCATCTCACGTTCGGTGAATCCTTTCGTGGAAAGGTGTGCCGAGAGGTCGCGCCATGCGTCGGGTGCATATCCGATCCGAAACTGCTTTGCGCTTGCTTCTGTTATCCCGCGCCCGAGAGCGTATTCCTTCGCGAACACCGTCCGATCAAGGAGCGTTTCAAAAAAAAGCGCTGCGGCTTCGAGGACCTCATACAAACGCTTATGTGGATCCTTTGCCGCAAAATCAATCCGTTCAAGCGAAACACCGGCGCGGGAAGCAAGAATTTTCAATGCTCCCATGAAATCGAGTCCTTCAAATTCTTCAACAAAGGTGAGGATGTCACCCTTGGCTCCGCAACCAAAACAGTAGTACGTGTTCCTGTCGGGCGAGATGAAGAACGAAGGTGTTTTTTCGTTATGAAACGGACACTTCGCCTTGAAGTTCTTGCCCGCCTTCTCGAGTTTCAGGTACGACGAAACAACATCAGCGATACCGAGTCGTTCTTTGATTTGTTCTACAGTAGAAGACATAGGTAATACCTGCCCCGTGGGGAGGTTCAAAAAGGACGACTCTAGTATCCTACAAAGAGCTATTCGCCGAATTCCACCTCCCTTTCTGGTCGAGTTTCTTCAAGCGTTTTTTGAAGATCTGCAATCATCTTGTGTTTCGGACTTCCAGGGAAACCGCTTCCGGCAGGAATCAGACGACCGATGATGATGTTTTCCTTGAGACCCGTGAGCATGTCTTTCTTTCCACGTACCGCTGCATCAATAAGGACCTTCGTTGTGTATTGGAATGATGACGCTGACATGAATGACGCTCGAGAAAGCGCGACATTCGTGATACCGAGGACCAATGGCGCCACTTTTGCCTCTTTTTTGTTGGCATCCTTTGCTTCTTTATTCTTTGTACGTGCCTCCCACACTTCGACAACAGTTGCTCGACCGAGTGTTGTTTCACCCGGGTCTTTCACCTGAACACGCGAGAACATCTGTTTGATGATGATCTCGATATGCTTTCGTGCGACCGATGCACCCTGCAGTTCATAGATCTTGCTAATCTCGTCAATGATATAGTTCTGCGTCGCTTCACGTCCGGCAAATTTGAAGAGATCATTCAAGTCCGCTGACCCATCTGTCAAAAGCTGTCCTTGGATTACCGTATCCCCAACTTTAACCAACGATGTGCGACGGTAGTTAATCGTGTACTCGACTATGCTTCCCTCTTTGTCTTTTTTGTCGAGGACATCAGGGAGAATACGAATTGTTTTTTCATGGCCTCGGTCGAGAATATCTGTCACAACTCCAGAAATCTCTGAGATGACTGCGGGGTTCTTCGGCGGACGGCGCTCAAAGATCTCCTGCACGCGCGGAAGACCGGCAACGATGTCTCCACCCGCGGCTGCGGCTCCTCCTGCGTGGAAGGTTCGCATCGTGAGCTGTGTTGCGGGCTCTCCAATCGATTGTGCAGCGACCGTCCCCACCGCTTCACCAAGGTGAACCGTGTGCCCTGTTCCTAAATCTTTTCCGTAACATTTCAAACATACTCCCCGCTCTGTTTCACACGTCATCGGAGAACGGACGGAGACGTTCGCGATACCAGATTTCTCGATCTCTGACGCGATCTCATCTGTGATGTACTCATTCCGTTTTATAAGTATTTTTCCAGATTCGTCCTTGGCTTCCTTTGCGGCAAATCTGCCAGTGATATTCTTTGAAATCGGGACATCGATTCCTCCCAAGTTCTTGCGTCCGATTGTGATTCCTTCCTTTGCTCCGCAATCCTCTTCAAGCACCACGACGTCTTGTGCGACGTCAAAGAGACGACGGGTGAGGTATCCCGACTGTGCGGTGTTGAGCGCGGTGTCACCAAGACCCTTTCGCGCTCCGTGCGTTGTCACGAAGTATTCAATCGGTGAAAGACCCTCTCGGCTCGATGAAAGAATCGGGAAGTCAGACACACGCCCCTGTGAACCCGCGATAAGCCCTTTGATACCCGCCATGTTCGTGATCTGTCCGATGTTTCCACGAGCACCCGACTTCCACATCACATGCAAGGAGCCGTTGGGGTCAAGAGAATCGGCAACGAGTTTTTCCATCTCCGTTCGAAGACCGTGCCAAATTTCGATGTCTTTGCGGAAACGCTCCTCTTCTGAAAGAAGTCCTTCATCGTATTCTTTTGTATTCGCACCGACTTTTACAATCGCTTTTGCGATGAGATCTTCCTTGCCCTTCGGCATCGGTACGTCGTCAATACTAAATGTCGTCCCTGAGATCGTAGAGTAGGTAAATCCGAATGCTTTTATCCTGTTCAAAATCACACCTACCATGTCCGCGTCATATCGCAGGATGATGTTGTTCACAATCTCCGCCATTTCCTTCTTCGTGATGTCTTTGTTGATAAACGGATAGTCGTCAGGGAGAATTGCATTGAAAAGGAGTCGTCCGACCGATGTCTCAAAGCGTTCCTCCTTGAACGCTGCGTATTTCTCTTTTTTCGAAGGGTACACGCTTATCTTCGCGCGCGGCGAGACATTTTTAAAATCATAGGCCAAGATTGCTTCATTCGGGCTTCCAAATACTCCCCCTTCCCCTTTCTCTCCCTCGATAATATGTGTCATCCAGTAGGAACCGAGAACGATGTCCTGGTTTCCAACAGAAACAACAGGTGCTCCTGATCCGGGACGGAGGATGTTCCGCGTTGAGGCGATAATCTCTTTTGCTTCGAGTTGTGCCTCGTCAGAGAGCGGTAAGTGGACAGCCATCTGGTCTCCGTCGAAGTCCGCGTTGTATGCCTGCACAACCAGTGGATGTACCTGAAGTGCATCTCCTTCGATGAGAACGGGACGAAATGCCTGAATAGAGAGGCGGTGCAGGGTCGGCGCGCGGTTCAAGAGTACGTACTTGTTCTCGATCACTTCTTCAAGGATCTCCCACACTTCAGGGCCTGCATCTTCAATCAATCGGCCTGCGCCGCGGATATTGTACGCATATCCTCGAGAGAGGAGTTTCGATATGATAAACGGTTTGAAAAGCTCAAGTGCCATGTGTTTTGGCATTCCACACTCATCAAGCGCCAATGTCGGCCCAACGACGATAACAGATCGTCCGGAGTAATCGACACGCTTTCCAAGGAGATTCTGGCGAAAGATACCCTGTTTTCCTTTGAGGTTGTCGGAGAGTGATTTCAAAGGTCGGCGCTGTGCCTGATTGACCGCTGTTCCGCCGCCAGGGTGACGCATCGAGTTGTCGATAAGCGCATCAACCGCTTCCTGAAGGATTCTTTTTTCGTTACGCAAAATGACCGCAGGAGCTTTGATCTCCATCAGTTTCTTCAACCGGTTGTTTCTGTTGATGACACGACGATAGAGATCGTTGAGGTCTGATGTCGCATGTCGTCCTCCATCAAGCGCCACCATCGGGCGGATTGCCGCAGGGATAACGGGTATGTGCGTCAAGAACATCCACTCAGGTCGGATCTTCGATTCAAGCATCGAGCGCGTGAGCGAGAGACGTTTGCGGAGTTTCTTCTTTTCTTCACCTTCCGCCTCCTCCATTTCGCTCTCGAGTCGTGCCGCCAATGTCTTCATATCGATACTCTTCATGAGTTCGTAGACGGCTTCTGCGCCGATTCCCGCATCAAAGAAGGTGCCGTATTTCATCGCAAACTTGGCATATGTCGCCTCATCGAGGACGGTATGCATCGTGACTCCGGTGATCTCACGTTTTGTATCGAGAAACACCTCCTTCAATTTTTCTTTTGACTTCTCGTCCTTCAAGGTTTTTACCTTTGCTTTGTATTCGGTGTCCAAATCTTTGAGGAGTCGTGCGCGCTCCTCTTCGTGGACTGAGGTCACGACATATCCTGCAAAGTAAATCACTTTCTCCAGATCCTGCCCTGTGACATCGAGAAGAAGCCCCATCCGTGAAGGGATATTTCGCAAGAACCAGATGTGCGAAACGGGTGTTGCCAAGGTCAAGTGACCCATACGCTCTCGGCGAACAATTGAACGTGTGATTTCAACACCACATTTTTCACAGACGATGCCTTTATATCGAATACCTTTATATTTTCCGCAGTAACATTCAAAGTCCCGCTCCGGTCCGAAGATACGTTCGTCAAAAAGACCGTTCTTTTCGCTCCTCTGTGTACGATAGTTAATCGTCTCAGGTTTTGTGACCTCGCCGTGTGACCACTCGAGAATTCGCTCCGGACTTGCGATCTTGATGGAAACCGATGAGAAAGGCTTTTGTGCTGGTTGTGATTGGTATCGTGGCATGAAGGTCAAGATTATACTTTTTCTGGTTCAACATTAACGTCAACATCGAGCGCAAGACCTCGCATATAGTGAAGCAAGACGTTGAATGATGCGGGGGTATTCGAGTGCTCAATCCGACCACCCCGTACGATTGCATCGAATGCCGCAGAGCGACCCATGATGTCGTCTGATTTCACAGTGAGCATTTCACGCAATGTGTACGCTGCACCATGTCCCAAAAGCGCCCACACTTCCATCTCACCAAATCGCTGACCTCCGTTTTGCGCCTTTCCTCCGAGTGGTTGCTGAGTGATGAGAGAATAGGGACCAATCGAACGGACGTGGATCTTGTCTTCAACCATGTGCTCGAGTTTCAAGATATACATATATCCGACAGAGATATCCTGTTCGAATGCCTCTCCGTCCCGTCCGTCATAGAGTTTCATCTTCCCTGTAGGAGAAAATCCTGCTTCGATAAGTTCTCCCTTGATTTCTTCTGCCGTTGCGCCAATGAACGGCGGCACAACTGCCTGATATCCAAGTGTTTTTGCCGCAAGACCTAAGTGAAGCTCCAGAATCTGTCCCAAGTTCATACGAGACGGCACACCAAGAGGAGTCAAGATGACATCGATTGGTGTTCCGTCTTCCATGCGCGGCATGTCTTCGATAGGAACAACACGCGAGATAACACCTTTGTTACCGTGACGTCCAGCAAGTTTGTCTCCAACAGAGATGTTGCGGAGCTGGGCGACTTCGATGAAGATTTTCTTGATGATACCCGACTCCAATTGATCTCCTTGTTCACGTGAGAATACTTTGACACCGATGATACGCCCCCTCTTTCCTCCTTCCATACGTAACGATGTATCTTTGACATCGCGCGCCTTGTCTCCGAAGATAGAGCGGAGCAGACGTTCTTCGGGTGTCAGTTGGGACTCTCCTTTTGGAGTAATCTTTCCTACCAAAATGTCTCCGGGGCGAACTTCTGAACCAACACGAATCACCCCGTCCTCGTCCAGGTTCTTGAGTTTTGATTCACCAACATTCGGGATATCGTTTGTAGTAACCTCGGGACCCAGTTTCGTGTCGCGCACGTTGACTGAGAATTCCTCGATATGAAGCGACGAGAGATAATTCTCCCGCACAAGCCTCTCTGAAATGATAATTGCGTCCTCGTAGTTATTTCCTGACCAGGACATGAAAGCAACAAGAAGATTTTGTCCGAGCGCCAATTGTCCCCCAACAGATGTTGAGGTGTCGGCAAGCAAATCCCCCTTTTTGACGGTGTCACCGAGAGAAACGGCTGGCCGCTGATGAAATACGGTGAATCCATTGGTGCGAGAGAATGTGATGAGAGGATACTCGTCATCTTTTCCTTTACTGTTCTTGACGACAATCTTTCGTGCGTCAACGCTTTTGACCACTCCTCCATCTTCTGCATAGATCAAACGACCGGAATCATGCGCAGTACGCTCTTCCATACCTGTCGCAACAACAGGGACTTCGGGACGAATACATGGCACCGCTTGTTTTTGCATATTCGATGCCATGAGCGCGCGGTTCGCCTCGTCGTGGTTCAAAAATGGGATAAGAGATGTTGCGATCGAATATGCTTGGTTCGTTGCCACATCAATAAAATCAACTTCTGCAGGTGCCACCATCACAGGGCGACCGTTCACACGGACTTCAACGCGAGATTCGCCAATGACACCGTCATCGTCACGAAGCGTTGCGGCGTGTGCAATCTTGTAGTTTTCCTCTTCTCGCGCATTCATGTAGGAAATCTCCTTGGTCACTTTTCCATTTACAACTTTTGCATAGGGCGTTTCAATGATGCCAAAATTGTTCAAACGGGCATATGCGGAAAGGTGAAGGATGAGACCAATGTTCGGACCCTCTGGAGTGTGAATCGGACAAACGCGTCCGTAGTGAGATACGTGCACATCTCGGACCTCAAACCCTGCGCGTTCACGTGACAATCCCCCGGGACCAAGAGCCGAGAGCGTGCGGAGGTGTTCGAGCTCTGAGAGGATATTCTCTTGTGCCATGAACTGCGAAAGCTGGTTCGTGCTGTAAAACTCCTTGATCTGTGCCTGAAGTGGACGCGGATTCACGATGTGCATCGGAAGCGTCGTATCCGCTTCAATAATGGACATTCTGTCTTGGATATTTCTCTTCATGCGAGCAAGTCCCACACGCATCTTTTGCTGGAGCATCTCTCCAACGTACCTAACGCGGCGAGAACCCAAGTCATCCACATCGTCTGCCTCGGCGTTCGGTGTTGTATTCAAAAGAGCGATGTGGTCAATGATTGTCGTGATGTCATCGAGAGAAAGGGTCCTCTTTTGGAGTGATTTTACATCTGTCTGTCTTCCAAAACGTTGATTGAAGCGGAAGCGTCCGACCTCAGAGAGATCATAGCGTTCTGTATCAAAGATTGATCCCACGAATTCACGCGCATTCTCGACTGTTGCGAGTTCCCCGTCGCGAAGTTTCTTATGAACTTCGACGAACGATTCGTCAGCGGTCGCGACAGAATCCCCAGCGATTGTTTTTTCTAGATATTCGCGTGCGGGACTATCTTTTGGAAAAAGCGCAAGAACTTTTTCATTCGTGTCTGCTCCAAGAACACGCAAGAGCTGTGTCACCGGAAACTTGCGTTTTCGGTCGATGCGGACCTGAAGGGTCTTGTTGGGTTCTGTTTCGATCTCAACCCATGCACCGCGCGACGGGATGATCTTTGCACCAAAATATTCTTTTCCTTTGAATTCTTGTGAAGAGAACAAAACACCGAATGATCGAATAAGCTGCGGAACAATCACGCGCTCAACACCATTGATAACGAATGTACCGTGGTTCGTTTGAATCGGAAAATCAGAGAGGAAGATCTCCTGCTCTTTCTCTGTTCCCAATGTCTTATTGATGAGTTTGATGTTCGCCTTGAGACCTATCTCGTAACTCAACTTGTTCTCCTTCGCATAGTGTTCGTTGTGTTTGGGTTCGGTAAACGTAACCTCTTTGATATGGAGTTCGAATTTTTTATTCGCGTAGTCAGTGATGGGAGAGAATTCTTTGAAGAGTTCTCGTGTTCCTTTTTCAAGAAGCCATTTGAACGATGCAAGTTGAGCCTCGGTGAGATTAGGGATCTCGACCAATGGTTTTCGGAACTTTGCGAATTGTTTTTGTTTGAGTTTCATGAGGGCAGAAATAGAGGAAACGAAAAAGCGAACCCGTCAGATCCACCTCGGATCGACGTGCTCTTGACGCAAAGCGTAAACTATCGGCTAGCGTTGCCTAGCACGTATATATGTAATTTTATCGTATAAAAAACGAGAGTATGCGGGCGCTACTCATTCACCCCCTCGAGTGTCTACATCCTAACCGAAGAGATACCCTTCGTCAAGTATTGACAAGCCACTGTGGACAACTCTCCGTTCGCCTTTATTTTTAAAATGAACGGGTAAAATCGCTCCTCGATTTTCCCTCCTGCTCGGCGCGTCCGCCTCCGCAAGTCATTTAAAAAATAAGGCTCACTCCGTATGGTAAATACAGAAATACAAAATCCGACGAATTCAATTCCTTTTCCTTTTCCACTCCTCAATCTTTGCGTGGTTACCCGATACGAGGACTTTCGGAACAGTGTATTTTTTCCCTTTATATACAAAGACCTCCGGCCTCGTATATATCTCTTTTGCTGTTATCCGTTTCTCTTCAAGAGATTCTTGTTTTCCAAGAACACCCGGAATCTGGCGAGCGATTGCATCAACAACAAGAAGTGCGGGCAATTCCCCGCCAGTGACAACATACGGACCGACAGAAATTTCCCGAGCCTTAAGAATTTTCTTCACGCGCGCGTCAATGCCCTCATAACGTCCGGAGATTAATACTATCTGTGAATATTTCTTTGCTATCTGTAATGCATGTGTGTTTGTGAATTGTTTTCCGCGAGGAGACAAAATGAAAACAGCGGTTTGTGCTTTCTTTTTTGCAAGAACTTTTTCAAGTGAGGTGAGTATTGGTTCGGGCTTTAGAACCATTCCCGGTCCGCCACCATACGAACGAGCATCGACGGTGTGATGCTTATCTTTCGCGTAGTCGCGGGGATTTATTGTAGAGATCGAGATGTGTTTGTTCTCCTGTGCCCGCTTCAAAATAGACTCCTTCGCATATGCACGGATTATTTCGGGAAATAAGGTCACGATGTGAAAAGATATTTTCTTCATCCCGTACGAAGCCGCGGTCCCACTATGTAACTTCTTTTTAACAATGCGAAAAGTTTTATTCATATATAATCAACAACGACCGTAACCTTCTTCGTGCGGGATCATATGTTCATAGTAACAAAAAATCCCGGTACGCGGGATTTTTTGTTTTTAATCTGCGTCTATCTGCGGACAATCCGCGTTCATCTGCGATCCTTTAGAGGATGTCTTCTTTGAGCGCTGCCATTGCGTCATCAACGTTTGCGGCAGTTGTACGTGTAGAACCTTGTGGTTCAAGGATCTTCAAGTTCACCCGCGCGTTATTTTTCATCCCAACAACACGCAAGAGCGTTCGTATCGCCTTAGCGGTATTACCAGAACGACCCACGACCGTTCCCATGTCCTTTTGGTTGACCTGGAGTGTGATGAGAACACCCATCTCGTCTACAGTTCGATTTACTTTTACTTCGTCCGGGACTTCAACAAGTGCCTTAACAACTGCTTCAAGGAATTCTGCATCTACAAATTGTGCCATATGATTTCTTTCTTTAATGTATTTCTAATCGTGTAATCGCGCACACATGTGCGCTCTCTTACAGAAAAAGTATACCGAACGACACGCGGATTTTAAAGGCCGTGTGGGGGTAAGTTATGTGATAGGAGGTTCTTCTGCAGCAGGAGCTTCTGCGGGAGATGCTTCGGGGGTAGGCGCAGGAACTTCTTCTGCCTTTGGGGCCTCTGCCTGGGGGGCTGTCTCTTCGGTAGACGCAGAGTTCTCGACAGCCGCTTCGACTTCAGGTGCAGGGGAGGAGGCCTCTACAACGGGGGCTTCAACCTCTTTTACAATAGGAGTTTTTCGAGGAAGCACGTTCTTTTTCTTGCCAGAAATGACACCATCCGTCACAAGCATGTTGTAAACCGTATCGGAGGGCTGTGCACCCTTCGAGAGCCAGTGGGATGCTCTTTCTTTATCAAGAGAGCGCTGTTTTGTTGCCGGATTATACGATCCGATCGAATCAATGTGGTTACCGCTTTTCGGCCCCTCTGTTCCTTCGAGAACAACAATACGAAAAGATGGGTCGTTCTTGCGGCCAAATCGCTGTAATCTAATCTTAAGCATAAAAAGAGATTACCAGATTGTATGAAAAAGAACAACCCCGCCGCGACATATATGACGGGCGGGGTGAAAAAGAAACGACAAGAAAAGAGTGTGTTGATTACTTCTCGCGGACACCTTTGAAGTCGAGCGTCCTCTCTTGGATCTCTTCGAGGGTGACACCTTCCTCCGAAAGAGACATCCCGAGAGAACGGAAAAGACCGTCCTGCGACCGGAGAAAGAGGGACGCGGCCGGATCGGTCACGGATCCTACGAATGTACGAAACGACCCTTCACGCCACGCAAGATCACGATTCGCGAGGAAAACCACGACTTCCTCCCCTTCTTCGAAAGGCCCCACACCCTCCGGACAAAACTCCTTGTCGAAGGAACTCATCCGAGGAACCAAGATCGCGATCGTCGACGAACCCTTGAAAGAATCCTTCTCGTCGTAAAGCGAGTCATCCCAGTCAACCTCGACGATGTGGTACGGCAAAGGAGCAACCGGGGACAATGGATCTTCCCAGTATTCTCCACTCTCGGAGTTCCACAGCGTCGGTCCAACCGACCGTACAACACCGTGAATGACCGCCTCTGATTCGCGGGCACGATCCTTCTCACTGAGCGGAATGGTGCTGAAGTCAACACAGATGGTTCGTAGCACCGACGGAGAAAGGTCGCGACTTGACGTACCACGGTACTGCGCGCGGACGCCGTTCTTGTCGTCCGTCGCAAGAGAGCGCGGATAAGTGTCATTGTAGTCGCTGTCTCTCGCCGCTTTCGACTGACACATCGTGGGTCGAGACGATTTCGAAGTAGAAGAAGTGCACAGAGACGTCTCCGGGTGGTCGAGCCCGAGCATGTGCCCCATCTCGTGTGTGGCAACCGAACGCGCGTCGATCTTGAACGACGACGGCGTGCCGCTTCCGGTGTGCCACGATTCACCGGAATCAAAGTACACCGTTGTCTTGTAAAGATAGTTGCCGTATCGCTCGTGACTCGTTACCGCGTAATTGTTGTACTTCCCGTCCATCGCCTTCAAGAAAAACTTGTTCGGTGACTCCGATGAACGCACCCACTTGAAACTCTTGGTGTCTGTCCACTCTTCAGCCGCGTTCAGGATTGCGGCGCTCCACGTGGAAGGAAGCGTTTTCTCGTCATATGTCGCTGATGGAGACGGCCACTTCCAGGTTTTGAGAACGTACGCCGAGGCACCGGCCGCGAACACGAGAGCGAGAACGACTGCGATGAAACTGGTTCGTTTGGTACTCATGGTGTTGTGCTCCTTTGGAAAAGGTGGGTGAAAAAAGTTGAACCGGAGGACGGAAGATACAAAAGGGTGTTTACACTATGGTCTCCTTTCTTGTCAAAGAGCATTCGAAGGAACCTTTGTCTGCTCCAACTGTAGGAAAGAGATGATAAGGCGACCATAAACATATAATAAAGTTTTTATTCAAATGTCCGCTCTCGAATATACGCTGAGCGTATCACACCGAGATACAGAGAAGATAAAGAGTGAGGAAGATCTTTTTATGATATTCTGTCTACATATATGTCTCATTCGAAACATCCCCAAAAGCACAAGAGTAAAGAAACGACCGCCTCGACAACCATCGAAAGTACTATCTCCACAACCGCAAAAGGACTCGGGTTTATCAAGCATCCAACACTCGAAGAAGATATCCGTGTCGAAGCGCGGTCTTTAAACACGGCCCTCCATGGAGATCTGGTAAAAGTAGTGCTCCATTCTGCGGAGCGCGGCATGCAGCCAACGGGCGAGGTTGTGGAGGTCATAAAGCGCGCAAAAACACACTTTGTTGGAGTTGCTGAGAAGCAAAATGGGTTCTTTTTCGTCGTGCCTGATGACCGTCGGATGTACACCGATCTCCTTATACAGGACCCGCCCGCCGATCTTAAAGAGAACGACAAGGTCTTGGTTCTCATGCATGAGTGGAAAGATCCCGCAAAAGATCCTCTCTGTTCAGTCAAAGAGATTATCGGACCCAAAGGGTCTCATGAGGCAGAGATCCGCTCCATCATCCTTGCGAACAATATCGATGACACGTTTCCCGCAAATGTGGCGACTCTCGCAAAAACAATCCAAGCAAATTCAGAAATAAAAGAGGAAAACCTTCGTGATCGTACAGATTTTAGAAAAACACTCACATTTACGATCGACCCTGTTGATGCGAAGGATTTCGACGATGCACTTTCATTCAAAAAACTTGAGAACGACACATACGAGATTGGCGTGCACATCGCCGATGTATCTCACTATGTTCTTCCTGGAAGCGTTTTGGATGCGGAGGCACGCCACAGAGCATTCTCTGTATATCTCGTCGACAGAACAATCCCAATGCTTCCCGAGGAACTCTCGAACGATGTGTGCAGCTTGAAACCGGACGTGCCCCGTCTCACATTCTCCATTTGGTGGACACTCAACACGAAGGGAGAGATTCTTGTTGAGAAAATCGGCAAAACGATTATTCATTCCCAAAAAAGATTCTCATATGAAGAAGCCCAGGAGTCTCTCGACACCCCGAACGGACATCTGCACGAAGAACTCACCGTTTTGAACACGATTGCAGAAACACTCCGCGACAAACGGATGAAAGCGGGCGCGATTGACTTCGAACAACATGAAGTGCGATTCGAACTGGCGGACGACGGTGTTCCTCTCTCCGCATACACAAAAGAACGACTTGCAACACACAAACTCATCGAAGAATTCATGCTTCTCGCCAATAAGCGCGTCGCGGAACATGTTGCAGAAAAATACAAGAAGGAAAAGCACCCCTTCGTCTATCGTGTCCACGATCTTCCCAACAGAGAGAAACTCGACATGTTGACGACATTTGTGCACGCCTTGGGCCACACGCTCTCTCTCCCGAAAAATGCTCTCGCAACAGGAACGCAAATCGCTTCCCTTTTTGAAGAAGTCGCAGGGACACCCGAAGAGAACCTCATCAAAACGGCCGCACTCCGTTCTATGGCAAAGGCGGCATACGATACGAGAAATATCGGGCACTTCGGTTTGGCGCTTCCTGCATATGCCCACTTCACATCTCCCATCCGAAGATATGCGGATCTTCTTGTCCACCGGTATCTTCATGAACTCCTCACAAAGGGCGCTCTTCCCCTCGATGAATGGGCGACTGTTGACCGGATTGCGGGAGAGATCTCGGGACGAGAACTCACCGTCATAACAGCAGAGAGAGATAGCGTGAAATACAAACAAGTCGAATATATGACGACGCACATCGGTGAGACATTTGATGCAATCATTTCGGGCGTTTCAGAGTGGGGTATCTTTGTTGAAGAACGAGAAACAAGAGCGGAGGGATTGGTGCGTCTTGCAACACTTGGAGATGATTACTACGAACTTGAGCCAAAGAAATACCGCATCGTTGGAAAGAGAAAGAAAAAAATATACGCGCTTGGTGATAGGGTGAAGGTCCGTTTGGTGGCCGCAAACCTCGACAAAAAGGTCCTTGATTACGCGATAGTGCCATAGCAAGAATTTGGTACACTCATACGTATGAAATTCTTCTCATTTCTTGTTCCCCTTTTCTCGGTACAAATCCTCTGGATTGTCTGGGGACTGGCGTTCCTTTTCTATGTCATTGCCGGAAGTATCTTCATCTATCACTGGAATAGTTACAGCCCGAACGATAGACGTGTCACGAAGATGAAATGGATATATTTCGTTGGGGGTGCCATCCTTCTTCTTATCACTGCTCTCTTCGTTGTTTCTCTCTAAACACATGCACACGCCGACCCACTACACACTTGTTGATCTCTATGAGGGAGAGAGAGTAATCCTTGAGGTGCGACGCCACGCATTCAAGTTCTATACACGAACCCTTGTACTCTTTGTGCTCTGGATTATTCCCCTACTTCTTTCTCCACTTTTCAATCGTGGAATGCGCGCGCTTTTTGTAAATGAAAACGGGAGCGCACTTTTTGGATTTTTCTTCTCTCTTTGGACACTTCTCCTCTTCACACTTTTCTTTTTCCGCTGGACTGACTATTACCTCGATGTCTGGATCATCACCACGAAACGCATCTTCGACGTCGAACAAAAAGGCCTCTTCACTCGAGTGGTCTCTGTCTTTCGCCTTGAAAAAGTACAGGATATAACCGTTGAAACACGAGGTATCATTGCTACCTTCCTCAAATTCGGGGATGTCCACCTCTACACTGCCGGTGAAAGCTCCGAGTTCGTCATTCGCGACGCAGCCGATCCTCTCATGGTCAAAAATGTGATTATCGAAGCGCACGGGAGAACGCTTGAGAACGCAAAAATCCCTGACGCTGTGGCTGACTAGACCTACTTCGCCACCTGTACCGCTTCAACAAATGAGACCGAAAGAAGTTGGGATGCGGCATCGGCGCCCATGGTGACGCCGTAGAGAACTCCGCCGCGGGACATCGTCTCTCTGTTGTGTGTTATCAAAATGAGCTGTGTCCGTTTCGAGAGGTCTTCAATCATATCGCCATAGCGTTTTGAATTTGCTTCGTCTAATGCCGCGTCCGTCTCATCAAGAATGATGAATGGCGGCGGATTGACTTGTGACATCGCAAAGATAAGCGCGATTGATGTCAGAGCACGTTCGCCTCCTGAGAGCATCTCGAGACCGCGGATTTTTTTTCTCGGAAGTGCCACCTTTATTTCAACACCCTCTTCTGTTTCCTCAGGCTCATCGTCCGGGATACTCATCTCCTCACCCTCGAGAACGCCTGCCTGGCCGGCAGACAGGCGTCGTCTGCGAACCGCCTCTCGCACAATCGCAAGGGATGCCGTGCCACCGCCGAACATCAAAGAAAAGAGTTTTGTAAACTCATCGTTTATCTTCCGGACACCTTCGGTAAATTCACGGGAAAGAGTTTCAGCCAGATCATCGATGAGTTCGGTGAGAGTTTCTGCCGATTTCTGAAGATCAAGGATTTCTCGTTCAAGGAACGCATCCCGCTCTCGTACTTCTTCGTACTCTTTGAGGACATCGCCACTCCCGGACAATCCCGCATCTTCGAGACGGACTTTCATCTTCTCGATTGATTTTTTGCGGTCTTTTTGTGCGCTTCGTGATTCACTTTCATTTGACGCAAGGTGGACACGGTCATTGTTCTCTCCCACAAGCACTTTTGCTTCAAGAGTGTCGCGCGTATATTCTTCTTCTTCTAATTTCAACGTCTCCTTCTCCGCGCGCAAACGCTCAAGGGCGACTCGTACTTCCGAGAGTTCATTTGAGAATGTAAAGAGAGAGCGTTCGGCGTCTCGGCCTCCCGCACGATCCTCCTCAATCTCTTTTTGGAGATGCGCATACCTTTTCTCAAGATCCCCAATCACTCTTCCCTTCTCGTCGCGATCTTTTTCGTGCGTTCGCTTTTGTTCGAGGAGCTCTTCTTCTCTTTTCTTGATCATCTCGATACTTTCTTTTCGAAGAGACGACGCCGCAGACACAACGTGTTCGCGAAGTCGTTTTATGATCAGAATGATTTCTTCGACCGCTTTCCGGAGAAGTGCTCCTTCAATTTCTTCGATATGTGAAAGAACAATTGATGCAGGAATTGTCTTCTCTTTCTCATCAGACATTTTTCGCTCCTCGTCAGCTTTTGTGCGAACAACAGCTGCAAGTTCTCCTTCGATGCGACCGACTACCTGAAGAGCGCTATCATACTCGGCACGTGCCGCTTTAAGCTCTGTCTCAATCTCGACAACTCCCCTCGTCTTTTCATCAGCACGTTCCAGCTTCGAGAGCACCTCCTTTGCTTCCGCAAGATTATTTTCGAGCGTTTTTTGCTTCTCAAGAAGTGGCTTCTCCGAGGTGTCTATCCGTGCATGTATCTCTTTCACATACGCCTCTTCACGAGCAAGATATTCTCCGTATGCCTCACGAAGCGCCGTTTGGAGATCCTTTGCCCTTTCGATCTTCTCAACCTGCTTTTCAAGGAATGAGAGATGTGGTTTCACTTCGCGTCGCAATCCTTCGACTTGATTGATATTCTCGCGCGTCTTCTCAAGTTTCCGCTCGCTTTCTTCTTTTTTGTAGAGGTACACATTGAGTCCGAGCGCATCTTCAATCATTCCCTTCCGTTCGCGCGAGTTGACTGAGAGGATACGGTCTGCTTCACCCTGAGAGATAATGTGGTGTCCTGAGACCCCAATGTTTGCACTCCCCAACATCTCGACGATGTCTTTGAGACGCACAGGAGAACCGTTCACAAGGTATTCACTTGATGAATCACGGTGAATCACTCGTTCAACGGCGACCTCATCGAAATCAACATCAAAAAGACGTCTTGCATTATCGAACGTGAGCTTGACGCTTGCGCGATTGCTGCGCGGCATCCTGTCTGAACCGTTCCAGATGAGATCCTCTGTTCGTTTTCCACGCATCGACTTTACCGACTGTTCTCCCAAAACGAAACGAAATGCTTCTGCGACATTCGATTTTCCTGAACCATTAGGACCAACGATGCCCGTTATCGGGGCATCGAATGACAACGTCGCCTTTTTGGCGAACGATTTGAAACCCGCGAGTTCAAGGGATTTAAGAGACATACATCAAGATACAATCCAAAGCGTAAAATCCAAATTCCAAAACATAATCATACTTTATGCCCAGTTTTTTGCGGTGAGCGCGTTTCGTGCTGCATCCTGTTCTGCTTCCTGTTTTGACTTTCCTTCTCCTTCGGCAATCTTTTCTTCTCTCAGAAAAACACCGACGGTGAAATGTTTATCGTGATCCGGTCCTTCTTCTTTCACGCTCGTATATGACGGTGTCACGCCAACTTCTTCCTGTGCACTTTCTTGAAATCTGCTCTTTGCGTCCTGCCAAAGGTGACGCTTCACGATGTCTTCCGAAAGAGGAAGAAGATGTGCGTGAATGAAACGAGACGCGACATCGTATCCCCCATCGAGATAGAGTGCCCCAACGAACGCCTCGAATGTGTTCGCGAGAATATACTGACGCGCCCGCCCGATATCTTTTGCTTCTCCCTTTGAAAGACGAAGGTACTCATTCATCCCGAGCCCTGTCGAAACGGTTGAAAGTGTTGATGTGTTAACGAGTCCTGCTCGATACGACGTCAGATCTCCTTCTGTTTTTTGAGGATACTTTTTATACAAAAATTCTGTCACGACAAGTTCAAGGACGGCGTCTCCTAAAAATTCAAGACGCTCATTGTGAGAGAGTTTTCCTCCACGGTGTTCGTTTACATACGAGCGATGTGTGAAGGCAGATTCTAAAAGCCCTTTGTCTACAAAGGTGTAGTCAATATGTTTTTCAAAAGATGCAAAATCCGACATGAGACAAGATCTTAGAGTTTATTACTTCTTTAACAAGAGCGTGATTGCTTTTGTAATCAAGGGGAGAATATCGTCGTAGATATTCAGGTTGACGATTTCACCTAGCTTAAACCACCGCGCATCATCAAGACCCCCAGTCGTTCCCAGCTTCAGATCCTGGAATGGCGCTTTTGCGAGAAAATAGTTCACGTTCTTCCGTATCTTCCCCCGTTCAGGATGTGATGCGACATATTCATTGCTCCCCAGCTCCTCCTCGAGCGTTATCTCAACGCCCATTTCCTCAAAAACACCCCGCACGATACCTGCGTGTAATTCTTCATCCGGCTTGATCTTTCCTTTTGAAAGAGTCCAGTGGCCGAAAACGTCATGCACCAACGCAACATAGAGATCTCTTTCCACCATCGCATAGACAACCGCTCCCCCCAACCGCTCGATGGGCATGTCTTCGTACGCAACCTCTTTCTTTTTTGTTGTATCGTTCTTTCCCGGCTCGCCAATCTCTTTATAGACCGATCCCAAAACTCCGTTCACGAATTTTCCGCTCGCATCGCCACCAAATGTTTTTGCGAGTTCGATCGCTTCGTTGATCGCGACTTTTGCGGGAACCTGTGCACGATCGCCGAAAAGGAGTTCGTAGAGACCAAGGCGCAACACATTCCTGTCAACAAGCGCTATCTTGTCGAGCGGCCAATCCGGCGCCGCTTTTTCGATGATGACGTCAAGATGCTTCTGTCGTCCCAGAATCCCCTTCAAGAGGTTCTCCATAAACACAAAATCGCCCACTCCGGGGGCGAACTCGATCTGGATACGATGACACAGTGCCACAGCTTCAGACGGATTCCGCTTTGCGAAATCCACTTCAAACAAGGTCTGTAGAACAACTGAACGTGCAAGGTGTCGATTACTCATAGCGACCGATGTCACCCGACGCATTTTTTGTCTCTTGTGTTAACGAGCGTCCGATGACGATTCCTGCTTAGCCTTTGAGGTTGGCTCTCCCATCGCCTTCATCTTCTCCTGCCGGCGCTTGAGCTGCCGCTCCCCCTTGGCTTTCATATCAATGACAATTCGACCGCGATACATACCGCACTTCTCGCACATGTGGTGCTTCAAACGAAGCGCACCACATGCTGAACACGCCGTATAGGCGGATTCGGTGAGTGCGTGGTGCGACCGGCGATTTCCGGTATGCCCCCGCGTATGTCGCATTCGGACTGTCATACAAAGAACATAGTACTATACGCCAGGAGACCGCGCAACGGCCACCTTTCAGCCCCGAGAGTTCTTTCTGATCCGTGTACAAAAAGTCCTTCGATGGATGGGAGAGAGGCCGTGCCGCGCAATCATATTCACATGAAGAGACGTGCCATATCCTTTGTGACGCGAAAAGTGGTACTTTGGATACTCGATGTCATATGCATCCATTATTCTGTCCCGTCTCACTTTTGCGACGATGGAGGCAAAAGCGATCGGAAGATATCTCTCATCACCTTTTATGAATGTCTGCTGTGGATATTCGGGAGGTGCAGAGAGCCCGCCATCGAGAAGGACTTTCATGGTGCGTGGTAATCCTGCAGGAAGCCGTCTCAGAACAGAAACGATACCACGTTTGATCGCATACGTTATCCCGCGCGAGTCTATCGTTCGCGAACCAATGAGCGCTACCTCGTAAAAAAACCCTCCCTTCTTTGATATCTTTCGCAATGCTTCATATCTCTCTTCTCTTTGCTTCTCTGATAATTGTTTCGAATCCTTAAGAGGAGTTCCGAGGATACGGAGGGCGCGCATCGCTTTTTTGTCTTTTGTATCAATACAAACCGCCCCCACGGCAACCGGACCCGCAAGAGGACCGCGTCCCGCCTCATCGATTCCCACAAGATACCTTGCCCTCGTTTTTCTTTGTGGTCTCATAGTGCTTCTAGCATATACTCAATTTTCTATACGATATACCCCGACATCAACTTTTGCATTGCTTTTTGTTGCAACTTTAAGAAAAAGGACGGTGGGGAGATTTTTATATGACCTATTTCGAAATAAAGTCAGAAAAACACGCTTTGGCAACGATGCAAAAGTTGGTGTTGGGGTATACTACTCGGTATGCGCTCGCCGTTCATCCACCTCCACACTCACTCTCACTACTCCCTTCTCTCCGCCCTTCCACAGATAAAGGCCCTTGTTGATGCAACAAAAAAGAATGAGATGCCCGCTCTTGCTTTAACCGATAATGGAAATCTCTACGGTGCGATTGAGTTCTACATGGCATGCAAGAAGGCAGGAGTGAAGCCGATCATTGGTGTTGATTTCTATGTTGCGTCTCGAGGCCGACACGACAAAGAGTCCGGTATCGATAGCAAGCGAACACGACTTATCCTTCTCGCAAAAAATGATGCGGGGTACAAGAATCTCATCAAACTTGTCACATATTCACACCTCGAAGGTTTTTATTACAAGCCACGCGTCGATGACGAACTCCTCTCCCGTTACAAAGACGGGCTAATCGCAATCGTTCCTGCATTCAACAGCAAAATTACACAACCCTTAAAGGCAAAACATTTTGCTGACGCACAAAAAATAACTTCTCTCTACCAAGAGTGGTACGGGAAAGAGCATGTGTACCTTGAAGTGACACATCATCCTGAAATCGAAGGACACGGAACGCTCACCGAGACAACAATCTCGTTTGGAAAGGAGCACGGCATCCCCATCGTTGCAACAAACGATGTGCACTACCTCTCGCCGGATGACGATGCTGCGCGCCGCACACTCCTTTCTGTGCAGTCGGGTGGAGAAATGCGCTCTCAAGGAGGATTTACAGACGCTGCCACTGATTTTTCATTCACAACGGGAGATGAGATGTATTCACGTTGGGAGAATCATCCTGAAGCTGTTGAAGCAACATCTGTGATCAATGCGATGTGTGATGTAACTATTTCTCTCGGCACATGGATGTTCCCGCACATCGAAACAAGAGACGGACTCTCGCACGGAGACGAACTTCGGCGAATCGTCATGGAAAAGATACAAGAAAAGAACCTCCCCAAAACTGAAGAGGTACAAAAACGTGCGGAATTCGAACTTGATACGATTATCACAAAAGGATACGCGCCATACTTTCTTGTCGTCGCCGATCTTCTCGCGTATGCACATGAGCACGGCATCTTTACAAACACGAGAGGTTCGGTCGCAGGTTCTTTGGTGTCATACGTGTTGGGTATCACCACAGTCGACCCTCTTGAATATCGATTGCCGTTCGAGCGATTCCTCAATCCTTTGCGTCCCTCACCTCCTGATATCGATCTCGACATCGCGGACGATCGGCGGGATGAGCTCATCGCATATGCGCGGCAAAAATATGGGAGTGACCGTGTCGCGCAGATCGGAACATTCGGTACGATGCTCGCGCGCGGGTCAGTGAGAGATACGGCACGTGCGCTCGGGTATGACTATGCAACCGCTGACGCAATCGCAAAACTCATTCCTATAGGTTCACAAGGATTCCCGATGTCGATTGACCGAGCGATGGCACAAGAACCCGATCTCAAGAAACTCTACGAACGGGATGAGGACTCCGCACGCATCATCGACATGGCGCGTAAGATTGAAGGATGCGCACGACACATTTCCGTTCACGCAGCGGGTGTTGTCATCTCTCCCATACCTCTCGACGAAGTGGTACCACTTCAGTACGACCCGAAGGGAGAGGGTAAACTCATCACGCAATATGATATGTATACGGTCGAAGAGGTTGGGCTTCTCAAATTCGACTTCCTGGGGCTCAAGAACCTCGCCATCCTCGCAGATGCGGTGAAGCGCATCAAAAAAATCTATGACATCGATGTTCCAATCGACACACTTCCTTTGGACGACAAAAAAACGTATGAGATGCTCGCGCGCGGGGAGACGATGGGTGTATTTCAGCTCTCCGGCGCCGCGATGACAAAGTTCCTGATTGATCTCAAACCAACAAATATCTATGACATAAACGCCATGATCGCGCTCTACCGTCCGGGTCCGATGAAGAACATCCCTGAATATATCTCCCGGAAACATGGAGCAAAAGCAATCACCTATTACCATCCGAAGATGCGGACATTCCTCGAGCGTTCCTACGGTATTCTTGTGTATCAAGACGACCTCTTGGAGACAGCCCTTCAGATTGCTGGCTACACGTGGGAGACCGTCGATAAATTTCGCAAAGCCGTCGGAAAGAAGATTCCCGAAGAAATGGCAAAGCAACACGATATCTTTGTTGCAGGATGCATCGAACACTCACAAACAACAAAGGCAGAGGCCGAAGGATTGTGGAATCTCTTCGAACCATTCCAAGGATACGGTTTCAACAAAGCGCATGCTGCAAGTTACGGACGCGTTGCATATCAAACCGCATATCTTAAAGCGCACTATCCGACCGCATACATGTCTGCGGTTCTCACCGCAGACGCCGGAAATATCGACGAGGTCGCCATCACAATCAGCGAGTGTAAACGCATGGCGATTGAAGTCCTGCCGCCCGATGTGAATGAGAGCTTCGGTGACTTTTCTGTAGTAACCGCCGACAAAATCGAAGACGGTAAGGAAAAGATACGGTTCGGACTTCACTCAATCAAGAACTTCGGCGTTGGAGTCGGAGATGCCATCATTACAGAACGCAAAGCAAATGGCCCGTATACGACATTCGAGGAATTTCTCTCACGCGTAACGGACAAGAACCTCAACAAAAAAGCACTGGAGGCCTTGATTCAAGCAGGAGCACTTGATCGATTCGGCGAACGAGGAGTGATGCTCACGAACATCGAGGAGATACTCTCATACCACAGACACGTTTCAACAGACACTGGCGGACAGGACTCGCTTTTTGGCGGAATGACATCAACTCTCCCCACGCTCCGGATGGTGAATGCGCCCCCCGCAACACGCGAAGAAAAACTTGGATGGGAAAAGGAACTCCTGGGTCTCTACATCTCCGGACATCCTCTCGACGCATTCAAAGATTTCTTAACATCGACCAAAACATCCATCCAGAAGATAGGAGGAATGCCCCCAGGACTGACCACCGTTGTCTATGGACTCATTGATACCGTTCGCCCCATCATGACGAAAAAGGGAGACAAAATGGCGTTCGTAACACTCTCGGACACGACGGGGTCAATCGAGGTTGTTGCATTCCCCCGTATCCTCACTGAATCAAAAGATGTTTTTTTGACAGGAAGGTGTGTAGCAATCAAAGGAAAGATCTCGCCACGAAATGGCCAAGTGAGTATCATTGCTGACTCCATAAAGATTATTCCCGCAGAGAAAAAGATGCCGGTTTGACCAGTCCCCACGAGGTGATACCATAGCAACAACGTCATGAAGTGCATCCGAACAACAACTACAACGACAGCACACAAACCCTTTGGAGAGGGGCTGTTGGTATAGTTCACACCAAAAGCCAAAACCACATCAACAAGCCCTCTTCAAACCGAAGGGGCTTGTTTCGTTTAATAGCTAGGTTACTATTTGTATAACAAATACATATGAAAAATGCCGATTTGGAGCCAACGCGTCATTCTCTTGCCCATCTTCTTGCAGCCGCAGTGCTCGAGTTGTATCCCGACACAAAGTCAACAATAGGTCCCGCGATTGATAATGGTTTCTACTACGATTTCGACTTTGCCACACCAATAACAGACAAAGATCTTCCTCGTCTTGAAAAAAAGATGCGGGAACTTCTCCCCTCTTGGAAAGAGTTTTCCCACCAAGAGGTCTCCCCCCAAGAAGCAAAAGCAGCTAACGCGGGTAACGAGTACAAGGCCGAGCTCATTGATGAGATTGCGGCCAAAGGAGAAACACTGACCCTCTACACCTGCGGCGATTTTACCGACCTCTGTCGTGGCGGACACGTCGAGAGTCCTGCAAAAGACATCCCCGAGGATAGTTTCAAACTCTCTCATATCGCAGGCGCCTACTGGCGCGGCGACGAGAAGAACAAGATGCTCACCCGCATCTACGGGCTTGCGTTTGCCTCAAAAGAAGAACTCGACGCATATGAAGCGCAACAAGAGGAAGCAAAGAAACGCGACCATAAGAAACTCGGTAAAGAACTCGGACTCTTCACGTTTTCAGAAACAGTCGGGAAAGGACTTCCTCTCTGGACTTCGAAAGGTGCAACAATCCGCCGAGAACTCGAACGGTTTATCGTTGATGAAGAAATAAAACGTGGGTACCTCCATGTCCGCACTCCTGATATCGCACGGCTTGATCTGTATAAAAAGTCAGGACACTACCCCTATTACAAGGACTCGATGTACGCGCCAATTAAAATCGATGAGGACGAGTTCATGCTTCGCCCGATGACGTGTCCCCATCACTTCGAATTGTATCTTTCAGAACCACACAGCTACAAAGATCTCCCCATGCGTATCGCGGAGTTGGCACAACTCTACCGTTATGAACAATCAGGTGAACTCTCCGGCTTGCAACGCGTACGAACGTTCTGCCTCGCTGATGCGCACATCGTTTGCGCAAACGAAGAACAGGCAATGCAAGAGATAGGTGGTGCGCTTGATCTCATCGAATACATAACAGGCATCCTTGGTCTTACACACGGCACAGAGTATTGGTATCGGCTCTCTCTTGGTGATAGAGAAAGTCCTGATAAATACTACAAAAATGATGCCGCGTGGGAAAAGGGCGAAACGCTACTTCGTGAACTCCTTGAAAAACGAGGTGCGATATTTGTTGAAGCTCCAAATGAAGCGGCGTTCTATGGTCCAAAGATTGATATTCAGATGCGAAATGTGAACGGAAAAGAAGATACGGCCTTTACCGTGCAATACGACTTCTGCATGCCTGAACGATTTAAGCTTGTGTACGTTGATGCGGATGGAAAAGAAAAACAAGCGTTTGTTGTACACCGTTCTTCAATCGGTGCAATCGAGCGGATTTTTGCCTTTATGATCGAACACTACGCCGGCGCATTCCCCGTGTGGCTCTCGCCTATCCAAGTGTCTACGCTTCCAATTAGCGACAAACACAAAGAATACGCCCTCGAGATTGTCACCGCGCTCAAACAAGCAAACGTCCGCGCCGAGCTTGATGATTCGAACGAAACACTTGGCAAAAAAATCCGCGCTTGGAAAATGTCAAAAACACCATACGCGCTTGTGATTGGTGACGAAGAGGTGGGGAGCAAGACGCTCTCTGTTGAAAAACGTGACGGGACAAAAGAAAAAATGTCGCAGGAGGAATTTGTAAAGAAAATCACCTCTGAGATTGCTTCGCGGTCTTTGTAGGCCGCCTCTTCCCCACTGCTTTGTAACGAAAACAGTCGACCACGTGGTCATTGACCATGCCGGTTGCCTGCATGTGCGCGTAGAGTGTTGTCGAACCAAGAAATTTGAATCCCCGCTTCTTGAGATCCATCGCGAGTGCATCTGACTCTTTTGATTTGGGTTTGTAATCGGAGTGTTTCTTGAGTTTATTAATCTTCTGTTTGTTCCCGACAAATTGCCAAATATATTTCGAGAATGTCCCAAATTCTTTCTGCACTTCAAGAAATCGAATCGCATTATTAATAGCGGCCTCTATCTTTGCCCTGTTTCGAATAATACCCGCGTTTTTCAACAACACTGATATCTCCCTCTTCCCGAATTGAGAAACCCTCTTAGGGTCAAACCCAGCGAATGCCTTACGGTAGTTTTCGCGCTTACGAAGCACCGTAATCCACGAAAGTCCCGCCTGCGCGCTTTCGAGCACCAGAAATTCAAACATCTTCTTATCATTGTGCACCGGCACACCCCACTCGGTGTCATGATATTTTTTGTAGAGCGCATCTCCATCTTTAACCCATGGACAACGTCTCTTGGTTTTGATTTTCATAACACCGCTTCAAAAAATATCTTTGTTAAAATTCTACTCTCCCGTCCGCGTTTTCTAGTTTTTCATTTCAAGTGGTTTTCTTTTGGCAAGTTCAAACAGATGCGGAAGTGTTGCAGCGCACATAATTATAAGCCCGCCAAGGATGATTTTTGCAGAGAGCATTTCGTTGAAAATCAGAATACCAAACGTAATGCTAAATATAATTTCTAAAAGACCAATCAAACCGCCCAAGCTCGCTTCCACATGCTTAAGGCCCTCTATGATTGCCCAAAATCCAACAATGCCCGCAAGAACATAACCTAGTTGGTAGAGCCACACAACGTTAAATGAGAGTGCGTGCTGTGTTTCGCCAAGTAGCACAGACATTAATCCGTTTGTTGGGATGATGATAAGCCAACTCAACCAGGTAAGATACAGAGCCGAGTAGTTGCCCGACAGTTTTTTTGAAAACGAAACTTCGCCACCACTAGCAATGCCGTTGAGAATTGCCATAAGAGCGGCTAAAAAAGCAAAAGATGCAATGGAGAGTGAAAAAACAAGATACATTCCTACAAGTGCCAGAACAAATGAAGCACCTTTTACCACAGTTAGCTTTTCACCAAGAAACGCGAAACCCACCACATACATGGTGAGTAGCATTGTTGCGAAGAAAAGCAGGGTTGCCGACCCAATATCCATGTGATTGAAAGCATAAAAGAGTGGCGCCTGTGTTAGAGAAGTAAAAATCAGATACACAGAGAGCCATTTCCAATCAGACCTTTCTATTTTTATTAACTCTTTTTTAAAATAAAGAAAAGGAAGCAAAAGCATCACAATAATCAATGCCCTGGTCCATCCTTGGTAAAACGGATCAAAATCACCTCCCATGAGGCGTGACCATATTCCGTAGCTACCAAACATCACCGAAGATAGAAGTATCAACGACACACCCCTCATCGTGTTTGTTTTTTGCATGGTAGAAAACTATATTTGACACACCACAAAGGTGTAAGCCGTCGCCCATTGTGACCCCATCGGGATTCGAACCCGAGTTTGCGCCGTGAGAGGGCGCTGTCCTAACCAGCTAGACGATGAGGCCAAAATAACCAACAACCTACGACAAACAACTTACAGCAAAAAGACGGCTTTCGCCACTTTTGTCTTAACGTTTCTCCCACTCTCTTCCCTGCCGTACCAAATATTTTTCATCACGAGGATTTGCGAGGAGCGCTTTGACGACATGCTCCGCACGGATTCCTTGTGACCCTTTTACCAAAATACAGTCGCCCGACTCCACGAGTGTCGGAACGATTTTTGCCGCCTCAAGAGATGTTCCGTATGCCTCTACACGCTTTACCCCGGCTTCTTTTGCTGCCTCTCCAAGAACTCGTGCATCACTTCCAATCGTTACCAAAATATCAACGACCCCCGCACACGCACGACCAACGGAACGATGAAGGTCCCCAGATCTTTTGCCCAACTCACGCATATCTCCAAGAACTGCAACCTTCTTTCCGCGTACCCTAATCTCTTGAAGAGTGGCCAATGCTTCCTTCACAGCAACAGGAGATGCGTTATACGTATCATCTATGAGCACTGTTTCTTTCATTCCAGATAAAAGCCGCATTCGACCCCCCGGAGGCGTAAATCCTTCAAGCGCCGACAAGATATCAACCATATTCACCTCGAGCGCCTCTGCAACTGCCGCAGCAATAATCATCGGATATACGAACTGTCGCCCAAGAGTCCCTTGTATAGCAAATGGAAATACATTTGAGCCAATCAATATTTTTGCCGCAATCCCTGTCGGCGTTCCGTATGTATCGTGTGTGATCGTGTAGTAGCCCCCTCGCACCGACGCACCTTCAGAAAAACCAAAAGTAATAACCTTCTGCGAGATATCGTTTCTGTACCGCATCACAACAGGGTCATCGTGCGTGAGAACAACCGCGCCGTCTTTTTTGACACCCCTAACAATCTTCATCTTCTCATCGGCAAGTGCTTCGGGTGTCTCGAAGAATTCCACGTGCACTGGCTCTTCGCCGATATGTGTTACAACAGCCACATCAAGATGTATCCACGACACAAGCCGCTCCATATCACCCGGATGATCAACTCCCATCTCAAGAACCAAGACCTCAGGATATGTGTGAAACCCGATGATGAGCCAAAGGCCTTTAAAAACATTTTTGATCCATCCACCCACACTTCCCCATGCGGTATCGCATCCGAGAACCGTTAAGGGAACACCGAGTTCGGAATTAAAACTTTTCTCACTTTTCTTTATCAAATATGTGTTTTGAAGCGCGAGCGCAATCGCATCTTTTGCTGATGTTTTTCCAACGCTTCCCGTCACTCCGATAATCCGAGGGTGATACCGCCACAAAACGAGGCGCGCCTCGAGCGTTAGAATTGAGACGATTATTGATTTGAGAATCGATTTCATATGGTGTGTTATCGGTCAGGCGGGATTGTGTAGTAGTGAATCAAGAATCGCGCCAAATCCATAAAGGGTGTTGTGAGCGTCTCTGATGCAAATCGGGCTCCTTGGGGCTCGTATGAGAATAACAAAATAAGAAATTGCGGGTCATACGCGGGGAAGTATCCGAAGAACGAGTGGAGATACCTGTCGGCATAGTAGCCGCCATCCGCCGGGTTTGCAATTTGAGCAGTTCCTGTCTTTGCGGCGATGCTGTGCGTGGAAATCTTCACTGTCCCTCCAAGAAGAAAGTTATCAACAACGTTCACGAGCATCTGGGTTATCGTTTCACTTGCCTCGCGGGAGATGACTCGTGTTTCTTCTGGGTGCAAAATGTCATGAGAAATCCCGATATCGTATTCAATCTCTTTGACGACGTGGGGTGTTATAAGCGTCCCACCGTTCGCGATTGCCGAAAGAGCCCGCGCCATACCGATTGGCGTCACTGCGATTCCTTGTCCAAACGATGCCGTCACGTATTCACCGTCGCGCGGGCTCTTAAGGTTTCCAAGAAGTCCGGCGACTTCCCCAGGAAGGTCAATGCCCGTCTCGGTACCAAGACCAAATTTCTCGAAGTATCGCGCAAATCGCGCGTTTCCTAGTTTTCCTTCGACAAACGCTGCACCCGTGTTCAACGATTCTCCGAGTACATGTTGCATGTCAGTTGTTCCACGAACCTTTTTATCGTGGTTGTAGATTGTGTACCCATCAATTGTAAGAGATCCCTTGTCGTTAAATGTGGTCTCTGGCGTAACAACTCCGGCATCAAGTCCTGCAGCCATCGTAAGCGCCTTCATGATTGACCCCATTTCAAAGACGTTCTCAACAATTGGGTTTGAAAAGACGAGAGGGTCTTCGATGTCAGAGAAGTTGTTTGGGTCAAACGACGGCAAAGCGGCGATTGCACGGATTTCTCCTGTTCTTGGATCAAGGATGATACCTCCGACCTTCTTTGATTTCCATTCTTCTATGATTCCGGACAGGGACTGCTCGAGTTCGTTTTGCACCGTTGGCTCAATCGTCATCACAACATCTCCCTCGCCTTCCCCGTGCTTCGCATCAATGACATCACCGACGCCAGAGAACACTTCGGCAAAAAAGTTCCGATACACCGACTTATTCTCGCGTGAAAGAACGCGTTCGTAGTAGCGCTCGATTCCGTACCGTCCACCCAACGTATCCCCGTCAAACCCGATGAGTCCCAGTGTGTGCGCTGCTGATGTTCCTCCCGGATACAGGCGCCACCGTTCTTCGTATGCAAAAACGCCGGGAAGTTCAAGGTCGCGAATCTGGAGTGCCTCTGCTTCTCCCACACGATGTGCGATTTCTTCGTAGGGATCCTCAGTACGAGCTACGGCTTCAGAAAAAATGTTTTCATCAATCGATGTTATGGCAGAAAGCACCGCATATGTCTCTGTTGAATCCTCAATATCTTTTGGAGTAATCGCGATCAAAAACCCAGACGCAAGCGTTGCCGCAGAGATGCGTTCTCCTGTTTTATCTTCAAAATAGACAGACCCTCGATCAAAAAGATTTCCGCTTGAAGTGCCCTTTCGATTCGCCTCATCAGAAAATGCATCGCCGGAGACGATTTGTACGAGATAGAGTTTTCCTAAAAGCCCTACCGCGCACAAACAAAAAAATATAAAAAGTCCTCTGACACGGCCCATTGATCCGCTACTCATTGCTGTAATTGAGAGTGAGTGTTTCTTTCGTTCGTGCAACAAAGCGTTCAGGTGTTTTTTCGATGAACCCTTTTTCCATCGCAGCATCAAGCGTAAGTCCATTCATTGCTCCAAGATATGTACGCTCCAATGTCCCCACACGAGCCGTAAGGTCTCGCCGGTCCTCTTCAAAAGATTTTCGCAGAACGACATGCGCGACCGTTTGTTTCAAAAGAAGGCCGTATGTTGCAAGGAGAGATACGAGAAGTACCACGCATCCGATGAGGAGGCGTTTATAAACTGTATTGAGTTGAAGTAAATCTCGTACCATGGGAATTAGAAGTTAAAAATGAGTGATTAGTTTTAGATGTTGTCGGTCGTTGGTTGTCGGTTATTTCTGAAGTATTCGAAGTTTTGCGGATCGGGAGCGTGGATTGTTTCTTTGCTCCTCGAATGTCGGCGTCATTGGCTTCTTCGTAATAAGCACTCCTCCCTCCCCTGCCCTTTCCCTAAAAAAGTTCTTGACGATTCTATCTTCCAAACTGTGAAATGCGACGACGACCATTCGTTTTCCGGGCGCAAGTACCTCATACGCCCCGAGAAGTCCTTCCGAGAGTGCCCCCAGTTCGTCATTAACCGCGATACGAAGGGCTTGGAACGTCCGTGTGGCGGGATGGATGGGTCCGTGGGTGTAGCGGGCTGGAACCGCGTTTTTAACGATTTCAACCAACTGGCCTGTCGTTTTGATCGGGTTCTTAATCCGTATCTCGACGATTGCCTTTGCAATACGGCGTGCGTACCTCTCTTCACCGTATCCGAAGATGACGTCCGCAATCACATGCTCTTCCCATGTGTTCACGATATCTTCTGCTGTGAAGGGACGCTTTGTTGGGTCTTCGGCGAGTGTCATCGCGAGTGGTTCATCCCGAAGGAAACTAAAACCGCGCCCTGATATTTCGATTTGGAATGAACTGACACCCAAATCAAAAGCGATTCCGTTAACCGTCGTGATACCAAGATTCGCGAGCGCATCTTTCATGTTCCTGAAGTTCTCGTGCACGAATGTCGTTTTGCACGAAACATGCGCACACACTTCTTTCGCGCGTAGGAGTGCGGCTTCATCTTCATCGAACCCGATGACATGTCCCGTAGCACCCACCTTCTCGCAAAACGCCTTCATGTATCCCCCGCCACCGACCGTTGCGTCTACAACAGTGTCGCCGTCGGTAATCCCCAATCCATCTATGACTTCATGTAAAAGAACTGGAACGTGCGTAGTTGACATACAACTGACAACCTACAACAAACAAAGCCTCATGCTTTGCGTGCTGTATGTAATCTGTTGTTCATTTTTCATTGTGTGTTGTTGGTCGTTTAGATCGCTCCTATCTCTCCTAAATTCTCTGCAAGAACATCCGCTTCCTTCTCAATACGTGACTTGTAGAGAGTCCATGCCTTCTCGTTCCACACTTCAACACGCGTCTCAACGCCGGTCACGATCGCTCGGTTTGTAAGACGCGCGAAACTTTTGAGGAAATCAGGAATAAGAACGCGACCTGCGGAATCAATTTCTGATTCAACGGCACCCGAGAGAAGAAATCGTGTGAAGCCACGTGTTGCTGCTTGACCCATTCCGAGTTGCCCCAAACGCTCACTAATTTTTTTCCACTCTGTCGCTGAATACACAAAAAGACATCCTTCGAGACCGCGGGTGACAACAACTTTTTTACCGAGGTGTGTTCGAAATTTTGCCGGAAGAGACAACCGTTTCTTCTCGTCGAGGGTGTGTGTGTATTCTCCAATGAGCATATATAGAGGAAAGACAAGTTTGGGAAACAGAGGAACCTTGCGTTTCGCTGTTTCCCACCTTATCCCACTTGATAGAAAGTATATGACACTCTTTCCCACATACAAACAGGGTTATCCACAATGTGGATAACGAAAAAGCCCCGCCACGCATCTCTGCGTGGCGGGGCTTTTTATATAGATTTTACTCCTTCTTGGGCCGCATCAAGGGGAAAAGTTGTGTCTCGCGTATCGGTTTGTCAACAAGAAAAGCAAAAAGTCGGTCTCCATAGGCAAATCCGAACGCTGGCGGCATTCCGTGCTCAAGCATCTCCACAAATTCCCAATCAGGCATCATTGCTTCAGTGTCTCCCGCGTCAATAAGTTTTTGCTGGAGGAGAAAACGCTCCTTTTGATCTACAGGATCATTTAATTCTGCAAATCCATTCGTCATCTCGCTTCCCGCCAAAAGCAGTTGTACTCGTTGTGTCAGTAAAGGATTGTCGGGATGTACTTTTGATAAAGGCGAAACGAGTTTTGGATGGTTCATGAGCCACGCGGGTCCTGTGATCTGTTTTCTGCAAAATTTCCATAGCGTGTCAGTCAACCGTTCACGATTCTCTCCCGTATGCTCGACATGGAGTTCCTGAAGCTTTTGTTTCAATACTTCTTCCGAATCGTTGAGCACATTCACACCGGTCATCTTTTCAACAGTAGAAACATAGTCGAGACGCTCCCAGGTATCTTTCAGATCAAAGGTGAACCCACGCGTGCTGAACGCGCTCGTTCCAAAAACACTCGTCGCAACATCTCTGATGAGTTCTTCCGTAAACGCGATTCCACCCTCGTAGTCCATGTACGCTGCGTAGAATTCAAAGTTGGTGAATTCCTGGACATGTTCCGCGCTCGTTCCCTCGTTCCTATACACCCGCCCGACCTCGAACGTGCGCGGAAAGCCCGCAGCGAGCAAACGTTTCTGCCACAACTCTCCGACAGAAATACGGAGATAGAGGTTGATGTCAAAATCATTGTGATGGGTGATGAAAGGACGTGCTTCGGCACCACCTGTTGTTATTTCAAGCGTGGGTGTTTCAACTTCCAAAAACCCTTTGTCCTTAAGAAACGTCCGTGTCCTATCCCAAAAAAGCGCCCTCTTTTCGAACATCTCTTTGAGTTCGGAATGCGAGAGAATATCAAGGTAACGTTTTCGCAACCGCTCTTCGGGATCAGTTAGTCCCGCCCACTTTTCCGGAAGTGTGCGGATCGATTTTGTGAGCATGCGCCATCCCGATGCAAGAACAGTCGGTTCCCCCCGTTTCGTCCGCATCGGTACTCCCATGAGGTCGATGAAGTCCCCGATATCAACCACATCAACAAAAAGAGAGAAAACATCAGCGGGTAGTTCGTCTTGTTTTACATACCCTTGGATTGTTCCCGTACCATCAGAGATATTAAAAAAAATACTTCCTCCGTGCTCACGGATGGAGAGAACACGGCCCGCAACGGTGACCTTCTCCGTATCCACCGCTTCATCGAATCGAGAGAGGAGATCCTTAATTGTTGTTGTCCTCTCTGATGTCGCCGGATATGCAGAAATACCTCGCTCTTTCAAAAGTGCGAGTTTTTTAAGGCGCTCGTTTCGGATATCTTCAAGAGCCATGCCCTATACTATATCGCAAGAGTGAGCAACAAAGTAGCGTACGTTAGTCGATCTTGACGACTGTGTACTCCATTGTTTTCCCCGCCGGAGTTGTCATGGTGAACGTGTCTCCCTTCTTCTTTCCCATCATGGCTCGTCCCAAAGGGGACGAAGGAGAGATGCGGCCCGCCGCCGTGTCCGCCTCTTCAGACCCAACAATCGCGAATTCTCGCTTCTCATCTCCTGCCTTTTTTACCGTGACCGTTGAACCGACTTCGACGCTCTCGCTGTGGTGCGGTGCGATAATCTCAACCTTCTTTAAAAGAAGCGCGAGATACTTGATGCGGCCTTCTACCTCCCCCTGTGTGGTACGTGCCTGTTGGTATTCGGCATTTTCCGAAAGATCTCCCAGCGATCGTGCATATTCGAGTTGCTGTGCGATCTCGGGACGGCGAACAGTCACAAGTGTTTCAAGTTCTTGTGTGAGTTCCGCATGTTTTTCTTTTGTAAGATAGTGGACTGCCATGTTTTGTATAAACCAAGCACTAACTTTTACATCGTTGTGTATCACCACAAGATTCAGGATGTAAAAGTTAGTGCTTGGTAAAATGAAAGCGCGCGTAATGCGCACCTTTTTGTGTATATGGTTCTATCGAACAGGTACTTTACAGGGCTTCGTGTTGGGTGTCAATCCCGTTAGTGCTTTTCTTTTGGGATAGAGCAAAAAACCCTGGATATCGCCTAGAAATGGTATGCGTGAACATTCTTATAAAACTAAAACCCTAACGGGATTGACGAGCTATTCTTACTTTAAATATTCGGGTGTATGGATACTCATCCAATCGAACAATTCCCGCATGACGGCAGCAGACCCAACGAGATTTGTCGCGGGACCCTGTTCCATGACAGTCGCAAAGGCAAAGCGTGGTTTTTCATACGGCCAAAATCCCATGACCCATGAGTTAACATTTTCTTTTGCGGTGCCCAACTCTGCTGTTCCTGTCTTTCCTGCAATCTCAACTGCGGAAATATTCAAGGCCCGTGCCGTTCCATCGAGAACTGCCCCTCGCATCCCTTCACGCACAACAGTAAGAACATCGCTTCGAAGAGATAGCTTTTCTCCTCCGTTTACAGACGTTTTTCTGACAAGAGAGGGCGTCACGAGCGTGCCTCCGTTCGCAATCGCGGCGACAGCACGAACCATCTGCAGAGGCGTCGCCTGAAGCCCATACTGCCCGATTGATGTATTGTAGGTATCTCCCACACGCCACGGATCGTCGGGGAAAAGTTTTGCTTTCCACGCGATTGACGGGACAACACCCTCCACTTCCCCTTCGAGATCAATGCCTGTCGTATTCCCAATCTTAAAAAGGCGGATGTATTTTTCAAGTCCTGCGATTCCCAATCCGCGTTGATCATTAAATCCTCCGCCTATCTCAAAAAAGTAGACGTTCGACGAAACAGCAAGCGCGCGACGCATATCAACAAGTCCGTGTGCTTTCCAGTCACGAAATATCGTCGGGTGGGCGGGGTCATAGGGATTGGGGACTTCAAGTGCTCCAGTCGAGAGAATCTCTTTTTCAGGTGAGATGAGACCTTCAGTCAAGGCACCAACAGCAACGAATGGTTTTATGATAGAACCAGGTGTATAACGTCCGGCGATCGCTCGGTTCAAAAATGGAGTTGCGGAGTCAGTCGAGTATGTCGAGTACAGATCGTCTGGGATCCCATCGGTAAGTGTTTGCGATGAAACGCCTGGGACTGAAACGAGGGCAAGCACTTCGCCCGTCTTTACATCAAGAATGACGGAGGCGCCCCCACGAAATCCGACACGCTCCGCAAGCCCCTCCATCGCCTGGGCCAACCTTACCTCGACCTCCTGATCGATCGAAAGCGTAATATCATTTCCTGCCCGAGGGTCATTCACAGTAGATTCTGAGATGACATCACCGAGCGCGTTTCGCTCCAAAATCTTCGTTCCAGGGGTTCCCGCAAGGATGCGGTCATACTCTTTCTCGATACCACCAGCACCAATAATCTCTTCCTGAAAATAGAAACCACTTGTGTCTTTTTTTGGATATCGTACGAATCCCAGAACATGAGAGAGTACTGTGGATGTCGCATACCTTCGACGCGCAAACGTGTTTTCTGCGAGCACGGTTTCTGTCGTTGTTCCTTCATCAAATGGTTCGTTCCATGCGAGAGGTGCACCGGTGCGATCATAGATGATGCCGCGCTCGGCGAAGATAATTGTGTTCGCTAAACGATTACTCTCTGCCTGTTCGTGATATTCGTCTCCAAGAACGACTTGGAGCACGAATGTCCTCCCCAGAAGAAAAATAATAGAGAGAGCGCACACGATTGCAAAACCTGCGACAGCCCGTCGTCCGATAGGCCGTTCAATCCTCCCCTCGAATTGATCCTGATCAAAACGTGGCGAGTTATGCGAATCAAGGAAGATCTCGTCTGGCGCGATGTCTCTCACCGCTTTGCTCCGACGTCTATGGCTGAAGAACATAGTTCCTGAGAAAACGCTCGCTGATAAAGAAAATGATGATGGAAAGGGCGGCTACAAATGTGAGGCCCCCGGGAATGCCAAAAAGTGGGTGTGCACCAAACAAAATATCTCCGATAAGTGCAATCGCAATTCCTTCGATAAAGCGCGGATGTGCATAGGCCGATACAACGAGAGCAATTGCTACAACCCACCACGGTGCAAAAAATACGCCGACAAGAAGGACAATGATTGTAAGAATACGGGTCATCACAGTTCTCGAGAAGGTGTCGCCTCAACAATAACCTCTCTCGTTTCAAAAAGATTTATGGGAAATACGGCATAAACTGTCTGGAATGCATCTGCGGATTCTGCGGTACTCTCTACAACAAATGCGATTGCGTCGCTTCCGCGTGCATAGACCACCATGCCCGGAGTGACGATGAGATCGCGGGGCGCTTCTATCTCGAACATTCCCCCTCCCTTCCCGACAGCGGAAAGGGGTGTTGTTGATGTGCCGACTGTCACTTCGCGCGTGAGACCGGGAGACGAAAGGAGACGTGCGCGGGATACATGTTTCCCTGTCGCCTCGATTACTCCGGCAGATACAACTCCATCAAAAAGAACCGTGTGACCGATCCCTATACCATCATCGCTCCCCATATCAAGGATTAATGTATCGTACGGAGATGCCGCCGGTGATGCAAGGACACGCGCGAGAATACCGGGAGCACGAGAACGATTAAGTAGATCTTCAAGGCGCAGAAGTTCTTGCCGTGCATTGTCGTACAGTGCCGCCCTCATGCGGAGACGTGTCACCTCGTCACGCAAACGTTTATTCTCTTCTTCGATGCTCTCGTTGCTCCTCAAGCGAAGTGCCATATCTGCCTCCGTATCCAAGACCTGGGCTCGGGCGCGGAACAAAGGTGTTGCAAGTGTGAGAAGTGTATTTGAAAGACGCACTGGTTTTGTAAACACAACAAAAAGTGCTCCGCCAGAGATGAGGAGGAGAAAAAGAACAATCGTGGTACGAGATGTATTACGTTGTTGGGGGGAGAGCATGTTCTTCATCAACGATTATGTCAAAATATTTTTCCGTTTCTTCAACGACGATACCCGTGCCACGTGCGACGGATGTGATCGGGTCATCAGCGATGTAGACAGGGACCTTGAGCCACTCAGAAAGGAATACATCAAACCCGCGGATGAGCGCTCCACCGCCAACGAGGTAGATTCCGCGACGCATGATATCAGAAACAATCTCGGGCGGTGTCGTCTCAAGGACTTCCTTGATCGATTCGACGATAGTATCAATTGAACCAGCGATTGCATCCCGGACATCGGCATCCGTCACAACAACCTCACGCGGAAGCCCGGTAATAAGATCCCGGCCGCGCGCGGTCACTTGGAGCGGCTCCTTTTCAGGAATAATCGCACCGGCATTCAATTTGATATCCTCCGCTGTTCTTTCCCCGATTAAGATCTTAAATTCATCACGAATGTACGCGATGATGTCGTTGTTCAGTCGATCACCGGCAATCTTGATGTTCTTACCGTTTACGACACCATTCAAAGAAATAACGGTGATGTCTGTCGTTCCGCCACCGATATCGACGATCATGCTTCCTGACGCATCATCGATCGGAAGCCGGATACCAAGTGCTGCTGCCATCGGCTGTTCCACAATATGCACCTCACGTGCTCCCGCGTTCTTTGCCGCATCACGCACCGCTCTTCGCTCCACGTTCGTCGTACCAAATGGAACTCCGATGACAACGCGCGGACCGAGCATTTTTTTCTTTCCATCCTGTGCGCGGCGAATGAGGTGTGCAAGGAATTCTTCCGTAACTTCGAAGTCAGAAATGACACCGTCAACAAGGGGGCGCACCGCGGTGATGTGCTCCGGCGTTCGTCCAAGCATCCGTTTTGCTTCGCTCCCCACCGCAACAACTTGGTGGGTCTTCTGATTTATAGCAACAACGGTAGGTTCGTTGAGAATGATTCCTCGCCCACGGACATACACAAGGGTATTTGCGGTCCCAAGATCAATGCCGATATCGTCCGACACAAGGCCGGCCAAGCGCTGTTTCAATTTTCCCCACATGTATGGCTTCAGTGTAGCAGAAAGGTGGTACCTCGAACATTTGACAGTGCGAGCAGAACCATGCTTTCAGAAAAATAAGGACTAGGAAGAATGCACCCTATCAATTGCCTCTTCGTAAGAAACAATTTGACTTTCTGTTTCCGTGCGCATCTTTATCTCGCATGAGTTCGTGGCAATCGTTTTCTCACTCACCACAATGCGAATTGGAATACCAATAAGGTCTGCGTCAGCAAATTTCTCCCCAGCACGGATGTCGCGATCGTCATGAAGAACGTCAATTCCCTTTTGAGCAAGTGTGAGAGAAAGTTTTTCTGCTGCTTCTCTAACATCGGCTTTCTCGCCCCCAATCTCGATCAAATGTACGCCGAAAGGCGCAACAGATTTCGGCCAGATAAGACCTTTTTCATCAGCAAGGACTTCGGCAATTGTTCCCATGAGACGTGTTGGACCGATTCCATATGAACCCATGACAACAGGTGCTGTTTTTCCGTCTTCTGTTTTATACGTAAGTCCGAGTGCTTCGGAGAATCGAGTTCCGAGGTTAAAGATGTTTCCAACCTCAATCGCACTTTTTTCAATAAGAGATTCCCGAGTAACACCAAGATCATTTATCACTTCATCTGTAAGAACTTCTTTATTGATTGCGATTCCTTTTTTCTCATCAACATAAATAAGATCCTCTCCTGCATCTGAAACTGTTTGGAATTCGTGAGAATATTTTGAGAAGACACCCCCCGATGCAAATGTGAGATATGTTCGATCTCCGAGTCCGACACGGTCAAATACTTTTGTGTACGCCTCTTTTGCACGTTCATAAAATGTCGCTTGTTCCTCATCGTTTTTGCAAAACGAATATAAATCTTTCATCAAGAACTCACGACCCCGCATAATGCCAGATTTCGCGCGAAGCTCATTCCTAAATTTCGTCTGAATCTGATAGACCGCACGAGGCAAATCGCGATACGAAGAAATATGTCCCGTCATCAAAACGGTCAATGGTTCTTCGTGTGTAAACCCAAGGCCGAGTTCGGCATCATTCTTAAGGCGTGTCTTGAACCAATTATCAACCACATCATCGCTCCATCGGTCGGTCTTTTCCCAAAGCGCTTTGTCCTGAAGCGCCGAGAGAAATACTTCCTGTCCCCCGATGGCATTCATTTCTTCACGAATAATCGTGTTTATCTTCTCAAGTGTTCGCAGTCCTAGGGGCAAGAGGTCATACACCCCGGCCATTTCTTTGTGAATGAATCCGGCGCGAATGAGGAGTTGCGCGTTCTTTGATACCTCGTCAGAGGGTGCTTCGCGGCGCGTTTTGGTGAAGAGATGTGATTGTTTAACAACGGTCATGATGCAAACAATTGTACAACATCGTTTACTGTTATCGCGACCATCAGGAGGATAAGGAGACCAAAGCCGATGAGGTTCAGTGTTCCCGACACTTTTTGATTGATTGGGGATCTTTTTATTGCTTCAATTATGACAAAGAGTATCCGTCCCCCATCAAGCGCAGGAAACGGCACAAGATTGATGATGGCAAGATTAAGAGATATGAGCGCCGTAAATGTGAGGAGAGCAATAAGGCCGCGATGCGCCGCATCTCCAACCATCCCGACGATTCCCACAGGGCCTGAGATCTCTTTGATATCCGCACTACCAGTGAATGCCCCTCCAATGAGGTTTCCAATGCCTATCGTGATGTTTTTGAGGAACAGAACTGTTGTACGAGCGCTTTCGATGAGAGCTGCAAACGGAGAGAGCCGTACGACTCCAACAAGATCAAGTGTGACACCGATTGCACCCTTCCCCTCCACGATTCCTTCTTTGGGAGTAATGGAAATTATCTCTGCCTTTCCTTCCCGCTCGAATGTCATCGTAAGGAGTTTGCCTTCGTGAGAAGCGATGATCTCCTGAACATTTTCAACCGTCGTGAAAGGCAAGGGGCCCTCATCGGTCGCAAGCGAAATGATTTCATCCCCGCTCATAAGACCCGCCTCTTCTGCAGGGGCACCACGAAGGACGGATATGAGGGTAACGTGCGCTGATTCGGTGAGCCCTTTTGTTTCCGGAGTTACTGATGTCGGAACACCCGTCATAAACCCGACCCACAGGAGAATCCACGCAAAAAGAATATTAAAAACAACTCCCGCCGCAAGAACCCATATTTGTTTCAATTTTGATTTATGTGCAAGAGAACGCGAGGTGTCCTCAGGAGCAAGCGATGCGTCATGCGCATCTTCTCCGAAAATCTTTACGTACCCACCAAACGGTATCGCATTTATAGAATATGTTGTTTCGCTTCCCTTTGGCTTAAAACTCCAGAGACGGGGTGGAAACCCGATTCCAAATTCGTCCACACGAGCACCGACTGAGCGCGCAGCAAGAAAATGCCCCACTTCATGGACCAAAATGAGGACAGCAAGAACAATAATAAAGAGAATAATACTCACAGGGAGTTTGTTATGTTAGCCACGAACTTCTTCTTCTTTTCGTTTTGCAACGGTATCAAGAGTGTCGTTCGCTTCTTTTATCTTTTTCTCCATGTCTTCTTTCGCTCGGAATTTTTCGTCTTCGCTCATTGTTCCTTCCTTTTCTTTTTTCTGAATGTCATTCCACACTTCATCACGCGCATTTCGGACTGACACACGTGCCTCTTCGAGTTTCTTTCCAACGATCTTCGCGTACTTTTCGCGCGTTTCCGTTGTCAGTTGAGGAAAGATGATACGAATACCCTTGTCGTCCCCCGCGACAGATACGCCGAGATTTGCATCGCGGACCGCCTTTTCGATCCCCGGTCGTGTCTCTCCTGCATATGGCGTTACGCGAATCGTTCGTGCGTCTTCAACATTCATATTCGCCAATTGCTGAAGCGGCATCGGCGTTCCATACGCATCCGCGCGAATACCATCAAGAAACGCGATTGATGCGCGTCCTGTGTTAACGGCCGAAAGCTCTTTCTTAAGCCAGTCGGTGACTTCGGTGAGTTTGGCTGAAAGATGTGTGAATGAGTAGGCCATACAGAGAGTATACCAGAGAGTTATTTTATATCGCTCCTTCTTTTTTGAGAATACTGCGCTTTTTGTTGCTTCCCCCAAACGCATACCCGCCCATACCACCGTCCCCGCGGATAACGCGGTGGCACGGCACTTTCGGGTCTCGATTTTTGCCCATAATGCTCCCGACTGCACGAAACGCTTTCGGGCGTCCTGCTTTCTTTGCGACCTCACCATAAGTAAGCGTCTTCCCTTTTGGAATACGTGCGACAATCGCATACACCTTCTGCGCAAACAACGTTTCAGTTCCCTTAAAAGAGTGTTGTTTTTGGTTTTTCTTCATCTTTTTGTTTTACCTGTCCTTTGGCATGGTTCTTTTTTCCTTGCAAAACAATGTTCTTGATCGACACTCCTGCCGCTTCGCGATACGGACAATGTTCACATCTCTCTCCTGTCGGTGGAAGGTCACCCCCGAGAAGCGTTGCCCGAATCTTTTTAAGGATTGGCGAAATCCATGAGTCGTCTCCCTCGTACGGAATAACGTGCACATCGAATTCAAGACGCGCATCGAATGCTTCCCTATCTTTTTTCCCGTTCACATACACGAAGTATCCTGTCTTTGAAACGTCAAATCCTTTTCTACGCATAAGCCATTGATACACTTCCATCTGTCGTTTGTATCCCTGCTGCCAAATACCGTCTAAATTCGGGTCTTCGGCCTTGCTCGTCGCTTTATAATCAACAACGTGAAGTTCTTTTTTTGGATTCACCCACACATCATCAATCGCTCCCGTCACAAGAAAATTTGTTTCTTCATCAACACACTGCACTCCTTTAAAATTCTCTCGCCAGATGTCGAGATCGGGATGGTCGAACGGAACAGCGTCAATACCATAGCGCGTCATAAAAGGGTGCGGTTCACCTTTTGCACGATGGATATCAAATTCTTTTTTGAGAAGATGGTCCACCGCGACGTTCAATGTAAATCCCGGCATCGAAGGGCGACCGACTCCGTATCGTCGGTCAAGATAAAAACATCTCGGGCACTCCGTAAAAAGATCTATTTTCGAACGCGAAAGTTTAAAGGGTGTTTTTGAAGAGGGGTCGAAGAGTCCTCGTTCTGACATTTTGTATGGCATTTCCCAAATTGTAACATAAAAATAAGGCGTCGCGGTGAGCGACGCCCGGCCCGAAGGCCTTGTACTGCGTCATCGGTGTCTCAACGCGGGGTTGTTGTCGACCCCCCCTCGCTGTGGTAGAGGTGGAGTGGGCGAAACCATGATCAGGTCTCCGAGACCAACCGGATCGTAGTTGGTCCCCTTGTGCCCTTCCTCACTTTCCCTCTTGACGATCATGAGTGTCCCCTCGTCTATGAGGGGGTCCAACATGCACGAGACATTGAATCGCTCGGCCGGCGGAAACTGCTTGAGAATCATTTTGCGAGTTAGCGTCTCCCGCCTCGAGCGACCGAAAACACCGACAATCTTTTCTCTCAACCGTTGAGGGACCTTCATGAAATCACCTCCTCAGAGCAAATACGTCCCCACGGAAAGACAGGTGGAACTACCTAGGTTAAAAATATACTGAATACCCTAGTGAAAGTCAATTTTATGCCGATTGGGACTCTTGACCAAAAAGCTTGTACTGATCATCTTGTCCTTTAGGCCCACGTTGTTGTGACCGTTTGGGTTTCTCCGTCGGAGAGAGCACCTCAAGAAACGCCTTTCCTTTCTCACTGAGAGCAACCTTACTTTCGTCTCCATATTCACGCTCAGGAGAATAACGGTCTTGTGATATTTCTTGTACAGGATCAATGAGAAGAACATACCCAGAGCGAAGAAGTTTTCCTACAAGAAACCGAAGAAAACCTTCTTTAGAAAGATCGCCAATTGTCATTACGCCCCCTCGAAGCATTCCAAGAAGGTTTTTTTCTTCTTCCGACACCATCTCGTTTTTGTTTTGAGGCGACTCTGGAGACATACAACGAATGTGTTGCTAGTTACTCTCCGCAATATCAACAACCTCACGTTCAACAAACCAAAAAAGAGTGAACGTTGCAAGAGTTAAAAGAGTGGCAAAAATAGCAATACCATACAGACCGAATCCTACAGCAATTCCAATACCAGACGCAACCCACAATCCAGCAGCCGTCGTGAGACCGGTGAGCGTCTGGGAGCGAACGATGATGATACCGGCTCCCAAAAACCCAATACCCGTCACAATACCCGCAACAACACGCAAAAGATCCGCCGCAACAACTGGAGCAATCGTATCGCCGACCGCTTGTGCAATCACGATAAAAAGACATGACCCCATCGCGACCAAACTATAGGTACGAAGTCCCGCCGTTTTGTGCGCAATCGTACGTTCGACACCGAGGAGCATCCCCAGAAGCATTGCGATGACGATCGAGAAAAAATATTCGAGCATATATGAAATGAATTTATGTAGTAGATGTTGAATCTATTCCGCACAGTTGGTGTGCTTCTGCAAGAACCCTGTCGACCTTCTTTCCTGTCACACCCGCATATTCGAGTACGTTTGGATTATCCGTCACTGCGCGACATAAAACAAACCCCCTTTCATAGAGAACGCCGCGCTCTTTTTGTGAAAGTGTCGTCAAACACGAAAGAGGATGGAGCCCGGCCTCTTCGATCAGATCCTGTACATTTCCTTTCTTTGGGTATCCCCATCCAATCATCGTGATACCAACACATTTTCCATAGGTAATCGCGGTATCGGTGAATTTTGTGTTCGTTATGAGCCACGATGTTGCGGTACCGCCCTCAGGTTTGAGTCCATCGAAGTTGGCCGCTTCAAGATCAAGAAACCGCGCGTGGATATAGAGAGCAACTTTCACATCTGTCTTAAACCCTTGCGTGTTGTGAAATTTCGCTTCGCCGACGATGAGTTCCTTGTCATTCTTCGCGAGCACATCAATCTCATGCGAAACACACTTTCCCATTAACGTTGTGCCGACCTTGACCTGGTATCCTTTTTTCTCGAACACTTCTCCAAGAAGTTTCTCGAATGGATATCCCGACGGGCCGAGATCAAAGACCGCACGGCGTAGAGAATATCGTGCCGCAATGGGATGCGCAGTATGTTTTTTGAGCAATCGCCGCGCATGTTTATAAATATGAGATGTCGTCATCCCGGGAGAAAGCCCCCCTTCAATCTTTTTGACAATCTCTGCGGCCTCGCCTTCAGATGCTCCGGCGTGAATGAGGGAGTGTGCGAGTTTTGCAGGTGCGAATTCTTCCTGTATACCGTCGAGTTTCGTGATAAGCATAAGGAAAGTATACCCGCACACTAATTTTTGTATAGCATCATTTTGTTGCGATTTTATACCAAAGCCCAAAAATAATATCCTTTATATTCTGGAGGAAATTGGTTCATCCGCCGCAACAACAATACAAAAATTAGCGTGCGGGTATACCAGAACGAAAGCCCCACCCCGCACACGTGCGGGATGGGACAGAATTCGAAAGGTCTTGAAAACCTCTTACCCTGTTGATCCTTCAGTGACTTGTGCCTCTACCGTAGCACCATTTATCCGGAAGGAAGGAGACGCGCTCTGACTTGCTGAAAAGGAGACAGTGAAGTCCTTTTCAGTAACCACCTGCGCACAGGTCTCACCCGCCGACGCACCAGTAACACTTATAGAAACGCTCACTTGTTCCGGAAATGACTCCGCAACGCTAGCATCAGCGGTTATGTCATAACAAGGAGTCGGTACGGTAAGTTTTCCCGCATAGGTGTGTGTCCCGTTCGTGTATTGATGCGTAAGAGCGATTGTGCTCGGTGCAACATATTCTCCACCTTGTGGCGTTCCAACAACTTCATCGGTGTCATCTGACCTCTGCCACATGAATACGCCGAGAACGACAACGATGATGAGAATGATAATAAGAAGTGCTTTGTTCATCCCGTTAGAGATAGACAACGACTGACGTTATCTATCAAAGATTAATTATGAATAAAATCGACGTATATAAATGTAGAGACAAACCCTTTTCCGTTGTCGTTGATCTCTAACGGGATTCATATATTCTTGATAAAAATGAGGAGGATTAATAAAGGACCTTCTTCTATAGAATCAATGGTAGCACCCATCCCATTTTATAGTTGTTATCTGTCGATAACTCCGCCGCCGAGACACTCTTCTCCTTTGTATACAACAAGAGATTGGCCAGGTGCCACAAACGACTGTGGTTCATTGAATATCACGCGTGCGTGATCTGTTGTTCCTTCCCATTCAACACGGCATGCACGGAGAGGTTGCCGATAGCGAAACCGACAGGAGATTTTCTCATTTTCTTGAGGTGGAATGCCCGAGATCCAATGTATAGAAGAAACGACCACCTCCTTTCTTTGTGAGAACGACTCTGTAGAAAAGGGCGTCGAGGAAACAGTGATCGTATTTTGTGTCATATCTTTTTGAACAACGTATCGGGGTGCGTCCATTGGACTCTGCGCGTTCACGTGAAATCCATGCCTCTGGCCGAGCGTATAAAGAAGTGCACCATCATGCGTCCCGATAACGTTCCCCATACCATCAAGCACATTTCCGGGCAGAACATCTACAAATCGTTTAAGAAATTCCGGCATATCAACGGGTCCTAAAAAACACACCCCCTGACTGTCTTTCTTTTCCGCGACAGGAAGAGCGAATTCTGTAGCGATTTCCCGTACTTTTGTTTTTTTATACCCACCAACAGGGAAAAGCGTACGTGCCAAAATATCTTGCGTAAGTGTCCATAAGAAATAACTTTGGTCTTTCGCGCCATCAGCGCCAGTTAAAAGTTTATAAAGTTCATCAGGTTTATAAAGTGTTTGGTCTTTTTCTTGAGAAACCTTATACCTTTCAACTTTATGAACTGGCATCGAACTCTGTTCGATGCGAGCGTAATGTCCTGTTGCAATCATGTCAGCCCCCTTCTCTCGCGCCCAATTGAAAAATGCACCAAACTTTACATGTTGGTTGCACATGACATCTGGATTTGGTGTCCGACCAGTCGCATATTCTCGGATCATATAGTCAACCACCTCTCTTTTATAGACATCCTCGAGATTACATGTCTCGAAGGAAATACCGAGAAGTGCACAAACCCGCATCGCGTCCTGCCTGTCTTCTCTCCATGAGCACTCTATGAAATCCGGGTGCCACGTCTTGATAAAGACGCCCGTCACGTCATGTCCTTCTTTTTTAAGGAGTGCGGCCGACACCGAGCTATCGACGCCGCCGGACATTCCCACGAAGACCTTTCTTTTAAGAGGGGTATTTGATTGTTTGTGTTTATTCCAAA
>ERZ1292625.388-Hain-H41-01um-R1-388-length-68205-cov-7_pt1 | contig 68205 bp, 55 predicted proteins | sample MGYA00564400_ERZ1292625 | MGnify/ENA primary metagenome ERZ1292625 (study PRJEB36523, sample SAMEA6512639) | groundwater metagenome | collected 2019-01-08 | study: AquaDiva: Metagenomics assemblies of 32 groundwater samples | reverse complement strand
TTATCAGACAAAAAGTTATTATCATCGGCGTATTGCTAGTTATTTTAGTACTTCCCGCCTGGTACCAACTCCAAAAAATTTCTTTCGTTATGCGGGAGGAGGGATATTATACGACCAATGAAGGGACGAGCACGGTTGCGGATGAATATATGCCCAAATGGGTGAGTGTGATACCTGGCAATAGAGCTCCCGAACGGATCATTTTTCACAGTGGCAGAGGGACTGTGGTCTATAAATATCTTAATACGCAGAAGGTCGTAGCTCATGTTGATGTATTGGAAGATAGTCTTTTGCGTCTCCAAAACATCTATTATCCCGGGTGGGGAATCACGATAGATGGTAAACTTGTGCCCGTTACGTATGAAAATCCCAACGGATTTATGGAAGTATCAATTTCCGCCGGTAAACACACGGTGGAAGCCGAGTTCCGGGAGACCGTAATGAGATTTTTGGCAGATATGGTATCGGTGATAAGTAGTATCGTGTTGTTCATCATGTTATTGAAAGGCATGAAATATCAAATCAAATGAAAAAACATTTTTTGCCATTATTTCTGATCATTATAGTCACATACTGGACAGTCAAACCGCTGTTGCGTCCCGGCTATTTTTCGATGCACGATGATACGCAGGTAGCGCGCGTCATCGTTATGGGGAGAGCCCTTCGTAACGGCCAATTTCCGGTTCGATGGGTGTCTGGTCTGGGTTACGGTTATGGATATCCTCTCTATAATTTTTACGGTCCACTGCCGTACTATGTTGGCGGCGGATTGTATGCTGCCGGGGTCAGCGCTGTCGTGGCGACGAAAATTATGATGGGGGTCGGCATGGTTTTATCAGCCATTTTTATGTATGCGCTCATGCAATTTCTGTTTGGCAGGCTCACAGGGATTCTTGCGGCGGTTCTTTTTGCCTATGCCCCTTACCACGCTGTCCAATTGTACGTCCGGGGAGCAGTTGGAGAGCTTTGGGCATATGCATTTCTCCCCGTATTGTTTTTAGGTTTATTCTTTCTTTCTGACTCCAAAAAGCGCCAAGCTGGAATATGGGTCGGAGGTTTGGGACTTGCCGGTGTCATCCTGTCTCACACGATTTCCGGCTACGTGGCCGTGGCATTTTATGTGATAGGTCTTGCAATATATACTCTTATTCTCCTATTGAGAAAGAAATTTCATCCATCATTCGTCCCTTCGTCCTCGTTCAAGGCGGGCATTCATCATGTATCGTTGCTCGCTGTTGCTCTTGGCGTTTCCGCATTTTTTTGGCTTCCTGCGATCGTTGAAATGGGGTATACCAACGTCGCGGGTCAGATCGGAGCGACTGCTAATTTTCGTGACCACTTTGTTTGTGTCCCCCAACTTTGGAATTCGTTGTGGGGTTACGGTGGATCGGTTTCGGGCTGCATAGACGGAATGTCATTTAAAGCGGGGAAGCTCCATATTATGTTGGGAGTATTAGGATTGGGTTTGGGCATTTTACGTTTGAAGCGAGGATTTTGGAGCAGTCCTCTTGGTTTGGTGAGTATCGTGGGATTAGGAGGTGCGGTCATGGTAACATCGTACTCACGGGGAGTATGGGAACTCATGCCACGATTGGCTTTCGTCCAATACCCATGGCGGTTTCTATCTGGCATTGCTTTGATGACTGCGATTGTTGGTGGGTCAGTGCTTTTTTGGATTTCCCGTCGTTGGGTACGTGCAGGAGCTTTCGTCCTCATTTCGCTTGCAGTTATCCTTCTGAATGCGAAATTATTTGTGCCGCAAGAGGTGTACGAAAAGCCGGCGAGTTTTTTTGAAAACGAAGAAGAGTTGTCATGGCGCGTATCCGGCGTGTCCGACGAATACCTTCCGCCATCATTTTCTAAACCCACAAGCGTAGCCGGGATTGTGCATGAGACTCTTGTTTCCGATAATAACAGAGGTCTTATTGTGGAAGTGGAAATAGATACTGAAACCTATGTGAAGCTGCATGTTCAAGTACCGACATCCATTGAAGTTATACTGAATCGGGCGTATTTTCCGGGTTGGCAGTACTGGGTAAATGGTAAGCGGCAAATAGCACGAATCGATAAGGGTCTGCCAAGCGTCATTATTCCTGTGGGGAGAAGTGTGGTTGAGCTTCGATTTGAAAGCACTCTCGTACGGGTGATAGGTACTATATCAAGCATTGGTGTCATTCTTTGGTTTCTCATAACCTATGGTAAAAAATCCATCGCTTAACATCTGCCTTCCGGTTTATAACGAAGAGAAAGAGCTAGAAGAGAGCGTCATGACGCTTAATGGGTTTCTTTCTCGTGAGCTAGATGATTTTAATTGGAAGATAACGATTATTGACAATGCGTCCAAAGATGAGACGTACGCTATCGCAAAATCTTTAGGATCCAGGTTTGACCGTGTTCGCGCAATACACGTAGATCAAAAAGGCAGAGGAAGGGCAGTCAAATATGCATGGACGAAGTATCCCGCGGATGTGAATGCCTATATGGATATAGATCTTTCGACGGATCTCAAGCACTTTTCTTCCCTCGTCCGGTCACTTGTACGGGGATACGATATTTCCATCGGCTCTCGAAACGCCCACGGAGCTCGGGTCTATGGGAGGAGCATGCTTCGCACGATCACGTCCAAAGGATACATTTTTCTTATTAAACTCTTTTTTATGATACATTTTTCTGATGCGCAGTGTGGATTTAAGGCTGTAACACGCAGAGTCGTAGAGGAGCTTATTCCAAAGATTAGAGATAATGAATGGTTCTTTGATTCGGAACTTCTCATCGTTGGAGAAAAATCAGGATACAGGATTTATGAGGAGCCGGTAACGTGGATAGACAATCCTGGCTCAACGGTACGGGTTATGAAAACTGCTCAAGGGGACTTGAATGGGCTATGGAGACTCTTTGTTACCCGTCCATGGGATAGGAGGAGTCATGGTGGATGAAACTATGCCGGTCGATTCAATACGGGGTCGTGCGCTCGCTGGTGTCGTGGCGCTGACCTCACGGACCTTTGTGTTGCAGCTTATCGCTTTTAGTGCGACATTTCTTCTCACCATTTTTTTAAGTCCGGCAGTATTTGGCATTTTTTACGTCGTATCAGCGATGGTTGCATTTTTAGGGTATTTTTCCGATATCGGGCTCGCGGCTGCCCTTATTCAAAAAAAACATGCTCTCACAAGAGAAGATCTCGTGACGACATTCACCATACAACAAATTCTTGTAGGGACAGCGGTTATCGTGGCCCTCGTATTGTCTCCTTTTATCGGTCGTTGGTATGGTCTGGACGAACCGGGGATGTGGCTTTATCGTATATTGGCGCTCGCATTTTTTCTTTCATCACTTAAGACAATTCCCTCGATACTTCTTGAACGCGAGCTTGCGTTTGGTAAATTGGTTATCCCTCAAATATTGGAAACCGTGGGATTTTATCTTACTGCGGTACTTCTTGCCTGGTGGGGTTTTGGCGTGACCAGTTTTACATGGGCTGTCGGAGTGCGCGCAGTGGTTGGCCTTATTGCTATGTACATAGTGGCCCCTTGGATCCCAGGAATCGGGATATCAAAGGATGTGGCTTTGCGGCTTCTCCGGTTCGGTATTCCGTTTCAGATGAATTCATTTCTTGCGCTTATTAAAGACGATCTGCTCACGGTCTATTTAGGAAAGGTACTTCCTCTCGCCCAAGTGGGATATATCGGTTGGGCGAAAAAATGGGCAGAGGTGCCGCTTCGGCTCATCATGGATAGTATTGTACGGGTCACTTTTCCTGCGTTTTCGCGCCTACAGCATGACACGAAACGTCTGCGCGCGGGAATAGAACATACGCTTTTTGGATTGAGTGTTACGATCTTGCCGATAAGTGTTGCTATGATCGTGGGTATCCGGCCATTTATGGCGGTCATCCCTCGATATGGTAAATGGGAGCCGGCGCTTTTTTCCTTTTATCTGTTTGCGGTGGCTTCAGCCGTTGCGAGTTTATCAACTCCATTGACCAATGCACTTAACGCGCTTGGGCATATACGGACGACCCTCAAGCTCATGGTTCTTTGGACGACTCTCACATGGGCATTTACCCTTATCTTACTACCGGTTTTCGGATTTAACGCTGTAGCCATTGCGCTCCTTGCAATTACCTCCACAGTTGCTTTAGTGGTAGTGCTGCTCAAACGAGTCGTGTTTTTTTCCTTTTTAAGGAGCGTACAAACATCTATATTTGGGGCAATCGTACAATGTATCGTGGCCCAAGGAATTATTTTGTGGTTGGGAAGTACAATCTTCTGGACGATAGTTGCCCAATGCGTGGGTGTTATACTGTTTGGAGTAGTGATTTTGAGATTTGAACGCGAAAAAGTTGGGCTACTTACCGCTCAAGTGAGGCAATTATGGAAACGATAAGCGTTGTTCTTTCCGTGCAAAATGAGGAAGCTAAAATTGAGCGGACGCTCGCGTCCATCCAATGGGCTGATGAAATCATCGTTGTGGACAACGAATCGACCGATAAGACGGTACGCCTGGCAAAACAGTATGGAGCTAACGTGTTTCACCATAAGAATAGCCCGATGCTGAACGTGAGTAAAAATTTTGGATTTACCAAAGTAAAAAGTGATTGGATATTATCTTTGGATGGAGATGAAGTAATTCCGCCGGAGCTAGCCCACGAAATACAACAAATTACTCACGCAGATATTGTTGGATATTGGATTCCAAGAAAGAATATACTTTTCGGGAAGTGGATACAGCACGGGTTATGGTGGCCCGATAAACAACTTCGGCTATTTAAGCGTGGGTTGGGCGGGTTCCCGTGTAAACATGTGCATGAGTACCTCTCCGTTGATGGTCTCACGAGCGAACTGACTTCGTCGATGGTGCATTATAACTACGAAACCGTTTCACAGTTTATCCGCAAGATGGATGAGATTTATACGGTCAGCGAAGTAGAAAATCATCTTGCGTCAGGGTATCGTGTCATTTGGTATGACGCAATCCGGTTTCCCATGAGTGATTTTGTTAAAACGTTTCTTGCGCAGAGAGGCTTTAAAGACGGCTTACATGGTCTCGTACTTTCCTTGCTTCAGGCGTTTTATTCTTTTATCGTATTTGTTAAATTATGGGAACGGGAGAAATTTATTGCGATTGATCTCCCCATTGAGGTCATGGATAAAGAAATGGTCCGGGCTGGGGGAGAGGTCAGATATTGGATGCTTAGCGTAAAAATTTCCCAAACCGTGAGTTCGATGAAAAAATTGTGGTACCGGATCTTACGAAAATATGCCACGTACCGTTAAAATTGGGCTTGTCGCTTCGTTTTTGTTACTTCTTACAGTAAATATTGTCATGCTTGATCTTGCTGTTATTTTTAACCGTCAAGTGGTTCGACCTGTTGAAATGAACGCCGCGTCCGTGCGTATCGCTCCGCCTGTATCTCCAACAGAAGCATGTTCAGCATCCTGCGCAGAGAAAATTGACGCGTTAAACCGGCGGATAGATTCAATAAGCGCGGTTGCAACCCAACAGAGCACCTCATTATTACCAACGAAAAATACCGTGAAAGAATATTATATTACCTTAGGATCCGGATCTACAAAAAGTAGTGTCTGGGAGGATGTAGCAGGTGTTGAAGCCGTTATAGATACAACCAATTATCCGTCGATTAAATCGATATTATTTGAAGTATTTCTTAACATACCAACGGCGAACGGAATGGTAAAAGCCAAGCTTTATAATGTGACTGATAAGCATGATGTTTGGTTTAGCGAGGTGAGCTCGGAGGGACCGATTCTTACTAAAAAAGAGGCAACGATTACCCTCGAGCCGGGCGCAAAACTATACCGCGTGATGGGATTGTCGACGCTAAAATATGATGCAAATATTCAAAACGCAAGAATTCGGATTGTTACAAACTGATATGACGAATATATCCATCATACTCGTTAATTGGAACGGAAAAAAGGATACGCTTGCGTGTCTCGCTTCGTTAAAAAAGTTAAAAGTAAAAAGTTCCCGCGAAGCGGGATCCAGCTCCGCAGGACAAAAGTTGAATGTCAAAAGTATCGTGGTTGACAATGGTTCGACCGATGATTCTGTGATAGTAATAAAGAAGAATTTTCCTGACGTGGACGTTATAGAGACCGGTCGGAATCTTGGGTTTTCGGGAGGTAATAACGCCGGAATTAGGAAAGCGTTGGAACAGGGAGCTGATTTCGTGTGGCTTTTGAATAATGACACCGTGGTGGATCCAAATGCTTTGGCAGCACTCGTTGACGCATTTCAAGATAGTCGTGTAGGTATTGCGGGATCAAAGATTTATTTTGCGCCGGGCCGGGAATATCACAAAGATCGTTATGGAGTGAAGGATCGCGGTCGCGTGCTTTGGTATGCCGGAGGCATTATTGATTGGAAGAATATGTATGCCTCCCATCGCGGTGTGGATGAGGTGGATACGGGACAATATGAAATTTTGGAACAAACTTCGTTCGTCACCGGTTGTTCGATGATGATCAAAAGCCAGGTATTTGAGGATGTTGGATTATTTGATGGGAAATTTTTTGCATATCTGGAAGATGTAGATTTTTGTCTACGGGCAAAACAAGGGGGATATAAACTCCTGTATGTTCCGCAATCAATACTATGGCACAATAATGCCGGTTCAAGTGGCGTGGGCAGTGAACTTCACCAGTATTATATGACGCGGAATCGACTTCTCGTAGGTTTGCGTTATGCGAGCGCACGGACAAAACTTGCGCTTATTAGGGAGGCACTGCGGTTCGTCTTTGTAGGACCATCAATATATCGAAAGGCGGTAATAGACGCTTTAGTAGGAAAATGGGGAAAAGCATGAATATATCAGCTATCATTATCGCCAAAAATGAAGAAGCACGGATTTTGAAGTGTTTATCGTCTCTCAAGTGGGCAGATGAGATGATCGTCGTAGATAATGGATCAATGGATAAAACAACTGAACTTGCTCTTCGATCAGGAGCGGTGATTGTCAAAGCCCAGGGTGTTGTCGATTTTGCCAAACTTAGAAATATAGCGAAAGATAAAGCCCTTAGCGGCTGGCTCTTATATGTTGACGCCGATGAGGTGGTGACGGAAGAGCTTGCTAAAGAAATTAGAAAAGTTATCCGCGATCAGCTTTCATCTTTCAGCGGATACAAAATTAGGAGGAAAAATTATTATTTGGGTCATGAGTGGCCGGCGGATGAATATATTCTGCGACTCATGCGCAAAGACGCGCTTACCGAGTGGTATGGAGAACTCCACGAAACAGCACGCATAACGGGCGAAATAGGGAGATTACATGCTCCCTTGCTGCACGATACGCATCGGTCGTTGGGAGAAATGGTCACAAAAACAAATGAATGGTCCCAAGCGGAAGCCAGATTACGGTTTGATGCGGAGCATCCTCCAGTCGTTTGGTGGCGGTTCATACGGGTTATGTCCACTGCATTTTTTGATTCGTTTATTGGGCAAGGAGGTTGGCGGGCGGGAACGCTCGGATGGATCGAAAGCATTTATCAGGCATTTAGTATATTTATCACATATGCCAAGCTGTGGGAGATGCAACAAAGTAACAAATTAACAAAGTAACAAAGTAACTAAATTACAAAGTAACCATGTTAATAAAAAAATACTGGCCAATATTTGCGATCATCATTGTTTGGTTTATTTTCTCCTCGCCCTATTTTTTTAAGGGGTTGGTCCCTTTCCCGAGTAAATATCTGGTTACTTTTTTTTCACCGTGGAGTGCACAATACGGAATGGCTCTTAAAAATAATGCGATGCCGGACGTCGTCACACAGATTTACCCTTGGAAGAAAATAACTATAGATAGTTGGCGACAGGGTCAGGTGCCACTTTGGAATCCCTATAGCTTCTCCGGCTCGCCGCATGCGGCTAATTATCAGACTGCCGTGTTTTCTCCCGTCAATCTCCTTTATTTCGTTTTTCCGTTTCTTGATGCGTGGAGTTTGAGTATTCTTCTCCAACCGCTATTGGCCGGTATTTTTATGTATATATTGCTTCGCGGTTTAGACCGGTCACAGGCAGCAGGCTTCATCGGATCAATCGCATTCATGTTTTGTGGATTTTTAACCGTCTGGATGGCCTATGGGACGCTCTCGTGGGCAGTGCTTTGGTTGCCGCTTCTATTGGCTGTAGTGCTCATGCATGTCAATAAACGGTCATGGTACAACCCTGTGATCGTTTCGTCAGGTCTGGCATGGTCATTTCTATCTGGGCATTTTCAGATGAGTGTCTATGTGTTGATTACAGTAACTGCATTTGTCATCTATCAGGGTTTCTCGAGGAAGAATATAAAAGCAGTCATTGAGTTGGGGTTGGCTGTATTGTTTGGTTTGATGATAAGCGCGCCGCAAATTCTACTCTCTTTTGATGCGTACAGCAGGTCCGTGCGCAGTGAATTATTTACTCAAGGGGGCGGTATCGCATGGCGGTATCTCATCACACTATTTTCGCCTGATTTCTATGGAAATCCCGTGACCCGTAATGATTGGTTTGGATATTACGCCGAATGGGCATCCTATATTGGCGTCATACCATTATTACTGGCCGTATATGCGATCGTTCGTCGGACAAGGAGGATAGGATTTTTCTTGGGGGTTGCCATCATTTCATTTCTCATTGCGACTCCCTCACCCGTCAACGTATTCGTGGTTTGGCTTAAATTGCCTGCAATTTCTACAAGTTACGCAGTCCGGATCATCGTTCTGGTGAGTTTTTCCCTTTGTGTGATCGCAGCATACGGTTTGGATGGGTTACGGGAGGATTGGGAGAAGAAAAGAACGTCTCCGATATTACTGACTGCGATGATCATATCCCTGTTTCTTATAGCCACATGGTCTGTCGTTTTGTTCTTTCATCCGTTTGAGATAGAGAAACTCGCCATTGCGCGAAGGAATCTTTTGTTTCCCACAGGTTTGGCTCTGGGATTTTGTGTGTTTGCCGTCATGGGTTGTATGAGAAAGTGGAAGATCATTCGATCATTGGTTATTGGATTATTTATGCTGCTGGCGACTTTAGATATGGTCCGGTACGCGGCCAAATGGATGCCGTTTGACCCGCGGGAATATGTATATCCGGAAGTCGCGGTGCTGTCATTTCTTAAGAATACAGTTGACCACGAGAGAATATTAGGCAACCTTGGAGGGGAAGTCACGAACGGGTTCGGACTTTTGGGAATTGAGGGATACGACGCGGTATATCAAAAACGATATGGAGAATTTATCCGCTCGTTAAGCGAGGGTAAAATTATTGTTCCGGAACGTTCTGTGGTGCAATTTGCAAAACTCGCGAAATTTTCTGAACAAGCATTGCAATTGTTGGGAGTGCGCTATATCGTCCACCGGTTAAGTGACGGCCGATTCTCATGGGCGTACCCGTACTGGGAATATCCGTATTATAAAAGTATATACAGAAATGAACATTATGAGGTATTTGAAAATCAGAAATCCCTGCCGCGTGCTTTTTTTGCTTCATCCTATCTTGTTCGTTCTACTGATCAACAGATCATCGACACACTTTTTTCAGAAGGATTTGATGCTGGGCAAACTCTTGTATTAGAAACTGATCCAAAAGTGTTTGTGCAATCAGGAGCAGGTGGAGTTGATATCATTACGTACACCCCAAACGACGTGGTCATGCGTACATCTTCAGGGACTCCCAAGCTATTATTTCTTTCCGATGCATTCGATCCGGGGTGGAAAGCGACCATAGATGGTCAGAATGTACAGATTTATCGTGCTGATTATGATTTCCGCTCCGTTTTTGTGCCTTCGGGCGAACACACCATCCGGATGGTATACTGGCCGGGAAGTTTCGTGGTAGGGTTGTGGTTTGCGGGGTTTGGAGTTTTATTGCTGGCATTGTTGGCAAAGGTCATACGTATTATAAAGCCATGAAAATCGGAATTTATAATCCCTACATGGACACCCAAGGAGGAGGCGAGCGGTATACGCTTACTCTTGCATCCCATTGGTCCAAGGCACATACTGTTTCTGTTTTTTGGGATAATAAAAATATCCTTAATGAAGCTCAAGGACGGCTCGATATAGATCTATCGAGGATAAAAGTTACTCGAAATATATTTAGAGCATCTAATGTATTCAAAAAATTACTATTATCCCGACAATACGATCTAATCTTTGTTTTAAGCGATGGGAGCATTCCGTCTTCGCTTGCCACATTAAATATTCTTCACTACCAGGTCCCGTTTCCGAAGGTTTCCTATTCACCAATAAAACTTTGGCGGTATCAAGCCGTGGTGTGTAATTCTGATTTTACGAAGCGCGCGCTTGATGCCCGGGTGAGTCAGCGTGCCATCGTTATCTATCCACCGGTTTGTCCTGTCGAGGCTGACGGCCGGAAGAAGGAAAACCTCATTCTTTCGATAGGACGATTTTCAGAATTTCATACTACCAAGAAGCAGCACGTGCTTATCGAAGCGTTTGCAAAAGGATTTAAAAATACAAAATGGAATGGTTGGAGACTTGTACTCGCCGGAGGTTTTCTGCCGGGAGATCAGGATTACGTTGATGCGTTGAAAAAAAAGACGAAGGGATTACCCATATGTATTGAGCCAAATATTTCTCATGATCAGCTTACGGACTACTACTGCCGGGCGTCGGTGTATTGGCACGCGGCCGGATATGGGGAGACGGATCCGCGGTGGATGGAGCATTTCGGAATAACCACGGTTGAGGCTATGTCCGCGGGGGCAGTGCCTGTCGTATTTGCGGGTGGGGGTCAACCGGAAGTGGTCGACGATGGTAAAAATGGATTTCTTTGGAGAACCGTTGATGAGCTTCTCGGGAAAACCAATGACGTTATCATGAATAAAGATGGTGCAATGGATTTGCGGAAGAATGCCATTGAAAAAAGCAAACAGTTCTCCGTGAACAGATTTTGTGATGCATTTGATGCGTTACTCACAAAGATAGCTCTATGATTCATAAATCGTTGCGTGTTTTCTCTCATGATATTTGGGCGGTCGTGACTTTTTTAGTCGTTGTGGCTGCGTTTTTTTCTCCGACAATTTTCCGGGGGAAACTACCAGTACCCTCTGATGCGCTCGTGGGGCTTTATCATCCTTGGAGAGATTTTTATAATAGACAATATCCCCGGGGTATCCCATTTAAAAATTTTCTTGTCACTGACCCCGTACGTCAACAGATTCCCTGGAGAAAAATTGTTACGGACCAATGGAAGCAAGGTAAAATTCCTCTATGGAATCCGTATAATTTTTCAGGATTCCCCATTCTCGCCAATATACAGGCTGCCTCATTGTATCCCTTCAATATTCTGTTTCTGATATTTCCGTTTATTGATGCGTGGACTATGCTCATTATCTCCCAAACGCTCCTTGCAGGAATTTTTATGTACTTGTATCTTCGGTCATTGAGATTGGGGCCGATTGCGGGGCTTCTGGGAGCAATTGCGTGGAGTTTTTCGGGATTTAATATGGCATGGCTTACGTGGGGGACGATAGGACACGTGGCACTCTGGCTCCCGCTTACGCTTCTTTCTGTTAACAAACTTACGAATGGTCGATTCCCGGAATTAAAGAAGTCTCGCAATTGTCCGGAATCGATGGTAAAAATTGCCTGGTCGGTTCTATTTATCATTTCGATGACGTTTCAATTCTTTGCCGGTCACGCGCAGATTTCGCTCTATTTTACTCTAGTGGTCATTGCCTACTGCGCGATGCGGATCCTTCAAGCAAAAGAACAAAAAAAGTCAGCGTTTGTGTTCATGTTTTTATTCGGCTTAGCCGCACTCATCACGACCGTTCAATGGATACCCTTGCTTGACTGGATCAGGGAGAGTGGCCGTATCGTTGATGGGTCAGACTGGAATAAGGAAGGGTGGTTTATTCCATGGGCTCACCTTGTCCAGTTTGTGGCACCTGACTTTTTTGGTAACCCGACGACGCTTAATTATTGGGGACAGTGGAATTATGGTGAATTTGTAGGCTACGTCGGTGTTCTCCCTTTGGTATTTGCCCTTGTTGCTATTCTATCCGTGCGTAATAAAGCGCGTCTATTTTGGGTTGGGATAGGTGCCGTAGCTTTACTTTTTGCTCTTCCAACACCTATTTCAGTTTTACCGTTTATTCTGAAAGTCCCCATATTCTCCTCACTCCAACCAACGAGACTTCTCTTTATTGTAGATTTCGCTCTTGCCATACTTACCGCGTACGGATGTCAAGAGTTTCTTGAGAATTCGAAGAAATATCGTGTGGTGGTTAGTCTGACATTAATCGGCATCGTACTGGCTATTCTTTGGGGAGTTTCTCTCGTGTGGTCTTTTGAAGTAAGCACACGCAATCTCGTATTACCAACCGTTTTATTTATTGCCTCCACGACTTTCCTTATTATGTATCAGCGGATGCGTCATGTTGCCATGTTTGGCAACATAGTAACATGGAGTTTCGTTGCGTTGGTTGCGGTAGACTTGCTTCGGTTTGGTTGGAAGTTTACGCCATTTACACCCAGAGATTACTTTTTTCCTGAAACGAAGGTTCTATCATTTCTAAAACAACAGCCACGCCCGTTTCGAATAATGAGTGTCGATAAACGAATACTACCGCCCAACACGGCAAGTTATTTCGGAATAGAATCCATTGAGGGGTATGATCCGATCATTTCATCCCGATACGAGGAGCTTATGGCTGCAGTTGCGCGGGGGAAACCGGATATCACGGCGCCTTTTGGGTTTAATAGAATTATTACTCTTGAATCACTTGAGTCTCCACTACTACCCATGCTTAACGTACGATATGTGGCATCGCTTACTGATCTAACCCAGCCGTATCTTCAAAAAGTATTTCTTGAGGGTGAGACGCGGGTTTATGAAGATAGCCGGGTACTCCCTCGCGTTTATGTGGTAGAGCGCCCCATCGGGGCTTCCGGAAAAGAGGAAACGATGCAAGCATTGTATGCCATAAAAGATTATCGTCGCGAAGCAATTGTAGAAGGAAATATATCGATTCTTTCAGTTCCCATGAGAAGCGATGAATCCGTATCTTTGGAAAACTATGATCCTAATCGGTTAGAAATCAACACAACGCTTTCAGTTCCACGACTCGTGGTCGTGACTAATGTGTATCACCCTGGTTGGCGTGCGACCATTGACGGAAAAACGACCGAGATATATCGGACAAATTATGCCTTTCAGGGCATCGTAGTGCCATCGGGCACACATACCATAGTGTTTTCGTATTCATTATGAAGATTAGCATTATTATTCCCAATAGAAACGGGGCAGCATTGCTTAGGAAAAATCTGCCGTCTGTAATTGTTGCAGCAAAAGGTGCGGAAATAATTGTGGTTGACGACGCTTCGACGGATGATTCGTTGAATCTTCTTAGTAATACGTTTTCCTCTGTCCGTGTCGTGCCTAAATCGCATCATGATGGGTATGCCAGCACGGTGAACGCGGGTGTGAAGGCCTCACAAGGCGATGTCGTGGTGCTTCTCAATAGCGACGTACGACCCGAAAAAGCATTTCTTGATCCATTAGTAAAGCGTTTTGATGATCCTGCAGTATTCGCCGTGGGTTGTTTGGAGAAAAGTGCTGAAGGAAACGCTACGGTACTGCGGGGAAGAGGAGAAGCTGCTTGGAAACGCGGATTTTTTGTGCATTGGCGCGGCGAAGTGGATAGGCCGTCAACTGCTTGGGTCGCGGGCGGAAGTGGAGCCTTTCGGAAGGCAATCTGGGAGAAACTCGGCGGTATGGATACGATATATGATCCGTTTTATTGGGAAGATATTGATTTAAGCTACCGGGCGTTAAAGGCAGGATATGGATTAGAGTTTGAGCCTAAATCAGTGGTTGCCCATGAGCATGAGACAGGAGTCATTAAACGGGAATACTCCGAGTTTCAGGTGAAGATAGTTGTTTATCGAAATCAATTTCTTTTTATTTGGAAGAACCTATCAGACTTAAATATTTTATTGGCACATGCAATCTGGACACCCATAAGGCTTACTCAAGCGATTATCCGCGGCGACTTGGCTATGCTCATCGGATACACATGGGCATTGCTTTGTACGCCGAAGGCTATCTCATCACGTATTCAGTCGTATCACTATTGGAAGCTTAAAGACGGTGATCTCCGTTTGCGATAAATCCATGGAAATAGCTTCTTTTTTACGTTTATTGATCTCGTATATTTTTGTAGGATTCATTTTTTTGTATCTGCCGGGAGAAGCCATTGTGGCCATCACCAAGCGATCGTTTACGGGCTGGATGAGAGTGGTAACAGCTTTATGGATTGGTATTTCGGTATTTATATGTATTTCCTATGCAGCATCACTGCTTCATGTTCGATGGGTCGTACTACCCATTATTATAATAATTGCATCAATCGGCGGTATATATTTTTGTAAAAATTGGAAATTTATTTGCAAGGATTGGGCCGGACCTCACTGGTTTTTGATTCCCTTGGTTTTACTTTTTTCATTTTCCGTTGTTAGTAGCGGTTGGTTCACTAACGGTGGGTTGGAATTACGTGGTGTAAACAGTGTAGATGGGATTTGGAATCTTGCGCTTATTGAGGAGCTTGTTCATTCTTTTCCGCCCGAGCACCCGGCAATCGCAGGCGTGCTCCTGAAAGGGTATCACTTGCTGTACAATCTTCTGGTTGCTGATTTTGCCCGACTGTCCGGATTGCCGACCATCAGTCTTCATTTTCATTTTTTTCCGGTCGTCATGTCCTTCCTATTAGTGTATGGGATATACGCGTTAGCTCTAAAGCTCACCGGATTCCGGCGCCACAGCATTTGGGCTACGTTTTTTGCTTTAGCAGGAGGCAGTTTTGCATTCGTGTTGCCGGTTTTTTTTGGTCGATCCGCAAGTTTGGATGACGCCTTTGGCATCACGCAGCCGTTTTCGCTCTTGGTAAGCCCGTCCTTCGCGCTATCTCTTCTTTCTATTATTTACACATGGTTATTTCTTGATGCGTATGACAAGCGCCCTTCTTGGATATTTGGGGCACTGATAGGAGTTTTTGCGGGTCTGGCAGTGGGAATGAAGGTGTATGCGGGAATGATTCTTTTACCAATTATCGGATGGTTTGTTTTGCTCCGGTTGGTTACCAGAAGAGATTGGGCAAGTATCGTCATAGTGGTAGTGGCAGGGGTTGTTGCGGCCGGTACGTTTCTGCCTTTAAACGCTTCATATGGATTTCTGCGTTATCAACCATTATGGCCGCCCCATCGGGTGATGCAGGGAGTATTGGATTTTACCCAGTGGGAACTCAAGCGCCAGACCCTAGAGCAAATGAGAGCCACGCGCGGCCTGGTAAAGCTCGAGATTGTCGCGCTGGTTATTTTTATATTCGGCAATCTCGGTACAAGATTTGTGGGGCTTATTGGTTTATTGAGGATGAAGCAGAAGAAAGTTTCAGTCATCGTTTCATTTTTGATCATTGGAAGCTTGGTGTCGTTTACTCTCCCTATGTTTTTTCTTCAGCCCATCGGTGCATTCAATATGATCCAATTTTTTTGGTATTTCCTTGTATTTATGGGGATCCTCGCCGGGTGGGGATGGTCGTTATTGCTTGATAAAGCCACCCCATTATGGAGGGTAATTCTTTCTATCATTATGATTGTGGCTACTATTCCTTCGGCAACGGAAAAGTTTGTGAGTTTTACCGAGAGGTCGACTGCACTATCCCATGATGAAATAGCTTTTTACCGGGTACTTAGGCGGGTAGGGAATCCCGGGGATACGGTACTCGTGATGCCTGTCGTAGATGGCTATTCGGAAGAGCATATACGTGGTTGGGTTTATCGTACTGGGCCGACTATGCCGGCGTTGAGCGGAAAACGGACATTTTTAGGTAACGAAGTGGTGCAGTTCCCTTATGATGAGTGGGTCAATCCGAGAATTGCATTATTGAACGCATTTCTTTTGGGTTTCAATAGTCGATTATCGGAAGAAGAGAAACGTGCAGAGTCGCGTAAAGCGTTGCAAACACTACAAGAGAAGTATAGTATGGACTTCATTGTAGCCCCGAAGGGAGCGCAACCGTGGTTTGTGAGTGAGCCGTGGCTGCGTTTTTTATATACAAATACCTATGGCACACTTTATCAAGTGCACGATTTGCAGTAGTAATTTTCAGCCCTTTCTTGTCAAAAATGGATTTACGTTGGAAAAATGTCCAACTTGCGGTCTCATACGCACGGATCTACAGGATAATTACGCTTCATTTGTAAAACATTATTACCAAAAAGGATATTTTACCGGTGATCGTTCGCGGATCGCGTATGCCAATTACGAAGATGACAAACCGTATATTGTCGGAAATATGCGCAAGTTCCTTACGTTTATACAGGGATATAAACCGACAGGAATACTACTGGACATTGGGTGCGCGTTAGGGTTTTCGACCCAACTTGCCAGACAATACGGATATCAGGCGTATGGCGTAGATCCGTCTGATTATGCAGTGATGAAAGCCAAAAAGCTTGTTGGTAAGACCCTGATCCGGAAGGCAAAGATATCTGATCTCCGGGATAAGCCGGAGACGTATGATGTGGTTACTATGTTTGACGTCTTCGAGCACCTTGCGGATCCGGGAGCCGATCTGGTGAAACTCAATAAGATGTTGAAGGACGATGGAATCATGATCATAGCAACCGGTGATACAAGCAGTCTATTTGCGCGCATTCTTGGTAGGCGTTGGACCTTTTATAATCCGCCGCAACACCTCTATTATTTCAATAAGGATACTATGACGAGACTTCTTCGTGATAAGGGATTTGAACCCGTTATGTGGTCCAGAATTGGGAAATGGTTGAGTTTGCGGTATGTATTGCATCTTGCCCGCACGGGGGGAGAAAGTGTATTTGCAGAATTTCTATATCGTTTGGTTGAGCTTCTCAATATCGGAAAATTTCCCATCTATCTGCCTACTTTTGATAACATGGTAGTAATAGCAAAGAAAAAGTTACGCACATGATATGCGGCGTTCACTTGCTTTCAATGGTTTCGTAATCGGTTTTTTCGTGTTTCTTACTGCCGTTGTATTCCGTTTATATATATTCCTGGGTTACGTACCTATCCAGTTTAATCTTCTTCCTGCATTATATAGCCCGTGGAATCATGAAATGTGGTCGGGATATGAGCGTGGAGTGCCGAATAAGCCAATAGGAACGGATAATCCTAAATTATTCTATCCGTATCGGAAGTTCACAATTGGAGAGATGAACCAAGGAAGAGTTCCACTGTGGAATCCGTATGTATTTTCCGGAAATGTCCACGCGGCCACATATCAAGCGGCAGTTTGGTATCCGTTAAATTTTTTCTATTTCGTTCTCCCGCAGGCGGATGCGTGGAGTATTCTTATACTTCTCCAGCCGGTACTCGTTGGATGGTTCATGTTTCTATTCATCAGGTCTCAAAGACTGTCGCTGCGCGCTAGTCTTTTTGGGGCCATCGCATTTGCATTTTCAGGCTGGATGATCGCGTGGTGGGAGGAGTCTATCGTTATTGTTCATTCTATTCTTTGGCTCCCATTGGCACTTTACGGTAGCACATTGCTTTGGAAACAACAGAAAGTATGGGGATGGGTATTGTTGGTGTTGGCGCTTAGCATGTCAATATTGGCGGGGTTTTTACAAATGAGCATCTATCTTTTTGGGGTAGCGTTGCTTTGGAATATCTATTGTTGGTGGGATACGAAACAAGAAAAAAGTTCACGCAACGTGTTCCCATGGGTCTTGCTTGCATTTTTGACTACTGTTCTCATAACCGCAATACAGTGGCTACCAGCATGGGAGGCATACCTTTTTTCGCCGAGAGGAACGGTGGTAGCGACGTTTTTATTCGACGATTACCTCGTGCCGCTTCGGCATCTGATTACGCTTCTTGTGCCGGATTTTTGGGGTAATCCCGGTTCATACAATTATTTTTTTCCGAAACTTTTTTATCATGAGAAAGCAATTTGGATTGGGTTATTTCCCTTCATATTCGCCCTCTTCGCGGTTTGTTCTTGGAAAAACCCGCGTATCCGGTTTTGGATCATATTCACGATTATAGTTTTGTCTCTTGGGTTTGCTTTGCCCACGAGCTGGGTATGGTACATGTTGCGCATTCCGGTGCTTTCCGCGGCCCTTCCGGCTCGTATTTTTGTGTTGTTTGCATTTGGAGCAAGTGTGTTAGCTGCGTATGGTATGGAAGAGTGGATTGCAGGGAAAATATCAAAAAAACGAGCAGGCTTCGTACTGTTACTATTTTTTATAGCTTTAACCACCCTTTGGGCGTTTGTGTTGATTGCACGCTGGAGAGTAACACACGATACAACTCTTTCGGTCGTTGATCTCGAACTTTTTAACAGATATGCGACCATATCATTCCGTAACCTTTTTCTTCCGACCTTATTCCTTGGAATTGCGTGGGTCGTATTTATGGGTCGTTTTAGCTTGTCACTTTGCTATGTTGTTGTTCTCGTTGCAACGCTCGCGTGGAGTCTTTATGCAGCAGATAAATTTCTATATTTTTCAGATCGGCGTTTCGAGTTTCCCGAAACGACAGTAATAGTAAAACTCAAGGAATTAACATCTGGGGATTATTCCCGTGTTTGGGGCTATGGCGATGCGTCTTTCACCCCAAATATTCTTTCCTACTATGGCCTATCTTCTCCCGAAGGGTATGACGCCCTGTTTTCCCAGAAGTACGGAGAGCTTTTGCATACAATCAAAAGCGGAGGAGTGGTGACGAATCAAATTGATAGAACGGATGCGATTCTTAAAGGTATGACCGAGCGTGATCCCATGGATCAATCAACATCGCGCTTACGCCTTATGTCGCTTTTAGGAGTGCGCTATATCGTAGAGTTAAAGAGTATAGAACAAAAGCAGGCACTATCTTCAGATGTACGGTTCCCTTCGGAATTATTTGTCCCCGCATGGGAAAATGACGTGTGGCGTATCTGGGAATACAAAAAGGCGTTACCTCGGGCATGGTTTGCCGCGGACATTCGATTTGAGAAAGATCCCCAGCTGATTGTGGATGCAATCTTGAACAGTCACGTTGATCTTCAAACGACGGCAATCGTTGAAAACGCGCCTGAAGCGACTGGTTCAACTATTGGGAAAACAGAAGAAAAAGTTACTATCCGCCGGTATGAACCAACTTTTATCGAGCTTGACGTAACCAGTCCAGCGCCGGGCATGGCGGTGCTTTCCGATACCTATTTTCCCGGGTGGATCGCCCGCGTAGACGGAAAACTGGCGAAGGTCTATCTCGTGGACTATGCGCTTCGTGGAGTGCCAGTTGAAGCAGGGTCACATACTGTTATACTGACCTATGAGCCCATTTCTTTTCGGTTCGGATTGATGGGAACTGCTCTTGGCGTTATTGTGTTTTTTGTTTCCTGGTGGTACATCAAGAAATATGCATAAAAAATTAAAGCAATTATTCATGAGGTGCGTGCTCCTCATACCACTTTTACTTCTTTGGTTTTTTTTAAGATCTGTTTACCGAGACAGGATTGGATCGTTTGGCTGTTTTGACGACTGTTCCGTATATATGGCTGCGTATTTTGTCAACGCGGGGAAGCATCTTTATACAGAAGTTTTTTTCAATCATCAGCCCCTGATTATATATTTGAGTGCGTTGATTCAACGCATCACTCAACCCGAAAATACATACGCATTGATCTCCGCGCATAGGATGTTTATTGTGTATTTTTCCATGATCGCTGATGCTCTCCTTGTGCTGCGGTTTGGGATAGTGGGACTTGCTTTCGCATTCTTATTTGAGTCAACGAAAGGATTTGTTTTCGGCGAACGGTTTTTGCCGGAAGCGCTGATTGTCTACCCGACGATCTATCTATTCGGACTTATCTGGTATGTATGGAAGAAGCGAGGCATACACCCCACAGAGGTCCTGCTTGCTGCTGTATGCGCTTGGAGTATCGTATTTTTACGTGAGCCCTACGTCCCGCTGGCTCTCCTCCTTTATGGAATTATTCTCTACTCCTTACGCACTATGAGAGTATGGGTAGTTAGTTCGCTTGCGATATTTGGTCTATTATTTCTGATTACCCTAGGCAGCCAAGATCTCAACGCGTATTACTTTAACGTTGTTACGTTAAATAAAACGACGATTGCAGCGCAGGAAGTACAGACGAATGGTCTCTTTAGTTGGGGACTCACCCGATTATTTTTTTACCCCATCTCCATTTTTTTTGAAGGAAAATGGAATATGTTCCGTTGGATTGAAGTGGTATTAAGCAGCATGTTTCTTCTTCTCGTCGCATTGCGAACGCGGATACGACAGAATGTGGTGGCGTTGGGAGTCCTTGTGATGATTTTGGGTCTTGCCAATATCCGATGGAATTTTCCTGGAGATATCTATTACGGTGGATTTCACCACATTCAATGGTACGGCCTTTTCATATTTACCGTTTTTTTGTTACTTCAGGATGTTTGGTCGGATCGGTCTCACAAGTTTATTGCATTGGCGTTGTCCGGTGTTGCGGCTTTTCTTTTGGTATGGGTCATCGTGTCGCCTGACTCGTATCTCCATGATAAAATTGATCGGCAAACGGAGTTTGCGACAAATTATTCATTATATTATTCATTTGGAGGCGCGGTGCGGGTACTCTCCACTCCTGCCGATACAGTATTTCTTGATGGTTTAGATGACCTCATTTATTGGGAAGCAAAAAGGTTTTCGCCATATCAGTACGTCTGGTATACGTCTCTCATGCCCGGCGTGGCGCAGTACCGGGAAGCCAGAGAAATTATGTTCCGCGATGCAACACCGACGTTTTACTATGGCGATTGTACAAAAGGAGACCTAGATCCTGCCGTTGTTCCTTTTGATCTGTTGAAGGAGTATATCCGTTTAGAAAAAAATGACGGACCATCTTGCTTATTTATGCTTAAATCGAAATTTAATTCCGTTACCGATGATCAATGGTTGCAGGCGGAGCAGTATGGTATATTTAATCCCAAGCGGTGACATAGGAGAAATTTCTGTGCAAATAGTACAAAAAATAAAGCAATTACCTTGGCATCTTATTATTATTTTTCTGATTGCTTTGTTTCTTCGCACGTGGCAACTTGCTGAAGTGCCGGTTGGGCTTCATGGAGATGAGGCAAGCATCGGGTATAATGCATATTCCTTATTAAAGACCGGGAAAGATCAAAACGGACAGCTGCTATCTCTTACGGTTGACCAGTTTGGTGATTACAGACCATCGGGATATCACTATCTTGCTGCTCCCTTTGTGGGAATTTTTGGATTAGACGTTTTCGCGACCCGGCTTCCTTCAGCACTATTTGGCGCAGCATCGGTTATCGTTTTTTATTATCTCATTCTTGAGATATTACAATTAAGATCGATTGCGACATTGGGAAGCATATTTCTTGCATTTTCTCCCTGGCATATCATCATTTCCCGTGCAACTTCGGAAAGCGTCATCGCGGGGTTTTTTATCATGCTTGGAACTGTTTATTTGATTCGTACGTTAAAAAGTAAAACCGATACTCCTAAGTTATTGCTCTCGAGCTTTGTATTTTATACGTTAAGCCTTCTGTTTTATCACGCGGCCAGGATATTCGTTCCTGTTTTTCTCCTTGTGTCGATTCCACTTTTTTTTCTGGCGTATAAACCAAATCAAACGGTCAAGAAATGGGTGTATGTATTTTTTGTAAGTTTGATAGTCGCTCTTGCGGCTATTTTTATGTTGAGCCGGGGAGCAGACCGCCCGGCGAGTATTAGCATTTTTAATTTCCCTGGCGGATCAACGTGGGAGCTCCTGAAACAAATTGAAGAAGACGAGCATCAGCTGCCTGTCATCACACGGTTTTTTCACAACAAATTATTTCTCTACGGACATCGGTTTCTTTCTTTTTATTTTCAGCATTTTTCGGGGGAATTCCTCTTTGTAACTACTGGTTTACCGGTCCGTTATAAAGTCCCCTGGTCAGGCAACCTGTATCTTACGGATATATTATTTATTGTTACAGGGTTTTCAATTTTTTTGAGTGGCGTCATAAAGTCTAAAAAAAGCCTGTATTTTATCCCCTTGCTGTGGCTTTTTGTTGGCGCACTGCCAGCCGGACTTACATGGGAGGACACGCCTAATATCCAGCGCGCTAGTCTTATGCTTCCTGCACTTCTGATGATGAGTGCGTTCGGGATGCATGAGTTGTATTATGCCGTCACAGCAAAATACATTAAAGTTATCGGAATAGGAGTTGTTATGTTGCTGTTTACGTACAATGCGGGTTCTTTTTTCCATAACTACTTTCATCATCTGAAAATACATGAGCCATGGTACCGAAGTGCTAACGAAGAAGAGTTGGTGCAGGCTGTGACGGATTACACAAAAGAGAATAAGCAGGCAGTAGTGACTACGGATGGAAATAACAATTTCATTTTCTATTTATTTTTTGGAAAGTTTGACCCCTATGTTTTTCAACAGCTGGGTTCGCCCAGAGAGCAGGAAGGTCTGAAGTTTCAAAATATCACTTTTCGTCGCACCTACTGTCCCTTGGGGGACAATAATGGTGGCCCGGTTGATGGAGACCTTGATACGCTTTATGTAAATAGAAGTGATTGTAAAGTTCCGACGAATGCCCGCGTGATACGCACAATTAGTCGACCTGATGGGCTTCCTGTGTTTTCTCTATTAAGAGTAATCCCGTTATTAGAAACGTTACCTGCCAAATGAAGCGGTGACTGCCGCATAGGCTACTTCCTCAACGGGGTATTGCGCTATCGATTGCTTGAGGGCAAGAACAATAGGCCGTCGCGGGTAAGAAAATGTGCGCATGAGTGATTCCGTCGTGGGCACTTGATGAGGCGCCGTGATAATGAGGGTGCCGGGCGTCAGATCCTTGTGCCAATCGATTTCCCGGAATTCGTATGTTCCAAAAGAGAGCAGTTCACTAAATCCTTCCGTATCATCCGGTGCATATGTTGCCGTTTCCTGAAATTCTTTTGGAGGATAAGAAGCATAGAAAAGAAGCGACGTATACATAAATCCGGCTTTTTTATCAAAAATAACCTTTTCATAATTATGCTGTGCTCCTGCGATGAACAGCGAAAGGTCCTTGTCTGCTGATCTCCATGACGGTGCGTAGGCTATAGGAAATCGGACGAAATAGGAGGTATAGTAATGCGCGATGTTCCATACAAAAACAACGCATAATGCGAAAGCAAGTATGTATGATAGAGGCGTTTTTTTCAGTGAACGCCAATAAGAAATAGTAGTCAAAAGTCCCCACGCAACGATAGTTTCGACAGGAATGGTCAGGAAAAAGCTCCGCGTAGCGTGTGGTGATTCGCGGGTGAGTGAGGCGACGGCAACTGTCGCTAGAGCCCATGTGCCCAGATGCAAGCTCCATGGAAGTTTCTGTCGTATTAGTGACATACTTCCAATGAGGAGAAACGGCAGTTCAAAGAGGTAAAAAAGTCCACTTGTTCCGATTCCGTGATTCCCATGATCGGATCCGGTCAGAAAAAAGAACGGTACGGATAGGTACGAGGCTATATTTGTCAGGTATTGCCAGCCGGTAAGCGCCCACTTATTAAACAATAATTTTATGATTGGCGCCGGAAGCTCTATGAGGTAACTTCGAAATTCCAGAAGCTTCGCTTGGACACTCGCACTCGTGCCAATAAGCGTTCCTGTGGCTGACGCGCTGCCACCGCTTTGGCCAAGAGAAATGAAAAATGGGAATAAAATAATGGATGAAAATGCCAGGGTCAATCCTATTTCAATTTTGGACAGATAGTTCAAATGTTTCCGGTATTGAAGAAAGAGTAGTATAAAAAGCATTGGAGCTAATAGTCTTGTGAGATTATATGACCAGAAGGCGATGAGAAAGGAAAGCACGGATACAATAAATGCGCCTTTTTTTCTGTTGTTGAGCGATAGATCAAGAAATAGCCCGCCAACGAGAAAGAAGAATAGTGCGACACTTACTTCAAACGTCGCACGTGAGTAGAATACGTGCCACGGATTAATGGCAAGAAGTCCGCTCGCCAGGAGGGCAAGAGTAGGATTCTTTGTGATTGCGCGGATGTAGAAATACAAAACTATTATGGAAAGCACTCCGAATAATGCCGAAGGAAACCGGACAGAGAATCCGTTTAAGCCGAATAATCGGACGGATCCTGCGGTCAAGTAAATATAAACTGGTAATTTCCAGTCTCCGAACGATTTGAAGTAGAGTGGGTATGGGCTGCTATGCTCGTCTCGACCGGTGGTCAGGATGGAGTAGGCGTTATATCCGATAGCGGTTTCATCCTGATACAGTCCGTTGGGAATCTCGCCGAGCTTATAAAAACGGAGGAGAAAGGCGATCAGTAAAATCACTCCGAATAATATCCATGTATATTTAGACTTCATACTCGTTGTAAATTACGGGTTTCTCAGAGAGATTATAGCACTTGTTTCCCTTGCATTATTGATGCCTGATTTCATAAACAATATCACCGTCAAGAGTGGAAAATCTTACTTGGAGCTCCGGATGGTTTGGGTCGATGATAAATTGTCCGCGTTTTTCCGGAGGTAATTGCCTGGGGTGGACAATGATGTGTGAAACACCTTGAGATCGTAAATACTCGATGGAAGAGGAGCTCGGGAATGAAGCCGTGGCATCAACAGCGTCGTGGAAGCTTTGTGCTACATAACCGCTGTAGCCATTGACTGTTTTTTTATTGTGAAACCCCGCAAAGTATACACGGTATGTTTCCGTCGCCAACGGGCTATCCCCGGTAAGATCCTCGTAGCGAAGTGTCACCTGTTTATCTATAGGAATTATCCCAGTCTCAATATTGCCAATCGGTAGCTCTATGATAGCCTGCACGTTTTGTTGCTGTTGAAGCCATTGATAGATAAGCGGGACGTTGGTATAGGTAGGAACTTTTACAAGCGACAGTGGCAATTGCCATATTTCGAGGAAAAAAATGAGACAAATAAAGCCAAGCGTTGCCATTTGAAATTTTGTCTTACCTTTGGGATTGCGGATTGAAGCCACACCGAATCCCGCAAGCATGCAGAGCCCGAGAAGAAACACGATAGAAAATCGTGCGGGAACTCGAAGAATTTGAAGCAGCGGAAAAATTTTATAGAGATATGCGTAGGGAAGCGTGATATAGCCAGTAGAAAAAGAGCCGATGGAAAACGGCCGCTCCGGCCCAAAAGATAGGATGAGACCGGTGAGCGTGATCAAAAAAGACAGCATGATAGAAAACCGGTATGTTTTTTTCTTCCATTGCGTCATGCCTAATCCGGCAAGCAGGAGGAGGGTAATGGTCGGATACAGCGTTCGTTCCCCCTCATCAGTTTTGAGGATTGGTGAGAGGATGCTTGTTTTGGTCACGGCAAAATAGTCTTGTTGATAGGCGGCTCTGGCAGAGGATTCTTCCAGTGATCGGGTGATTTCCGGATGTTCCGCTTTTAGGCGAATGTATGGATACATGAGAATGAGGGAGGCAATAGTGATAAAACCCAGAGGAAGAAGCGACATCTTGAAACGGGCCCAAGCGATAGACATCTGATGATTTCTGACCCAAGAGATAAGGAATGCACCAACCGTAACGATGGAGACAACGACGGCGAAAACACCCAAATATACGGTAGAGCTCAGAAGGAGGAGAAAAGAGATCATGGCTGCAGTGATGTTACGGAATTTGCCTTCCCGGAGAAACCAATACAGTCCATAGAAATAATATGGGAGCCATTGGCTGCTCAACGCCGGTAGATGGGATATTTGTCCGAAGCGGGACATCGAGTAAGCGAACAGAGCGCCGCTAAGCCATGCTGCCCATTCATTTTTGACGAGAGATGTGACGAGAAGATACATGCCTAATCCCGCGATAGGGAAGGTGAGGAGCGTATAGATATTGATAGCGAAAATTGGATTATTGGTAAGCCAAATTATGGGATAGGTGAGTATTGTTTGGGCAAGCAATGTGTCGGAGAGCGCAAGCGTGTTCGGCGTCGGGTAGTAAATATTCGTATCAAGTATATTGCCGAGTCCACTTCCGATTGACCGGAAATTATGCATGAGGTTCCATGCATAAAAGAGCGGATCGCCGGCATTGATGACGTGATCCCACCCGGAGAGTGCGAGTGGCCAAGTGAGAACGACGGCGAGAGCTAGGTACAGAGCAAATACAAAACTATTTTTTCTGATCATACTGCATGACTCATCATACATGAGGCGGGATAGTATTGCCAAATGATTGGCTTCTCGCGTAGAATGAAGCTTAGTATGCCTGTTGTTTTTGACGCTGTACTCCTCGCTGTTCTTGCTCTTCCATTGCCGTTCTCGTATCGAATTTTGCCAGTTGATCCAACTCCTTATTGGCTTTTTAGTATTATTTATATTCTTGTTTTCGGAAACATTGTTTTTTCGTTGTTGGCTTCACAAATAAATAAGAAATTATTCGAAAAGGTTCAAACGGCGGTGGTATGTATAGTCATCATGCTTACGGTGGGAGCAGCGCTTGTGACGTCAATAATCAATAGAGGGAAGAATGCACCCGGAGGCCCCAACGAAGTCCATGACATCATTTTGCAATTAGAATCGGGGATTGGCTTTTTAGCCCAAGGGAAAAATCCATATTATGAGACATATTTCCAAACCCCGCTCGCACAATGGGAATACCGCGAGCTTGGAAACATTGCGGTTAATCCGGCGCTCTATAACTTTGTTATGCCGCCATGGTATTTGATTTCGTCTTATCCGATTTGGACTCTATCCCATCGTACACTGGGATATTTTGATGGTCGGGAGATTCTTGTTTTTACATTTATCGGCACATTAATCGTACTGTGGAAATGGACCAATAATAAAAGAATTGCACGTTTGGGGATTATTCTTTTTACCTTTGCCCCGGGAGCCGTCAATTTTTTTATTGAAGGCAGAAGCGATTCGTTTGCCCTATTTTGGTTTTTATTGGCATTATACTTTTTGGAAAAAAAACGTCTTCTCGTTTCTGCAGCACTATTTGGACTGGCGCTTGTTTCCAAGCAGACAATATGGTTTGCTGCACCGTTTTATCTGGGATATATTTGGTTTTCAAATAAACGTCCGGGCCTCCCAATGCTGAAAGTTTTGATCGCCATCGGCATAGTCGCCGGGGGCATCTTGTTGCCTTTTCTTCTATGGGATGCGGGTGCTTATGTGAGAAGTACCGTATTTTATCTAAGCGGTAATTCTCCCCATAGTTATCCCGTATCCGGATACGGTTTAGGAATGGTGTTATACGGATTTGGGATCATCAGAGATATCCACGCATATTATCCTTTTGTCCTATGGCAGGCTGCCCTCGGTATTCCAACGGCATTATGGGCATGTTGGTATATAAGACAAAAGCCTTCTATCCACCGATTATTATTTGGATATAGTTTTTTTCTTTTGATCATTTGGTATACGAGCCGGTACTTTAACAACAGTCACGTGTTATTTTTATCAACGCTGTTTTTATTAGGTGGAGTGAAAGCGTGGGATGAGGGAGAGATATGAAATTCCGGAAACTATTAAGGGATCATTTTTTTTTGATTGCCATCGTTGTCATAGCTGCATATATTCGTTTCATCGGCGTTTCAAGCGTACCGCCTTCTTTATCTTGGGATGAAGTATCCATAGGATATAACGCATATAGTATTCTGAAAACGGGGAAGGATGAGCATGGAAGATTTCTGCCGATAGATACGTTCGTGGGTTACGGAGATTACAAACCCCCACTTGCGGTTTACCTCACGGTCCCGTTTATTGCAGTTTTTGGTCTTACGGAACTCGCGGTGCGATTGCCGTCGGTTATAGCCGGCACGCTCGCTGTATTGCTCACGTATCTATTGGTGTTAGAGCTTTTTCGTCAGGAAGCACCAAGCATCAAGCATCAAATACCAAGCAAGCACCAAGCGCCAAAATTTTGGAATTTGGAATTTGAAAATTGGAATTTGCAAGCAATAGCACTCCTTAGTGCGTTTTTGCTGGCGGTATCGCCTTGGCATATTCAGCTCTCCCGGGCCGGGTGGGAGGCAAATATTGCACTTACCATTCTGTTGTTCGGTATATGGCTTGTTTTGCTCTCCCGAGAAAGACCGCGTGTTCTTATGGTTTGCTGGATGCCGTTTGTGCTGGCTATGTATACCTTTAATAGCGCTCGGTACGTGGCACCATTTCTTGCTCTGTTATTCTTTTTTTGGATTCGGGACAAGATATGGGCATATAAACGCTATGCCCTCGTGGGCATTTTTTTGGGACTTATTCTTCTGGCTCCGCTCATGCCCCATTTGGTTTCGCCGGAAGCCAGACTCCGGTTTACCGAAGTCAATATTTTTTCAGACCTGTCGATCATTGAGAAATCTAACGATCGGATGGCCGTGGATGGTAATACATTTTTTGCAAGAATTTTTCACAATCGGAGAGTTGGGTTTGGTATCGAATATCTCAAGCATCTCTTTGATCACTTGCAGCCTTGGTTTCTTTTTATCCGGGGAGATGGTAATCCGAAGTTTTCGCTTCAAGACGTGGGGCAGTTGTATCTTATCGAAGCGCCGTTTCTCGTCTACGGAATCTATCGGTTGTTTGCGGTTGATACGAAATTAGCGTGGACGCTCATTCTTTGGATCGTACTTGCGATATTGCCGGCAGGAGTGGCACGGGAGACGCCGCATGCACTTCGGATCGAAAATACTTTGCCGGTATGGCATATTTTCACCGCGTATGGATTGATAGCCCTAGTCAAAAGTCAAAAGTCTCCTCCAGAGGCGGATCAGCCTTTGGCTGAAAAAGTCAAAAGTAATCTCGTGTTTATTGTTTATTGCTTATTGTTTATAGCAAGTTTTTCTTACTTCTGGCATAACTACTTCAATCACTATGCCCAGGAATATTCTGCCGAGTGGCAGTATGGATACAAGCAGGCCATTGCCCAGATGCAACAATTTGAGGACTCGTATGATGGGGTAGTCCTCAGCGAAGCGTACGGAAGATCATACATGTATACACTTTTTTTTACACGAACGGATCCATCCGCGTATCTCGCGTCGAAGAAATCCACGTTTGATGCGGCCGGATTTTATCATGTCTTCGGATTTGGGAAATATAGATTTACCGATAAAGGAATCGGATCCTTTGACCGCGGGATACTCTACGTGGCTTTGTCCAGTGAAGCGCCCGGGGGAGAACGTATTTTGTCGACCATTAAGCGTCTCAATGGGGAAACTGCTTTCGTTCTTTTTGATAAACCATGAAAACTATGAATAATAAGGTTGCGCTACTCATGATTGTGGTGCTAGCCGCGATGCTCCGGTTGTGGCAATTGGGAACTATTCCTCCAAGTCCGGATTGGGATGAGGCGGCTTTAGGGTATAACGCGTATTCGGTATTAAAAACCGGCCGCGATGAATACAGTACCTGGTTTCCACTTTCACTTCGTTCGTACGATGATTACAAGCCTCCACTTTATATGTATCTTGCGCTTCCTGCCGTTGCTGTATTTGGTTTGGAAACCTGGGCCGTACGTCTTCCTTCTGCGATTGCAGGCATTTTAGCGGTTTTGGGAACATATTTTTTAGTGAAGGAATTAACTCGGGAAAAATTTAATAAACTTTATGGACTTTCGACTTTACAGACTTTTTACTTGCCAACAATAGCTTCGCTTTTGTTGGCTCTTTCCCCCTGGCATATCCAGTTTTCTCGTATCGCTTTTGAAGCCAATATTGGGGTGACGATAAATATTTGGGCGGTGTGGGCATTTCTAAAAGGTTTACAGCAAAAGAGAATGCTTTTAGCAAGCTCCTTTTTGTTTGGGCTAGGGCTGTATGCCTATCACAGCGAGAGAATATTTGTTCCGCTTCTTGTGCTGCTCCTGACGTGGATATACCGGAAGGAGTTATTGATGCAGAAGCGATCCGTAGTGGTCGGGGTGCTCGTTGGTATCCTAACCATTGCACCGCTTCTTACGGTGCTTCTCAATCCTACAACTATCATGAGGCTTCGGGGAACGAGTTCACTCGCGGACCAAACAGGATTACTTGCTAAAAGTGTCCGCAAGCTCGACCAGGATGGCAAATCCGGTAATCTTCTTGGTGTTCTATTTGATAACCGGCGGATTGTGTGGGCTACAACAATTCTAGATGGTTATCTTTCTCATTTTTCGTTCCGGTGGTTGTTCGTGACCGGAGACAATCCACGTCATCATGCGCCGGATATGGGACTTTTATACCTTGCAGAGCTGCCGTTTCTCCTGTGGGGTATGATGACGGTCGGTAAGCAGGGAGGAAAATTCTCAAAAATAATGATCGGCTGGTTTTTGTTGGCACCGGTTGCAGCTTCACCCACGACGGGATTGCCCCACGCAATCCGCACTCTCGTTTTTCTGCCCACGTTTCAGGTGTTTACCGCCTTCGGCGTGCTACAGGCATTGCGTTGGCATGAAGATAACAAACGTTCCTTTTTTATTCGTTTATTTACTTATTCGTTTATTTTATTATTTGTTATTAATATTATGTATTTCCTTCATATGTATTTTTCTCATATGAACCGGGAGGTTTCCGAGTATTGGCAATACGGGTACAAGCAGGCGGTGGATTATGCACAAAAAGAAGGTGCCGGGTACACGAAGGTAGTCGTATCGACCAAGCTGGAACAGCCACACATGTTTTTTCTCTACTTCCTCAAATACGACCCTGCCAAATACTTGTCTGAAGGAGGGACGTCATCCGGTGGGTTCGCCGAGATAAAAAACAAATTCGACCGGTATGAATTCCGGCCGATCCATTGGGATAGCGAGACCAAGGACGGAAAAACATTATTTATCGGTACTCCTAAGGAAATGTCTGCTGCGAACCTATTGACGATCAATTATCTGGATGGAAAAGAGGCCATACGTATCGCTGATCGCTAATCTTTATGAAAGCACGAATACTCATTGTTGTTCTCGTAGTGATTGCATTATTGCCATTATTTGATCTTCTTCACCCTGGACTCCCCAGGGGGCATGATACGCCCGATCACGTCGCCCGGATTGCCAATTTTTATACGTCGCTTTCTGAAGGAAATCTTATCCCCCGTTGGGCGGGTAACCTAAACTGGGGATATGGGCATCCAATCCTCATGTTTCTTTATCCCTTTCCTTCTTATATAGCGTCACTATTTCATGCGATAGGATTTTCGTTTGTCGATAGCACGAAGCTCGTCTTTGTAGTTTCCTTTGTGGTAAGCATGCTGGCGATGTATGTGTTTGCGCGGGCTGCATGGGGAGCAGTCCCCGGATTTGCTGCCGCCATACTCTATGGTTTTGCTCCCTACCGGTTCGTTGATCTGTATGTACGCGGGGCGATAGGGGAGCACGTCGCATTTATTTTTCCACCGCTTATTTTTTATGGTTTACTCACTTTAGCAAGAAATCATCAGAGCAAATCGGGCGGAGTGATTACCGCGCTGGCGATGGCAGGGCTACTTTTGTCCCATAATGCTATCGCCATCATGGTATTGCCATTAATAATAGGATATACAATATATTTATATGTATTTGAATCCAAGCGTTCCTCTCGCTTTTTACTACTCACTACTCACTATTCACTACTCGGTTTTGTCTTAAGCGCTTTCTTCTGGATACCGGCATTTTTTGAAGGTAAATATACGCTTCGGGACATCGTGACGAAGGGAGACTTTACTGACCGGTTTGTCCCGTGGCAATGGTTTTTTATATCGCCCTGGAACTATGGCGGAGGCCAAGAGTTTACGAAAGCGTTGGGGCTTCCGCAGTGGGTGAGCATCTCGGCCGCGCTTATCTTATTTTTTCGCACCAAAGTGCGTTTCGTGCGATGGTTCGTGGGGGGCGCATTGGTGTGTATTTTGGTGACGTTATGGCTGATGACGGATGGATCAAAAATTGTATGGAATACCGTAACGCTCTTACAAAAATTTCAATTTCCATGGAGACTGTTAACCGTAACGGTGATTCTTTCATCTGTTGTGGGTGCAATCACTGTCGCGTACATTCCAAAGCGACTCCGCGTGTTTACTGTTTTTTGTTTATTGTCCGTTATCGTGGTATCCACGGTACCTATGTGGCGCGCACCAGAATATATCGTCAAGCCGGATGCATATTACAGCGATATTTATGAAGGAACCACGGACACGGGCGAGAGCAGCCCTATTTGGTCCATACGCTTTATGGAGCATCGGCCGCTCGCTCAATACGAAGTTATTGAAGGACAGGGAACCATTCTTTCTGGTCACCGCAGTAGTACGCGTCATGAGTTTGTGGTGAGTGCGGCAACGGATGTAAGAATTCTCGAGAATACATTGTATTTTCCCGGGTGGGAGGTATTCGTAGACGGGAGGCCTCTGGATCTTGTCCGTGATCTTATTTACCAGGATCCTAATTATCGTGGACTCATGACGTTTCAGACTTCCGCGGGAGACCACCGTGTTGTAGTACGCTTCGGAGAAACGAAACTACGCATGGCGGCAAACTTATTGAGCCTAGGAGGTTTAATCATTTTGCTTTTCACTGTGTTTTTTCAACGTAAAAAAGGTCGTTCATTATGAAACTTTCCGTCGCTATCGCCACATATAACGAAGAAAAGAAGCTTGATGCTTGTTTAGCTTCTATCGTATCGTGGACCGATGAGATTGTTCTTGTGGATGGAGGATCGGTCGACCGAACCCTTGAGACAGCTGCCAAGTATAAAGCCCGTATTATACAGACGGATAATCCGCCTATTTTTCACATCAACAAGCAAAAAGCGCTAGAAGCGTGTAAAGGAGACTGGATTCTCCAGCTTGACGCTGATGAGGTAGTGACGCCAGAGCTTGCAAAAGAGATTCGACAGATAACAGATAACAGACAACAGATAACAGATAAGGGATATTTTATTCCAAGAAAGAATTTTTTCTGTGGACGGTGGTTAAGTAAAGGCGGTCAGTATCCGGATTATCTCATCCGGCTTATCAGGCGGGGAAGTGCGCATTTTCCCTGTAAGAGCGTCCACGAACAGATTGTGGTTGACGGAAAAGTGGGGCATCTCAACAACCCGTTGCTACATTATCCATACGGTTCGATTGGAGATTACTGGAGAAAGGCAAATGCGTATATTTCGTTGACGGCGCAAGAGTATAAAGAAAAAAAATTACCGTTGAACTTATTAACGTATGTGGAGTACAACTTTTTCAAACCGGTCGTAACATTTTTTTCCATATTCATGCGGCACAAAGGGTTTGTTGACGGGTATTGGGGATTTCTCTTCGCTTTATTTTCAGCGTTGCATCACCCTTTAGCATATATGCGCTATATTAAAAATCAACAACGATCATGAATAATAAAAGAAAATTATTATTGCTTTCTTTCTGCTTTCTGTTATCTGTTATCTGCTATCTACCCCTGCAGAAAGTCACCGCCGCTTATGTCTTGCCCTATCCCTCCTACATGCCCGGGAATAAACTGTATCGCGTCTCCCGGGTAATTGATGAAGCGAAGAAATATTGGTATTGGGGGAACTTGGCTTCATACCGGTATGAGTTGGAACAGTCAGATAAAGCGCTAGTGGAAGCCAAAATACTCTTCGAGTATAACCAATACCTATTGGCGCTTGACGCCCTTGAGCGATCCAATATTGCTCTTCCGCGCGTTTCCGTTTCCTTGAGACAGGCTAGGGATGAAGGAAAGAATATAGAGAAATATAAACAGGAGTTTATGGCGGCACTGGAAGAGCACAAGCGGTTGATTGTTAAGATCAAAAAGGATGTACCTGAAGAGTTTACTTGGACTCCGGAGAAAAAAGCTCCTCAAGTGCTTGGCTTACATGCAGCGCTCTCTGAAGCAGAGCGTATCCGCAGTGACGCGTTACCTAAACTTCCATGAAAAGATTTATTCCATTGCGAACACTCGTCGCGTTGATGTTATTGGGAATTACGGTTCTAACGCTGATACAGACGATCAGTCCTTTATGGGTGGGGTATACATCTGGGTATTACACCGATGATATGTATAAGGGGTTTCGGGAAGCGTATGACGGGTCGCAGTACCGCAGGAAAGAAAACGCAGGGATTATTCCCGATGAGACGGTTTTTAGTTACGCAGCAGGAGCCTATATCCGGGGTGTCGATCCCATCCTTATTAATTCTGAGCACACACCGCTTGGTAAATATATGATCGGTCTCTTTATTCTTGTCATGAAAAATGACAAGTTTATCGTGTTGCCAAGCGCTATACTCACGCTAGTGGCGGTCTGGATCATCGGCTCAATGACGCTTAAAGATAAGGTAGCGGCGCTTATTCCTGTGGCGGTCCTTACGACAGAGCCTCTTTTTTTGGGTCAAATTCGTATTGCCCCGCTTTTAGATATCATTCAGCTTCCGTGGTTATTATTTGCTATTGCGGCATTTTTATGGGAGAGGTCTCGAAGGTCATTTTTTGTAACCGCAGTTATGATTGGACTGGTTATGGCGACGAAGACCGTGGTTCCTGCGATTTTACTGGTCGCTACGTTTATGGCGTTTCTTGGTTTGCAGCGTCAATGGAAGCAGATAGTGCGGTTAAGTCTATGGTTGAGTATTTCCGGTATTATTTTTGTGGCTTCCTATACGAGAACTTTTATGAGCGGATATACGATTGCCGAATTTATTGGATTTCAGAAGTGGATTTTTTTGTATCAGCAAAGCAAGCTTATATTTCCTTTTTCCGTATGGCCTTTTCTTTTTTTTAATCAATGGCAGGCGTGGTGGGGTGATATGCGTATCCTTTCAGCCGACGACTGGCGATGGACATGGCCGGTAAGCACGGTATTGGGGTGGATAGCAATTGGGCTTTTTGCGTCCCGTAAAATTTCGATGAAGGATCCGGTTTCGCTGCTGATAGTATGGTTTATGGTTATGAGCGCCTTTCTCTCTCTCGGCGTGGTTTCATCCCGATTTTTTCTGCCGTTGTTTCCTGTTTCATATATCGTAGGGGTTTGGATTCTCCGGTGGGGATTACGAAAAATATGGCATTAAATTTGTTTTATGGGCTTGTTTTGATCGTTTTTACCATTATTTCCTGGGGATTTGTCGATGCAAATTCGTCTTTGCCCCACATCGTTTCACTTCAGCCTATTATTTATTTCAAGACTCTCTATCCGACTGCATGGTATACCGCAAGTGTTGTAGCTCTCTTTGGATGGTATGTTTGGATATTACATAGCATCAAAAAGGGATTGTTGACTTCAAAACATGTTTGGTTGGCGATTGTTGCCACCGTCGTTATCCTCATGTGGTCCTATCCGGCTCTGTCAAACGATATTTTTAATTACATTGCGACAGCCAAAGTCACATTTTTCTATCGGGAGAACCCATACATCATCATGCCTATCGATCTGTCCGGCGAGCCGAGTTTTTCGTTTCTGCACGCGGCAAATAAGGTAGCGCTCTATGGTCCGGTATGGATTGTATTGACCGGTATACCGCATTTCATGGGGTTCGGAAATCTATTGCTTACATTATTTACATTCAAAATTTTTATCGTATTTTGGTATCTCGTCCTTTGTTACCTCATCTGGATAGCTTCACAGAAGAAGCCGTGGGCCCTTGCGTTTTTTGCGCTCAATCCGTTAGTGGTCCTCTCGACACTCGTTGACGGACATAATGACGTGGTCATGATGACTCTGGCGCTCGCATCGTTTTTATGTATAAAGCGCCGCAAGTTTGTGATGGGAATAGTATTACTCATTGGTTCCATCTTCATTAAAGGAGCAACGCTTTTTCTGGTACCCGTATTATTGTGGTTTCTGTATTCAGTGTGGAATAAGAGACCACTTCCGCCGTCCCGGGTGTGGTATTGGGCAAGTATCGCTATGTATATGATTTTCTTTTTATCGCCCTTTCGGGAAGAAATGTATGCGTGGTACTTCATTTGGCCGCTTACGTTTCTGGCTCTTGTGGATAAGCCCACCGTGCTCTACGCGGCATCATACGGGTTTTCATTGGGGCTAAGTTTGCGGATTGTGCCGTTTTTTTACACCCGTTCCTGGGGCGGCATGACCCCGTTGATTAAAAAAATAGTGACGTTTGTGCCGGCTTTAGTCAGTACCCTTATGTATGGTAAAACACGCCTTCATTGACATCATCCTCGTTTCGGCGCTTTTGATCTTTTCCTGGTGGCTTATGGCGAAGAGTTTCGGTTACGATACCGGTGCGTCCCAATTCCGTGTAGCCCGTCACGAAGTAGGAGATTTCGGGCTTCATATTAGCCTCATCCGGTCATTTGCATGGGGTAAAAACGTCCCTGCCCAGTCACCATTTTTTCCGGGAAAGCCTTTGGTATATCACTATGCAATTGATTGGCTCGTAGGGCAGATGGTTGGGCAGGGGATACGAATTGACTATGCGCTCAATGGAGTAAGTGCTGTTGCGCTGACCGTACTGCTGTATGGTTTGTATCGGTTGACGGGATTAGTATCTCATGGATCACGAATAGCGGGTTTGCTGTCTATCGCTTTTTTTCTTTTACCGAGCAATTTCTCATTTGTCGAGATTTTAAGACTGGCGCCAAAGGATTTTTCATTTTTTACCGGATTTTGGCGATATCCGGATTATCTCCACCAGGGGCCGTTTGATGGATCGGTCATAACTATCTATGCGACGCTTGCGCCGTATCTTAACCAACGTCACCTTGTCGTCGGTATGGCTATTGCGGTATTGGTCATCTGGATGACCGTTAGATGGCTTCAGGAAAACAAGCGGACATCGAATATGCGATGGATATTCGTGGGTATTGTGATCGGATTTGCAACCAGAGTCCACCTCGTGATCGCCGTGGCGACCGGAATTTCAGTAATCATCCTTCTTTTTGGAAAAAGAACAAGAGCGTTACTCTTGTTTGCGGGGGCGGCAGTCCTCGCATCTGCACCGCATCTCATAGGGATTTTTTCAATGAGATCCGCAGTTGGAGTACCTCAACTTTGGAATCCCGGGTATCTGGCGCCGCGGCCGTTTTCTATGGATTCCTGGGGTTGGTTTTGGATTTACAATCTTGGTCTTCTCGTAGTATTGATGCCCTTATCATGGGTGGTAACGAATGCGATCGGCCGGCGCCTGATGATCGGAGCGGGTATACTATTTATCCTCGCCAATACATTGCAGATCAGCTACCGCATCGAACATAATCATTCACTTATTAATTATGCGACGGTTTTATGGCTCCCTTTCATAGCAAACTTATTGGTGGCTTGGTGGCGGATGCGCGGGGTTCTATGGAAAATTATTGGGACAAGTGCTTTCGTCATCCTAATAGCTTCAGGATTATTTAATCTGATGGTCGTGAAAAATGATTATCAAACAATGATTGACGATGTTGGACGGAGCAATTTTTCCCGATGGGTAGAGATAGAGACTGATCCATCCAGCATATTTATTTCCAAGCACGCGCTTTATGATCCTATTGCCATCGCAGGCCGCAAGAATTATCTTGGTTTGGAATATTACGTTTCCGTCATGGGATATGATTATTGGGGGAGAAGAAAACAAATTGATACGTGGTTAGGCAATGTTCATCGCAGTACGATTGGCGAAATGAAGAAACAGAATATTCATTACATAGCTATCCCAATTGATAGGAAAGATTTCCCATACACCGTTGACGAAGAAAAAATAAAGTCTATATTGCCTGTCGTTTATAGTGATGAAACAATTACAGTCTATGAACTTTAAAAGGATCAATAAATATGCGGCCGCAAGTAAATTGATCCCTATGGCAGTGATCGTCGCAGTGGTATTTGTGTTGTACTTTGGCATGGCGACAGGATGGACGTTTCATCCACCATGGGTTATAGACTATGTCAATGCTATGGCACTTTCCGTGAGATCGTTCCGGTTGGACATTCCCAATCCGCCAATGACATATGATCTGATTTCCTATAACGGCCGGTGGTATATCCCTTGGGGCTTGCTCGCGCCGCTTGTTCACATACCGCTACAGCTTCTTGTGGGCGGCAGATTCGTTCCTCCCATCTATACGGGCCTTTTATTCGGAAGCCTCACAGTGGGTACGGTGTGGTGGGCACTTCGGCGCTTGCGGGACGATTGGTTCCCTCGCCAATCAGTCTGGATGCCTTTGTTCGGTACGTTTCTTTATGCGTTCGGTACCATGCAGTTTTACGTTTCGACAGTAGGGAGCGTCTGGTATGTAAATCAAGCTGTCTCAACGTTTATCGGGGTTTTTGGCGTAGCGGTAATTCTTAAAAAGAAACGATCGATAGCAGACTATATATGTTCCGTTGCATGTTGCAGCTTGACCCTTCTTGGGCGACCAACACTCGTATTTCTTGTTATTATTCCGTTTTTTTTGTTTCTCTATGACACGAAGCAGCATGCATCAGATCGACGAAAAATTGTATGGTTAATATTGCCAATCATGTTTACGACGGCTCTCTTTTTATTTTACAACGCTGCCAGATTTGGTAATCCATTCGAGACGGGATATCGATATATTCAGGAAGATCCGGATCTTGCCCGAAATAGACAACGATATGGCATGTTTTCCGTTTTCCATGCGCCTAGGAATCTGTGGCATATGACGGTGGCATCGCCGCATTTTTTCTGGAAAAAAGGGCCGGTCATCGATATCGATTTAGCCGGTAATTCAATTTTTGTTTTGAGTCCGCTTCTTGCTCTTGCTTTCTGTACACTTCCTTGGGTTTGGTCAAAGACGCGAACGTATACGCATGTTATTATGGCGCTTTGGTTGGGAATTGCGGCGACGGCGTTGCCGACCATTCTTTACTACAGCACGGGGTGGATGCAGTTTGGATACCGCTACGCACTTGATTTCTCTTTTCTTCTGATCATACTGATTTATTTCTGGTCTGCCGGAAGAATACGATGGTGGATGGTACCGTTTTTTCTGTACACGTTGTGGGTAAATTATACCGGAATACGATTATTGCAATGAAACATAATACGATACCAATATACGAATGGGTGGGATGGATTATCGTTCTTCTGATCAGCTTGATTTCCATCCGTTACCTCTTCGTGCCGGGGTTTTTACCGACGCATGATGGTGAATATCATCTGATCCGTTTTTATGAGTTCGGCAGGATGCTTGACGCAGGAAATTTTTTTCCACGTTGGGCGCCGGGTTTAAATAGCGGGTACGGGGTGCCTCTTTTTACATTTTTTTACCCGTTGCCTAATTATATAGGCTCACTTTTTCATCTTTTTGGTTGGAGTCTCGCAGATTCGTTCCGGTGGACTATGGCAGCGGGGTATATCATCGCAATTATCGCTTCGTATTATTGGTTGAAACGATTATACGGAACAATTCCTGCGGTAGCCGGAAGTGTGATCGGCGCGTTTACGCCATATTGGTTCGTCGATATATTCGTGCGGGGATCAATTGGGGAAGTATTGGCCATCGCATTCGTCTTTATTGCTTTGTCTTGTGTCGTTTATGAAAAAAAGACGCTTTTGGCTTTTGCGATTGCTGGAATTATTGTCAGCCATAATATCATCGCGATGATTTTTCTTCCCATCATTATCGTGTATGCGTGGATGACGGGTAGATCATTGGCGCTTGCGGTGGTGATGGGGATAATCTTATCTTCATATTTTTGGGTTCCCGCTCTCGTCGAGAGGAGGTATGTGGTGGGACTGAACACCGTCAATTATCAGGATCATTTTCCCGAATTGGCACAGCTTCTCATTCCCTCATGGGGTACAGGCCTATCCGGTCCTGGTTTTGCACTGGATGAAATGTCCTATCAAATAGGATTTATCCCTATGCTTATTCTTCTCGTCTCGCCGGTATTGTTTTGGCGTAAGGAACGATTTGCGTTACTTTTTATTGGAGCGGCAGGAGTTGCATTATTTCTTATGCTGGAGATTAGTATTCCGGTTTGGGAGAAGGTGCCGCTTCTTCCTAATCTTCAATATCCATGGCGGTTATTATCCGTGGGCTTCGTTGTGACACCGTTTTTAGCGGCAGCGATGTTTTCCCGGATTCGATGGCCCTTTATTGCTATAAGTGTCGCATTATGTGCGGGCCTTGTTTCATTTTCCTATACCAAGCCGGTACTCTATGCCCCACGGCCGGATGCATACTATCTCTCGCGACGCGAATTTACGGATGGGACGTCATCGCTGGGCAATGGTTTTTCTACCGCCTGGATGGCGTGGCAGCCGGCGAGACCCGCAAAGCGCATGGAAATAGTTTCCGGAGAAGGATCGGTCACGATGAAAGAGGAAGGAATGACGAAGTTTGTCGGGGAGGTCGATTCTTCTTCGGGAGGAAAACTACGAATCCATGTGGCGTATTATCCCGGCTGGAACGTCGTAGTGGATGGCAAGAGCTTAGATGTGACGCCGGATGAAAAGGGGATGATCAGTGTCCCGTTTAGCCCGGGTACTCATTTGATTACGACAAATTTTTTTGATACCCCGCTGCGGGTTGCGGTTAACTTGCTGTCATTGGTATGTTTGGTCGGTTTAGCTGCATGGGGTATAATTTCGTTAGGGAAGTCGAAAAACAATAAACAATAAACAATAAACAATAAACAATAAGCAATAAGCAATAAGCAGAGCTAGGACAGTTTATTGTTTATTGTCCTTTGTCTAGTCATTCTATGAATATAGCTATCGATGTCTCTCCCTTATATTCCGGTCATAAGGACCGGGGAGTTGGGATGTATACAAAATTATTGATTGAGGCGTTACAGAAGTACGAAATTAATCATTCGTACTACTTCTTTACCCGAGGACAAAAAGTACCCAACGATATTGAACTCGTTCATTACCCATATTTTGATCCTTACTTTATCACCTTGCCGTTTGTATTTGTTAAGCCCACGATAATTACTGTTCATGACCTTATCCCTTTAGTATATCCGGAGCATTTTCCGGCTGGAGTCCGGGGTGCGCTCAAATGGCAATATCAACGCATGCAACTTAAACGGGCAAAACGGATCATCGTAGACTCCCAGTCTTCTTTGCGTGACATCGAGCGTATAGGAGGATTTCCTGCATCTCTCATAGACGTCATTCATTTGGCTGCCTCACCGGAGTTTAGGCATATTACAGATCCTAGAGCGCTTGCGAGAATCAAAAAACAATATCATCTTCCTGACAGATTCATTTTGTATGTGGGGGATGTGAACTGGAACAAGAATATTATGGGAATGCTGGAGGCATTTCAGAAAGTCAAATGCTCGCCTCGATTAAGCATCGGCGAAGCGGGTCAAATGTCAAGTGTCAAGCTGGTGCTCGTGGGGAAAGCGTTTCTTCAGGAATCCGTTGAAGCTCATAACATTAATGGATATATCACAACGCATAAGCTTGATAATGAAATTATAAAGTTGGGAGCGATACCGTTGGAAGATTTGGTTGGAATATACAATATCGCTTCTGTATATCTTCAACCTTCATTTTATGAGGGGTTTGGGTTGCCCGTATTAGAAGCCATGGCCTGTGGAGTGCCTGTAGTGTCGTCCCGGACGTCGAGTTTAGCCGAAATTGCAGGTCCGGCAATCACTGTGGATTCCGATAATCCGCAGGACATAGCCCGTGGCCTCCTGGAGGCGCTCGCGATGACTCCCGGCAAGCGCAAGACTCTGGTGAATGCGCAGGCGAAGTGGGCGCATCAATTTTCTTGGGAACATGTTGCCCATCAAACCGTCATATCGTATGAAAAAGCACGCTAGGTCTGATTTTTTTGTCGTAGGGTGTATGTTTGCGTTGTGGCGGGGAGGACTATTTATTCTAGAAAAAATCGCACCGAATCTTTGGCCGCTCCGGAAGGATTTTTTGGGCTTGGTGACTCCATGGGCTAATTTTGACGGCGCGCATTATACGAGCATCGCAAGAGATGGCTACGGGGTATATCAACTTGCATTTTTTCCGATTTATCCGCTACTCATTCGTCTCATGCGATTGGCGTCTTCGTTCCCATATGAATATATAGGAGTATTCATATCACTCGGAGCATTTTTCATTGGATTATTTCTTTTCTGGCGGTATTTAGAAGGCTCGATGGGGAGGGGATGGTCTCTTGTTCTTTTTTTGGTTTATCCGGCAAGTTTTTTCTTTGCCGCAGCCTATTCCGAGAGCATTTTTTTTGCGCTTGCTATTGGAACATTGCTTTCGATCAAGAGAGAGCGTTGGCTATTGGCCGGTATAGTAGCGGGATTTGCCAGTGCCACCAGACTTGTAGGCGTATTTCTTTGGTTGCCGTTGGTCATTACTATGTGGCAGAAGCGTCGTTATCTAAAAGTAATTGATTGGATCGCGGTTTTCATTGCACCCGCGGGCTTAGCCGGTTACATGGTGTATTTATGGAAATTTGTGGGGGATCCGCTTGCATTTTTTCATGTTCAGTCGGCGTTTGGTGCCGGACGCAGCGGGAGCGAAATCATTTTTCTCCCCCAAGTATTATGGCGGTATGCACGGATATTTATCACGGTTCCGACGGGAGATCTCCTGTACCATGTGGCAGTATTAGAGTTTTTAACATTTGTATTAGGTGTGATACTTTTGGTCGCCGCATGGCGGAAGCGGTATGCTTTCGGTCTTTTGCTTTATAGCGCTTGTGTTTTGTTTCTCCCGTCACTAACCGGTACGCTTTCCTCCATGCCGCGGTACCTGTTGGCCTTGTTCCCACTCTTCCCTGTTTTTGGGGAAATTCGTTCCTCGTGGGTAAAGTTGGTCATCCTGATTGTATTTATCACTCTTCTCGTGTACGCTACTACGGGTTTTCTTAGGGGATATTTCATTTCATGAAGGTATTATCCATTATCATTCCCGTCTATAACGAAGAAGCGACCGTTGGGGACATGCTGAAGCGTGTCTTTGCCGTGACGCTTAAGGGTTGGCAAAAGCAGGTGATTGTGGTGGATGACGGTTCGACCGATCAAACGAGGAAGAGTCTCGCGTCTTGGGAAAAAAGGGCGATAGTCATTTTTCAAGCAGAAAATCAGGGAAAGGGTAGTGCCGTCATGGAGGGCATGAAACGCGCAACAGGAGATGTGATCCTTATTCAGGATGCGGATCTGGAGTATAGTCCAACGGACTATCCGAAGCTTTTGGAATATTTTTCCGATCCGCGCGTGACCGTGGTGTACGGGTCGCGGTTTTTAGGGTCCCATCTTTCCACCATGTACCTTTATGCGATGGGCAATAAGTTTGTGACATGGGTGACAAACATACTCTACAATACCAATATTACGGATATGGAGACGGGATATAAAGTATTCCGTCGCAGTGTCCTGGCGGGAATAACGATTCGTGCCAGGAGGTTTGACTTTGAGCCGGAGTTTACCGCTAAAATACTCAAATCCGGTCATCAGATTTATGAAGTGCCGATATCTTATTTTGGGCGTAAATTTTCGGAAGGAAAGAAATTGACGTGGAGGGACGGGATTATCGCACTCTGGACGCTCATAAAATATCGGATCGTCGATTAGAAACTCTATGGAAAAGATTAAAGAATTTATTACCAAAATATCACAACATACTCTTGCTTTAAGTAGTGTAATTGTATTTGCGGGATCCATGGGGGCTAATATTGCCGGTTGGCTCTACCATGTGTTTGTCGGAAGAATATTGGGGACGGAGGGATACGGAGAACTCGCTGCGCTTTTGTCTTTGTTTTATATCCTGAACGTGCCGTCAAGCGTCATTACGACGATCCTCGTTAAATTTTTTTCCGTACTCAAGGCTGGTGAAGAGCAGGGACAGGCCAAGCGGCTGATCCGCGTAGCAACCATAAAAATACTTCTTGCCGAGACCATCGGAATGCTCCTTCTCCTTGTGTTTTCCCGGAGTATTGCATCATTTCTTAACATAGAATCCTTGTGGTACGTGGTGTGGTTATATCTTATTTTTGCGACATTCATCGTGTCGGTCGTCAACGGGAGCGCGATTCAGGGATTTCAGCTTTTTACCGCCTCGAGCGTACTCACAACCATCGGCATGACGCTGCGACTCGTATTCGGTGCGGGGTTTGCGTATTTTGGTGTGGGCTGGGTGCTGGTCAGTAATATTTTTTCCAATATTATTAATTTTGGACTTTCATTTATCCCTCTTAGGTTTATGGCGCGTATTAAGGAGAAACCGTTGACGATCAATCGGCGGCAGGCACTAGGTTTTAGTATTCCGACATTCATCACGACGTTGGGGATTACCCTTCTTTTTAGTCAGGACGTTCTCTTAGTAAAACACTATTTTACGAGTCATGAAGCGGGTATCTATGCGTCGTTGTCAATATTAGGAAGAGTTCTTTTCTACGCCACTGGTGCCGTAAGCTTCGTGTTATTCCCCGTGGTATCAGAACGTAACGCAAGCGGGAAAGGACATGCGCGATTGGTGGCGATCGGGCTTATGATCATTGCGCTGGTCTGTATCGGGTTGACTGCTTTTTACTTTATCGCGCCGGGAATAGTGCTTATTGCATTTGGAAAAGCGTTTTATGGAGCAGCTCAATATATGGGACCGTTTGCAATTTTTATGTCATTTTTTTCCCTTTCCAGTATTTTGATACAGACGCTTCTGGCTCTGGACAAAGTGAATGTCTGGATCATTACTGCGGGATGCGCGCTTTTGCAAACGCTTCTTCTTATTTTGTTTCATGATACGCTTTTCACTGTCATAGTGGTAAATATAGCGGTTTCCGTGATCCTTTTCTCTTCTCTTTTGCTATACTACGGTCTAGGGAAAAGCCATGCGAAGTAATCCACCAAAATTATTATCTCTCATCATCCCGGTATATCACCAGGAAAAATCAATTCAAAAAAATTTGCGTTTAATCTTGGGAGAATTAGAGCTCCTTGCGTTTCCCTATGAAGTGATTGTTGTCATTGACGGGCAAGATGATGGGAGCCGGCAGGAGTCAGAGAAAGTGAAGTCGCCCCACTTAACGGTAACGGGATATAAGACAAACCATGGTAAAGGATACGCGGTGCGTTTTGGGATGGCAAAAAGTAAGGGTGACATCATCGGTTTTCTGGATGCGGGAGGAGAGATTCATGCTGACGGGATTTCTATGCTTCTTGCCCATTTTCGGTGGTATAACGCAGATATTATCGTTGGCAGCAAGCGGCACCCGGTGTCGAAAGTCGTCTACCCCAATGAACGGAAAATTCTCTCACTAGGATACCAGATGATCGTCAAGCTTCTATTTGGGTTGAGTATTCGTGATTCTCAAGTTGGTATGAAATTGTTTAGGAGGGAAGTGTTAGAGGATGTATTACCCCGGCTTCTGGTCAAGCAATTTGCGTTTGATATAGAAATTCTTGCTGTCGCAAACCATTTAGGATATAGCCGGATTTTTGAAGCGCCGGTTGAGCTTAATTTTGGAGGCGCATCCAGTATAACGAACGTGAATTTTGCGGCCGTTGCATTTAAAACTTTATGGGACACGGTAGCAGTGTTTTATCGCCTTCGGTTGCTCTGTTACTATGACAACATTAATAAGCGAAAGTGGCGCTACGATCCGGAACTTAACTTCAAGGTGAACGTGGGATAAGCAGCATGAACATTCTCATTCTCAATTGGCGTGACGTAAAACATCCTAAATCGGGTGGGGCGGAAATAGTGACGCTTGAGCATGCCAAAGCATGGGTGAAAGCCGGACATGCGGTCACGTGGTTTACCGCGGGCTTCAATAACGAACGGACAGAAGAATTTGTTTCTGGGGTGAAAATAGTGCGTTGGGCTGGCTCTTTGACGGTTTACCTGGTGGCACCGATCTATTATGTATTGCACAGGAAAGAATTTGATATCGTTGTCGATGAAATTCACGGTATTCCTTTTTTTACGCCGCTTTATGTACGGGTTCCAATAGTTGCCTTCATTCATGAAGTAGCGGGTGATATTTGGGATAGTATGTACCCATTTCCCATAAATATTGTCGGGAGAGTGTTGGAAATATTCTATCTTCGGTTATATCGGAATATATTGTTTTGGGCAGACGCCCACGCTACCATAGGGGATCTTGTGAGGCATGGAGTGCCTAAAGAACTTTGTACTGCAATACCCTGTCCTCCGCTTAGTCGTGTTCTTACTAAGCTTCCGCAAAAAGAACGCGTACCTACATTTTTGTTTGTAAGCCGAATTGTGAAAATGAAAGGTATTGAAGAGGTGATACGAGCTTTTTCCCTGATTTATGATGAATTACCTACCGCTCAACTATGGGTTGTAGGTACAGGGGAAGGAGCATATGTTGATTCCCTCAAAAGCATATTGAAATCAGACCATATCCGATCGAGGATAAAATTTTTTGGATTTGTATCGGAAGAAAAAAAGCTTATGTTTATGCAAAAAGCGCATGTCCTTCTTCATGCCTCTGTGAAGGAAGGCTGGGGTCTCGTGGTATTGGAGTCTGCAAGTCAAGGGACGCCCGCGGTCGTTTATGATACACATGGACTTTCAGAAGTGGTGAAACACGGGAAAACAGGTATCGTGATTAGTGATAATTCCCCAGAGACTTTAGCGCGGGAAGCTGTTTGGTTGTACCAACATCCGGATCAATATCACGAGTACCAAAAAAACGGAATAGCTTGGGTCAAAAGTCTCCGGTGGGATGTTGTGACAAAAAAAAGTTTATTACTTCTCACACGTGCGTATGCCAGGTAGTGAATTTTCGATCAATCGTGCCGATTGAATTATTCACTATCTTGCGGTTAGCAAGGAATGATGAATTTTGTCTATGCCAATTGGTTTTCATAATCTCGAAGAGTTATCGAAAATCTACTACCTGGTATGAAAAACGCAAAACTTCCCACGATTAGCGTCGTGGTCGCCACGCATAATTCGTCACGGACCATTGGACGGTGCCTAGCGAGTATCAGGAGTCAGCGCTATCCGCAAGATAGGATAGAGATTATTATTGCTGATGGTGCATCAAGAGACACGACGCGCGGGATCGCTTCCGGATATAACGTGCGGTGGGTTGCTGTGGACCCCGCCAAGCAAAGTGCAGAATACAACAAGGCCACCGGTATTCGTCATGCAAAAAATGAGATCCTTGCGATGATCGATCATGATAATGTGCTGCCGCATGATGTATGGTTCCAAAACATGACGCAGCCACTTCTAGAACAAAAAGACGTTGTTGGTGTAGAAACCCTTCGCTATCACTATGATCCCACTACATCACTATTGGACCGGTATTTTGCTCTTTTTGGCGCCGGAGACCCGCTCGTTTGGTACATGGGCAAAGCAGACAGGCTTTCCTATATCTATGATACATATAAAGGTCCATCGACGGTGAAAGATTGCGGAGGATACTATACGGTTCGGTTTAAGCCGGAGACGATGCCGACAATCGGCGCGAATGGTTACTTGGTGCGGCGCACCATACTCATGAAGCATGCAAAAACTTCTCCGGGAATGTATTTTGATATGGATGTGAACGTTGATTTGATCCTCAAGGGGTACGATACGTTTGCCTTTGTGAAAGATTCGATATTGCATTTGACGGGATATGGGAGTGTATTGGATTTTTTGAAGCGGCGTATGCTGTTTTTTGGTCAATATCAGCGGGGACTGGATATATCATCGGATAAGCCAGTGAGAAGATACGGAATACTATCGAAAAAAGGAATTTTTGAGTTATTTTTTTCTATTTTTATATGTGCGACCGTGATCATTCCGATTATCGATAGCATTCGGGGATACAGGAAGATTCGTGATATTGCCTGGTTTCTTCATCCATTTCTCTCATTGAGCTTTGTTGTAATGTATAGCTGGGTTATAATAACGTCGTTGGTTACCCGATATGCAAAAAAAGTATTGGCAAAATAAGCAGGTTTTAGTGACCGGGGCGGCTGGATTCGTGGGCGTACACTTGGTGCGTGCACTTATTTCGCTTGGGGCAACGGTGATACCGGTTATCAGGAAAAATGGGAAAAACGATGTCTCCGACCGGCAGATGCTTGAGCCTTTTTTCCAAAAAAACCCGGGCGTTGTGTTTCATTTGGCCGGTGAGGCATTGGTAGAAAAAGGTCAAAACGCTCCCTACGATACATTCAGGACTAATTTCATGGGAACGCTTAATGTCCTCGAGTTGTCAAGAATCCATCACGTACCACGAATTGTGATTGCATCGACAGCACACGTTTATGGAGAAGGGGTGCCGCCGTTTCATGAGGATGATCCACCGCGCCCGTCGCGTCCATACGAAACCAGTAAAACAGCCACAGACTTGCTTGCGCAATCGTACGCGGACAGCTTCAATCTTCCGGTCGTGATCCCGCGGTTTGCCAATATTTACGGCCCGGGAGATACAAATTTTACGCGACTCATCCCCAAGACGCTTCAACATATATTGCTCGACAAGCCCGTACCGATGTGGGGTGGGGAGGCGAAACGGGAATATCTCTATATTGATGATGCTGTGGAAGCGTATCTTATGCTTGGCGCTATATCTGACATCAAATTAGAACGCAACCGAATTTTTAACTTTGGGGCTGGTTCGCCTGTAGCTGTGCGGGATATCATTAATACTATTGGGAAGCTCATGGGTGCGAAGATTGAGATTGTTAGGATAAAAGAAGATCGGGAAGGAGAGATAGCGGATCAGTATGTTTCCTGGGAAAAGGCGAGTCGTATATTAGGGTGGAAGCCGAAGGTGTCTCTGGACGAAGGGTTGGGGCGTGCCATTGCATGGTATAGGGACAATCTTTATACTACGAATCTATGATTCCTCTTATCAAATCTACCTTTTATAACGAGGCAGACACGAAACAAAAACTTTGTCGTTTTATAGAAAGTGCGCAGAAGTTAAGCATTGGGCAGCAGTGCCTGCTCTTCGAACGTGGGTTTGCCAAGTATCAAGGTCGGAAACATTGCATTTTTGTCAATAGCGGCAGTAGTGCCAACCTTGCATTGATCCAGGCACTCATTAACCTCGGTAAACTTCATAAAGGTGATTGTGTGGGGTTTTCTGCTCTCACATGGTCCACAAACGTCATGCCGTTGATCCAGCTGGGACTTACGCCCGTACCGGTTGATGTGGAGCTTGATACACTCAATGTCTCCAGTAGGACGCTGGAAAGGGCGCATAAACGGCGTCCGATAAAAGCCATGTTTATTACCAACCTTCTCGGGTTTTGTGATGATATAGGCACTATTGCGCAATATTGCAAAAAACATAACATTTTATTTATTGAAGATAACTGTGAGGCCTTAGGAACGGTCTATAAAAAGAAGAAACTTGGGAATTGGGGTCTGGCAAGTACATTTTCTTTTTACGTCGGACACCATATGTCCACCGTTGAAGGAGGAGCCATATTGACAGACAATACAAGTCTGGAAACGATGCTTCAGCTTGTCCGTGCGCACGGGTGGGATAGAAACCTGACCGAGCAGAAGCAGCTCAAGATCAGACTCAAACACAATGTAAACTCGACATTTTACTCCCGTTATACATTTTACGATTTGGGCTATAACTTTAGGACGACGGAGATTCAGGGATTTTTGGGTAACAATCAACTTCAATATCTGGACAGTGTCGTACAAAAAAGACAATCTAACTTTTTTTATATGGCGAAACCCATTTATGCGCGAAGTGATCTCTATTACCCAGTCCGTTTTGATCATATCGATGTGGTGTCAAATTTTGCCGTTCCTGTGATTTGCCGGTCACGGAAAATACGGGATGAACTCGTGAAACGGTGCGACGGAAAGGTAGAAATTCGCCCCGTGGTGGGGGGAGATATGACGAGTCAACCGTTTTTTCATAAGTACGCGGGCGGGAGTAGTTCGTTGTCGAACTCCAACGCGAGAGTCATCCACGAGCAGGGATTATATTTTGGAAATAATCCGGAACTCACAAAGAACGAGATGAATGAGATTGTGGGCATATTTACGTCTTTGTGAAACGATGATGAAGAAAAAAGCGTTAGTCACCGGTTCGGCTGGACTTATCGGATCAGAAGCAGTCCGATTTTTCTGTGCGAAGGGTTTTGACGTACATGGGATCGACAACAACATGCGCCGGTATTTTTTTGGCGCAGATGGGGATACCAGCTGGATGAGGGAAAGGCTTCTCAAAGAACAGAAATCGTATACGCATCATACGATCGATATACGGGATGAGGACAAGCTCCGCGGATTATTTCAGGCGCATCGATTTGATCTTATTATCCATACTGCGGCACAACCGTCACACGATTGGGCTGCCAAGGAACCTCTGACTGACTTCGGAATCAATGCGATGGGCACGCTTATACTCCTCCAGTGTATGCGTGAGTTTGCCCGGGAATCCGTTTTCATTTTTACCTCGACGAACAAGGTGTATGGAGACACTCCCAACTCGCTTCCGTTGATTGAAAAAAGTACGCGTTGGGAGTTGCCCAAGTCGCATACGTATTGGAAGGGTATCGATGAATCGATGAGTATAGATGCCTCCACCCATAGCATTTTCGGCGTTTCGAAAGCCTCTGCCGACCTCATGGTGCAGGAATACGGAAGATATTTTGGCCTGGCAACCGGTGTATTTCGTGGTGGGTGCCTGACCGGACCGGCTCACAGTGCGGCGCGCCTCCACGGGTTTCTCGCTTACCTCGTCAAATGTATCCGGGAAGGAATACCGTATACAATCAACGGGTATAAGGGGAAACAGGTGCGTGATAACATCCATGCCAGCGACCTCTTGCTCGCGTTTTATGAATTTTACAAAAAACCCAAAAAGGGGCAAGTATACAATATGGGCGGATCCCGGCACTCCAATATATCGATCCTTGAGGCGATTGGAAAAATAGAAGCAATTGTCGGGAAAAAAGCGAAGGTTACCTACGTCAATACACCCCGGATTGGCGATCACATCTGGTATATCTCCGATGTATCTAAGTTTCAGTCGCATTATCCCGCTTGGGCGTATGCCTACGATGGCGATCGGATCCTCCTTGATTTATGCAAAGCACTATAGCCGCTTCTTCCCGCGTCATTGTCGCCACGCACGAGCTCTATTATGGTGCCGCGCAAGCTCTGCGTGATTACTTGGTGGGCCATGTAAAAGATGTGGTTTATCTCTCTCACCCTATCCGGCCGGAGAATCCGAAATCCAAACGCGAAGTGTATAGAAATGGAAAACTACTGCAGTCAGTTTCATTTGTTCGGTCATCGGGAAGCGCGTGGTGGTTTGGTGTGGATTTCATAACGACCATTATTTGGGGTATTGCGCTTCGTGGGACCTATGACGTGTATATCGGCGTAGATCCGCTCAATTGTTTAGCAGGGCTCGTGCTGCGGTCTCTGGGACTCGTCCAGAGTGTGATTTTTTACTCCATAGACTTTACGCCGAAACGGTTTCCCCAAAGATTGATGAATGGCTTGTATCATGCGATAGAGTCGCTTTGTGTCCGTTTTGCCGATATCCGTTGGGATATATCGCCCAGGATCGCCCAAGGCAGAGAGAAATTTCTGGGACTTACACAAAAAGAGTATCCGGTTACAGTCGTTCCGGTTGGTTTGTGGGAAAAAGATATTGCCAGTCCCAACACCAATTTTGAGACTCACCGCCTTGTGTTTGTCGGACATTTATTGAAAAAACAAGGAGTCGATAAAGTTTTGGAGGCTGTCTCAATGGTCAAAAAGAACGTGAAGGATATTTCATTTCTTATCATTGGGGGCGGTGAGGAAGAGAAACCACTGAAGCGGTTGGTGAACAAACTTCAGCTTGAAAAAAATGTAAAATTTACTGGATGGATGTGGGACCAGGGGAAGATCCATGCGTTACTTTTGCACGGTGCGTTTGCAGTGGCCACCTATGATCCTCGGGGTGCCCAAGAAGATAACTTCACGTATTACGCGGATCCTACCAAGATAAAGACCTATCTTTCCTGCGGACTTCCCGTTATTATGACGGATGTATCTTATAATGCAAAAGCGCTTCAAAAGGATGGGTGTGCGCAGGTAGTTTCCTACAATGCTTCAGCGATAGCAAAAGCCATGATGATGTGGATAGATGATACAGCGAAGCTTGAGAAAGCCAGAAAGAGTGCCATAAAGGTAGCCCACGGATTTATTTGGGAAAAAATATTCGGAAGTGTCACGGGATTGGGATTATGAATCAATCAATGTTTGATTATCTTTGTTGTCCTGCGTGTAAAAAAGGTTTTAAGAAGAATGCCTCGACACTTGTATGCCGTGGTTGTAAAAAATCATATGAAATACGGTCCGGTATCCCGGTGCTTATCGATTTTGCCAGTATTCCGGAGCACTTACATAAACAAATACGATATTTCGAACACGAAGATGAAGTTCGGGGTGACTGGGCGTTGGAGCCGTGGCAGGCGCGGTATGTCAGAAATTTTTTAGACATCGCCAAGCCCAAGCCGGCGGGGCTCATCATCGATAGCGCCACGGGAAGCGGCTATATGGCCATTGAGCTGGCCCGGCGTGGATTTAAAGTCATAGCTACTGATCTGACGATGCGGGAATTGATTAGGCTTCAAATGCTCGCGGTAAATTTGGGGGTGTCAAAAAACATATTGATTGTTTGTTGTACGTCTGAATCATTACCGATTAAGTCACATATCGCGGACGGGTTGGTGGCCAATGCGATCTTAGAGCATCTTCCAAAAGAAGTTGAAGCTATAGCGGAGATTGCGCGGGTGGTCAAGCGGGGCGCGTGCGTCATGGTTGCTATGCCGATCGCATTCCGGTATCTCCTGCCAATATTTTGGCCTCTCAATTGGCTGCATGACCGGAGAATCGGCCATCTCCGGCGGTATACGAGAGAGCGAATTCTTGAGAAATTTACGGGGTTTGGTGAGATTGCCACATACTATACAGGCGGCGCGGTGAAAGTTCTGTGCGCTATTCTCTATTTATTGACGAACTATGCGCCACTTCTCAAGCTTGGAGAATGGGCGGATACGGCTACGGAGTCCCTTCCATATGGGTCAAGCAATGTGGTTTCGATCCTTAAGAAGATATCCAGGTAGTAGAAATTCGACACTTTTACTCTACTATTATGGTTTGGTTTAGACGGTCATATCACTCATTACGCTATAATATATAGGTAACGTGTTAGCTTGCTTTTCGCAAGCAGTCGAATTTTCACTACCTGGTATGAAATACGCATCCCGATATAAAAATATATTCATGTACGCGAGCCTTCAATTTTGTGGACATATCGAAGAATATTTTTCATCGCATACCGAGAAGCTCGTCGTATTTATTGTTATGCCCCGTCTCAAAAATAAGTTTAATCTCTTGCGTGTATATAAGGAAGGACAAATGATTGAAGAGCGACGCGTATGGTCTTCAGAAAATATATTTTTGTATTATGTAGCCTGGTATGTCAGTTATCTTAGGTTTCTTCTGCACTATTTTGATCGTCATGAAAAAGTGATCGTTCTTTTGAGTCACCCGATTTCGTTTTTAGGCATGAGTTTTCAGAAAGTTCTCCGTCCGATAACGTTTGCGTATTGGGTAGGAGATTATTTCCCTCCGGTCAATGTATCGCTTACATTGTTTGAACGGTTAAAAAAGCATTTTCATGACAGCGTGCCGTATCGTTTTTATTTGAGTGATCGTATTAATCAATTGTTCAATGGTACCGCAATGAATACGAAAAATATTCGTACGGTCATGTGGGGAGTAAAACCTATTACCGTACCGATTATGAGGCTAAAAAAAACGCTCACAATATTATTCGTCGGACTTATAAAAGATTCACAGGGACTAGAATTGGTTTTTAGATTTCTTAAGGATAATGTCAACTATAGACTGAATATTATTGGGGTTTGCGACGACCGTCTTTATCAAAAATATCAATCGCTTGTTCAGGAATATCAGTTGAAAGACCGGATTTTTTTCCCTAATAAATTTTATTCCGATGGCGCGCTACAAAAATTAGCTTCTTCTTGCCACGTAGGGATTGCGATGTATGAATTGAGCGCTCGAAGTGCTTCATATTATACGGACCCCGGTAAAGTGAAAGCATATTTAGAGATGGGCCTCCCTGTCGTTATGTCCAAAACATCATCGATAGCTCAATTTGTGCAAAAATATCACTGCGGTGAAGTAGTTGACGCACAAGTACCGGCGATCGCGGATGCTTTCGATCGCATAGCGAAAAATTACGCGTGGTATACGCGGGGAGTGAAAGATTTCAATAATTATTTTTTTTATGAACGTTATTATAGGAAATCGTTTGCCGTTTTTGAAAATATATGAAAACAAAAAAAACGTATACACATGAGGTGCCGGTTACGATCATTATCATGGCGTACAATGCCAAAAAAGTTATTCGGGACGCTATTGAAAGCCTCATCATGCAACATTATCCGATTGCCGGAATTATTGTTATCGATAATTGCTCGACGGACGCCACAGTGGCGGAAGTCGCAACCATTAAAAAATTACATAAATCATTTCCTATCAGACTTATATCGCAAAAGATAAATCAAGGACTATCAGCCAGTTACAATTTGGGTGCAACGCTCGCACGCACTGATTATGTTATCACCATGCACGCTGATGGACTTTTACCGACGAACGGGGAACTGCGAAAATTGATGACACCGGTGTTGCAAGACAAAAATGTCATCGCAGCCGGCCCACAACTATTACACCCAAAGAAATTATGGAACAATTATCCGTTTTGGCAAAAACTATTATTTGCACGAGTCGTTGGGAAGGTGACACCGTCAGGGAATGGCAAGTTCGACTGCCTACGGAGAGATACTTTTTTGAAGCTTGGAGGCTATGACGAGGAAAGTTTTCCGAGCTCCATCGGATCAGAGGATGCGGATATGTATGTACGTCTAGAATCGGCCGGACTTGTTATTAATACAGCGGCTCAAGTGGTCCATAATCATCCAGTAGAGCAGGGTTATACGCTTTTAAGCGTCGCACGGAGACAAAAGTACTATTCCATTGCGTATGGGAGGTATTTACAGTTAAATCTTAACTCTTTGCGTTTGAAGTCTCTTGTTTTTTTTATTAAGCCTATTATTGCTTTTTTATCATTTTTGACTTTTTATCATATCGTTTTTCTTTTACCTTTATTATTGTTTCCGTTTTTTTATGTCCCGATCATGTTTACCGATCCGATGACCCGGCGGGACCGTAACATAGTCCTATTGCCTTTTGTTCTATATTTTTTGGTTTATTACGAGTCATTCTGGATGCTGACGAGTTTATTGTTCTTTCGATCGAAGCGATAATCGTGATAAGATAAATAAGGTGTGTTCGTTGCAACAGACGCATCTATCCATTATCATTATCCATCTATGATACAGAGTAGTAAAAAAGAAATGGGCGGGAAGAAGATTCTGATTACCGGTATCACGGGTTTTGTGGGTTCCCACTTGGCGGATTTAGCGCTCCGGGAAAACGCACGCGTCTATGGATTGAAACGATGGCATCTTTCTAAACTCCGGAACATACGGCATATCGCCGATAGGATTGAGCTTTTTGATTGCGATCTGACGGATCCCATCGGTATCGAAAAAGTAATCACTCAAATTAAACCCGATTGGGTTTTTCATCTGGCAGCAGAGAGCTTCGTTTCTCCATCGTGGGATCACCCGACTCATTATATGAACGTCAATTACAACGGAACGGTTCATTTGCTTGAAGCGTTAAGGCGTACGAGCCCGAAAACAAGAATTCTCCTTCCTGGATCGGGAGAAGAATATGGAGAAGTAGACAAACAAGATTTGCCCATCGTTGATAAGACGCTTTTGCAGCCGGTAAACCCGTATGCGGTAACGAAGATTGCTCAAGATTTGATCGGCTATGTCTACTATAAGTCCTATGGTTTGCCGGTTATACGAACAAGGGCTTTTAACCACGAAGGCCCCAGACGCGATAACGTGTTTGGTATTTCATGGTATGCCTACCAGATCGCACGGATCGAATACGGAAAGCAGGCTCCCATCATTGAGACCGGGGAGCGGTCTGATGAACGGAATTTTACCCATATTAAGGATTTAGTCGCTGCGTACTGGTTAGCCATCCAGAAGTGTCAGCCCGGAAAGTTGTATCTCATAGGTTCAGATGAACAGGATCATATTTTCACCTTCGATCAGGCGCTTGATCAGTTGATTGCCCTCTCCACATACCGTAAACCTATGAAGAAAGTAATCAATAATAAATTTGTTCGCCCGACTTCAGTTCCGCGTCTGATTGGCGACACGTCTGATTTCCGTACATTGACGGGCTGGAAGCCGGAAATCGCATTTGAGACAATCCTCAATGATACGCTCAACTATTGGCGGGAATTTATCAGAAATGAATGGTACTAGCTTGACTCAACTCAACAATCTCCCCCGGATTCATCAGGCAGTCATTCTCGCCGGAGGGCAGGGATTACGGCTCCGACCGCTTACTCTTCATACCCCCAAGCCTATGATTATGTTTCATGGGAAACCTTTTTTGGCATATATCATCGATCAACTAAAAGACAATGGCATCACGGATATTGTCCTTTTGGTGGGTTATCTCCATGAAAAGATAGAATCGTATTTCGGAAACGGTAAGAACTGTGGTGTTCGTATTACTTACTCATATAGTCCCGTAGAGGACGGTACAGGGACACGGTTACAGCGTGCTCTTCCATTCCTGGCAGATGAATTCCTTTTACTGTACTCGGACAATTATTGGCCACTTAATGTAGTTGATCTTATTCGTTTTTATCGGGACATGGGTACAGAAGCCACGGTCACGGTATACGACAATGCTGATAGATATACAAAGAACAATATTTTTGTAGATCAGAAAGGGTTCGTTACGGCGTATGACCGGGAGAGGAATCAAAAGAATCTGAACGGAGTGGATATCGGATATTTTCTTATAAAGAAAAGCGTTTTGTCGCTTATCCCTGAAGGAAATTCTTCTTTCGAAGACACCGTTCTGCCTGCTTTAATGAAAAAAGGAAATTTGGGAGGATTTGTAACAAATAAAAGATATTATGGTCTGTCAAATTTAGAAAGACTGCCCGAGATTAAGAAATTTTTGAAATCGAAAAAGATAATATTTCTTGATCGAGACGGTATCATAAACCGTAAACCTCCAAAAGGCACTTATGTTACCAACTGGAGCGAATTCAAATTTTTGTCTGACGTAAAGAAGGCATTACGTACGTTGGTAAAAAAGGGGTATGAGATTTGTATTATCACCAATCAGCCGGGTATTGCCCGGGACATGATGACGAAAAAGGATTTGGATACAATCCACAAAAAAATGGTTGCGGAGCTTGCCATATCCGGTATCAACATTAAAAAGATTTATGTCTGTCCGCACGGGTGGGACGAGGGTTGCTCCTGCCGGAAGCCAAACCCAGGCCTTTTGCTCCAAGCTGCCCGGGAAAACGCCATAGACTTATCAAAAACGTTCTTTATCGGGGATGATGAGCGTGATGTCGTCGCTGGACAGCGGGCGGGATGCAAAACAGTCTATGTCGCAGAAAGTCCGAGTACGTCTCTCCTGACTGCTCAACCTGATATAATAGCTCCATCCCTCTCCGTAGGGGTGAAAAAGATTTTATTTGGGAACCTATGATAATTTCCAGAACCCCGCTTCGCGTAAGTTTTGTGGGTGGAGGAAGCGATATTAAAAGTTTTTATGGTCATGAAGCGGGTATCGTAGTCTCCACTGCGATAAATAAATATATCTACATAACGGTAAATCAGAGTTTTGACGGCAAAATATCGGTGCGTTATTCCAAGGAGGAGAGAGTCGATGATATTGATGATTTGGAAAATAATCTCATCCGAGAAGCTCTCCGTCTGGTGCACATTGAAGGCGGAGTCGATATTTCATCTACTTCAGATATCCCATCAGAAGGATCAGGACTTGGGTCTTCCAGCTCCTACTTAGTTGGTGTATTACATGCTCTGTATGCCTTCAAAGGCCGTTCTGTGAGCGCAAAACAGCTCGCCCAAGATGCGTGTAAAATCGAAGTGGATATACTCAAAAAACCCATAGGCAAGCAAGATCAGTATATCGCGGCGTTTGGCGGTTTCCAGACTATTCAATTTAATCCTGATGATAGTGTTTATGTAGATCCTATTATTTTTTCCGCTGAAACCCGTCAGGAACTTCAAGAACGGTTATTGTTGCTTTATACGGGTATTACCCGTTCTTCGGATACTATACTGGCTAAGCAAAACGCCAATCTCATAAAATATTCCGCGAAAAGGAAGACTTTGAGTCAGATGGTACAACTCGCCCGGGAAATGCAACTGTGTCTCCAAAAAAATAAGCTCGATACGTTTGGCGAATTACTTGATCAGAATTGGAAACTAAAAAAAGAAATGGCAGATGGCATAACTTCTCCTTTGATTGATCAGTGGTATAGTATCGCCAAAAAAAATGGAGCAATCGGTGGGAAGCTATTGGGTGCCGGAGGTGGAGGATTTCTACTGTTTTATGCTCCCCGGAAACATCATAAGGAAATAATAAAGGCTCTTCCGCGGCTGCGGGCAACAGACCTCACCTTCGAACCGCAAGGGAGTAAGATCATCTTTGTGGGGCAATAGTATGAAAATTATTGAGGAATATTTTACTGCACTGAAACAATCAATGGATCGCATAGACCGGACAAAAATTCTTGCGGCCGTTCACATACTTATCCGAACATATCAGACGAAACATCATGTTTATATCATTGGAAACGGCGGAAGCGCCTCGACTGCATCCCATATGGCGTGTGATTTACGCAAAGGCATAATGCGCTACGATCAGAACGGCGGCCGGATGAGCGTTTTTTCTTTGGCAGATGCGACCGCGTATACGACGGCTATCGCAAACGACATGTCATACGAACATATATTCTCTGAACAATTACAAGGAGTTTTGGAGAAAGGGGATACGGTAGTTGCTATCTCCATCAGCGGCAATAGTCCGAATATTATTGCAGCGGTTGCATTGGCTAAACAAATGGAGGCGCAAACCATCGGATTACTGGGATTCCGGACAGGAGGAAAGCTTGCCGCAATGGTCGATTGTCCTATCATCGTGGATAGCGATGACTATGGTCGGTGTGAAGATGTGCATCTCATGCTCAATCATATTTTCACCGATTGGATAGCCAGGCATAAAAAGGAGATTGATACGCAATAAATTATTATGCCATACGCAACGAAAAATAATCCTTCTCTACAAGAGGAAGACAAAAAACTCACTCAAATCCGGTCGAAGGTGCACGATCTGATTCGTGAGTTCCATCATATCAAGTTTGATCAAGCAGCTACCTGCGCTGGAGTGGACATGATTGAGACGTCCGGTAAGGTTGTGGGTCCGGAGGAGCTTATCAACGGGATTGAAGCGGTGCTGGATGGTTGGTGGACGGATGGTCGGTTTGCCGATACATTTAGTAAATTATTGCGGAATTATTTAGACGTCAAGTTATGCCTGCTCACCAACTCCGGATCTTCGGCAAATCTTGTTGCATTTTTTGCACTTACATCGCCCTTGTTGGGAAGTAGACAGGTGCGTCCTGGCGATGAGGTCATCACGGTCGCCGCGGCGTTTCCGACAACCGTCAGTCCTATCGTACAGGCCGGGTGTGTGCCGGTATTTGTCGATATAGATTTAGCGACTCTCAATATTGATTGGAAACAATTGGAAAAAGCGTTATCGCCGAAAACAAAAGCAATCATGATTGCCCACACGCAAGGAAACCCGTTTAATTTGGAGAAAGTGGTAGCATTTGCCCGTGCGCATAATCTATGGCTTGTAGAAGACAGCTGTGACGCACTGGGAGCCGAATATAAAGGTAAAAAGGTAGGTACATTTGGAGATATTGCCACCTTTAGCTTCTATCCTGCTCATCAAATGACGATGGGAGAAGGAGGGGCGATTGTCACCAATAACGCATTTCTTTTTCGCATCGCTAAATCATTTCGAGATTGGGGGCGCGATTGTTGGTGTGAGACGGGGGAGGATGATGCATGCCGGAGGCGCTTCACCTGGAAGTTTAAAAATTTGCCTTTGGGTTATGATCATAAATTCGTCTATTCACATCTGGGCTACAACCTAAAGCTTACGGATATGCAGGCCGCCATCGGGGTTGCCCAAATTGGACGTATTGATGAATTTATCAAAGCGCGCAGAGAGCATTACATGTATCTGTATGAACTTTTATCCCCATATAGTGCGTACTTCCAATTTCAGGAGGCCCAAAAAGATAGCAATCCATCGTGGTTTGGCTTTATGCTGACGCTTAAGAAGAAATGTCCGTTTACCTTGACGCAGCTTTGTATATTTTTAAATAGCAAAAAAATAGCCACACGGCCCCTCTACTGTGGCAACATCACAAGGCAACCATTTTTTGAGCACATACCATACCGTGCAATCGGAGCATTGCCAAATTCTGACTATATCATGGAGCGTACGTTTTGGATTGGCGTTCACCCGAAGCTCACCCAAGAGCACATGAAGTATATGGCACTAACGATAGGGAACTTTATCGACCAAAAACTCTATTAGCGGAGAAATTTTTTGATGCTCTGATAGAGTTTTTTGGGGGAGAGGCCGTTATAATCCAACAAGTATTCCTGACTTCCGGTGATCGACGTAAATTGATCCTGAATGCCTAAACGCAGAAGTTTTGTCTTCACACCCGCCTCTGCGATGATTTCGGCGACCGCGCTCCCAAGGCCCCCGATGACGCTATGTTCTTCGATGGTTATTACTGACGGAATCCCGGAAATCTCTTTTATAAGAGCTTTGGAGTTTAACGGCTTTATCGTAGGAACACTAAAAAGTGCGACGCGTAAACCCTCACCGGTTAACTTTTCTGTTAGTTCGACTGCTTGGGGCAATAAACTTCCGCTCACGAGTATGCATGTGCCTTTTCCCTGGGTCATTGGTATCATTTCGCCGATTTTCACATTGATCTTGCCGTTATGGACGATGGGTGTGCCGCTTTTCATGAGTCGTATATAGGCTGGCCCATTGATCTCATACGCTTTATGGGTGGCCCAGGCGACTTCTGCCGGATCGCCGGGCGTGAATACCGTCATATTAGGAATCATTCTCATGAGTCCGACGTCTTCGATGGCAAAGTGGCTGGCACCCAGTTGATTGAGGCTAAATCCGGCGGCAGTACCGATGATTTTGACGTCGATATTGTTGTATCCCACATCCAGCCTCACCTGCTCAAAACAACGCATCGTGGCAAACGCAGCTTGGGCATAAAAGAATACTTTATGTCCGGAGAGCGCAAGCCCGGCTGCAAGGCCCACAGAGCTTTGCTCGGTGACACCGGTATTGAGAAATCTTTTGGGATAGGTCTCTTGGAGTCCTTCAAAAACAGAAAAACCCATATCTGCGGTGACGCAGATTATTTCAGGATGCTCATCCATGAGCTGGGTTAGCGTGTTGGCAAATGTCGTTCTCATAAGATTTTTAACTCCGTTTCGGCTATGGCAATTTCCGTGATCGTGGGAGTTTTGTAATGCCATTCATTTTTATCTTCCAGAACTGATACCCCCTTACCTTTCACGGTGCTTGCGATAATGAGATTTGGTTTTCCCGGGGTCAGGGGTAATTGAGAAAAAGTTTTCTCCATTTCAGAAAAATTGTGTCCGTTTATCTGCGCCACAGCCCAGTTGAATGCGCGCCATTTATCTGCGAGTGGTTCAAGCTTGAGTGTATCATGGATACTTCTCCAGCCTTGCCATTTATTATTGTCGATGATGACCGTGAGATTATCCAGCTCGTGGTGGGAAGCCAGAAGTGCCGCTTCCCATGTCGATCCCTCGTCACATTCTCCGTCGCCAATGAGTACAAAGACCCGGAATGTCCGCTTCTGGAGCTTTGCGGCGATGGCCATGCCCACGCCAATGGGCAACCCATGCCCCATGGATCCGGTCGTTGCTTCGACACCCGGTACATGATTTCTGGTGGCTATTCCAATGAGTTCACTGCCGTCCTTGCAATACGTATCCAGGAGTTTAGCAGGAAAGAAGCCTTTTCTGGCTAAAATCGTGTAGAGAGCAGATATCCCCCAGCCTTTACTTAAAATAAAACGGTCGCGATCGAGGGATAGGGGTTTATGCGGGTCTATGTTCAAGATTTTTTCGTATAAGTAGACCAAGAGATCCACAGCGGAATAGGAGGAGGCTATGTGTGATGCGTGGGCCGATACGATCATGGAAAGCACTTTTTGGCGTATTTCCTTCGCTTCAATGATTAACGCATCAACACTTCCTTGTTTTGTCATAAGAAGTCAATTATAGGTGATAGGGTCGTTTGGTATCAAGCAATGATCATTCGGGTGCATTTCCTTGAGACGCTGCTGGCGTGGGAGTAGGGCAAACTTTAATGAATGTTTTCCCAATTTCATCTGTTAATGCTTTTGCGACAAAATGTCTGCCTTGGGCCATGAGGTGCTCGTTATTATAGAGATTTTCCAACTTTGAATTTGCTTTCATGATGGAACGCCAGGTAAATGCCTCCGCTGAAAGACTCGTCGATAAATCCAGGACGGTTACTTGTTTTTCCAGGAGTGCCGTCTTTACAAGATTTACGTTTTTTTTCAGTTGAGTTACGAATTTGTCGCCCATGAAGGATTGTTTTGGCTGGTAATCGATAGGTGTAAAATAAAATATCAACTTTGTTTTTTTGGATGCAAACATATCGGCAATACGGAGAAGGGACTGGATTTTTCTGTGGTTCTTTGTCAGATTGTTCATATAATTAGCATGAATGAGATTTTTCAACGGATTATCAGGATATGGTTCGTTCGGTGGGCTTTCCGGATAACGCATGAGGCCAGCCTTGCGTAATAACGTCAAAAATATGCTTGGCGGTTGGTCAGTCGTTGTACTATTGGCGGGTTGAAAATTGATAAATCCGCTATTGGAAAAAAATGGCCAAAAAGGCATGAGCGCGGTTTCTGCAAACCAATCAAAAAAAAGTTTTTGTTCGTTAAATTCAAATTGCGGGTCCTTGTCCCAAGCGGCGCCGAACGCCCGCATATTAATTTCGACGATGAGATAGTCAGGGGGCGGCTGAAAACGGGCAATAAATTTCGCGTACGCTGCGAATATATCCGGATTACCTCCATTTTGAACGATAGCCCCGACCGTGGCACACTTTAATTCCTTTTCCATGATCAAGCTGATAGCGTCATGATCTTTTTCTTCACTATCTGTCACATAGTCCGTGCTGTCGACTAGATACATAATCTCCGGTTTTTTTTCATGATATGCGAGGTTGAAGTTCACTGCTGTTTCAGGAATTTTTGGAGGAAAAACATTCGAAATAAGTAATTGACCAAGGTAAATTATCAGAGACGTAAAAAGAAATTTTAGAAGAAACGATTTCATAGTTTAAAATTGAAAATAAATGAAAGGCGTCTTTTTTGTTATTCCAAGATTTATAATTGAAAGAACAAAGATAATATAGATTGCGTAGCGTACGATCCTCGGTAATTTTACGACTCTGTTAGTCGCCTGAAGCCATTCATATACTCCCATAGCTCCCAGGCTTGCTATGGCGATCAAAAGTTCCTCCGGAAGGAGCCCCAGCCCTTTTCCCTGGCTAAAAATAAGAGCATCAATGGATAGTCGGTTATTGATGATAAGGGCAAAGACGAGCTTGTCAATATTTGTAAATAGGTTTGCAAAAATATACGAAGCGTCCGTGATTGTGCGGGCTCGGAATACAATCCACGCCGCGCATACGAGTGTAAATGTTGTTCCGATGGAGATGATGTGCAAGAGAGGGGATACGTATAAGGATTTCAGACTTTTTTTCGTTAAAAGTATCGCGTGTTCACCAATATCATATAGGATCAAATACACTCCGTGTAGGAATCCCCAAAACACATATGTCCAGGCGGCCCCGTGCCAGAGGCCGCTTAAGGTGAAAACAAAAAGAATATTCCTGTACCGCGCAAGCGCTTTGACGCGGTTGCCGCCTAAGGGAATATAGATATAATCGCGAAACCAGGAGTAGAGGGACATATGCCATCGGCGCCAGAAGTCCGGTAGAGAGGTGGCAAAATAAGGGAAATGGAAATTTTCTGTTAATCTGATTCCCATGAACCGGGCGGTGCCGATTGCGATATCACTGTATCCGGAGAAGTCATAATAGATCTGAAAAGCGAATGCGAGAGATGCGATAAGAAGCGGCATGCCCGTATAGTCTTGAGGGCTTCCATACACCTGGTTGACCACGAGCGCGAGTTTATCCGCGATGACCACTTTTTTAAAAAAACCTATGACCATCCGTTTGAGACCATCGGATGCATCCGTATCAGAAAATACATGTTGGGCATGGAGCTGGGGCAATAAGTTCTGCGGACGTTCAATCGGTCCGGCAACCAGTTGGGGGTAAAACATGACATAGAGCGCATAGATACCCAGATGCCGTTCGGCTTTCTGTTTCTTTTTGTAGACCTCGATCACATAGCTTAGGCTTTGAAAGGTATGAAATGATAAGCCGATGGGCAAAAGCAACTTTAGGAGCGGAAAGGAATAGTTGAGATGAAAGAAATTGGCTAGTTGAGCAATATTCATGGCAAAGAAATTAACGTATTTGAACGTAAAGAGGACCGCTACAGAAGCGAGAATGCTCAAGATAAGATACGCTTTCCGCTTATATCCTTTTGATTGTTCAATTTGTATTCCGGCGATATAGTCCACCCCGATCAAAAAAAACAATATCAGGATATATTCCGGGATAAACGCCATGTAAAAGATACAGCTGGCAAGAAGCAAGAGTACCCACCTGAGCTTGTGGGGTAAGAGAAAATACAGAAGTGAGACGATAGGGAAAAATATCAAAAATGATAGTGAATTAAACAGCATACAGTAAGATGTCACGTATGCTAAGTATTTTTGTTGATAGAGTCAACAGCCGTTACGCTTTTCATGATTAGGATATACGTATTATGTCTGATAAAATATGAATACATTTTTTGATTTCGAGGCATGTTTATGACCAATCCGCTCGTAACCGTTACCATCCCTACGTACAATAGTGCTAAAGGGCTTCCTTTTTGTTTGGAAGCCTTGAATAATCAGAGTTATAAAAATATTGAAATAAATATTATTGATAATGTTTCGAAAGACGCAACGGTAGAAGTGGCAAAGAAATTTGGAGTAAAGAAAATAAAAATATTATCCTGTTCCTTGCTTCAGGCACGCTACGAGGGAGTAAAGATGGCCAAGGGAACATATATTTTAATACTCGATAGCGATCAAATTCTTTCGCATGACGCGATAGAGCGAGCAGTACGTATGACGGAAAGCAAGCATCTGGATATGCTCGCTCTTGAGGAAAGCGTTTATTATAGCAAAACATTTGTAGAGAAATTATTTGATATGGATAGACGGCTCATTAACAGTTTAAATAATTTAAGCCCGTTTACCGGAGTCATCATGCCTAGATTCTTTCGGAGAGAGTTACTTGTGAAGGCCTACGAACATATTCCGCAGGAAATCTTCCGTAATACCGGAGGCCCTGATCATGCAATCGTGTACTATGAAGCATGGCGAATGAGCAAAAAAATCGGGGTAGTAACGGATGCAGTGAAGCACATAGAGCCATATAGCTTGCAGTTTATGATGAGAAAAATGTATCGGTGGGGGTATACGAGTGTTGCGGCTCACTATGGATCGTATGATGATCTTATGAAGCAGAAAGAAAGATTCCGAACAGGACTATTTACGAAGGGATTGATGAAAGAGAGTATCGCTTCTATCGTATTACTTTTTTTTAAAGGAGTTGCTTTTAAAACCGGGTATTATCGTGGAGTTATTGATCGATATTTTGGTTTGATACATCTATAAGTAAAGGTTATGCAAAAAATATCCCGTTTCATTGAATATCTTTGGAATCAGGCCATGCTTGATAATGTATCGAATATCATTGCGTTATTACATAACAACAGAAACGCAGATGTATTAGATGTTGGTTGTGGAGATGGTAAATCTACCATCCTTTTTAAAAAGAAAATTGTCTGCAGAAAAATTGTGGGCATGGAAGGCGATACAGATAGAATCAAGGAAGCGAAACGTAACGGGATCAAAGATATTGTTACCTGTGATTTAGAAAAAAGATGGCCATTGCCTGACGGATCATTTGATATAGTGATTTCCAATCAAGTCATAGAGCATATCTTCAATATTGATCTTTTTATTAGTGAGATATACAGGGTATTGCGACCCGGGGGATATTGCTTAATATCTACGGAGAATCTGGCAAGCTGGCATAATATCGGGGCGCTTATTTTGGGATATCAGGACTTTTCGCATCACCTTATCTCGAAAAGTCATGTGGGTAATCCGATATCCGTGCATTACGGAGAAAAAACCGGCGGATGGGGAGATAAATCCAAAGGCAATTCTCATTCTGTGATATATCCTCATGTTAAAATTCCGACGTATACTAGTTTGATTAATATTTTTAAAGCGTACAATTTTATATTTGAAGAAGGAAAGGCAAGCGGATATTACCCATTTTTTGGAATATTAGGCAAAATGATGTCGTCTATAGACCCATATCATTCCCATTTCATTACCATAAAAATGGTAAAATCTTCGATTCATGAATAACATCCTTAATAAGAATACGTCAGTCCTGTTTGCTACGTTTGCCGTATATATCAAAGGAAAGGCTCTTGCTGCCAACGGAATGATAGAGCCGATGCTTTCGTTCTTTTTACCAAAAGTGAACAGATTTACCCTCCTTGTACAGCCGCACCCATCAAGCGATCGCATTAGCCCGGTGATTCAGGAATACAACGGTAATAGAAAATCGAAAGAATGGAGCATTTCTCCGTGGTGGTATTTGCCACTTTACTTTGTCTGTAAAGCGCAAAATACCGACGATACGCATCTTTCTTTCAAGCTACGGGATTTTTTTTCCGTCTTGTACTGCGGGTTCATTGTCAGGAAAAAATATGATCTGTTCGTCGGATTGGAGTGTGTCAATGCAGCTGCAGGCATTCTTTTAAAAAGCTTAGGTCGAGTGGACAAGGTGATCTATTATGTATCAGATTACGCACCAAAACGATTTGGAAATCCATTCCTTAACAACATATATCTCTGGCTTGATACGTTTTGCATAGAACATGCAGACTTCACCTGGGATGTTTCTCCCGCCATGAAGGAGGCTCGTTTAGAGGCAGGATTTTTACGGAAAGATTCAAAAAAAATTCTTCATGTTCCTAATGGACTGTTTGAATCGCAGATAAATCCCTTACCGATAGCCAAAAGAATTCCACATAGCATGGTCTATATGGGGCTTCTCAATCCTGATCAGCATGGAGTGGATCTGGCGCTTAAGGCGTTTGTGATTGTTCTGAAGAAATATCCCGACGCGACGTTTCATGTGATCGGAGGCACGAATAGAGACTCCAATCCCTTTATGGATATGGTACGGGATTTGGGGATAGTGAAATCTGTGATTTCATACGGGTTCGTCCCTCCCAACAAAGAAATGTCTCGTATTATTCAGAAATGTATGGTCGGAGTGGCCACGTATCGGTCGGACAGGAATCCTCGAAATAAGTATGGAGATTCAGGTAAAATCAAGCAGTATTTGGGTTGCGGATTGCCGATCGTGGCAACGACGATACAGTGGTATACCCGATATGCTATTGCGCAAGGAGCTGGAATTGGTGCGAAAGAGACATCTGCAGATTTTGCAAAGGCAATAGTGAAGCTGTTTGACGATGCGGCGCTGTATAAACGATGTAGTGAGAGAGCCATCGAGTTGAGCAAAGATAATACGTGGGAAAACACGTATGCAAAAGCTATTGCAGCGATGGAGAAGTAAGTTGAGATAAGTCGGTAGGCTTATTGTCTATTTTCTATATCGTGGGTATAGTCATTATATTTTTTATGATCAAAAACATGCAGGGCGTAAATCTTATCGTACCAGACATCATTTTTGATCGCCCGTTTATGTATTAGCCCTGGTATCCGGTCTAATTTTTTGCGTCTATTGTGTTTATTAAATTCTGCGATGGCCAACAATTCTCCTGTATATTGACTATAAATTTCATCATCATCTCCGATGACGTCGTCAAAATAGCAAAAAACTCGAGGAAGTAATGCCCCGTTCTGTATGGAAAATAGATGTAGTGCGTCAATTGTAGAGCTATAGTAGTCCAGATCGAAAGAGACGAAGCCAACTGGAGCGATAGTGGATTTGATAAATTTAGGAACTGTTTTTGAGACGTCTCCCAATACAAGTGTTGTGCTTTTGTGAGCTAAGTAAAGTTTCGTGTTGGTTTTTCCTCTTGTTTTCTTGATAAAAACGT
>ERZ1292625.386-Hain-H41-01um-R1-386-length-68377-cov-9_pt1 | contig 68377 bp, 61 predicted proteins | sample MGYA00564400_ERZ1292625 | MGnify/ENA primary metagenome ERZ1292625 (study PRJEB36523, sample SAMEA6512639) | groundwater metagenome | collected 2019-01-08 | study: AquaDiva: Metagenomics assemblies of 32 groundwater samples | reverse complement strand
CCCCATTCAGAAATCTCCGGATCAAAGGTTGCTAGGCACCTCCCCGAAGCTTATCGCAGCCATGCTACGTCTTTCATCGCCTCTTAGAACCAAGGCATCCACCATATGCTCTTAAATTTCTTATTAGGAAATTTAAAAACCACAATCATTATTTGTTCCCGAGCACCAGTAGTGGTGCTCGGCTGCCACGCTTGCTTAAAACGTGGACTTTTGTTATTTACCTGCCTGCCTACACACACCACAAGACCCAGTAAACGGGTGTGCGTGACAGCATTAAATTGTCAAAATTCAATCGATGAGAAAAGAAAAAACCCGCATAAAGCGGGCAACGAGCGGCCAAAAGCCCCCCTATTCCCGCCTAAGATTTTCTGTTTTGCTCATATGCAACAATCCAGCCATTATATACAAAAGGAAAGCTATGTCAAGCCTTTGAGCGGAATGTGGAATTTGGAAAATAGAATATGGTAAATATACAGAAAAACCCGCCTCAAGGGCGGGTTTTTCTCTTCTAAATTTCTACTTCCAGATTCCGAATTCTACCCTAAAACTAGCTGCGATTCGAGATGTCGCCACGGAGTTTCTCAATAAAACGCGCTGCTGCTTCTTTGCCACCAAGACCGAATGCAAGACCGCCTGCAAGAGCGAGCATAGCAACAAGACCAGTGAAAAGAGTCTGCATCATTCCACCTGCGATACCGAGCTGATTCAATGCCGCAAGAATTGCAACAATCCAGATTGACCAACGAGCTACACCGCCAACCAATCCTGAGTGCTTTGACTCAAGAGCGCGTGCGCCTCCAGTCATAATCTTTTGTGTAAGATCAGCAAGAACTGCAGCAACAACCAAAATTAATGTTGCAACAATAACTTGTGGAATATATCCGAGAATAACATTAGACAAAAATGCGTTTACTGCTTCGAGCTTGAGAATATCAAACGCAGTAACGAGGAATACGATAATAATAAACCACTTAACCAAACCGCCAAGGAACGCGCCTGTGTTAAGGTTGAATCCTGCCTTTTCGAGGAGGCCCTTTGCTCCGGCGCTCTCTAGAATTGAATCAATCTTGACTGCTTTCACAATCTTTGATACAACCTCGGCAAGAACTGAACCAACAACCCATCCTGCGATAAAAATAATGATGGCGAGGAGGAGTTTTGGAAGAAACTGCAACACTTGTACGCCAATACCAGTGAATGCATCGCTAAGCTGTACCCCCCAGTCTGAAATAATAGGCATATCTTTTTTTGCTAAACACAGGTTCCCCTGCGTGTAAACATTATGTTAAAAACTAAAACTAATAATATTCGTGCAACCAATTCCGTCGCGCTCCGTCCTCGACCCGCCACTCAATGTAGAGTACGAAGCGCGAACGCGAGGATTTGATTCCTGCAACCATTATACCGTTAAGAGGGGGCGCCCCGCAAGCACCCTGTGGATAACTTTCACCAATAAAACTATTCGACCCCAAGTTTATCGATAATTCGGTCGTGGCGGAAATCGAGAACATCACGGACAAATTTGTCGTACACACTCACGCGATAAAGAAACTCCGGGGTTTCTAATGCTCCATATGAAAGCTCTTTTCCTATTTCGGCCTCGATAGTGCGTAAAACATTCTCGATAGAGCGCTTTTTAAGCCCATCTCCCACAATAAGCACGTCTACGCGAGCCTCGGGTTCATCAATAAAGATGCCAGAAATAGCTAGAAATTTAATCTTTCCAACATTTTTTAAACGACGGGCGATTTCATCACGGTTCAACGGCGTCCCTAAAACAACAAGGTTTTTAATGGCAGAAAGTAGCGGAAATGTTGTCTTAAGCTGAAAGCCCACTACACGCTTCTTTTTGGGTTTACTATTCTTACTCCGCTTTGATATTATTTCTTTGAAAAATGATTTATTAACTAAAATTCCGGAAGATTTAATGAGTGTCAGCTCGCGCCTTGTCTCTGAAACGGACACTTTGCTCTTTTCTGCGACCATCGCCACATCGTATACTTCGAGAGGGTTCAAGATAAACAAGCGCAAAATCTTCACCCGCGCCTGACTTCCAAATAATTTTCCTAGAGTATCCATGGCGAGAATTATAGCATTTTATATGTACAAAAGAAAAAGTGGGGGTTGCCGTCGGCAACCCCCACTTTTTCAAAACAGTCGCTAAAGTTACTTAAGAGTAACCTTCGCACCAACCGTCGGCGAAACGCCTCCTTGAGAACCCACGGTTCTCAACGCTCGCTCTGGTGAGCTCACTGCTCTCCTCCACGGGGAACTACCGTTCCCCGACCCCCTCCCCAGCAGTCGCTAAAGTTACTTCAAAGTAACTTTAGCACCTGCTGCTTCAAGCTTCTTCTTGAATTCATCTGCTTCTGCCTTCTTCATTCCCTCTTTAAGCATTGAAGGAGCTGCATCTACGAGATCCTTTGCTTCTTTCAAACCAAGGGCGAGGACCTCCTTTACCACCTTAATAACGGCGATTTTCGTCTCACCTGATGCTGTAAGTTCTACATTAAACGAGTCCTTTTCTTCTGCCACTACGCCTGCGCCTGCTACTGGAGCTGCTGCGACTGCCGCTGCAGACACGCCAAACTTCTCTTCGAGCACCTTTACGAGCTCGTGAAGATCGAGAACCGACATTGTCTCGATTTTCTCAACAAGGTCTTTGAACTTTGCTGGAATTACTACGTCTTTTTTTTCTTCTGTCATAATATTTATTGTTAATTGTTAAAGTTTTGTTTTCGTCCAAGAGTCTTCGTCCATGACGTGAACCTGTTGGTTCAGAATTTGCTAATTCGGCCTTGCTTCCTTACTCTTGCGAATTTCCTCGGTCACAACAACCAAACGCTGAATTGGTGAATTGATGAGGTTTACAAACATTCCACGGAGTACCTGAAGTGGTGGAATTGTAGCAATTGCCATCATTTCGTCCTGTGTTTTGTATTCTCCGTCAAAGATACCACCGACGATTGAAATCGAACCCTTGTTGCGAGGAGTCTTTTGGAAGGCGTAAGTCTCGCGCGCAGGAGCAAGGAGATCGTCTCCGTATGCCATTGCAAGCTCGCCTGGAAGCTCTGGCATATTGCCTTTTGCTTTGAGGTCACCGAGAACACGCTTTGCCAAAGTCTTTTTTGACACAAAATACCCAATATGATCCGCTAAAAGCTTCCTGCGAAGAATTTTTGTTTCAGCGACCGAGAGTGCTTTGAAGTTTACGAATACGATTGACTTTGCGCCTAGAAGGCGTTCTTTCATTGACGCAATAAGTTCTGTTTTCTTTTGTTTTGTAATTGCCATGATATTTTGAGTGGCCCGAACGCAAAGCGTTCGGGCCAAAAGCCAATCCTTTTCAGGATATGAGTCGACCTCCGCAGGGCTTATTGCTCCATTTCTCTGGAACTGCCTACTTCTTCGGGCTTCGGGGTTATATTAGCGTGTGTTGGTGATGTTGTCAACCGTCGTAATGGTTGCGTTCATGTCCCCAAGTTTCATAACATTTGAAATAGTCACACCGGCAAGCCCCACGAGCAAAATCACTGCAAACCCTGCGATGGTTTTGGCTATTTCCTTCATGTTTTAATTATACCATGAGTTATTAGTGTTCAAATGTACGGTAAAGGACCGCCCTTTTCAAATAAAGGGCGGTCCTTTATTTAAAGAGTTATTTCTGGAGGAGAATCTTCGCTATGTTTTGCTGTTTATTGCAATCCATAAGGAACGTAGCAGGCAAGGTTGCGCTTGAAAGCTTAACTATCCTAAAACCATACCCTTCTATTGTATAAGTACCATCAATTTTTATAGTACGAGTTTGGGAAGAGCGATTGTCAATCATAATGCTCGTACCATTTTTATACATCACATTATTGGGAGACGCTTGGCAAAAATCCGCACCACTAATCTGTATGCGCTTGTTGTCTTTGTAAATCTCTAGTGCCTTCTGATAGCTCATTGACACAGGCTGACTAGCGACTGGTGCCACGGTCTTTTTCACAGGCGTTGTGACCTTTGTTACTGTATTGGTTGATGTTGCTGTTTCTGACACAGTTTCCGTGCTAATAGTATCAGCAGGAGTATTAAAAGATGACATTGCAAACCACCCAATCACAACAATTACAACAATTATTAATAATATTTTTTTAGTAATGATTTTTTCCATATGATTTTAAAGACCTGTATACATATATTGTTTAATAATTAATTATACCAACGCACATACAAAACAACTAATTTTACTGTTGGCAACTTTCTGCCAAGCCCCACCTAAATATTTCATGTCCGAGACACGAATCAGCTGATTCGATGGCGGGGCTTGGCAGAAAGTTATTAGGCTGTTGGTTCAGGCAAAGTAACTATGTCAATAATGTTGTCATGCACCGATGATTCATCAGTAATTATTACAGAATCTGCATGATCCATCTCCACACCAATGGCGTTTCCTGAAATTTCTCCTCCCATTATGACAACTGGCTCAGACGGAGAGTCCACCGAAATACCACTGTCTACAAACCCCGACACTGTCGTATCTGTGACAGTCGCATTTCCTTGATAAATATCGATGCCGGTACCGCCGCCATTTTCTACCACCACGTTTGAAATAGTCGACGTCGCCTTATCGACATATATCCCATAATCCGCTACATTTTTTATTGTTGAACTAGAGATTGATAGTGCTCCTTCATCAACATAGATGCCCGCCCATCCATCTACACCAGAAACAGTTGTACCTGTGATCGTTGTAGTTCCACCACCCACTTCAATACCAACATATCCAGTATTTTCAACAGTAACATTAGAAATCGTTGATGTTGCAGAGTAGAGCGATATCCCACCACCTGAAACATTCCGAATAGTTGAACTTGCGATTGAAAGTGTACCGCCATACACAGCAACGCCACTGCCATCAGACACGCCATCAATCGTCGTTGACGCAATAGTCATCGTGCTGTAATAAGATCCAATCGCATCGCCTTCTGTATTTCGTATTGTCGAGGATGCAACCGAAACGAAAGAATCGTAAGCGCCTATGCCGTTGCCGTCGTGCACACCGTCAATTGTCGTCGAAGCCATTAAAAGTGCTGCGCCATAAACCCCGATTGCATCTCCATCAAGTTGGTTTGTAATTGTCGAAGATGCGATGCGCACAATGCCACCATTGTACACACCAATAGTGTCGCTAGTGGAGCTCGCAAAATTGGTATTCTCAATCAAAACAGTTGAGCTCGCGCCAGACACGCCTACTCCACCTTCGGTGTTCACAAATTCCGAATTGCGAATTTCAAGGACCCCTCCATCAACAGTAAAAACAGTATTCATGTTTTCAAAACGTGCGTGTTCAAATGTGCTTGTACCCGTGGCATTGTCAATCCAAAAATCACCCGCCCGTTTTTTAGAAAAAGAGTTGAAAATGATTGGGTTTTCTGCAGTTCCGCGCGCGTCAATTTCTCCATTAACCCACACTCCTCCGCTATAAAATTGGATCACAACACCCGGCTCGATTGTAAGCGTGCTTGAAGCATCAACCCATAATTGATTCGGGACCACATACCGCTCCTCGTCCGCCGTGAGTGTGAAGTCGCTCGTAATGTCCTGCCCTTTGTTGATGAGTGTGCTTACGGAATTTTGCGCGCCTGGGGTGCCTTCGATTTCTTTCCCATTCGCATCAATGCCATTTTTAATATAGCCGAGATTTGTGCCCCAGTTTTCAGGGTCGGTGCCAGACTCTCGCGAGGAATAGCGTTCCATTGTTTGTCTTGATGTAGTACTGTTGTAACCACCAGCCCATTTGCCTGTAGGAGTTTGGTCGAAAGTCGTAGATGCATACGAAAGATTTAGTTGTTTACCCGAGTTTTCAAGTGAACCTTTATATGTTTGATGAGCTTCGATATCACTGACAGTGGTATTGTCGATGCGTTCAAAGATAAGATACGCATGCGGAGCAATCGTCTTAGTAAACTTTATATGTGGTGCTCCTTCTTTTGCTCTTAACTCCCACTGCGAAAGGTCTATTGTGTGCGTGGTATTATTTTTTAGCTCAAACCACTCCCTCGTTGTGGATGCCACAGTCCCCATCCACGCGATTTCGTTGATAGCGATGGGGATGCTTGCTACCGAAACTTTTTGCGTGCTTGTAGCGCTTGCGTTGCCGACTGAATCAATGGCAACAACCTCAAGTGTGTAATCTGAAAAATCTTTTATCGTAGGAGAGAACGTGGTGTCAGTTGTGGTGGAAAATTCACCGTTTTTATTAATTAAATAATGGTCCGCGCCTATGGCTACCCAGTCAAAACGTACAGTCGTGGTGGCGAGAAGACAGCCGTCGGTCGCGAGAGTTTGCGCGCACTGAGGTGCGGATAATACGGGCGCGGCCATGGCCGCGCCCGCATTCCCAATCGTTTCCACTGTCGTAACAACCTCATCCGCACCAGAAACCGTCGCTTGTGTTCCCATCACCTGCTGAACAGGCCCGCCTCCAAACGACCCAACAAATACAAGCGTTGGCTCATTTGTTCCCGCCCGCACCTTCGGCTCAAATACAAAAACTGTTTGAGGCTGCGGCTGTGGATTGCTGTCCGGCAATTGTAATGTCAATGTTGATGGTGTTTTTTTATCGATAACAATTGCGTTTACAGTTGGCTTAGTCTGTGTGTTTTGTGGTTGGAGCTGTGGTTTGGGTTGCGTCGCAAAAATCGGCCCAGCTGTATTGCTGTCCACAAACGTGGGGCTAGTGAAAGCAGAAGTAAGAGCAGAATACACGGCAGAGGAAACCGTGTAAGTAACTTGCCCGACAGTCTTTGCGGCTGTCACGCCTGTGTTGTATGTCCACACGGCCACAGCAAGAGAGGTATTATATGTCCATCTCGCAATATCCACCGAAACTGTATAGGTTCCTATTACGACAGGTGCTCCTTTTTTAATTGCCAATATTGCAGAATCAATGATTGCATTTTTTCTTGCAGTAAGAGCAACTGCGCCAACAGATATAGTAGCGCCAACCGGATAAACAATAGCATTGGCTACTTTTTTAAAAGTGGAAAGTGCCATTGGTGGATTGATGCAGTGTGTGTTTTCAGTGCGAGACGGATCAATAGTTAATTTACTCAAAGATTCTTCTATTTCTTTTTTAATTTCTTCACCACGATATTCTAAATATATTTCACGAAATCCATGTCCTCTACCAGAATCGTCTGATTCTTTGTAGTTTATACTGTCGTGTGCTGGCAAAAATGTTCCAGGAAGGGCCTTTCTCGCGCGATTAATAACAGTATCAGTGTTTGAAGTACGATACTTTCCTCCTCCGGCCACATAGCTAGCAGGGGTTGCAACACTGTATACACCTATTGAATTAGCTGAGACATCACCGCTTTTAGTTACTGTTTCATAAAAATTGTTGGCATAGAAATTGCCCTGTGAGTGGGCAACAACAAGGAGTTTTTGAGTTTTAACCTGTGCGCTTGCGTCGTTGAGAATCTTAAGGAAATCAGGGTCCCCCATATCAACCCCTTCGAAAGTTTTTTGGATGGCGGTGTCAGTGAGGTCGATTACACCAAAAAATCCGCGGGTTGGGTTGTATAGGTAGTCAATGGTGACAGGCTCACCATCATAGACAGAAAGTCGTAGATGTTCTTTTAAAGCTTTCATGTTTGCTTTGGCACCGTCATTACCATCGGGACTACCTTCTTTTGTAAAAATTCCATTAATTGCTTCAATTGTGTATCCACTCTTTAAACAGGTTACGTTATTCGTCTGAGCAAACGAAATTAGTGGCAATAAAAATACCACAATGATTGTTTTACATATTTTTGAGCAGTACTTAGGCATATTTAATTTGGAAGTTTTGATAAATCAATATCACATTTTTCTTCATCAAGAGGCCCAAAACTTCTCAGCTTTTCAAAGAAGGTATTTTTTTTGTTTTTTCTGGTAGCGGTATCCCATTGTCTTTCTTCAACAAAAGCATTCAATTTATCTACTTCTTTTATATATGTTTTGTAATCTTTTATGTGATCTAAGCTCTTGATAAGGCAGGAATTAGCTCTGTCCTCCTCCCTCACAACCTCGGTCACATTTTTTTCGTTCTCAAACGGTTGCGTCACCACCATCTGTAACACCAACGCATACTGCAAAAGCACCGCTCTTGTCTTTGCAGAGTTTGGGTATTCCTTAAAAATCGCGAGCTCCACATCGTCACGGATGCCGTTTGTATTTGCATCGATACCTGCAATCGTTTTGTCAGCATTGGCACCTGGGTCTGCTGGTAGATACTTCCCCATCACATCGTCCATCGTGAGTTTCGTCGCATGGATTTTCGCCACCTGTTCCGTTGTGCTTTTATTTTGAATAAAAAATGGAATTCTAAAAAGAAACAGCAATCCATACGCCCCAACAAGAATAACCGCCGCCCACTTCAACACATTCAATCCTTTATTTATTTTTATTTTCGTATTTTCAGTTATAGAATTAGTCATATTGTACCAACCACGTAATCCCCCCCTATCTCCACTTGCAGAAATCATTTCCTTCTTTTCTTTTAGCCAGGTGATATTCCGACGAATAAAATAGAACGGAAATGCAACGAGAATTAATGGGAAAACCATACCTACTCCCCATAGGAACGGATCTGTATTTACACCTTTCGATTTAAATTTTCTACTGTCCCTAACAATCCAAATAATAAAGACAACTGACGGCAAAATAGTAGAAAATGAGATAACAAGATTAACAAACCAATTATCTATTGTCACGGGAGCGAGCATTGCAATCGCGCTCCAGGACACTGGATCTGCTATTTTCAAAAATATAGCTAAGACAATAATTGGGATAAGAACCAGTCCCGCAAAAAGCACGACCAAAGATAAAACTATGTTTTTCGCATAATTTAACACTTTCTTCATATTCATTTTTGTATTTTCGTTCATATATTTTATATTGTATATAGGTTTGTTAATTCAGCCCCAAAAGTTTTCTCTCAAGACTTTTAATAAGCCAGCTGTCTTTTGTTCGCGTGGCTACCACAAGCGCTTGTTGGTATACCTTTTTTGCTTCAGCAATACTACCCTCGTCTTTGTAGTAGTCGGCGAGGCCCACCATTAGGTCAACATCGTTAGGGTTTGCAATAATACCCTTTTTGTATACCTCCGGAATTTGCACTGCTTTTTCTTTCATTGAGTTAGCGTACAAATGTACGAGGTTACTATACCCACGCGAGTAATCAGGCTTGAGTATAATAACCTTTTTGAAATTCTCTTCCGCTTTCACATAATTTTTTAGGTCAGATTGATATAAATCGCCAAGGTTTTCCCGTATTTGATAATTCTCTGGGTCAAGTAATTTTGCGTATTCCCATGCCTCGCTAGAGCCAATATTATCACCTAACACATGCCGAGTAAGACCAAGCTGAATCCAGTTATCAACATCTTTGTAGTCTTTATTAATTGCAGCAATAGTTTTTTCAAGATCTGCGAGAAATTCCTTTTGGGCATCAAGTGAACCAAACGCCTCCTTAAGGTCAATAGGGCGCACTAATTCAGGCGCTGGGGGAAGATTTTTATAGTTTACCCTCTCTCTCTTGGAAAGTTTGAGAAGTTCTGCTGCGTGATTCCTCACTACTTGTTCTTGATTAAGTATTTCTATGGTGCGTGCTTCATTCGTATAAAAAACATAACCCTCAATAGCAAGGAATATACAGAGAACGACTAACCATTTTAATTTTTTTCTAAAACTTGTTTTTTTACTTACTACATATGAAATATCACCAACAATCTCTTTTGCGTTGATCTCTTTTCCCCATGTAATATTACGGCGAACGATGTAGACAGGGAAAACAACAAGGATCAGGGGGAAGATCATCCCTACTCCCCAAAGATACGGATGTGTGTTTATTCCCAGTACTTTAAATTTTCGACTATCCACAATAGCCCAAACAATAAAAGCGATATATGGCCAAACAAACACGATGAGAGCATTAAGCACAATCGCCCAATCATATACTGAATGTGGGCCAGCCATTGACAACACTGTTATTGTAAATGGTGCTACGGCCTTCAGTGCCCCAATAAGCATACTGGACCCAAACGCTGGAATAATTAGCAACCCAACAAAAAGTATCAAACAAGCCAAAACTACATACTTCAAATAATTCAAAAATATTTTAAAATGTCTCAAAATGCTCTTATCATCTTTTTTATTTTCCATATTTTCAGCCATAAAATTATCTCTATTCTACCAACCTCCACCCCAATCCCCTAATTTTCTAAAACCAACCTGTGGATAACTTTTTACTAATGTCTTGCCTTAGCCCCCATAGGACTCCCCTATGTACACATAGGGGAGTCCTATGGGGGCTAAGGGGACTTGCTTGCTACTGGCTATCAGCGAATGAAATCCAATCCTTAATAAATCCTTCAAAATCTTGCGGCTGTTCGAAGTACTCTGGGAAGGCTGCCCTATTAATGATCTTCCCCTCTTCACGCAAAACACCCAAATATTCCGGATAACTCGAATATTTATATTCTGCAAGGTATTCTTTGGCTACTGCTTTGTTGCTAATTCCATTTTCTTTCCATTTTGGATCAATAATTTTTACTGGATTCAAGTGTATATATGCAAAAAGATACTTCAAATATTCGTCAGTATTGGCATGCTTTGCCTTGAAGCACCCCTCAAACAGGCTGCCTGTGCGCTTATATTTTTTATTAAAGTACATAGAATACGCAGTCATAAGTTTACTCATAAACTTTGTGATTCCACCATCTATTTTTTCTCGAATTAGGAAATGGAAATGATTTGGCATTAAACAATATGCTCCAATATCAACCAAAGTATCACCTCTCTCAAATACATAGGGGAGTCCTATGGGGATGTCGCGAAAGATTATACTCTGATCTGAATTACAAACGAACATAAGGCTGATAAACCGCTCGTAATCCTCATCATCCATAAATATGACACGCTTGTCCGTTCCGCGATTATAGAGATGATAATATTCATCGACTGAAAACGAAAATTTTCTTTGCATGATTACCTAGCAGTATAGCACGCAATCACATAGAATTACATAGGACTCCCCTATGTATGTAGAGGAGTCCTATGGGGGACCTCTGGAGATAAGCGCAAGCAAAAAACCCGCGAACCTCTTGCGAGGCGCGGGTTTTTTGTTGAATTGAAATCGATCTTGCCTTTCGGCTGAGGTTTATCTGATCGAGAATAATTTTTCTTCGATGCAAGAAATCAACCTATTTTGAGACTGCTCTCTTTTCGGGAAACTATCTAAACTGACCGTTCAAACACTAGTTAGTGATAACTGATGTTGTGTCTGGGTAGTTGTAGATGTTAGCACCAGTGATACCTGCTTCACCGCCATTCTGATCTGTCCAAGTGAACGATGAAGATACACCGAGCTTGGTAGAAAGAGATGTTGTGTTTACGGCACCAGATACTGTTGCAGCGGTTACGTAGATTCTGTAGATCTTTGAAGACCCTGCAGTAATCGTGTCACCACCTGTGAATGCGATAGTAGCTGTGCCAGTTCCTCCTGCTGTTACCACGAGCGAAGCGTTCGTTGTAACGATAGTATTACCAGCAGTATCCTTCACAACAATGTTGTTTGTGCCTGTTGCGGCAGTAACAACGCCTGTTGAAGTCACGCTAATTGGCAATGCAGTAAGCTTCAAGTCGCCGGCAGCATCAGCTGACACGGTAACTTCTGCAACCTTTACAAGGCCGTTAAGAAGTGCGTCTGATGAATCCTGAACAGTTACCGTAGGTTTTGTACCAACAAGTGTGTATGTATTTCCAACAACAGCGAGCGTGCTTGTTGATGTTGTGATACCACCGATTGTGTACTTCATGAAGGTAAGAGACGTTGTAGCCGTCTTATTTGACGGAATTCCGTTTGTACCAACTGAACCAAACGATGCCTGAACAGATACGTTTGCACCTGCAGGACTGTTAGGAACACTGATGTTAAGACCAGTGATGTAAGCAACACCAGAAACTACTGGAGCTGACTGACCACCTACAGTTATTGTAGTGAATGGAGTTGTTGTCGATGTCGACGCTGTACCTCCAACTGCAAACTTCAACTCAGAAATTGTTGCTACACCATTTGTAGCTACAAAGTTGTACTGAGAGATTCCAAGATTCTGTGTTCCACCAACAACGAACTGCGCAGCAAGTGATGCTGGAGCAGCGTTGAGTGTAGGAACAGCTACAGAACCAGTCTGGATTGTAAGTGTCTGACCTGTTGTTGCTGAACCAGGAGTTACTGTTACGTTTGAACTTGCGCCTACAGCTGTAGGAAGAAGTGTCGTAATAATTACACCTGAAGTTGCGGCACCAAGGTCACCCATAATGTCAATCGTCTTGGTCTGTCCTGGAGCGAGCGTGAAGTTAACTGAGAAGTTGTTTGTTGCTTGAGGAGCGATGCCGATGGCGCCTGATCCTGAAGTTTCTGTAGTTCTAAAGTTGTTCAAGTTCGTTGTTGTTGCAGTCAAGCCAACAGCGAGGTTCGTAATACGAACGCCCTCTGAAGTGCTTGTGTTCTGAAGAACAAATGAGCCCAATTTCACGTTAGCTGTGTTTGGGTTCACTGTTTGAGCACCAGAATATCCAGGAGCCATTGCGATACTAAGCGCGCCGGTAGCAATAGTCAAGCTGTTAGCTGTAACTGTTGCGGTAGGAACATTCATCGTTGCTGATGAAGACTGTCCTTGACCGTTTGCTGAGCCAATATTCAATGCAACCGTAACTGTACCTGCGGTATAGTTTACGTTTAGAGGTGACTGAATGTCGGCACGAACTTCAAGTGTACCTGTAGTTCCTGCTGAGATAATCAATGATGATCCAAGTGTGAACGAAAGTACAGTTGATGTAGCCGAATTCTGACTTGAACCAATCTGACTACCGTTGTAGAAGAGCGAAACATTGTTCACACCACTGTAAGCAGGTGTTGCTCCTGCACCGGTTACCGTCACTCCAAGTGTCGAAACCTTTACATCTTCACCATATGCCTGAAGCTTGAATTTTCCAATAACTGCTCCTGTTGCTCCACCAGTTACGTTTGTAAGAGATGTGAAACTAGGGTCAATCGTTGTAACAACGGAACCAGTTGAAACAGATACGGTTGTACCGTTCTGTGCTGCAAAGCCTGATGTTGTAGGCGCTGTAACCGCAATATTTACGCCAAGCTGTGAATCCATAACGATAAGATCGCTAGCATTCTCAAGATTGAACTGAATAGTACGATTTGAACCCTTTACAACATCTCCACGAAGCTCAAGTGTTTGTGAGCCGGTGTTTAATGTTACTGGGCTTGAGCCGAAGTCAAAACTAAGACGATTTGTTACAGGGTCCACAGTGGCTGTAGATCCAACTGGGGAACCATTAACATAAAGTTTAAGATTTGTAGCAGCATCTGATGTTGCTGAACCAATGAACTTGAAGGCTGCGCCTTTAAGTGATACTGCGCGTGTTGATACACCTACAGTACCTGACCAAAATGTTTGACCCATTGTACCAGCGTTTACAGTAGCTGTAACGCTTCCTGTTGAACTAGCTGTTATTCCTGCCAATGTAGCACTTGCAATATTCATGAAGTTTCCTGAAATGCTTGCAGATGTCATGGTTGTAGAACCTGAAACTGTGTAGCCAGTAAGCTGTACACCTACAATCTGACCTGAAGTAACCGCAGCAATGTCAGCACGCACTGAAAGTGTGAGTGAGCCATTTACTGCAATACTCAAGTTGTTGAAGGTAATCGAGCTGTCTGTGTTGTTCACCGAAGCGCCATCTGATACACGAACGCTACCATTGTAGAGGTACACGTTTGAGAGTGTAGAGTTTGATGAAATACCAATACGCATCAATTTTACATTCGTGATTGTACCTGTACCAGAGAACGCAAAGTGCGCGAGATCAGCTGTTGCCTGACCGGCCACTACTGCAGCTGCAGCAGGGTTGGTGTTTGCAAGACTTACTGAAATAGGACCTGATGAAACTGTCGATGCGCCTGACGCGCATGATACTCCGGTAGTTGAGCTAAAGCCAACTGTTGAAGTACATCCAGTAGGGATCGTGGTTGTCACTACGCCTGATGCGCATGACGCTCCTGTCGTTGGGCTAAAGCCTACGAGTGAAGTACATCCAGGAACCATTCCTGTTGTGCTTGTTGTGCTGTCCATCGTGTTCAACTTTGCGCGAGTAAGCGGGCCGACGAATCCTGTACCTGCTGTAAGTCCAGCTGGTGCAAGAGTGTCTGAAGCGTACTTATTCTGGAACTTGATAACTGCCTTCTTTGTTGCAGGACCAAATGTTGAGGTCTCATTTCCTGGAGAACCTGCGCCTGATACTGAAACCTGTGTGTCAGCACTCATGTTCAAAACCATTTGAAGGTTTTTTACATCAGCACCGGTGCTGCCCTGCTTCAAGTTTGTAGAGAATGTGTATGCTGATGCGGTTGATACAACCATTGCAAATCCAGCAATAACTCCTACCAAACCTGCAGCAATTTTTGCAGACTTTGATGAAATAATTTTATTCATATTTAATAGTAAATTTCTAATCGCACAGTGTGTTTCGTGAAGCCCTTCTTCGAAGGGCTTCACGATTTTCGTAACACACTTTAATTAAGTTAATTGTCTCTGTCGTTTTGTCGGTCATGCGGTAGTGCTTCGACCACTCGGGTCGAGGCCATTGAAAACTGAAAATGCACCGTTTTGTGTGATGCGATTTCCTATGCAAGACCCGGTGCATTCAAAACTGAATATCGAATGTTGAGATTCAATACTAAATGCACCGGACCTAGTTTTCAATGATCTCTCCCCTTGCTGCAATCTATCGTAAGCCGGGAGCTTTCTTGTTTAATGGATAACAAACAAAAGTGCGAACACTTTTATTCGTTACACCTAAATCCAGTGCGGTAGAAATATTCTACGCACTGAACTTACATACATTATATACGGTGTAGAATGAACCTGCAAAGTATATGTGTGGATAACTCGTGGAAAAGTAATTTGCTCATAGAAATCAACGAAATCTGTAGAGCAAACCACCAAAACCGACATCACTCCACACGGGTTAAATATAGCAGAAAAAGACGTAAAAAGCAACAAATAAAAAGGAAACGGAGGTTTACGCTATCGTGTAGCGGGACCAGCGTCGTTCTCCTGACTTCTTTAGGACGCCGGTATCGGACATAATGACAAGCTCTCGTTGAATAGTTTTTTCGGAAAGCTCCGGGAAACGTGAGGCAATGTCCTTTATAGTAACTTCTCGATTGTCCTTTATTAGTTTTAAAATGTTGCTACGACGGGATTCTTTAGCGATGTCCGTGGTAGCACGATTGCGATGTGTGGATGCAAATAAAGGTCCGACCTTTGGCGCAAGTTTCTTAAGGTCAGACCTTGAGGAACTATCGGACATTGTGTTGGGAGTTTGTCCGATAGAATGTCCTTTAGAAAAGGTGTTAGTTGCGGATGGTTCAGTAGAAGATCCCGCTCGAAACTGTGGAGCAAAGAAATTGACACCTAAAATACTGTCGCTATGTGATTCGCGCGATACTCTTTTAACTTCAACAGCATCTCGAAGCGAAGCATATTCCCTCTTCAAAATAGTGAAATTCATCTCGGATACGAGACCTGCTACAAATGCTAGCTCTAAAAGAGATAGGGTTTCGAGTATGTTTGCACGCAGTCCTTCAAGGACATTGGGTTCGGTTGGTCGACTGCTATTTTTTACAAAAAAAGCGTCTCGGACAAAGTCAATCGATAATGTTCGGAGCCGGTATTTAAGTGGTTCTGTGTCCGAGAGAAAGTTGGTAACGAGGTACACAGCTGTCGCAAGGCGTTCACACTTTTTTGATAGTGTAATACCAAAAGTCTCCATTCCATTCTGGGCTCTGTGGCTAGTGAGTCCAATGTCTTTAATGTCTTTTTTGTAGTCCATTATATGTCCTTTTAGTGTCCTTTATTGCGAACTTCGTAATGTTTGTCCATTATATAACTGACATCTGAACAAAGTCAATGATTGTAATTGTCTTTTATGAATTAACCCTTTGGAGTAAAGCTATTATCTGTTACTATATATAAATATTATATGTCAAAGAAAGAACGAAACGGACGCAGAAAGAATGACGAGAAATCTCCCAAGAAGGTAGGTAAGGATTCTAAAGAAAAAAGTTCTTTATTTAGCGGTATCTCATTTCTCGGCGGACTTTCAGATGAAACAAGGCACAGTGTTATTGCTATTCTTTTTTTCGTGATCGGTATCTTTTTTTCCGTAGCACCACTTGGTAAGGCGGGGATTCTTGGACAATCAATCTACGGCGGACTTGAGTATCTTCTTGGTGTCGGATACTTTGCACTCCCCCTTCTTCTCTTTCTACTCGGTGTTTCTTTTTTTCGAGAGTCGCGACCAAACATTGCGGTCACGGCAAGCCTTGGCGCGTTTCTTTTTCTTTTTTCTATCCTCGGACTGGTGAATATCTTTTCTGGAGACTCCTCCGGCGGAATCCTCGGGCAACTTATTTCTATTCCTCTTGTTAAACTTTTTGATACATATGTCGCGACACTTTTCCTCATTGCATTCCTCGCTATCTCGTTTCTGATAATGTTCAATGCGCGTCCAAACTTTAGCGCGCTCCTTTTTTGGAGAAAAAAAGGAGGCGATGATGAGTACGAAGAAACTGAGCTTGCAGACGAACAAATAAGAGGTGTGGTGCCCGAAGAACCGAAGGAAGTAAAAAAAGAAGTTGAGGAAGAACATTCCCCAAAAACTACGAAGGCAGTTGGGAAAATAAAAGAGAGTAAAGATGACATGATAGTTGAAGGAATGCCACTCAACCATGTGATGAACACAGCGTACACCCCTCCACCGCTTTCGATTTTTGAAGGCGACCGAGGCAAGCCCGGAGTCGGTGACATCAAAGCGAATGCGAACATCATCAAACGCACGCTCTCGCAGTACGGTATCACGGTCGAGATGGACGAAGTATCTATCGGACCATCGGTCACCCGCTATGCACTCAAGCCAGCTGAAGGAGTAAAACTTTCACGCATTGTGGGTCTTCAAAATGAACTTTCGTACGCGCTCGCCGCGCACCCGCTCCGTATCGAAGCGCCAATCCCCGGACAATCGCTCGTCGGCATCGAGGTGCCCAACTCCACAAAAACTGTAGTCGGACTAAAGACGCTCTTTAGTTCGGAAGAATTCCAAAATTCATCAAAGCATCTCCTCCTAGGACTTGGGCGCGGAGTGTCCGGCAAACTCTACTTTGCAGACCTCGCAAAAATGCCGCACGTGCTCATCGCCGGCGCGACCGGCTCGGGAAAATCGGTTACCATTCACGCCATTGTGAACTCGCTCCTTTATAGAAACGCCCCAGAAAATTTGCGCTTCATTATGATTGACCCAAAACGTGTCGAGCTAACCCTCTACAACAAAATCCCACACCTTTTAACACCAGTCATTACAGATTCTAAAAAAGCTATTCTCTCCCTAAAGTGGGCGGCAAAAGAAATGGACCGACGATACAATATATTGGAGTCCGAATCAGTGCGTGATATTTCTTCATACCATAAAAATATCCTCGAGCCGGCACTAAAGAAAACAAAAGTTGGGGCAAAAACGGATGCAGAAATGCCAGAGCGACTACCATATATTGTCATTATCATCGACGAGCTCGCTGACATTATGCAAGCATACCCACGCGAGCTTGAAAGCGCGATCGTACGCCTTGCGCAAATGAGCCGCGCGGTGGGTATTCATCTTATCCTATCGACTCAGCGTCCGTCGGTAAATGTCATTACCGGTCTCATCAAAGCAAACATTCCCGCTCGTGTCGCGCTTCAGGTTTCTTCACAAATAGACTCGCGCACTATTTTGGATGCTTCCGGCGCAGAGAAACTGCTTGGTGCTGGTGATATGCTCTATATATCGGGAGAGATGTCCAAGCCAACACGCATTCAGTCGGCGTTTATGTCCGAAACCGAAGTGAAGGCTGTAGTGAAATACCTCGCAAATTTAACTTCAGACAGAATTCCGGACGAAATCAATCTATCAAGCGGGAGCATTAGCACCGAGCGGGACTCACTATTTAGCTCTTCGTTTGACGAAGGCGGAAAGAGCGATGATGATGATTTGTACGAAGATGCGCGAATGATTGTTATTGAGGCTGGGAAAGCGTCGACTTCGTACCTTCAGAGGCGCCTCAAGGTGGGCTACGCGCGCGCCGCGCGTCTCATGGATATGCTCGAGGAACGCAATGTCATCGGTGCTGGAGACGGCGCAAAGCCAAGGGAAGTTCTTGAAAAATCCGGCAATTCGGTTGAGTGAGCAACATGCAAGAGAACACGGACATACGCAAGCTGATAAAGTGGGGCCTCGGTGGCATCGGGGTCGCAATAATCATCGGCTATTCCTATTTCGTGCTAAATGATTTTATCCGCGGACCAAGAATTGTAATTCTAAGCCCAGAAAACGGGTTTTCAACAACAACTCCGGCAATTACCATTTTGGGTAAAGCTGTCCATGCAAACAACCTCACTGTCAATGATGCTCCAACTCCTGTTGACCTCAATGGGAACTTTCACAGCCGATTGATACTCGCTCGGGGGTATAATATAATAAGAGTTACAGCTAAAGATAATTATGCGCGGACCGTGGAAAAAACGCTAGAAATAGTGCTGATAGAATCTGGAATATCGAATATGGAATATAGAATGGGTACGGGGACGACGACCGCGACAACAACACAAGCAACAACACCAATTAATTCAATTTAAAATATTATGGTATTAGTAAAAAAGAAAGTGAGCGAAAAAAAAGAGATGGGAGCAAATATCGAGGACACAATCAAGGCTATTCAGGCAAAGTTTGGCGAAGGCGCCATTATGAAGCTTGGAGACAAGCCAAAGGTGGGTATCGACGCAATCTCGACTGGTTCAATAGGTCTCGACTATGCGCTCGGCGTGGGAGGGCTTCCTCGCGGGCGAATCATCGAAATTTTTGGACCAGAGTCTTCTGGAAAAACAACGCTCACACTTCACGTGGTTGCTGAAGCGCAAAAACTTGGTGGTATTTGTGCATTCGTTGACGCAGAGCATGCGATGGACCCTGAATACGCAAAGAAGCTTGGTGTGAACGTGGATGAGCTTCTCATTTCGCAACCCGATAACGGAGAACAAGCTCTTGAAATAGTGGAGAGTCTTGTGCGTTCGGGAAGAATGGACGTAATCGTTATTGACTCTGTTGCGGCACTTACCCCAAAAGATGAGATAGAAGGCGACATGGGCGCGCACCATGTGGGCAAACAAGCGCGTCTGATGTCCCAAGCGCTTCGCAAGTTAACCGCAATAGTTGCAAAGTCAAAGACTATTGTTATTTTTATCAACCAAATCCGTATGCAAATTGGCGTAATGTTTGGCAATCCTGAAACAACGCCGGGCGGTAAGGCGCTTAAATTTTATACTTCGGTTCGTCTCGACATACGCCGTATCGCGCAAATCAAAAAAGGTGACGATGTCGTCGGTAGCCGTACACGCGTGAAGGTTATCAAAAATAAAGTTGCGGCACCATTCAAACAAGCAGAGTTTGATCTTATGCACGGCAAAGGCATTTCGCAAGAAGGCGAAATTTTGGGTCTTGGAGAAAAATTTGAAATCTTGCAAAAGTCCGGCTCTTCGTATGCTTACGGCGACATCAAAGTCGGGCGCGGATATGATTCGGCGTGCATCTTCCTCGCGGACAAAGAAAACAAAGCGGTTCGCGCGACAATTCTAAAAGAAATTCGCGCAAAACTAAAAGAAGTGGAATAGTATCAAAGCATCTCGGTCCTACATTAAAATTCACCCCGTCTATCAGTTGATAGGCGGGGTGATTTTTTTGCTGTGGAGCCGAGCGACAGCAATACTTTATTTCCCAAAAACCACCAGCAATTTTGCTCGTGTCAGAGGACCCACCATACCATACCCTGGTGCTTCGGATGAGGACACGACGCCGTGCTTAATTTGGAATTTCCCAACCGCCTTTTTAGTAAGTGCCCCATAGTAGCCCGTAGCAAGTCCTTCTGGGTACACCTCCTTGTCGGAGGCAAGGAGTGCTTGAAGTCGGCGCACATCATCTGACGACATACGGAAGGATAAGTTTTTTATAAAAACAGCAGACAGTATACCATCGCGTGACCCATCAGAGGGTGCGACAGTGCCACTCGTGCCACAAGACTGACCTGTAGTTGTACTAAATTTGTAACCGGGCATACAACCGGGAATCATATTAACATTAGAAACAGTAATAGGTACACAACTAAGAGTAGCGGACAATTTATACCCTGCGCCACAAGCTGGCAACATCGCCACCCCGCCGGGGTTAGCAACGCAGGTAGCACCCGCGCCAGAGCCTGATATTTGATATCCAGCACTACAACTGAGTGCTCCACACGTCGGGAAGGCATTGTACGAAGCAGTGTTAGAAAGTGCCGTACACAAACTCGTGCACGCGGTAGTCGCGGATGGGCTTATGGTGTATGTCCCTGATGCTGTTGGCAAAGTGGCGTATGATGTTCCCGGAATGGTATTTTCACTACAGACAAGGGTACTGCCACTCTGGCTCACTTGAATAGACTTAACCGCGCTGTCTGATGACCCAACCTGAAACGCCGATCCTGGGTTAGTGGCGCTAAAAGCACCGCTATTAAACAGCCAGCTTTCGGCAGTAGAGCCACTGAGGATAAGCATATCAGCCGTAATTGAGCCAAATGTTACTCCGGATACCGTGATATTGCTGTTGGCAACAAAATCATTTGTGGCCGCAATGCCAACCGTAGGAAAGATAAGCAACGCAAGCACTACAAGAAGGAGCTTTGTTTTTTTATACATAGGCATAATACTTAATTGCTAATAATTAATAAGCTTGCCTTAGTTTCGGATCGCTACGATATTATACACTCCAGCTGCGGGGGTACATGCTACTGCGGTCAATACCGTAAAACCAACCGCCAAAGTGTCTGCCGCAGAAACTCTAAATGTCGTAGCTGCGCAGAGAGCAGTCGGTGCCGGACCATTTACAAAGACCTTATCTGCCGTGGTAAGGCCAGTTACAGTAAATGTTTGTTCTACTGTTTGAATGGTAGCTGCGGTAGCTGCTGGTGTCAAACTTGGCGCGTAAACGGAAATCCTTGTAACCGCGGTACCACCACCAATCGCAATTGAGGTAGCTGCAGCGACACCAAGTGTTGGTGTTACAAAAGTTGGAGAATTTGACATAGCAATACTACTAGTTCCTGTTTGCGTAGGCAAATCAGTAAGCGCAATTGCGCGGAAAGCCGGTGCTCCTGCCGTAGCGCTTGAAAATAATGCTTCTGTTGAGGTTGAGGAGACTGGAGCTAATACAAAGTTTACACTTGCAGATGCATTGTCCGGCAAGGTGTATGTACGTGCAGCTGCGGGGGCTGTGGAGGTAATGGTAACCGTAGCAGGAGAAATACCTAACACAAGCTGGTTTGTTGTGCTGCTTGCAGTGATACTGCCATCGGTACTGATATTAAGACCAATTGTCGTAGCAGCTTGAGCTATAACGGCTGCAAAAAACACACCTAGGGCGATGGAAATGATACTTACTTTTTTGTTTTTCATATTATTATTTATAATGCTTTTCTTTTAATATTAACTGAGTAAAAACTACACTCTCCACAGGGGCAACAGTTAACAAAACCCTTCTGTTTTAATCTTCGAGGTTCTTAACTCTCATTATACACTATAATTCATAAAGGAAGCAAGGAGTGTAGATAACTATTAGGGCGTATTCGTATCGCCGTTGCAATTTGCTTAAAAACGAGTAGAATGGGCAGACTATGCTTGAATACAATGAAATTACCGCGAAAAAATGTATCGTGTATCAGGGCGAGCCGTACGAAGTCCTAGAATCACATGTTGCTCGCACCCAGCAACGCAAGCCACAGAATCAAACTAAATTGCGGAGTTTATTGTCTGGTCGAGTAATTCCAGTAAGCTTTCATTCATCCGACAAAGTTGAAAAAGCGGACATTGAGCTGAAGCCGGTAAAGTACCTCTACACTAGCCGAGGTGAGTCGTGGTTTTGCGACCCAAAGGAGCCTGCAAATCGCTTTTCGCTAAAGCAAGATATCCTTCGAGGGAAAGAAGGTTTCCTCAAGACCAACTCAATCGTTGACGCAATGAACTTTGAGGAGCGCATCATAGATATTCGCCTTCCCATAAAAGTGGACCTCGTGGTCAAAGAAGCGGCGCCTGCCGTACGCGGGAACACTGTCCAAGGTGGTTCTAAACAAGTCGTACTTGAAACCGGCGCGACAATAAACACGCCAATGTTCATCAATGAAGGCGACCTAATTCGCGTGAACACTGAAACAGGAGAATACGCGGAGCGGGTGGATAAAAAATAAAAAGCAGAAAAAAACCCCGCCTGTCAGCTGACAGGCGGGGTTTTTTTCTGCTTTTTATTTTTACCTAGCAACAAACGGAAGAAGCCCCATAAAGCGCGCTCGCTTCACTGCGGCTGCGAGCTGACGCTGGTGCTTTGCGCACACGCCGGTACGGCCGCCTCCAATCATACGCGCATGCGGAGTAAGAAACTTTTTCAAGATATCAATATCTTTGTAGTCAATAAGCGTTATATTGTTTGCCGTAAAATGGCATTGAGTATTTTTTTTCATAATTAGAATGGAATGTCGTCAGGATTAATGTCCTCTTGCGGATATTCAATGGTTTCAAGAGGCTCTGGGGTGTTTGCCTTTGTGGCTTTTGATGAAGATGGTGTGTAACCACCAGATGCGGGAGCCCCAGAAGCACGCGGACCAAACTGCATCGTGTCGGCCACTATCTCTGTGCGATACTTCTTGCCTGTTGCATCATCCCAACTTCGAGTTTGCATACGACCCTCGATAAACACAGAGGAACCCTTTTTCAAGTACTGGTGAGCGAGCTCTGCGAGCTTGGCAAACATCACGATATTGTGATAGTCCACACTCTCCTGCTTTGCGCCTACTTTATCTTTCCAAACACGATTGGTTGCAAGGCTGAAGTTTGTCACTTGCTGTCCAGACGGAAGTGCCTTCATTTCCGGGTCGCGTGTCAAATTGCCATACACCATTGCTTTGTTGATATACATAATTTTATTTTACCAATTCTTCAATAGCTTTGTCCAGCGCATCTTTTGCCGGCGTCACAACTGGCATTTCTTCTGTGACGACTACTGTCTCTTCTTCTGACGCTTTCACTTTCGCGGAAGCAAACTTTTTTGCAATAAATGTATTCTCGCGAACAGTCTTTACAATGAGATAACGGAGTACGTTTTCGTCTTTCTTGAGACCTTCTTCGAGATCCGCGATTCCTGCCGGAGATCCTTCAAACTTAATCCACCCGAAATAGGCATCGTTAAAGCGATTATTCTTGTGGTCGATTGTTTTCACAATCTGATAGGCGAGGTCGATGAATACGGGTAATTCCTCGGCAATAATACCTTTGGAAATCCGTTCAATCATACCACGCACGGCTCCCGATGCTTTCGGGATTTGCCCGTCTGCAAGCGTTGGAACGAGATGGTAGCCTAGCTCGTAAATGCGAGGCTCCGTGTGTTCATTATGATTCATATTTTTTTAATTAACCTAGTAACTCGTGTATCCTACCAGAACAAGAGCAGTAAGTCAAAAAATATATAGGTCCGACCTATGGGGTAATGTTGAAGGTTCGGATAGCGTTTTGGACGAGGGTTGCGCGTACGGTCTCAAAATCCTCGCCTCGAATTTCAGCTATTTTTTTTACCACTTCTTCCACATAAATGGGTTCATTTCGCTTGCCTCGGTATGGCACTGGAGAGACATATGGGCAGTCGGTTTCGGACATTATTTTGTCGAGCGGAGCAAGTCGCACGACCTCATCGTACTCGTGTGAAAAAGTAATCACTCCCGTAAATGAAATGGTGAAATCGAGCGCAAAATACTCGCGCGCTATATCAATAGTCTGTGAAAAAAAATGTATATTCCCTCTCAATCTTTCTCCTACAACTTTTTTCTTTGCGGTCAAAATGGCGAGGACATCTCTGTGAGCATCAGCGACAGCTTTGTCGCTGTCGCGACAATGAATCATGAGCGGTAAATTTTGCTCGAGCGCAAAATCAATCTGCGCTTCAAAAAGCTCGCGCTGGCGTGCTTTTTCCACGGCGATGTCTGAAACATCGCTAAGGCGCGAGTAATCAAACCCGCACTCACCCACAGCAACAACACGAGGAGAAGTGGCAAGATCTGCGAAAAATGGTTCGCGGAATTTTTCATCACGATCATCAATAGGATGCACACCGATAGATGCATACACTCCGTTCTCCATAAATGACGACATCGTTGTCGCTTCCTGCGAGCTTTTATAGTCAGTACCAACCATGATCGCAAAAACTCCTCTCTCGCGCATTCGCGCAAGCACGTCGTTTCTGTCTTCATCAAAACGCGTGTCATTCACATGCGCATGGATGTCGAAGAACATGGGGAACGAGGGGGAACGAGGGGGAACGATTGACATTTTAATAAAAGGTGATTTTATTCTTTTCGTTTAAATAGAGGAGCCTCAAGAACTTTCGTAGAAAAAACCAACTCGTCTCCATCCTGAGAAGCCTCTACTAACTTGAGGATAGTTTCGGAGGTGTCTGGCATCATCGGTGTAAGCATTTGGGCAACTTCGCGAAGACCGTACAAAAGCCCCCAAATAATGTTCTTGGCGGCTTTTTTGTCTGTCTTTACGAGTTTAAATGGCTCGTAGTCGGTGACAAATTGGTCAAGATGTGAAATAAGCTCCCAAATTACATCCGCAGCTTTGTTTATCTCATTCGCGCTCATGTGAGCATGATAGCGTGGAAGGATATCGTTCGTAATAATGTACGGAATGTTCAACCCAGCAATATCCCCAGATGTTTCTACGGCGGAAATTTTTGTTCGAATAGCGGGAACACTAGATGTGTCGCCAGTAACATGGCCTTCGAAATATTGCTCAGACATTTTGAGTGTGCGCGAAACCAAATTGCCCAACCCATTTGCTAGGTTTGCATTGTAAGCTTCTTTAAATTTTTCACGAGTCAAATCTCCATCTTCCGTTGGAGATAACTCGCGCGCAAAATAATAACGTAACGCGTCAACGCCATACTCGTTTATAAAATCGTCTGACTCCAATACATTACCAATTGATTTCGACATTTTTTTGCCTCCTGAAGTAATAAACCCGTGAACAAAAATCTCGCGCGGAAGCGGAAGTTTTGCTGAGAGAAGAAATGCAGGCCACAGGAGCGCGTGAAATCGGACAATATCTTTCCCAATAACCTGAATATCTGCCGGCCAAAAAGTTTTAAACTTTTCTTCATTTCCTGACCCGTAGCCAAGAGCGGAAATATAATTTGAAAGAGCATCGCACCATACGTACATAACTTGTGTAGGGTCACCTGGCACTGGAATTCCCCATGGGATTGCTCGCTCTGGTCGTGAAATACTCACATCACCCAAAACGCTTTCTCCAGAAGACCCTACGATGAGCGCAACCATTTCATTCACTTTTGAGTGTGGAGAAATTTTTAAAATGCCCTCTTCAATGAGTCGTTTTATCTCCAAACCGTATTTTGAAAGTCTAAAAAAATAATTTTCTTCTTCGATGTGTTCGGGCGCGGTGTCGTGGTGAACGCATTTTCCGTTGACAAGCTCTTTTTCCGTAACAAAGGCTTCACATCCGACGCAATACAGACCTTTGTATGTGCCTTTGTAAATATCGCCAGCTTCCTCGAGTGATCGCCACAATTTTTGCGCTCCCGGCCAATGATGTTCTTGGTCAGACGTACGAATGAACATATCGTTCGAAATTGCGAGTTTCTTTAAAAGTTCTTTGAAGCTACTGACATTTTTGTTTACGAATGCTTGAGTTCCCGTTCCATCTTTTTGTGCCGCGCGGACGATTTTGTCACCATGTTCATCCGAACCGGTAAGCAAGAATGTTTTGTCCCCTATTCCACGATGATACCGAGCCAAAATATCCGTGAGCACAAACTCATACGCATGCCCAATATGAAGCCGTGCATTCATATATGGAAGAGACGTGGTAATATAAAATTTTTTTTCACTCATCCCGTTAGAAGTTTTGTTGTTAAAATCAGCCATAGTTATTATTTAGACGATTATTTGTTTGCTTTTATTTTGATAGACCTACGGAGAAACCTCTCGACGGGACTCGTAAGCAAAACAGAGTTAAACAAGCATCCCTTTTTTGCGCTCTATGTCTTCCACAAGCTCCATAATGGCGGCGGCAACGGGTACAGAGATAAGGATTCCCAAAAATCCACCAAGTTGCGCGCCTATGATAAGTGCAAGGATAACAAGGATTGGGGGGACACCAACGACTTTTCGTACAACCAAAGGATAAATAAGATGACTTTCAAACTGCTGAACAAGGAGATAAAATCCAGCGACAACAGCTGCGAGTGTAGGCCCGCCAACAGTAGCAGCCAGTATAACACCCGGGATTGCGGCAAGAATTGGCCCAAACACTGGAATAATTTCCAAAATACCGGCAAGAAGAGCGAGGGACATCGCATACGGCACACCAAAAATAGTTAGCCCGAGATACACAAGCACAAAGATAAGGACGCCGAGGAGTAATTGCCCTTGCATCCATTTTCCAATCTTCGCCTTTGAACGTTCCCACAGATTTATTGCGTACTCCTCGTTTCCAAACGGAATAATAATACGCAAAAAATTTTCAATACCGCGCTCTTGCATCGCAAAATAAAATGAAAGAACAACAATAAGCACAAAACTAAATATACCTCCAAATATTGCGCCAGCGGCGCCAAGCACCCCTTGTTGTGTAGTACCCCCACCGGAAATTTTGCCGAACAAATCTTCGAGTGCTGGATTTACAGAGGAAGCGGTCGCTTTGTTGTCACCCCAAAAAGCATTAGACAAAATATTTTTATCACCTAAAACGTTTTTATCAACAGACTTTATTATGCTGGGGAGTTTTTGAGCAATATCCGATGCCTCGTTTATGATTGGTGGAACAAATCCTACAATTAGACTGAAAAATAACCCCGCAATACCAACATACATAGCAAGCACGGCTGGGATACGATGGATGCGAAAACGTGAAAGAAACTTGATTCCCGGCTCAATAGATGAAGCAAGAATAACCGACGTGACGATAACCATCACAAGATCACGCAAAATCCATAGTACCCACGCGCCCAAAAGAATGGCGATAGATTTTACAACGGTACCGGCGGTAATAGAAATAACCGTATCTTTTTCCTGACCTTTCATGTGAGCATTATAACACAAAGAAGACTAGAGTTTAAGAAGCGACTTAAGTGTCCCACTGTCCTTTGTAGGACCGATGAGCGCAAGGTTTAGGTTTTTCTCTACAAAAATCTTACGAGCGATTCTACGTACATCCTCTGCTGTCACAGCGCGGATAAGGCGCTCACGATCTCTTGGGGTGCGTATTTCACGGTGAAGCACTTCTTGTGTACCGTAATATTCCGCAAGGTCGTCAGAGGACTCTAACCCGAGATACATCATCCCCACCAAATGCTCTTTTACTTTTGCAAGCTCGTCTGCAGGCACTAGGTCAGTTTTAAGGCTCGCAAGCTCGGCAAGAATGGCGCGTAAAACTTCTTCGAGACGATTGTTCGCAACGCCTGCAGACACTGCAAAATATCCACTATCGGTCGACGCTCTGTTTCCAGCGCTCACATAATACCCTACTCCCATTTCGTCCCGAATCTTACGAAAAAGCCGTGATGACATACCGCTCCCAAGCACCCCGCTAAGCACGGATAAAATCGGGCTTTGTTTATCATAAATGGGAAACGATCTAACCCCGAGAACAAGATGTGTTTGGTCGGTTTCTTTAAACCGCACCGCGACACTGGGCTTCGACTGCGTATCGCGTGTTTTTTTCTTTCCACCCTTTTTATTCTTGGCAATTCCTTTAAATTTTTTAGTGATCTCTTTGAAAGCGTTTACGGTCGACACAGGACCGGAAACTATCACGGTCGTTGCGCTCGCCACATAGTGTGTCTTGCGATATTCCACAAAATCTTTACGAGACATACCGCGCACCACATCGCGCTCGCCAGTAATAGTCCACCCTGCTGGCTGATCACCGTAGAGAAGATTCATCCATACTTCATGCACCTTTTGCATCGGCATGTCGTCGTACATATTTATCTCGTCTACGATCACTCCCTTTTCTTTTTCTATTTCATCTTCTTTGAGCAGAGGGTTTATGTACAGGTCTGAAACAACATCGAGAAGTTTTGAAAAATCCATGGCCTTTCCTTTTGCGTAGTAGCCCGTAAACTCCTGTCCAGTAAATGCATTATATTCGCACCCGAGTGTGTCGAGCTCTTTTGCGAGATCGCTCGTGTTGGGGCGATTGGTCGTGCCCTTGAAACACATATGTTCGAGAAAATGCGACAAGCCGTTTTTTGATTTCGTTTCATACTTTGAGCCGGTCTCGACAAGCACGAGCACAGTTACAGTGGGATTATCCGCCATTGGCACTGCAATCATTCGAAGACCATTTGGCAATACTTTTTTCTTGAATTTCATATTGTGGCAGTCTAGCACAAAATCTTCCCTAACAGCATTTTATGAATTTCCTCTTGTTACCTATTTGTTCCTATAGGAACAAATAGGTAACAAGAGGAAAATGACCAAAATAAAAAAGGCTCGATTGCTCGAGCCGTTTTGAATACAATAGCAATTGAAATTATCTGTTTTTCGGGACAAGAAATCTTTCCCTGTCTCCTTTTATAGCAAATAGGTCAAATCCATTTTCAGGACTAATACATGCCCGAAGTTTACCCGTCTTGGTGCGGACAATCACGACATCGCGTTTGCCAAGTATCATGTCACACTCGACAGCATAAATTACATTTCCCATCTCTTTTTCGGTAAGTATTTGCCCTTTACCGTCATAGTAAGCCATGAAGAGCGCCAGTAGACCTATGGAAGCGGCGGGTACAAAAAATCTCAAGTCGGATTGAGTTACCGCCGCGATGACAAACAGCACACACAGTGAAAAAGTAAGAAGGGCAAGTTTCATTGCGTATCTCCAAAAGTTGTTGAGGGACGAAGGAAAAACCAAACACTAAACTCTCGCTACTTTATAGCGTTTTTTAAGTAATTTGTCAATTCACTAATTACTAGGCGCTCTTGCTCGCCCGTGTCGCGGTCGCGGACAGTTACAGTATCTTTGTGCTCCGGAGTTTCGCCCAAAGTATCAAAATCAATCACAATACAAAACGGTGTGCCAATTTCATCCTGTCGTCTGTAGCGCTTGCCGACATTGCCGTTGTCGTCCCACATTATTTGTGGAATTTCTTTTTTAAGCATTACATATATCTCGCGTGCTTTTGCGACGAGTTCCGGTTTGTTTTTAAGAAGCGGTGATACGGCGGCTTTGATGGGAGCGACACGAGGGTGAAATTTCAAGAATACTCGCGGTTCGCTTTCTTCTTTTGCACCCATTGTGTCTTCTGTGTACGCAGATAGAAGCACTGCGAGCATCGTGCGATCAAGACCAAACGACGGCTCGATAACGTGCGGGATGAACCTTTCTCCAGCTTCCTCGTCGCGATATGACAAATCCACTTTGCTTGCCTCGGAATGACGAGAGAGGTCAAAGTCGGTGCGGTATGCGAGACCGTATAATTCTTTTTGTCCGAATGGGTAGTCAAACTCAAAATCAATGGTGCGTTTTGAATAGTGCGCGCGGTCTTCTATCTCCACCTCGTGCGTACGCGCGCGGTCAATACCTACAACATCAATCCAGTTTCCCATTGCCACACGCCACTCTTCAAATGCACGCTCCCAGTCACTTTCTTTTACAAAGTATTCCACCTCCATCTGCTCGAGCTCGCGCAAACGAAAAATAAAATCGCGCGGTGTGATTTCGTTCCTAAACGCTTTTCCGACTTGCCCAATGCCAAACGGTATCTTTGGATGAAACGAGTCCATTACATTTTTAAAATTCACAAACATTCCTTGCGCCGTCTCTGGTCGAAGATACGAGATAGATGAAGAGTCTTCCATCGCCCCAACGCGCGTCGAGAGCATCATGTTAAATTGTCGTTCCGCGCCAAGCGCTCCGCCGCAGGCGGGACACTTTTTTCTATCCTCGAGTTGGTCTGCACGAAAACGCTTTTTGCATTTTGTGCACTCGGCAAGCGGGTCGGCAAAACCGGCAACATGCCCTGTTGTTTCCCATACGCGCGGGTTCATGAGAATAGACGCGTCCATGCCATACATGTCGTCACGACCATCAACAAACATTTTCCACCAGAGATTCTTGATATTGTTTTTTAGAGCGGTACCAAGTGGTCCGTAGTCGTACGTTCCCGCGAGCCCACCATAGATTTCGGACCCTTGATAAATAAAGCCTCTCCGCTTACAAAGCGACACAAGTTTTTCCATCATGTCTTTAGGGTATGGTTTCTTTTCCATCTTTTTTGTTACTTTCTAATTTACCACATTTGCGTCATTTGGGCTAAATTGCGGATCTGATGAAATATGAGTCGTCAAAGCCGCCTTTTTGTCACTTATCTCGGTCTTTGTGAAATCATCAGTCCCTGTCAAAAATGTATCTCCCATTAGGAACGGAGCACTGTTAATCTGGCTCACGCTTGGCAAAAATGAAATCTGAAATGCTGCGTCGCGTGTTCCACCAGTTTGGATGCGCCCAACATTCCATGTTATCTCTCTAGTACTTTCATTATAGGTAATACCCTCGCCGTCCGGAGAAACCCTACCGAGCCACTTCACATAAATAGGCAATGTTGTTTTTGCCAGCGCATTTGAAACGTTGTTTGATGAATTGCGTATTGACAGCAATATTGTGTATGTTGTTTCTCTGTCTGCCTGTGGCGGAACCGGACCAGTGTTTTCGAATGGTCCAGAAAAATAGAGTCCGCGAGCAAGAACACGCAAATCTGTTTCAAACTTTACACTGCGTGTTGCAAATGTCGTGATGTCTTCGGAAGCGCTCGCCTCTGAAATACGCCGAGCGGTTGCGCGCACTTCAAAAATCATTTGCGGATTTTTTACAATGCGAGATGCATCAACACCGAGTGAAATTGGAGAAAAACTAAAACTTACGGCACCGCGTGCGCCAGGATCTAGGGACCCCAGCTCACTGGCACCTGTTTTGTCCCACACAATAGTGTTGTCCACCGACCGATAAAAACCGCCGCCTGATGCATATATGGAATACCGGTCAAGTATCACCCCTTTTAATTTAACTTCGATTACCGCATCAGAAACTCTGGTAGGATTGTTATTCTGCCAAAATACCTCAACCTTCACGCCTTTACCAAGGGATGCAACATTGTTCTGTACGCGGTTGTTATTTACGACGAGATCAATTCCCAAAACAGACTTCATGATGATACTGGATTCGGTGGTTGCATTGTACACAACACCAATAAGACGCTCGTCTTTCGTGCTCGGGATTCCAAGAGAAATCTTTGTCACCTTTTCCTCATTTTCTTGTCCTTCAATAACTCCGCGAATTTTTATGGTGCGTTTTTCTTGAGGAGAAAGACCTGCAAAACTCCATGTATTCGTGGAGTACGAAGGTGCGGGGTCGGCGCTTAGAAAACTAAAGCCAGCAGGGTACGCTGCGGAAATAACAAGTGTACTTATTGGGTCCTTGCTGTTTGAAGCAATGTCTACGATAAGGTTGATCTCTTGCCCAGAACTAACCTCTTTGAGCATCTGTAATTTTACATTAACCGGTGATGATGCGATTTTTATCAAATACGTTTTTGATTTTTTAAGTACTGCATTTGAACCCGCCATGCGATACTCGAGTGTCAGGGATACTTCTTTATTTGTGTTGTTCTCACCATACAAAAGGGTACTTACACTCATAGTAACAGATTGACCTAATGCGATACTTCCTAGGTCTTTTGAGATGCGTGGAAGCTCGGTATTGTCTCCGACAGAGTAAAAACCGGCAGGATATTCCACAAAAAGTGTTGCCATATCAACCGGAACTTTGTTGTTATTGGTTATTGTAAATTTTGTTTCAAACGAATCCCCACCAGCAACAGTAAAAGGTGTAGCGATATCAATCGCAATATTTTCTCCCGAAATGATATTCGCGCCACGCCACCAAATAAACCCTGAAACAATTGCCGCTATAACGAAAAAACTTGCGGAGATTTTAACAAATTTTTTCATTATATGATGTTTTTCCTCAGAGCTTAGTCTTTTATCTAAAAATGAAGTTACCACACCCACATCGCCCCACACAGAAGCTTGTGGTGCTTTTTTTTGCGGCACAATATCCTCTGCTACATGTGTTTTAAAATCTTTCGAATAAAGCTCCTTTTCGAGCTCTGCAATTTTATCTTTTACATCGTCTGACATCTCGCTATTATACCATGTCTAAAGGTGTGAAGCACTCAGCGAATCGTTGATTTGCGTAAGCACTTTTGAGCGAATCTTTTCAAACTGGAGCAAAAGATCCAAAGAATACGGGGCAGGGCTCAAGAAATTGTCGAAACCCTTGGCATCCGCGTAACCCAAATGCACGAGCACACGAAACGCAGTAAGGGTTTCAAAGGAAAGCGTAAGTTCTTGAGGAATTATTTGTTTTTCCAGAAAATCCACCACAGCGATAATTTCTGCAAAAAGTTCTTGGTCACGACCTTCGCCGTGAAGGAGTCTCAACAAAAGAGAATAAAAACCCGCGAGGAGCTTTATGCGAATGGAGTCCTTTTTTATGGTTTCAAGCGGGCGCCATACACCAGCACTAACAATTCGCCACACTTCTTTTCCGCGTACAAAATCAATCGTAACGATGGAAAAATCTTGGAGAGTATAGCGGAGCTTTGACTTCCCTTCGCGCACCGACTGCGCCGTGGCCCCCACGAGCCCCAATTCTTCTGTAAAAATTTTATAAAAACGATTTGATTCGCCTGCAGGCCGACTACTCAATATGACGCCACGCGTGTGATAAATATGATGTGACATACACTACTTCTCTATCAAAAAAACAAAGGTGACTCCGTCAATGTCGACGGTTTCTCCGCTTACTTCTGTAAACAGAATCTCGCGAATAAACGCTACTCTTTTTAATTCCAGAGCAAATGTCTCCACAAGCTCCTTCCCAATTGTCGTTGTTTTTATCTTCAAAACAATATCGTCCGTTCGCATGAGTTTCATTTCTTTTCGGAGTCCTTGCACGGTTCGTACCAAATCGCGAAACTGCCCTTCGCGTTTTAAGTCGGGTGTGATATTTGTGTCGAGAATAACGTCTAGGGAAATCGTAGCATCAAACGAAATTTCTTTTACATTCACCTCATCTATGATGAGTGCAATATACTCGTCCTTGCCTTTGAGCGCTACATTTTTAAGCGTGAGCCGCGCGAGTGGTTGACGAACTTTTATTCCCGCCTTGGCGCGCGCCTCAAGAGCAAGTGACACGGTACGGCGTGCTTCTGCCATTCCTTCAAGGACTGCGACTTCATGGTCCGCACACATTACTGAAGACATTTCATTCCATTTTTCAAGGTGCACGCTCTCTTTTTTTCCTCCTGCGCGCAAATAAATATGGTCCGCGAGAAACGGCATTACCGGAGCGATAAGTTTTGAAAACTCAAGAAGCACAATGCGAGTGGTCGCGAGAGCGGTAGCACGGTCATTCGCATCTTCAGACTTAAATCGATCGCGCGAACGACGAAGATACCATGTCGATAGGTCGTCCACAAAAAGACTGAGAGGCTTCACCGCACGGTCGATCTCGTACGCGTCGAGTGCCGCGGTTTCTTCACAAGTAACTTCTTTCAGGCGCGCGAGTATCCACTGGTCAAGAACATTAGGCGCGCGAGTATGTATTGTAGTGTCTTCTTCTACGCGGTAAAGCTCATAAAATGAGAGTACATTGGATAAACGCATAATAAATTTCTTCACCACCTCATCAACGCCACGCGGAAGAAACGCGAGGTCTTCGGCATGCACAATTGGTGATGAAAGCAAATAATACCGCACAGCATCAGCGCCGTATTGATTCAAAATATCCCACGGGTCTGGATAATTCTTTCGGCTCTTCGACATTTTTTGTCCGTCCTCCGCGAGTACCATTCCGTTCACGATAACATTCTTAAACGGCGCCTTGCCAAAAAGTCCAACGGAAAGAACCATTAGAGAATAAAACCATCCGCGCGTTTGGTCGACACCCTCGGCAATAAAGTTTGCTGGAAAATTCTTTTCAAAAAGCTCTTTGTTTTCAAACGGGTAATGAAACTGTGCGTACGGCATCGAGCCGGACTCAAACCAGCAGTCAAAAACATATGGCACGCGTGACATATGCCCTCCGCATTTACACGACACTTCAACCGTATCTATGTACGGCAAATGGAGATCAAATTCAAAATCCGCATTGTGCGGAAATGGCGCGTACTTTATATCAAGAACGCCGCTCGTTGCGAGAAAATCTTCTTTGTCTCCGCGCATCGCGACAGATTCATTTACAGTAGCACCACGTGACCCGGAAGCAAGCATCCATATCGGATATTCGTGCGTTACAATCAGAATAGTCTTCCCTTTATGTTCGTTTTCAAGTTCAGATATAAGTGACATTACACGACGCTTTACATCAAGCAAGTTTTCGCCACTTTCCGGACGCTTAGTAAATTTTTCCTCTATAGAAGCGAAGTGTTCGCGATATAAGGCAATTGGTTTTCCGTCAAAGATACCAGTATCGATTTCTTTGACGCGCTCATCGACAATAATCTTTTGCGCATCAAGACCAATGGCCTTGGCGACAATTTCTGCAGTTTGCTTGGTACGCGCAAAAGGCGAAGTGATTATGATGTCAATCTTGTCTCCTGAAAGCTCGAGGCCTGCTTTTTCTGCTGACAGACGTCCCTTTTCCGTTAAGCCGTACGAAGTGCTTCCGTCAATCTTTGAGCTCACAATACCGCGCGCATTGCTCTCGGCCTCGCCGTGTCGCATTGCAATATATCTATTACCGGATTTTTTTGTGTGTTCAGAAAGCTCCTCTCGCGAGCCGAAAACTTTGCGCTCATTGCATTTTTCACACTGCCATACGGGAATAGGCGCGCCCCAAAAACGCGAACGAGAAATAGCCCAATCGCGCGCGCCTTCGAGCCACTTACCAAAACGACCATCACGCATATTTTTTGGTACCCATGATGTCTTTGCATTTTCTGCGAGGAGTTTGTCTTTTAAGTCAGGCACTTTTACAAACCATGACTCTGCCGCGTAATTTAAAAGTGGTGTATCGCAACGCCAGCAGTGCGGATATGCGTGAATTATTTTTTCTTTTGAAAAAAGCGCTCCTGCATGCGCGAGGTGTTTAATAATCAAGATGTCTGTCACCTGATGGCTGTCATTTTTTTCTCCTTTTGGCTTTACCGAAGCACCTGCGAAATCACGCACTTCACTTTTCATCGTGCCGTCCATTGCAACATGTTGCACAAACGGCAAATTTTCACGGACACCAAGCGCCATGTCGTCCTCGCCGAATGCTGGCGCGATATGCACCACGCCGGTACCACTATCCATCGTTACAAAATCCCCCGCATATATTTTCCAACCGTTTTTATGATTTTTAATCGTATTGTCTTGCGAATAATAATCAAAAATAGGTTTGTATGGTTTACCAACAAGGTCAGCGCCATTAATCTGCTCGAGGACAGTATATACTTTGCCGGCAAACACGATTCCCGCGCGCGTATTTGCTAAAATATATTTTTCATCTCCAACGGAAACTTTCACATACTCCTCCTCATGGTTTACCGCAAGCGCGACATTGCCGGGTAATGTCCATGGGGTTGTCGTCCAAGCTAAAATAAATGTACCGGGTTCATCAACCAATTCAAATTTTATCGTTACCGAAATATCAGTAATATCTTTGTATCCAAGCGCGATTTCGTTGTTTGAAAGTGTCGTCTCGCATCTTGGGCAAATGTGCATCGACTTGAACCCTTGATACACCAGACCTTTTTCGTATAGTGTTTTAAAAGCCCACCACACGCTCTCGGTGTAGTTTGCATTCATCGTACTGTACGAATGTTCCATATCTACCCATCGCCCAATACGCGGAATCATTTTTTTCCATTCAGTATCATAGCGATACACTGACTCGCGACAGGCTTCGTTAAACTTTTCAAGACCATATTCCTCTATGTCTTTTTTGTGCCCGAGCCCGAGCTCTTTTTCAATTAAATTTTCAATTGGGAGCCCGTGGCAATCCCAACCCCACACACGTCGAACATATCGTCCGCGCATCGTCTGGTAGCGTGGAATCACATCTTTCATCAAGTTTGGAAGAAAGTGCCCATAGTGTGGAAGACCGGTCGCAAATGGCGGACCGTCGTAAAAAATAAACTCCTCGCCTCCTTTCGTTTGGTCAAGCGACTTTTCAAAAATGTGCGCGGACTGCCAGCGCGCAAGAGTTTCTTCCTCGCGCATCGAAATATCCGAAAGTTTTTTCGATTGAGGTTCTTGAACTGCCTCTGTCGCCAAATTTTTTGTATCTTTTTCTTTATCAGCCATATTTCTTCAGAATACCATACATTAGTAGGCGCACAAAAATCAACCTCCAATATCCCCTCAATCATTCATACCACAAACCAATCATGCCCCCATGCACACGTATAGGAACCTATAGGTTCCTATACGTGTGCATGGGGTAGGACATTGAGTTACAAGCAAAAGGCATTTCGGAGGATTTTCCCTCCTTCAATCTCACTTGCAATAATAATTCGAATATTCCCCCGTACCCCAAAATAATCTCCTATAAAATCAACCTCGTTTTTGCACGGAAAAGGTGTTACAAAAACAGACTTCTGATATTGTACGCAACCCAGTTCTTTGAGCGCGTTGTGTATTGCGCGTCGAGCCATTTTCCTTTCTTCCGGAACATCAAACATCACTATGCGCCATTTACCATCCCATTCCTTTTGACGAACAATCTTCATAGATTCTATTTTGTAATAGATTGCCTTCTTTGTCCCACTCGCCGTAAGAACATACCCTGCATCTTTTCTTTTTATAAATCCTTGTTTTTCCAGACGATAGACTGACTGCTTTATGCGCGTGCGATCATATGTGTTCTTGGGTTTGAAGTATTTGAAAAGTTGCACCGCATTCGGCATAGTAACAGCGATAGCGATCACTCCCGCAACAAGGAGGGTTGAGAGGATTATTTCTTTTATTTCATCGCGTTGATACTTTTTCATACTGTACACGTATATAGTACTATAGGTTTTTATACGTGTACAGTGCGTACTGTCTTGACTAACTCACTAAAATAAACCGCCATATGGCGGTTTATTTTAGTGAGCGCTGTCTGTCTTTATTTACCACCCCTTTTTTTAAATCTTCTTCAAGAATTTGAATGAATCTTCGAAGTTCTTAAAGATAATGTCGGTAATGGATGCGGTCTGTTGAGGAGTGATGATAGTGCGCGGGCCAAAGGAACCGAGATTTCCGCTGTCGTCGCTCGAAGTAACCTTTAGGCGATAGATGGTGCCCGGCTTCAAACTTGGGAGAATGATTGCGTGGTTGGTGACATACGAAGTGAGTTCTGAGTTCTTGTTCGCGAGCTCTTTCGTGTCTCCTTTTGTGCCAGTACCTTCCTCATAGTAAGCGGTAGAATTTGAAGGCTCGTCTGTAGTCCACGAAACGATGGTTTGAATGCGGTCGGTTCGGCCCGGGATTAACGCATTGTCAACTTTGAATCCTGTTATCACCGGCGGTGTAACATCGCGCGATGTGGTAACGGAAATCGAGCTTCCGGCTTCGGCAATATTTCCCTGTTCTGTCTTTCCCGAAATGTTTACTATGTACGCAGTGCCAGGAGGAAGGTTCTCAATCTTCATAGAGTGAGATGTGCGAAGCGCTTCATTGGTCTTCTGCCCTATGATGCCAGACCTTACATTCTTAAATTCAACGATAGAAGAAGTTGGCTGATCCGTCGTCCACACTACAGTAAATGAATCCTTTTTGCGTTCTACTATAGAGCCGGCGATCTTTGATGCCTTTGTAATGAAAGTGACATCGGCAGACTTTCCGATAACTCTCGGAAGAGAAAATGCACGAGCTTGAATATGGTACTTTGTATTACCCTTGAGACCAGTGAGCTTAAGACTATGTTCGGCTGATTTTTTAGCGGTGTCCGAGATTTCACCAGTGTAAGGATTGTCTTTCTTTTCGTCGTATGAACCATCGTCCGCGTACACGACAACAGGGAATGCTTTGATGTTTGTTTTGAATGTAATGGTTGCAGAGTTTTCCGTGATGTCCAAGACCTGCGGCTTTGAAACAAACGGCGGTACGAGTGATGGGAGAATTGATTCAATGGCGGCTTCAATTTCTTTCTGGAAGGCTTCAATGTTCTCGATGTTTGCGATGTCTTTCAGGTTTTCTGAAAGGAATGTGGTCTTGAATGTTTGGTCTCCGGATGTGCCGGCATTGCCGGACTTATCAACCGCAGTCGCCTTGATGTGGTATTCGGTACCGAGAGTAAGACCGCGAAGTCTTACGGTGTGAGATCTTGCCATGGTTTTGTCGCCCGCTGTCTCGCCGTATGTAGTAGCGGCACCATACTCGACAAACCCCACAGTATCCTCATCCGTATCAAACTTCACCACGGCGGCAAATGGTGTAATGTCAGATACTTTTATATTAGAAATTATCGGAACGGTCGTGTCTTTTGTATCCGAACCAGAGCTTGCGCTACTTACTACATTAATAGTCGTTATGGTTACACTTCCTGTTGCCGGAGTCGTAAGCGTGCTTTGCGATGAAGTGGTCAAGTTCCCAGCATCATCGGCAGATCTCACCACAAAATAATAAGTGGTTTCAGGTGTAAGCACTTGCGATACTGATCCAGTGTCCAATGTTCCACTGCTCAAAGTCACAATGTGGTAAATAGATTTTGTTGTGTCGATAACAGTATTGCGCGTATAAGTGCTAGACGCGGTTCCCCACAACACTTGAGTAGTTGAAGGTTCATTTGTCTGCCAAATAATAACCGCGGCATTTGAGGAGAGTACAGGTGTGGCAATGCCGGAAACAGTCGGCGGGGTAGTGTCACGAAGGGTTACAAAACTATAGTACTGCCCATTGTTGTCGTTCGTCGTGGTGATGGGGGTGCCAGCAGTATCAGTAGAAGTAACTTTATAATAATATGTCTGTCCTGCGCTCAAACCAGTGAGCCCTATTTGGTGTTGGTATGCGCCATCGGATCCGGCCACAGTAACCACAGATCCATTAACCGGAGTTGCGCCATTTACCCCAGCCGATGTGGCAGAAAAATATACTTTTGAATCAGAGCTTGTGTTTGTATTCCAAAAAATGAGCGCAGAGATGTCGGTAATTTCGCGCTCGGTGACATTGGTAATGAGTGGTCCGCTCACGGTGGTGAATGTTCCGCCGACAGCTGTCGTTGCCGCGCTCACATTGCCAGAAATATCTCTTGCGACGACACAATAGTAATACTGCGTTGACGGTGTAAGCCCAGTAAGATAAACGCTGTGGTTCACCGTGTAGGTATTCGTAGACACCTTTGGAGTACCTGGGCACGAAGCAGGAACAGCCCCTGTGTATGAAGCGTAGAACACTGTTGATGTCGCAAGCTCGCCGACTGAAAGAGAGGTGTCGGTGTACGTGCTAAAGGTAATATTCGCTGACGAATTTCCTACTGTTGGTGTGGCGATGCCAGCAATCGGAATGTGTGGCGGAGTTGTATCCACTCCTCCTGTTCCATCCGGAATATCAGAAATGATGGCTGTGAAGTTCGAAACGTTTCCAAGAGCGTTCACTGATGTCACTCTGTAGTACTGCAGTGAAGTTGTCGCTGTTGTAACAGTGTGAAGGTAATAGTTTACTGAGGAATCGGTGATGGTTGCGAGAAGAGTGGAGGTCGCGAAGTTATCGAGTGAGTGGTACACCTTGTAAGAACCGAAAGTAGATGAAGTGGTGGCGACAAATGGCACCCATGATAAAAATTCACGATATACCCCAGTCGTAGTGTTGGAAACATCATTATAAGAAAAATCTGCCGGCATCGCAGGAGCAACGAGAGTCTGCGCGGTCACATTACCGTATGCATCGCGGACTTGAAGATATGCAAATTCGTGAGATGGCGCGCCTGTGGGAATCCACGCAATAGTCGTTGTTGCAATCGGACTTGCAGCAAGGGTAGTAAATGCGCACGAGTTCCCCTGTGTGTCAGAAGAAGGAAATGTATTATCATTACAAATTCTATATTGAAGCGTGCTGTCGTCGTTTGAAGTCAAGGAAATAGTACCGACTGCATTCCCTCCTGTTGATGAATCGAGTTTAGAAACGGTAATAACTGGAACGGTCGTGTCTAAAGTAAATGTCGGAGAAGTACCATATCCAAGGTTATTAGCCGCATCGCGATCGTCTGCGATGATTCGGATTTTTTGCGTGTTGGATTTGTATTGCGACGCGTAGTCGGTGGAAGCTGTCCACGAGATACTTCTTGCTGTCCCCAAAGCTACTCCAGTGCCGACACTCCCCGACACCGTCACAGCATCCGCCCAGACTTCCGAACCAGCAGAACAGTTTGTCGTACAGTATTGCAAGGTAACATCAACGATGTTCCCAATGGCATTATCTGAATCTGCTAAATCGTAACCAACTGTTACGGCACCTGTGCTTCCCTGTGATGCCGTTATGTTCGAAATCACAGGCGGCGCGTTTACCACATACTGTACAGTAGCCGATGTGAGTGTTGGGGTGGCACCACCGGCTGAAGCAAGGAACGCTTTGTATTGTAAAAATCTGTCATTACTGTCCGAGCGAAGTGGGTGACCTGAAACAATTCCACCTGACACACCGGTGCTTACGGTAAAATAGTCGGTGCCGTCGCAAGCGGTTGCCGGTCCGCACCAGTTAGTCCATGTGGTGCCGGCTGAGGACGATCGTACTTGAAACCTTACTGTCTCAGAAGCAGAAGTGCTGGATGCAGACCAAAGAACATTCGAAATCAGGTTTGCTGTGGCTTCTGTATCATACTTGGATGAAGTAAGGTCTCCGCTCAAAGCGTACTGGCCGTAGTTGATGGTCACACTGTTGAGCGTAGGTGTGACTGCCGTATCTGAAGTAGAAAAGTTCGCACGGTATTGAATGTATCTATTGTATGAAAGTCCGGAAATGCTTCCACCGCTTGCGATGCCTGTCTGCCATGAAGTCCATGTGCCATCGGGAGTTGCTGTATTCCCAGCGCGGGCGTCAACCGTAATCGTTTGACCGTTTAGAGTCGTTGTATATGCAAGCGTGGAGAAGTAAGACTCCACACCCGTATTGATTACCGCGGAGGTAAATGTGCCAGAGGAAGCGTACACCTTATCAAAAGTGGAGGCGCGGGGGTTGGTCTCTATTGTCACGAATGTTGAAGTCACTCCTCCAGTGGTGACTTTGGAGATAACGCCATCGCAATAGTTTCCGACAAGCAGGGTACCTGCTGTATCAAATGCAAAGGAACTGGGACAATTAAATCCTGTTGCAAAAGTGGTAACAGCGCCGGCGGGGGTGATTTTGGAGACGGTGTTAGCGTCGTAGTTTGCTGTGTAGAGATTGCCAGATGCGTCAAAAGCAAGGCTGTAAGGGCCAGCGCCTACTGTTGCAAAAGTGGTGGTGGCACCAGCGGGGGTAATTTTAGAGATTGTACTAGAGGAATAGTTCGCCGTATAGAGATTGCCGGTGGTGTCAAAGGCGAGGTATCTAGGGCCAGCGCCTACTGTTGCAAAAGTGGTGGTGGCACCAGCGGGGGTAATTTTAGAGATTGTACTAGAGGAATAGTTCGCCGTATAGAGATTGCCGGTGGTGTCAAAGGCGAGGTATCTAGGGCCAGCGCCTACTGTTGCAAAAGTGGTAACAGCGCCGGCGGGGGTGATTTTGGAGACGGTGTTATCGTCGTAGTTTGCTGTGTAGAGATTGCCAGATGCGTCAAAGGCAGGGCCGTTAGGGCCAGCGCCTACTGTTGCAAAAGTAGTGACGGTCCCTCCGGGGGTGACTTTTCGAATCGTGTTTCCTCCAGAGTTCGCTACGAAAAGATTGCCGTCGGTGCCAAAAATGAGGGCGTTAGGATAAGTGACTCCAACCGAGGTCGTGCTTACTGTCCCAGATGTGGTAATTTTGGAGAGATTTCCGCTCTGGTGTATAACATTGAGGTTGGTTGTGGTTTGTGCTAGTCCCACGCTCGACGAAGCTCCCGCCCAAAAAGAAACCTCTGTACTCGCAAATGTCCCCGCCGCAAAACCAAGCGCGCCACCATAGGCACTGCGGGAGTACATTGAGATGGTGCCAGAGTTGTAGTTCGTCACATACACCGAAGTGCCGTCGGGCGAGATGGTAATGCCTCTTGGATTCGTCCCTGCCGCGATGGTGGGGGTAGCGAGCGCCGTCAAGGCGCCGGTGCTAGTGTTCCTGGAGTACATAGAGACGGTGTTTCCACTGTTGTTCGCAACATATACCGAGGTGCCGTCAAGTGAAATGAAAAGGCCTATAGGTGTCGTCCCTGTCGCGATAGTCGGAGTGGCGAGGGCGGTCAAGGCGCCTGTGCCAGTGTTTCTGGAGTACATGGAGACGGTGTCTCCACCATTGTTCGTCGCATACACTGAAATACCGTCAGCACTTATGATGATACCGTATGGATATGACCCTGCCGCGATGGTGGGGGTAGCGAGGGCGGTGAGGGCGCCGGTGGACATGTTGCGGGAATACATAGAGACGGTGTTTCCACTGTAATTCGCAACATATACCGAGGTGCCGTCGGGAGAGATGGTAATGCCTGTTGGATCCCCTGCCGCGATGGTGGGGGTGCCGAGGGCGGTCAAGGCGCCAGTGGAAGTATCGCGGGAATACATGGAGATTGTGCTAGAAGCGTTGTTCACCGTATACACTGATGTTCCATCGGGGGAAATAGTGATGTCAAGGGGATCCGACTCCGTTGCAATAGTTGGTGTGCCGAGGGCAGTCAAAGCGCCAGTGGATGTGTCGCGGGAGTACATGGCGACAGACGCATTCCCAGCAAGCACAGCGTACACCGAGATGCCATCGGGGGAAACGGTGATGCCGAAAGGATCTCCCGCCGCCGCGATGGTGGGGGTAGCGAGCGCCGTCAAGGCGCCGGTGCTAGTGTTCCTGGAGTACATATTAATGGTGTCGTATGACCTCGCATACACCGAAGTGCCGTCGGGGCTTGTGGTGATACCCCGAGGCCCTGAATTCAGCGATGCAGTAGTGGGAGTCGCGAGGGCGGAGAGGGCAACTCCGTCATCCCCCGCAACTTTGCTTGTCGATGTCAAGCTCACGCCGCCAGCTCCTGCTGTAATATTTGTTGAGGTAGCAGAGTATTGTGTCCAATTTGATTGATTGGAAGTATGAGTTGATGTTGCGGTCGTAACTCCCCCAGCCCAGCTTGTCTGGGTAAATGTATATGTCGCCGCCTGTGCAAGCTCGTGTCGGTACATATATACACCAGTGCCCGCAACTACGAGCGCCAAAACAGCGACAATAAAGTGATGATGGTGCTTATGCCTTGCTATAAAAGCAGTAGAGTGATGGAAAATGTTTCGCATAAATATACTATGTGCTTTTATTGTATCATGTAAAAAGAAAAATTGCGCCATATGGCGCGGGTAACTGTGGACAAGTGCATGGGGGATTTTGGCGAAGCCAAAATCCCCCAACTTGGAAACCCTACGTCCAAGTGAGGGAGAGAAGCCTGCTCACCCACCCAATCTGACCCATTTTAAATCCCCTCTTTTTTTATTTTAATCGGAGGAATTCCTCACCGCTTGCGGCGGGGTCCATTCATTCCCCTCTTTTTTTATTTTTTTCTTTTATGTACCTATTTACACCGATAGGACAAAATAGGTACATAAAAAAGAAGAGTGTCAGTAGAAACATAAGGTAGGAAGGATCCCGCATAACCACATCTAATCTTAATTACCACATCTAATTCTTCTTAATTCCCCCCTATGTACCTATTCACTCCGATAGGAACAAATAGGTACATAAAAAAGAAGAGTGTCAGTAGAAACACAGGGTAAAAAGAATCACGCAAAAAACCTTCAGACAGCACTTCAGCCACACCACCTTATCCCCGCCTTCACTTATCCACAACTTTCCTACTATACCTATTTACACCGATAGGACAAAATAGGTAGACAGGATACATGGGCAATCGACAAATTTACAAACCACCACAAGTGGCTCGCTCGCATCCTTCGCTTACCCACAACTTTCCTACTATACCTATTTACACCGATAGGACAAAATAGGTATACTGGAGTTATTATTATAGATATGATCATCTAGTTTAGAATTATCATGCAAAAATACAACAAAGGGGATGTAGCGCAAGTCATTCTCACAAGCCTACTCGTGACAGGAGCGTTTGTTATGATTCTCGCCATGCCAAATCTGGCGCAATTACTCAAATATGTAGACATCGAGGATGGAAAAATAAAATTAAAAATAAGACGCTCAGCAAGAACCTTGCAAAAAAGAGGGCTCATAAAAATAGAGCAGAGGGGTGGAGAAATTTATGCATCTCTCACAGAAAAAGGCCGCAGGGAAGCGCGCCTTAACAATCTAAAGTTGAACGGATTAAAGGAGCATAAAAAATGGGATAAAAAATGGAGAATAATTATGTTTGATATCCCAGAAAATAAAGTCGGCGCGCGGCGTTCATTAAACAAAATGCTTAGGGACATGAGCTGTTTTTCGTATCAAAAATCTGTTTTTATCACACCATTTGATTGTAAAAAGGAGGTAGATTTTTTAGGAGATTGCTTTGGCGTGAGAAAGTATATTTCTGTTATCACTGCAACTGAAATAGAGAACGAGGATGTTGCACGAAAACATTTTGGTCTTTAATTTTTTCTCCCTCATATAGTATGCATTTTCATTGTATCATGTCGGAATATAGAATACAGAAAGGTTGTAGATAATTCCCAACCAATTAACACATGGTCCGTAATCCTTAAAAACTATCGACCCACGATTGTAGCTTACTCTTCATGGTGAGTGCGATACCTTTTTCTTTGCCAATGAGATTGTTCTCTTCTTTTTTGTCCACGGCAATATTGTAGAGTTCGTACGATTCTTTTATTTTTTTGTTTGTATTTTGGTCAAAAATCTCTTCTTTTATCAATTTCCACTCTTTGTTTCTGATTGATTCAATCTTTGATGTTCCTTTGAAAAACGGGTTGTCTTTTTGCTGGGTGTACTTTGAACCCGCGTAGACATGTTTATTAACTTCCACCCCATCAATAATTGCAGGCAGTATGCTTTTCCCTTGTCTTATGTTCCCTTGTATATCTTCTAATCCAAAAATGTCGAGTATCGTCGGCATCATATCCACTGTTTGAACCAAGCTGTCTATTTTAATTGGATATTTGATTTTTGGATGCTTAATTAAAAGTGGGAAGTTAAGCACGGGGTCATAAAAAGTTCCCCTTAGTGGTCCACCGCGCATAAACCGACCATGCTCACCAAAAAGATCACCATGCTCAGACATAAATATAAAAATAGTATTTTTCTCAATGTCCAAATCTTTCACCGTTTGAAAAAACTCTTTCAAAAAATTATCAGCTTGGGCGATTTCTCCGTCATAAAGCGCTATCATGTGTTTGACGTCGACGTCGGTAAGTTTTACATCTTTTATTCCTTCTTTCGTGAAGGCGGTTTTTACCATCCAGTACCTCACGCCGTCTTCATAAATAGGTTTTGTTTGCTCAAATGTCCAAAGGCAAGTTGAATAATCTATGTTGCTTTTATTTTTTCCCGTAAACTTTTCATCAAAAGGTTCTTTTGGAGTAAATGGACAATGAGTGTCAAATCCTTGCAGTAAAAGAAATTTTTTGTTCTCTTTGTTTTCTTTAAGCCAGCCTGACGCAAGCGGAACCAATTGCTCAATACCCAAATAGGCGGCGCCAAACTGTCCTTGAGATCCGCCGGCATAATCAACACCAAAATCGGAATAATTTTGCTCGTCTACATAGATGTCAAATCCGCGGTTAAAATTAAACTTTCTATTGTAATCCCCGCCACCAGTAAAACCCGCAGTTTTATATCCATTTTCCTTTAATATTTCCGTAAGAGTCAGCGGTGATTCATCTGACAGCTTACTGCCGTCGTACCTGTCCATTACTCCGTGCGTATAAGGAAAAAGGGATGTATAAAATGAGACAGCCACTGGTAGTGTCCACGAAGCTGGAGCAAATGCATTCTTAAAAATCAAAGAATTTTGGAAAAAATTATCTATGTTTGGGGTCGTGTCTCGCTCGTACCCATAAATACCAACATTGTCTTTTCTTGTATTTGTAAGAGAAACTATTACTAGATTACAATCTGGACACTTTAATTCTTCTTTAGTTAATATGTTTTCATTACCAGAATTGTTGTCAGATTTAGCATATCCAAAGTACCCGCCGACGCCGACAACCAACAATCCGATAATTATTAAGATAATTTTTTTCATACCAAAAAATAAACTCGCGGTGGAAGTTCTATTGCGAGTTTATTTTAACATTAATCCGCCCTACTTTAAAATTTCCTCCAGAACCCTACCTTGAACATAGCTAGGAATTTTCACGCCGAGCAAATTGAGAATTGTCGGCATTTGGTCTACGTGAGAAATCGGCTCTTTTAATTCATACCCTTTTTTAACACCGGGACCCATCATAACAAACGGGGTCCACATTCCTTTATTTACTTTCGGATCTATTCCTTGTTTGTATCCGGATGGCAAAACTTTTACAAACATTTCTTTATCGCGGGTCACTTCTTCCTGCATCTGGTATCCGGGTGTTACTTCTACCACAATATCACCGACTCTGTCCGTAGGAAGCTCGAAATATTTCGGCGCGTCTTCCCATTTTACAGTTTGGACCGTAGCGTTTGTTCCATCTTCATCTTTCAATTCCGAAACTGCTTTCATAACTTCTCTTCGCAATTTTTCATATTCCGGACCAGAACCACGCTTCCAATTTCCACCAAGACCGTCAGGATTTACATAAATGTGCGCCATCTTCATGTAAATAACTTTTGTGTTTTTCCAATCAATAGTCGGTTCGCCTGTTTTCTCATCAATACTAAACTTGAGCCATCCTTTTTGGGCAAACAAATTGTTAATACGGACTTGTTTGTAAAGCGGTATCACGCCGTGATCAGATGAAAGAACAATCAGCGTTTTTTCATCAGCGTTTTTCATCGCCTCTCCAAGTATCGCGTCAATTCCCTGATACATTTTCAAAATCTCATCCCATGACTGTTTTTCTTTTTCTTCTCCGGCATAATCAGGATGATTTTTATCTATATAGCGCATCCACCAACGAGATTCAAGCATTTGATTTGGAGTATAAGTATCTTGAATAAAAGCATCCGGATTGTATTGTTTGATTATAAAACCAGCAGCTTTTCTGTGCCATTCCAAGCTTTCCGTTACTTCCTCAAAAAACGTGTCTTTGTCTTCATCTTCATAGATCAACTGCGCCGGCCAATTGTCCGCAAAGTCAACCATGGGACCAATTTTTTCGGTCATTTCCATGGCAACTTCAGCGGGTTTTACTATCAAACTGTTAGCATTATTAAAGAAGAGGCGTATTCTAAAATTAGCGCTTTCCGGCCAAAGTTTTATAATTTTTATCCTTACTTGCGAATCAAATGATTGCTCCTTCCATTTTAGGGAAACATTTTTCCACTCGCTTCTTTCACCCTGTTTCAATGTCGCTAGTTCAGTTTTTTTGTCCAAAGAAATTCTAACGGTGTCATAATTTTTAGATTGATCATCAGTAGAATCATAAATGTAGGCATAAATTGGCAATCCATAACTTTCAAGTTTTGCTTCTTTGGCTTGGCTGAATGATAGTGGCGCGTTCTCCCAACCATTGGCGTTATTTTTATCAACAAATTCCGTCAATTTTTGTCCGAGATAAAAAAGCTTAAACGCTTTACCTGCTTCTTTTCTTTCTGGTAATTTTTCCATTGGTTCAAAATTGATAGCCGGAGTATCAGCACCCCAACCTCCCCATCGGCCGCGAATGGTTATTCCATTTTCAAGCTCTGGCGGGGTAGAGCCTGGGATTGAGAGCAAGACGACTTTTTTGCCAGCCTCTTCCAAAACTTTCCAAATCGGAGCGACTTTTTTGCTTCCTGAAGAAAATCCAGCAGCAGACGGCTTTTCCAACGGAAATCCTTCAACGTGCATTGGACCGTCCGCAACACCATGCACAGTAGGATGCGCTCCTGTAAGCAACGAAGCAAAATTTACGGGAGTATGACCGGGAAAATCGGGAATTGAATATCCGTAACTGCCTTTTTCCATCATTTTTTTGAGGTTTGGTAATTTACCATCCTCCGCCCACTTAAAAATTGTAAATATGTCGGGCTCCGCTCTGAGTCCGTCAGGAATAAACCAATATATTTTTTCCGGCTTTGCTGGTTCTGAAGTTGCCTGCGTATAGTAAACCACTAATCCCGTAGCTACCAAAAGAGTGACTAGCGTAAAAATATTCTTTTTGATCATGTTGATGATTATACTTTAATTCTATCTGCAAGCAAATGAATTATTAAAATTAATTATCTTGTTAAAATCTTCATTAGGGTCAAAAAAATATTCTACCTTGAACAATGTGTTTTTAGTAGGACAATAAAAATAACCAACACTCGCCTTGTATTTTATCAAATCATCAACACATACTCCATACCCCAAACGACCGCTGGCGTATAAGGTAAAGTACTTTCCATGTTGCGACTCTTTTTCCTTTGGTTTGTACTTGTCATCACACCCAGTCTGTTTTGTTAAAAATTCGGGATAAGGCGGTAATTGCGGTTCAAACAATCCATTTAGTAAGGCCGTCTGAGTTTTTACGTATTCTTGCGCCTTCTGTTTATCTACTTTTTTTATAATTTCAATTTTTAATATTTCACCACCACTTTCTGCAGAAATTTTATTTCCCGAGAATTCTTTTAGTTTAAGCTGTTCAACTCCAGATAATTGTATACCGATTTTTTTTAATTGATACTCAAGGTTGTTGCTTACTTTTAAAAAATAAATGCCGAACAGTACAAAAGCCACGAATGAAGCTAGGGAGAGAACAATAATTTTATTTTTTATGTTCATTTGAGTTTTACATCCGCTGTGGCGCGGAAATACCGAGGAGAGTGAGTGTGTCGGCGAGAGTTTCCTTTGCGCGAATGGCGAGCGCGAGCGCAGAAGGGTTGAATGTATCGCCTTCTGCCACACGCACATCACGATAATAGGCGTTTGCCGCGGTGGCAAGCGCTGTTGCATAACTCGCAAGCGAGTGCACGCCATAATCGCGAGTGACTCCTGTGACCACCTCAGGAAATTCGGTGATTTTAGACGCGAGGGCGCGCGCGGATGAAACTTTAATCAAATCAGAGAATTCTATCGCATGTCCTTCTTTCAGGCTTTTGCATTTTTCTATGATTGACGAGATGCGCGCGTGCGCGTACTGCACATAAAAAACGGGGTTCTTTTCCGACTGTTCTTCTGCGAGCGCCATGTCAAATGTCATTTGTGTCGAGAGCGCTTTTTCGTTGAAAAACCATCGCACGGTGTCGATGCCAATTTCTTCCACAAGGTCACGGAGCAGAATTATGTTCCCTGCACGCTTGGACATCTTTTTAGAAATGCCATCTTCTTTGAGCGACACAAGTTGCGCGATGAATACAATGGGTTGGTCGGCGTTTGTTAAGGTTTTATGCCACCCAAGCATGCGTCCAACCGCCTGCATTCTTTTTACATGCCCATGATGGTCCGCCCCCCACACATCGATGACGGTTTGAAATCCGCGAGAAAATTTTTTGTCGTGGTATGCGATATCTGCGACAAAATATGTCATCGTAGAATCCGAGCGGACAACGACGCGGTCTTCATCGTCGCCATACTCTGAAGTTTTAAGCCACACTGCTCCGTCTTTTTCATATGTAAATCCTTGTCCCTTCAAACGCTCGACCATGGAGGTACTCGCGCCGCTCGCGCGAAGCTCCTTGTCCTCAGAAAACCACACATCAAACTTCACGCCGATGTTTTTTTCTATGAACGCGCGATTGCTTGCTTGTACCGCGCTCGCGAGTTTTCCACCTGCTTCTTCTTCTGTCATTCCGGAAAAATCGAGTTCGCGCATTTTTTCTACGAGCTCCGGAGTTTTGTACTCTTTCCCGTTTCCCAGTGCGGTCTTGCCAAGCTCGCGAATCTGGTTACTCTCACGTGAATCATTTATATAAAATTCGCGAGTCACAGATGCACCTGAAAAAGTGAGAACGCGCGCAAGAGTATCACCATAAAATGCCGAGCGTCCATGGCCGATGTGAAGCTCGCCGGTTGGATTGGTTGAAATGAATTCAATATTTATTTTTTCACCCGTTTTTACAAATGGTGTTTTTTCGTAAACAGCAGCTTCGAACGTAGCATCCGTGAGAAAAAAGTTTATAAATCCAGCGCCCGCAATTTCAATCTTTTCAATATAGTCTGATGAAGTTTCGAGAATTTTCTCGACAAGTTTTCCCGCAAAGTCGCGCGGTGAAATGCCAGCTATTTTCCCATACACGAGCGCGGCATTAGTCGAATAATCACCGTGCATGTTGCCCGCGGGGCGCTCTACTTTTACTGTGCCAACAAGAACGCCCATGGCTTCCAGTGCCTCCGCCACTGTCGCTTCCAGTTTCTCTTTCATCCCGTTAGAGACAGAAAACGCTTGAGTCTACTTTTTATATAGCGCTTACCCATCCCCGATTTTAAATACATCTCTCTCGACCGAGCATCTTGCTCATTAAGACATGCCTCGTAATAAATAACCTTCCACACTCCTTTACCTTTTGTCCACGTTGACCGCCCTTCGTTGTGCTGTCTCAAGCGTTTCCGTAGATCCTCCGTGCTGCCAGTATAACATGTACCTTTGTCGTTCTCGATAACGTAGGTGTAATACATAACTAGGGGGTCTCTAACGGGATTCATATTAAATGAGCATACCACGCCTTACGGAAACAAAAAAATTTACGGTATTTCGCGACAGACTATAAGCTCTGAGGATTTTTATCGGAGTTCAAGGCGCAACCGAGCATTGTGACCAAGCTGTATGTCGCGCTTCAATTGACACTGCGCGATGCGATTCTGCAGAATCGTGCGCGGGCGAATCAACTGATTCGCGTCCTGGACGCAGACTAAACTGCAACGCTGAAATCCGATAAAAAGACCAGAGCGACTACCAGCCGCAAAGGGAGGAAACAATATCATACACCTCCTTGTGAATAACATCTCTGTCACGTGAACCGTCAATAATAGTTACTTCACCTGGTAGTCGCTCGGCAAAAGCTCGAAACCCTGCTCGCGCGCGATCGTGAAAATCAAGCGGTTTTAAATCAAAGAGCGACTTTGTGCGATTTTTGTCGGCATTCATTCGGTGGCGCGCATCCTTTGCAGAAACATCAATGATAATGTGCATCTTTGGTTTGTGTTTTCCCATTACAAATTCACGCATTTGCCAAAACTCTTCTTCGAGGTCGGTCGCTTCGCGCGCGTGGACCTGATAGGCATATGTAGCCGAGTCACCGCGACTCGAGATTACTGGTATTCCTCTTTCTATGTTTGGAATCACCACTTTTTCGAGCCAGTTGGTGCGGGATGCCCACATAAGAAAAAACTGAGTCCGCGCGCTCGCCTCCACTGCTTCAGCGGAAGAAAAAACATCGCGAATCATTTCCGAAAGGGGCGTTCCGCCGGGCTGGCGCGTGAAAACGACTTGCCCGTCAGACAAACGCTCTTTGAGGAGGTTTGTTTGCGTGGTCTTTCCGGAGCCGTCGATGCCATCAATGATAATAAGGGGGGCTTTTTTCGCAGTCATGATGATACAAAACAATCATAACATGCGGAGCACAAAAGAAAAAAGTTCGCCACAATATGATGGCGAACTTTTTAGCGCTTCTTCATGCTTATCGTACAATCCTCAACTCTTTGGCAACAATACGCCAAATGTCTTCATGAACAACTGCGGGGTCGCGCATCCCATCAACAAAAGAAGTAGAGCCGACCGACAGACCGAAATCCTTAAATCCCTGCGTGACTCTCTCGTAATACCCAAGTGACTTTTCGTCAAAGTAGCATGAGTCGCGTTTTTTATCAGACATGGCGCGGTTGCGGGCAACTTCTGGTGGCACTTCAAGGAAAATGTAGTGCGAGGGTTTTGCTCTACCGAAAACTCGATCTCGCATTTCGAAACACCACTCTGCGAGTTCTGGATGTTTTTCCGCACACACTTGGTATGCAAAAGTTGATGAGTCGCACCTGTCGGTAAAAACTGGTACTTCATTTTCCAGTGCAGGAATAACGTCTCTCTTCATCCACTCATTGCGCGCCGCCCAAAATAAAAGGAATATTGTTGTTATGTCGGCGCTTGCACCACGTGCAGACTTTATAATCGAACGAATGTCCTCAGAAAACTCTGCTCCACCGGGTTCACGCGTAAAATGTACATGTGCCCCTTCCCGCAAAAGCCGTTCCTTAAGCAATGCAACCTGAGTTCCTTTGCCTGAACCATCCATTCCGTCTAGAACGATGAACGGTGTCTTCATTGTGTTGCCTCCTTCGTAAATTAAGATCAAAGAACCTAATTCTTTTTATCACAAAAAAGAATAATAAACAATCACCTATTATCTCCGCTACTTTTTATAACACCGCGCTCTACACGCGAACGAAGCTTCGCAATGTTTGCCAGAGCAACATCGTCAAGCGTAAACCCGAGCTCGCGCGAAAGCGCCGCCAAATACCAGAGCACATCGCCTAGCTCTTTTTTGATTTCTTCACGATGCGCGTCGGTGAGCACGCCACCGTCATTCCGAAAAAGCTTTTTGATTTTCTCCGCCACCTCGCCAGCCTCGCCAACGAGTCCCAATGTTGGATACACAAAACCTTGTCCTATAACCGGGTATTCAGCAGTTTTTATCGCCTGATCCTCGTATTCTTTGAATTGCATATTCGTATGGTAGCACGCGTAACATACAAAGAAAAACCCAGCTTCTCTAGAGAGGCTGGGTAAACCATTTTTCATTCCTGCGTATTCGTCGCGCCAATCGGGTCATACCCGTTGAGAGCAATCCACTTCTCCAAAATCGGAGATGTATACTTTATTACTTCGACTTTCCTGTCGCGAAGATAATCCGCCACAAACTCTTCTCTCCCGTACTCCCAGATGTAGTAAACTTTTTTGATTCCCTTGTTTACCATCTGTTTTGCGCATGAGTAACACGGATGAAGCGTGACAATCATGCTCACATTTTGAAGACCGAGAGTGCTTACCGTGAGGTTGTTGATTGCATTCAGCTCGGCGTGAGAGCCACGACACACTCCTTTGCCTTCTTGAAGTTTTCCATCAACAATGCGCGCGCATCCGGCTTCACGAGGATTAACGTCACCACTTGCTGGGCCATTGTAGCCGGACGAAAGAAAGTGCGACCCGTCATAAAATATGACAGCGCCTACTTCGTAAAACATGCATGTTGGACGCTGGGATATAACAATTGCCTGCTCTGCAAAAATGTCCAAGTGGCTCGGACGCGAGTAATCCGTCCGAAGCTTTTTCTTGAACATCCGCGCAAGTACCTTTGGGTCTGTGTTTGGAACCCATCCGAGAACTTCGCTCATAGTGTCTCTCCTTATAAAAGTACGAAAGATTAACTAGATAAAGTATATCACAAGAATTATAAAAAGTCCATCATTCCCGCCCCTAACAATTATTTACTATAGCAAATAATTGTTAGGGGCGGGAATGATCAGCGTTGACGACCTGCGCGTTAAAGAGTAGGGTGAGGAAAGAAGTACTTTTTCAACAACACAAAAGGAGTTTACGATGCAAGAGTATCTTGATTTACTTCGTCATATTCAAAGAAACGGAGTATTAAAAGGTGACCGTACCGGCACAGGCACCAAATCGGTGTTTGGCTACCAAATGCGGTTCGACCTCTCCAAGGGCTTCCCTCTCGTGACCACAAAGAGGATTCCTGTGCGGCTCATTATCACCGAGCTGTTATGGTTTCTCCGCGGCGACACGAACATTAAATACCTTGTCGATAATAAAAATCCAATTTGGAATGAGTGGCCATTCAAGGCATATCTCAAGAAAAATGGGTTGCCAATACCAAAAACAGACTCTGAGGAATGGCGAGTGGGGCTTGCCGAGTTTATTGACAAAGTCAAAAATGATGATGATTTTGCAAAAGAGCATGGTGAACTCGGTCCTGTGTATGGAAAACAATGGCGCGCGTGGCCTACTCCTGATGGTCGCCATATTGACCAAATCACGCAAGTAATAGCACGAATCAAAGAAAAACCCGATGACCGGCGGCTCATCGTATCGGCATGGAACGTTGCTGATATCGAGGAAATGGCAAAATCAGGGATTCCTCCCTGTCACGCATTCTTTCAGTTTTATGTGGCAAATGGAAAGCTCTCGTGTCAGATGTATCAGCGTAGCTGTGACACATTTCTCGGCGTGCCATTCAATATCGCATCCTACGCACTGCTTACCATGATGGTGGCACAGGTATGCGACCTTAAACTGGGAGAATTCATTTGGACGGGTGGTGATGTTCATCTCTACTCAAACCATATGGAACAAGTGGCGTTGCAACTTTCTCGTGAGCCTCGTTCTCTTCCAATAATGCGTATCAACCCCGATGTGAAAAACATCTTCGACTTCAAGCTCGAAGACTTTTATCTCGTCGGGTACGACCCGCATCCGGCTATCAAAGCACCGGTGGCAGTGTAACAAGTAGTAAAAATTCAAAGGGCGACAACCGCAAGGTTGTCGCCCTTTTTTCTGCATGAGTTTTAAAACTTACTTCACCCAGCCCTATTTTTACATAAACAACCTTTCATTTTTTATTTACTTCTAAACAAAACGGACTTTGTGCCAATTTATCTGTACGGTGAAAATAGAGCTGGGTTCCGTAAAAATAAAATAGCGGGCACTTTCGTGCCCGCTATTTTATTTTTACTTCACCTCGATTCCTGCTGAGCGCGCGCTGCCGGCGATTATTTTCATCGCGGCCTCGATGTCGTTTGCGGAGAGGTCGGGCATTTTCTTTTCTGCGATTTCTTTAAGTTGCGCCTTGGTGATTGCCCCTGCTTTGCTAGTACCGGGCTTGCTTGAGCCACCCTCTACGCCTGCCGCTTTTATGATGAGTCCTGATGCTGGAGGAGTCTTCATTACAAAAGTGAACGAGCGGTCCTCATACACGGTGATAACCACTGGAACCATGTCTCCAATTTTCCCCTTAGTAGCATCGTTGAATTTTGTAACGAATTCACCGATGTTCACGCCTGCCTGACCAAGAGCGGGACCCAAAGGAGGAGCCGGCGTTGCCTTGCCTGCGGGAATCACTACTTTTACTTTTTTTGTTATTTTCTTTGCCATCTGTTTAAATTGCTATTTTAGTTAATTGTGGAATTTGTTGAGTCTACCCTAAGTCGGAAAATTTTTCAATCCCTTACGGTTTTCGGTCTTAAATCTTATGAATTTGAAGAAAATCAAGCTCTACCGGTGTTTCGCGACCAAACATTGAAACAAGTACCTTTGCGCGGCCACGTTCATTGTCCACTTCCGAAACTTTACCTTCAAGATCCTTGAACGGACCGTCGACAATGGTGACATGGTCGCCCACCACAAGGTCGATATTGTGCTTTGGTGTCCCCTCTGCAATACGAGCAAATAGTGCATCTGCTTCTGCTTTTGCCAATGGAACCGGTGTAACTCCCGCGCCAACGAATCCTGTTACTCGTGGAGTATTCCTCACCACATACCAAGAATCGTCGGTTACAATCATATCCACAAGGATATATCCAGGGTAGATTTTTTCTTCCACCTCAACACGCTTTGCGCCTTTCACCTTTATCTTTTTTTCCATCGGAACAACTACATTGAAAATCTTGTCCTCCATGCCGAGGGACTCGATGCGCTGTTTCAGGTTGCGAAGAACGGCATTTTCATACCCCACGTATGTGTGGATTGCATACCAATTGCGCTCGCCTGTTGTTTCTTGTTTTGCCATAATGGATAAAATTAAAAAATTAACGAACGATAAACTTTTTAATAAGTGTTGTAAACAAGCTATCGAATGCTCCGAGGTAAAGCGATGTCAAAACTGAAATCACAATAACAAGCACCGTAAAAACAATTGCCTGCCTGCGTGATGGCCAAGTGACATGAGCGAGTTCACCTTTTGACTCTTTGATATATTCGATGAATTGCATGATATTTGTATCTTGTATTTAAAAAACCGCCCCGTAGGGCTTTCACCTACTGTACTCTTTTGACAAAGAAAAGTCAACAAAGGGGTTGGCGCCTACGGCGCCAACCCCTTTGTTCTATAATTCAATATTCCGCCCAATCTCTACCTAATTTCATACGTCACCGTCACATTTGAGGTGATTTTTTCTTCTCCTTGCGGGATCTCGGGCAAGCTATCCGAGCTTAACATCGATTTTTCAGCACTCATCATCGTGCGTGAATAAATAGGGTAGTTACCGCCCTCTGAAAAGGACACGATGCGAACAAGAGTCACACCGAGGTCTCCAGCAAGCACTTCTGCCTTTGCGCGCGCTTTGTCTATCGCCTGTTTCCTCGCTTCGGCCTTCAATCCGTCTTCGTCATCAATTGCAAAATTCGGCCCCTGCATTTCCGTAACACCAGCAGTTGCAAGTCCATCCACGAGCGCATTCACCGATTCCAAATTGCGTACTTTAATAGATACACTTTGCGAAACTTCGTAACCCACAATTACTTGCTTCCCAGGGCGTGGTGGCGGGCAATTCAAACCCTGACACGTTACCGTTCCTTCTCGCCATTCATACTTTGGATATGAGCTGTAGTTTTGTGTTTTTATATCCTTGTCTGCCACGCCTAGCTTTCGCACACCAGCAAGAGCTATTTTTGTTTTCTTGGCCACTTTATCTTGCGCGTCAGAAACTTTCGCGGCTTCCTCTCTAATAGTAAATGAAATGTTTGCAATATCGGGCGCCGCAAACACTTCCGCAGTACCTTCAACAGAAATGGTATTTGTCGCAGAAACACCACCTCCTATAAAACGGTATGCTTTGACTTCTGTGATAACCATTGCGCCAACAAGCACTGTGCCGAGAAGCGCAAACACCGTAAGCGCTTTGAACAAGTTTGCCTTACTTTTTTCGTTGCTGTTTTCCATAGTATTTTTATTTACAAAAGTCGGACCGTTTGTAAGAATTATTTAAGAATGTCCTCCACCTGACGCAGGATTGTATCAAGAGAATAATCCGATTTGATAATATACCCGCGCACGCCAAGCTCCATCCCTTCGTTCATTTTCTCCATATCGGAAAGCTGTGTCTCCACAATCACTGGCATGTCCTTGCCCCAATCTTCGTTGCGGAGTTTTTTCAAAAACTCAATACCGGTGACTTTTGGCATCATCATGTCCAGCATAATGAGGTCGGGCTTCTCACGCATTGCAACCTCGAATCCCTCCTCTCCGTCAAAGGCCGATACGACCTCGTACTTCCCGTTTCCGCCAGCAAGCAAGCCATCACGAAGAATCTTTGAAAAGATTTTGTCGTCGTCAATAATCAGTATTTTTTTTATCATATATGATACACAGTATACTACAAAGCAACTAAAGAGGAAGTGTGAAATAAAAGGTGCTTCCAGTCCCCTTTTTTGAGCCCACGCCGATTACGCCACCGTGCGCCATAACGATACCTTTTGCGATAACGAGACCGAGACCAGTACCTTTGTGTTCAGACTGACGCACGCTTGAAGCAAATTGTGTAAATTTATTAAAAAGTTTTTCAATGTTTTCGATACTGATACCCTCTCCCGTGTCGGTGACCGCGATCACCACGCTATCGGGAATAGTAGTTGCGGGAACAGGCATATTATCTAGAACCCACGGAACAGAATACGCGCGCGCCTCTTCTCCAAGAGCAAGACCATTTTTGTGGTTGAAACAAATTACCGTTACCGTGCCATCTTTGGATGTGTAGTTTAAAGAGTTTGAAAGCAAATTATTCAGCACTTGCATAATCCTCTTTGTGTCAACGGATACCCTATCTGGAACAACGCCCGCCACGAATAACTTTAAATTTATCCCCGCATCACGCGCAGTAGTATCAAAAAATCTAACTCGCTCAGCAAGGATTTCTTTTATGTCTACGGGGCTTTTTTCAACCCCAAACTTGCCTGCTTCGAGTTTTGCCACATCAAGCAAATCATTCACGAGGTCGAGCATAGAAGATGAACTCTCGTAAAGCATCGACACATATTCGCTCGATGCTTTTTTGTCCTCAAGTACCTTTGAAGAGCGCATCATCTCGCCAATCTTTTTAATATTCCCGAGAGGGGAACGAAGCTCGTGCACCATCATAGAGGTAAAGTCGTTGCGCATTTTCTCGGCTTCTTTTTCGTGGGTGATATCATGAAAAATAACGACCCCGCCCAAGATTTCACCGCGGGACAAGCCGACATTTGACTTCACAGGCGACACGACCACTTGATAATATTTATTACCAAAAAAGATTTCCGGAATAGTGAGAATTTTATCGAGCTTGATTGCCTCTTCAAGTTTGCTTCGGACATCGAACACGCCCTTAAACGCATCTATAAAATCAAAGATAGTCAGCGCGCCTTCTCCTTTGTGCCCAATAACAAGCTTCGCTGCGGGGTTTGAAGCAACAACACGATAGTCTCGGTCGGTCATCACCACGCCTTCGAGCATACTTTCGAGCATTGCCGCTATTTTCCCTTGTTCCGTTTTTACGACTTCTTCAAGTTTTGTTACCGCCTGCGACGCCTGATTTACGATTTTGTACAAAATTTCCATTTCCGATTCTTTGTAGAGCCCAGGTTTCGTGTTGGACACAGTGAGAACACCCACGAGCTGTTCTCCTATTACCAGAGGAATGTTGAAATATGACTGTACCGGACCCGTCGGAATACCCTGCATAATAGCTCCGGTGATTGTTTCCTCAACTTCGGTTTCCGTAAGCTCCCTCCCCAAAAGGGCAGAAAGAGAGGAGAGCATGCGAGTACGGATATCTTTAATGAATTGCGTCGACACAGGTTCGTCAAGGTCAACCTTGAAAACAATCTTTGATGGGCTGAGGAGCATGTAGGACACTGCGCTGTATTCGAGAAATTGGTTGAGCGACCCAACGATAACATCAAGAATTTTTTGGATGTTGAGCGAGTACCCGGTGCGGTCTCCTATTTCTTTTAAAATCGCAATCTCGTACATGTGGCGCTTTGCATCGCGCCCTTGTTCTAAAACATCGCGCTTCATACGTCTTAATCCTATATAAGAAAAAAGAACGACTGCAATATACAGCGCGACAGAAATAAAAATGACTAGAAGTAGCTCAAATGGAACCATGTTTAATGATCCTGTTTTATGTCAGGATACTTCGTGAAAATAGGGCCAAGAGCGTTCTTAACAATCTGCCCCGAAAGTTCAACGTACGTGTCAATTAGACGCTTGAGCGCTTCTGCTGTGTCGCCACTAATACTCACCACTTCTCCTTTTTCCGAAATCTCAACACCGGAAACTTTTTTTGCGCGCGCGATAGCCATATCAGGGCCAAGAATAATGCTCTGCTTTGCGATAATCTCTGACATCACTGCTTTGTATTGTTCTGCTTGATCCATAGTAGTAATAATTATTCGCCTTTAATAACCCTTAGAAGCTTACTTGCCGCAACACCCATGAGCACATATCCAATAACATAGAATGAGTTATTTATCATTTTTAGATAGAGCTCGTCTATTTGTTGAAACCACGACACTTCTGTGACAAAACCCAAAAAAACAAGTGTCATACCAAGACTGAAATAGTTGAGTACGCTCCCAAAAACGCCTCCGTGCATCTTGCGTCCGCCAATCCACACCATCGCGGTCGTGACAAAAGCAACAATGAGCGTCGACCAAAGTGAAATCATTTCGAGCAATTTTGAATTGTCTTCAATCGTTATCAAAGTTTGCCATGCACCATACGAACCGAATGTTTGCGCAAAAGTGACTGCCGGTATGGCAAGCACGGCAAACGCACCTATGTATATTCCCGTGTGCTTCATAAATAAAAAATTAATCGTTACTAATGTGTATATTGTACCATAAGCGGAAGAATAACGGGAACATTCGGAGCGTAGCGACTGTGCGTTTACTCCTTATGTTCTTCCTATCCCAAGTGTTCCACCTGATTCCCCAAGTATCCTTCTCGTGGTATCTTTATATGCCTCTACGTTTGGCTGGTCGAAGGCATTTATGTGGAGGAGGTTTGCGAGGTGCATCGTAGTACACATCATAAACTGAAGGAGCGCGCCAAGTGACTCCGGATCAAGATCCGTAAGTGAAATTTCACCAAATGAAACTCCGCGAGAATGATACGTTTCTGTCACTCCTTTGTAAATAGCGTCGAGCACCTCACATGGCGCGCGACGCAAAACGCCCGGCACAAGCGGCGCAAAGATTTTATCCTCTGCCAAAAACTGGTGCTCCCAGTGCGAAGCATGCGCGCGCAAAAGAAAACGTGCACTAATGCGAGGCTGTGCGAGATTCATCTGCTCCACCGAATGTAGGTCGACTGAACCAATGGAGACTGTGGGCACGATGCGGTGCGTCGTGGGAACACCGTCAACTGTTTTCTCCTTGCCGATGCTTTCCGCAAAGAGCTGGCGGTACCATTTGCCAACAGATTCGAGCTCCGGGTGGAACACAAAAAGGTCAAATACGACGGCTCCTTTTTCGTGCCAAGAAATAATATCCTGTGCGGCTTTAAAAGAGTCACTAGCGGTAGAGCGATCGATTGTGTCGTGTATAACAGACTGCGCGCCGCGGAGAAGTATGTCCCCTTCCACTCCAGCGCACAAAAGCGGAAATAACCCAGCTGGTGAAAACACTGAAAATCGCCCGACAACCATTTTGGGAACCGGCAACAAATGGTATTTTTGTTTTTCCCCAACTTGCCAAAGCGGGGAATTTTCATCAGTGATACATACGATACGGTCTGCGAGCGGGCCGAGCTTTTTTTCGAGCGCGCCCACAAGAACAGATGCGTTGGTGATAGTCTCTGTGGTTGTGCCTGATTTACTCGAAACGATAATGATGATTTCTTCCTTATCGGTAATCTCGCTCAAAAGGATTTCGATGATGTCAGCGAGGAGCTCCGGAGAACATGTGTCTGCAAAAAGCATTTTAGGCGCGAATGGTGTGTGCGCATCCATTGTACCTGCCGTTGCTTCGTAAAGCGCTTTTGCGCCGAGGTTCGAGCCACCGATGCCGATGTCGAGAATGTATGCGAGTTTTGGTCCCGCCAACTTCGCGGCAAGTTTTTGTGATTTTTTTAAAAGTCCTTCATCAAAAGGCAGGCGTAGTGAGGATTCCGGCAGTGAGTATGCGCTGTCGCTCATTGCACGGCGCATTTTTGCAACATACTCATTTGCGTGCGCTGTGTCTACAACTGCCCCACCTTCGTTCGCGTATCCTTGATATTTCATTCTTCTATTCTACACGACAAACGCGAAACTTCCCAAATACGTCCTAAGCAATAGTGCACGATAGCTCACTATTGCTCTGCTTGCGTGCTAAACTTGCCATGTTCCCAGAACATTGATACTATCAAAGAATAATGGATACACAAAAAAGAATTATTATTTGGTTTTCAGCGGCGCTTGTGGTAATTGTCACCGCAATCGGCGCATATCAAATAGCCACAGGCCCAAGCACGGAGCTTCCGCGCAAAGACGGCAAAATGGATCTACCTCTCGACCAAAGCGACTGGACAAAGGGTTCAAAAACGCCAAAAGCAACAATAGTTGAGTACAGCGATTTTCAGTGCCCTGCGTGCGGTGCGTACTACCCACTCATTGAAGAAATGTTTGCGGAATACAAAGACCGCGTCTCATTCACTTATCGCCACTTTCCTCTTCCTTTTCATAAAAATGCCACACATGCGGCATACGCTTCGGAAGCGGCCGGTAAGCAAGGCAAGTTCTGGGAAATGGCTGCCATGCTTTTTGAAAACCAGCGTGATTGGTCAGAGGACGCAAAGGCACAAATCACATTTGAAGGTTACGCGCAAAAACTTGGTCTTAACATTGAACAATACAAAACCGATGTAAAGAGCGGTGGAGTCAAGAGCAAGGTTGAACGCGACATGGAGAGCGGGAAACTTTCTATGGTGAGGGGTACTCCAACTTTTTTTATCAACGGGAAAATATCAACCAATCCGCGCTCCGCTAACGAGCTAAAAGCGCTCATTGAATATGCAATCGCAAATCCGTAATATCCCCAACTGGATTCTTTGGACAGTCACCGCGCTCGCGCTTGTTGGCTTCACCGACTCGGCATTCCTTCTCGCAAAGCGCATCTCAGGCACGCCAATCCCCTGCTTCATCACGAGTGGATGCGACACGGTTTCAAAATCTCCGTACTCGGTGCTCTTTGGAGTGCCTCTTGCTGCGTGGGGTGTTATCTTTTACCTCGGCATTGGATTTCTCGCCATTCTCTACGCTGATACAAAAAAAGCTCTAATTGGAAAACTCATCCTTGTCGCAACAACACTCGGCTTTTTATCGTCGCTATACTTTATTTATATCCAAAAATTCAAAATCGGCGCATTCTGCATTTACTGCATTGTGTCGGCTGTTATTTCGGCGCTACTTTTTGCGCTAGGTATCACAATCTGGAAAAAATTAAAGGCGAATTAATTATTAAACAACTTCGGTTGTTCCTGTTCGCGCATGTTGAGCGCAATGACAAGCATGAATACAAGGAAGGTGAAGTACGCTGGCATTGAGAATACTCCCAGTGTGTTGAGCAATGTCTTCAGGGCAAGCGCCGGAATGATTGCGTACAAACTCATCTTGTACGCAGATGCGTAGGAAATAGGTGACTTTTTAACATACGAGATGACAATAGGAATAAGAGTAAACAAAAAGAGCGGTATGAGATACATCAAGTACCCAAACACCATAGCCATAAATGTAACGATGATACCTACTACAACAATATATCCCATGTAGCTACGAACATTTTCGACCCACGACAAGAGTGTATCTTGGTTTATAGTTATTTTCGGTGATCCGCGCAAAGATTGAATCGTAATCTGTCCATTATCATTCCTTGTTATGATATCCGTACCAGTGAGGAGCGCGTATGTTTTGTATTCTTCAAACTTCTTTTTATCAAAACCCGCGCTCGTGTCAATGACGAGAATGTTTTGCATCACACCGCTTTCAGTCTCTCCAGACACTTTTTTAAGCGGGATAAAATATGGCATCTGGACATTTGCCGTTGCAACTCCATTTTCAATATTCACCACGAGCTCTTTTGGGTAATACGTCTTCACCAAATCCGGCGCGCGCTCTTTTATAAAAGAAACCCCTTGAGGCACAAAAAATATTCCGAGTGCCACCGTCATTAAAAGTGATAGGATGAGCGAAAATTTTATATAGTATCGAAATGCCCCAGAAGAAGGAGCATCTGCGACGCTTTTATAAAAAGCCGGATTGTACACGCTTTTTTTAAATGTTTCAAAAATGGATTCCATGGTGTAAGTAGCGATTTCGTTAATACCATCCCCAATTAACTCTTACATAAAGAACTCAATAATTTCTAGCGAGCCGAAGGAAAAATATTGAGGAATATCGGGATATTTTGAAAGATTTTTCCAATGGCATAGCAGAAATTTTTGAGTTATTATGTATAGGTTAATTGGGGATGGTATAAGTATATCAAGACACGCCATCGATGCAACTATGACGATGTGTGGACTAACTATCGCGTAATTTTTACAAAAAGACGGTCACTGCTTGCCATTGCAATGTGTTGGTTATGTTGTTGCCGACTTTTTCTCATCTGTAATTATTGTCGAAAGTACGATGATACCGGCGACAACGAACGCACTGCCCGCGAGAAGTGCGTATCCTGAACCAAAGTGCTCCCAAACATATCCGCCGGCAATACCCGCAAACATGAGGCCAAATCCCACCGTTGCATTCACCATTCCATACGCGCTAGCTCTGTTGCCCTCATGAGAGAGCCCAGCGGCAAGAGCGCGAGTCACGCCGTCAGTCAGCGCGGGAAAAAGTCCTAGTATCAAAAAACCAAGCGCAAGCACAATCGTATTTTCCGCAAAGAAAATAACAAAATATCCGACCAAGAGAATTATATAACCGAGACGCATAACTGTCTGTGGTCCGACTCGGTCGCTCATACCTCCGGCCTTCACCGAAAATCCTGCAAAGGAAAGATTGTAGAGCATGTAAAAAAGCGGGATTGAAGCAAGTGCGAGTCCTAGGTGTTGAGTTTTGAGAAGTAGCAATGCGACAGGAACACTCCCTGCGGATAAAAAGAACAGGGCAACAAGATAGCGTTTGAAGTTCGGAGAAAATACTGCTAGTGAAGCAAGTGACATGTTTCCTTTTCGTACTTCCCCAACAATATCTTTTACAAAGATAAGCGAGGCAATGGCAAGTAGCCCTATAATAAACGCAACAACAAAGATAATATTAAAACCCTCTGGGTAAGCGCGTAAAATTAAATATGCGGCAAACGGCCCAAAGATCGCGCCGAGCGTGTCAAGCATACGGTGATATCCAAACGCGCGCCCCATTTCCTCTTTCGATGTCGAGAGTGAGAGGATTGCATCGCGTGGCGCCTCACGAAGACCTTTGCCGACACGGTCAGAAACTCTAATCCCGATGACTCCTCCGACAGACGAAACTAGAAGATAGAGTGGGCGTATCGCCACCGAAAGACCGTACCCCAAAATCATAAACGGTTTTCTTTTTTGAATCTTGTCAGAAAATCTTCCCGCATAAATTTTAATAATATTCGCCGCGCCGTCGGCAAGACCTTCAACAAGCCCGAGAGAGCCAGCCCCGGCTTTTAATACTGATGTAAAAAAGGCCGGAAAAATCGAGATTATCATTTCATTCGAAAAATCATTGAAAAAACTCGTGAGGCCAAGGAGGAGCACATTTCGCGGCGGACGATAGCGACTCATGAAAGTCAGTATACCAAATCCCGCCGAAAAGTTTTTAAAAACTTTTCGGCGGGATTTCTTCTAGTCTTTTTTAATTTTGGGGTGACTATCCGGATTTGAACCGAAACCAAATGGGGAGGCATGAGGGAGTTGAACCCTCGATGACAGCTCCACAAGCTGTAGTGTTACCATTACACCAATGCCTCCATGAATTTCTTTCTCTCGTTCTCGTAGTGATGAACAAGGAAATGACAATTATTACATAACCATGCAAGATTCTTCACATCGTTGTTTGTTCTATTTTTATCTATGTGGTGGACGGCGAGAACACGTGTGTCGTCAGTTTTACACAAACAACAAACCTTCGGCACACCATGTCTCGTGAGAACACTTCTATATGCATATCTGCCTTCTTTCCAGTTTGCGTGTTTTGCTCCTATGAATTCTACATTCCGCCACTTCGTTTGACATGATTTTCCACAAAAGAATTTATTGCTCTGTGAGCGCGTAAGCGCCTTCAATGTTTTATATGTTTCTGTACCACATATTGCACATGCAACATATTTCCCTTTTTTAAGCCCACTGTGGTGGCATTTCCGAGAGCAGTACTTACCTTCTCCTCTTTCAACAAAAAATGGTTTTGTCTTAAAATCACTCCCGCAAACAATGCATTGCTTTATCAAGGGCATACAGAAATAATACTCTTTTCTATATCATTTGGTAAAGTCTCGCGACTGTGGTAATTCACACAAACCTCAGTGTTAACCTTTACACCATAGCCACCATGTATCCGCCTATTTGTACGTAGGCGGTTCCTCTGTTATACCAGATTTGTGGTTCGCATGTCGAGCAAGCGCATACAAAAGACTCGAAAGACGATTTAAGTATGCGAGAGTCTCTTTGCCGATAGGCGTCTTCCCTTCTTCGACAACACCAACAACACGGCGCTCGGCGCGCCGCGCAAGCGTGCGCGCAAAGTCGAGAAGAGCCGCAAGCTCGGTTCCACCTGACACAAAAAAACTTTTTATCGGCGGAAGCAGGGCCTCAACTGCATTTATAATAGCTTCCATCTCGCGCACTTTTTTCTCGGCGATGTGTTTGTCCGCGCCGGCTACCTCGGCCTGCACAATGAAAAGATTTTGCTGAACATCAGAAATAGTTCCGACAATCTCCGTCGCACGCGGGTTTACCTTCACCACGCCGAGAAACGAATTCACTTCATCAAGCGCGCCTAGAGCCTCGGTAATGACAGAGCTCTTTGAAATGCGCTGGTCGCAACGGCCAAATGTTTTTGCTTGCCCGTCTTTGCTTGCAAAGATTCGGGTTGTGCCGTCGTCGCCTTTCCCTGTGTAAAGCATTTTTTTACTATACCAAATTTTGCACTTATTGACAACCAAAGGTTATTTTGTTATAGTTTCAGCAGTCAGTTTTGAACATTCACAAAAAGGAGGTGCCATATGGCACAGAACCATCTGGACGCATGTCCATCTGTAGTATCCGGGCTTTCAGAAGATTGCTCGTGTGATAAAGAAGTAGAACATTACATAAAGTTGGCAAAAATATCCTTTGGACTTTTCATTTTTGAATTTTTCGGAGGATTATTTTCTGGAAGCATGGCGCTCATGGCAGATGCGTTTCATGTCCTCGCTGACGGAACTGAAAACATCATCAATGTTGTGGTTTCTAAGCTTTCAAAAAAAAGTGATGGCGAAAAACGTATCCGTAAAGTGGGTGGCGTAATAAGCGGGTGGCTTTTGCTACTCATGGGCATATGGATTGTCTACGAAGGCTGGGAGCGTTTTATCTCTCCGCACAAGGTCGGATGGTATATGACTCTTGTAGCCTTCGCCGGGCTTTGCGTAAACGTGTTCCAAAAATGGCTTCACGATAAAGCACTCACCGAGCATCGCAACACGCAACACTTCTGGCAAAGCTGGCATCTGTGGCAAGACATCGCCGCAAGTGTGATGGTGGTCATCGGCGGACTGTTTATGCTTTACTCCAGCAATCTTTACTGGATTGACGGCATACTTTCCATGGTCATTGGTCTCCTGATCGTTGTCATCGTTGGTGCGAAACTGCTTGGTTTCGAGCTTCATTCTCACGACCATGAACACAAACATGGAGATAAGTGCGATCACAGACACTGAACAAGTAATAATTAAGGGCAGTCGCTACGCGACTGCCCTTTTTCCTTGCCCGCTTAAGTTTTCGAATTAACAAATTCTGAATCAGCAGATTCTAAATCAGCAGATTTGACGGCTCGGCCGCAGACTCTTGGACGCAGGCTTTGCCATAAACTTTTATCAGAAAATTTGTGCGGGGTTTTTGTTTTTTGCAAAACAAAACCCGCACGATGTTACGTGCGGGCGTGCTAATCAGGCTAGATTAAATTCGAGCCTAGGCGCAATACCTGAATTCAGGAAAATTATCCTTGAACAACCAGAAAATTTTGTCCAAGTCTTTCCTCGAGGGAACTGCTCGCAATAAGTCTACTTTCAAAGGAAGGGCCACCAGCGAAGCGCGCTGATTAGTAAACGGCATGGGCCGTGTACCGATTATCAAATCAACGTTGATGAAGTGGATTTTTGCATGTTCAAGCATTGGGCGAACGATAACAAGAGGCTCCATCGCCGCCTTGAAAACCTGGATTCGCTTCCCAAGAACAGTTCTAAACTCCGGACTGACAGCTTTCACGCGCTCTATGCGCACACCAATGGAATTAACGGACACGCTGCTAGCACCATTGTGTTTGATAGTCACCGGCTTTTCAAAAAGTGTTGCCTGCCACATACGTTTCCCGATTTTTATCGATCTGAAGATGCTCATGATATCTTCGATTATTTTGACTGCTTCTCTTGCCTTTACCGCATTTGCCCTTGCAACAGTTTTAATCATGTTGTTCCCCTTTTTTTGCTGATTGTAAAAAGACCAAATACAGGAATATTTCCTGTCCTAATGCCTCTTAGAATTATAACATACCTGCAGAAAAATGCAAGTATTTGCAATTAGCGCACCAAAACAAACGAGCCGAACGCGATTGCGTTCGGCTCGTTTGTTTTGGTGCGCAGGAGAGGAGTCTTTCGCCCTACTGGCGCAGTACAGGTTTCGTATTTTTTGACACGATTACATATCAAAAAATATACTCAACCTTTTCAAGTCCACTCTCGGAAGACGCACAGGCGTCTTCCTCTGCACACCAAGTAAAAAACCGAACAATTTTGTTCGGTTTTTTACTTGGTGCTCTAATTCTACAGTTTGCTCGAACTTTTTTCG
>ERZ1292625.385-Hain-H41-01um-R1-385-length-68699-cov-8_pt1 | contig 68699 bp, 111 predicted proteins | sample MGYA00564400_ERZ1292625 | MGnify/ENA primary metagenome ERZ1292625 (study PRJEB36523, sample SAMEA6512639) | groundwater metagenome | collected 2019-01-08 | study: AquaDiva: Metagenomics assemblies of 32 groundwater samples | reverse complement strand
GAAATACGTAGTAGGAAATACGTAGTAGGAAATACGTAGTAGGAAATACGTAGTACGTCGTTCGTCGTAGGTGCTTCTTGTTCCTAATGAAATATACGTAGAATGTATATACGCACGTATATACATGTAGGGAAAATAAATCCTTAATGAAAAATACTTAGATGGGTTTCACGAGGGAAAACTACTTACGTAGTTCGTGGTAGGGGTTGCGTATTAAGTGGTAGGTAGTAGGTGACCTGTGCATGGGGAAGTGTACCATTCTGAACATTGTTGACCAATTTAGTACACATGGACAAAAATGTACGTAACTACTTAATACTTCAGGGTTATATCCAAGGTCTCATATGTATCTATATACTTTGACCATCGAAGCAAGGGTACAAGGTTAAACAACTAACAAAGGGGGAAAACATGGCCGGAAAAATCATAATGGAATACGCGGGCGTTTTGTTTTGGGTTGTCTTACTCGTTGCGGGCGTAGCATACATTCAAAGCGAGTTGGTTGCTTCACTAGTCCGAGATATCAACACTCTAACAAGCGTACTAAGTGGGGGGAAATAGTGCGCGAATTTTTCAGACAGTATTTGTTTTTTACAGCCTTTTTCCTAATATCATAGGGGGATTCATTATGGGTACGCGAAGCCTAACAATTGTGAAGGATGAAGACGGGAGAAAACTTCTGACACTCTACAGACAGATGGACGGGTACCCTACCGGCCATGGTCAAGAGCTAGCAGACTTTCTGAAGCCTATCAAGCTTGTGAACGGTATCAGCAACGAAAAAGAGCCGATCGCTAATGGCATGGGTTGCCTAGCCGCTCAAATTGTCGCTCACTTCAAGCGGGCTGCGGGCGGGTTTTATATCATGACAGCGGGGGACCATGGACAAGACTACGTGTACACAGTGTCAACCGATGAGAAGCACAGAATTCTTTTGAGTGTACAGAATCCAAGCAAGAAAATTCTTGACCGTAGGCCTGTAGAGTTATACGACGGGAAACGACTAGAAGCACTTGAAAGTCAAGAGGCATAATCAAACTCGGATTTTTAACATTTTAATTTTCCACAGGAGAATTTTTATCATGAAGGCACAAAAAATATTTAATGACTTCTCACCTATTACACGGTCAGACTTTCCCGCCAGTGTTGCCGCTGAGAATGCGTATAACAAGGTGTCAAACCGATATAATTTTCTTTCAACCTTACAAGTCACTGATTCACTTGCAGAGGTCGGACTGTTCCCCTATCTGATCCAGCAACAAGGGACGCGAATTGAAGATAAAGCCGGGTACACTAAGCATCTAATGCGTTTTCGGTCTTCAGGAGTTCCGGCCATTCAAGGCAATGTGTACCCTGAAGTTGTTCTACTCAATGCGCACGATAGGGCTAGCAGTTTCACACTAGAACTAGGCTTGTTTCGTTGTGCGTGCCTCAATGGTCTTATGGTCAGTTTCGGGAACTGGGGAAAGTACCGCATTCGGCACGTTGCCTCTAGCATCTCCGACGTTTTGCTAGCTGCTCAAAATATCGTCGAATTATTTCCGATGATAGAATCAAGAGTTTCTACCATGCAAGGCATTGCCCTTGACTATTCACAGAGGCTTGCACTAGCAGAGAAAGCAATGTTGCTACGTTGGGAAAATGAGAAACAGCCCTTTCAAGCTAGTACGCTGTTACAGTCAAGGCGAATGGCCGATGAAGGGCTCGACTTATGGACAACCTACAACGTGATTCAAGAGAATTTATTGAAGGGCCAAAAGAATGTCCGCCGGTACAGTCACAGCGGAGTTAGACAACACAACACAAGGGAAATAAAATCAATAGACTTACAGATGAGTGTTAACAAAGGGCTTTGGGAATTAGCGGAGAGTTTCGTAGAGTGTAACCCTATCGAATGGAAAGGGTAGGCCGATGCTCACAAGCTACACAATAGAAGTGAGAAAAGAGGGTTTTCATGTTACCACGCAATACGGGAAACACGCACGATATGAAACAACTGTGAAAAAATTCGATGAGGGAATAACCCTGCTAGAGGCATGGTACAAAGAGGACTGCTCAGAAAACGAAGAAATGAATTCTAGGGAGTCCGCCCTAGCAGATTATAAGCGACCATTGCAGGGGCGGGTTATGCTTTGCCCTAATCCTAATACCTGTGAAGAAAAGCATAACCAATCGCCAGGAAATAGTGAGCATCATTATGGATGTTGCTGTCTGGATTGTTTGCGTTTTTATCTCACACTGAAAGGTTAGGAATATGAAGTACTACACATTTTTTAACTTGACGGCATCGGTACGCGCTGAGGACGGGAAAGAAGCATACACAAAGCTCTGTGATGTTCTAGACAAACTAGATGGTGACTGGCACAGCTCTACGTACTCGGAAGACGATGGAGAAGAGAAAACAACAGAGGAATTATTCCCTACAGTCTAAGCCTGAAGGATAGGGAACATTTTAACTATTCATGAAGGAAGAATCTTTATGTCTAAAATCACTAGGAAATTATTCACTGCAAGTCAATTCACTGCTACGCAATGGAATACGTCAGAGGACAAAGCAAACTTTGCAAACCATTTTGTACGTTTTTTAGAGTCGGATTGTAACCCTAACGTTTTCACAAAGGGATTCTATAACAGGCTTTCAATGTGTTTCTCGCATATTGCCCACTTCAATAGGGGTGGGTTTTTCGATACATGGTTTTCTTCAAGCAAGCAGAAAGCCCTTTTTCTGGTTCACTGTCTGAACAATGGCGGATATGGGGACCCGTCTTTTACATACTCGGACGTCGAGAAAGCCCTTAAGCCTTGGATTATTTCTAGCGGACTCGTTGAAAAGTTTCGAGTACAAGCAGAAGACGAATTACAAAAGAAAGAGATCCACGAATTAAACAGACTCCAAGAAAAGTACGGAAAAGATTATCAATTCTTTCTACCGGAATTAAAGAAGGGAACGACAAAATGAATGAGATTGTACAGATAAATATTGAAGTATACGGTCTGGAAAGTGAAAGCGATAGGGTGGACTTCGCGCAAAGTGTAGCAGAGCACTTGCTTGAAACGTTTAATGATGATGAGTCTATAAAAGCTTGTCACTATAAGCTAGTCACAGAAGGGAGAACAGAGAAAGAAAAAATCTTACTTGCGGCATTGCTCACACTTCGCGCTGAGTCTACGGGAGAAATTGATAGCAAGGGATTATTGCGAGCACAGAGACAAGCAGACAAAGCAATCAAACTTTTAACAGATGAGAAAAAGAATGGTAGCACTAGACTACACAGACAAAGGGAGAAGGCCTAGCACAAGACAGATTCTGGCAGACTGGAAAAAGCAAGGAAAACCAGCGGAGTTCACTGTTGAATATGGGGAAACATACGCGCATTTTCTCTTGTACCTTGGCCGATGGACTTCTGACGGGAATGGTTGTGAGGGTGTCAAGAGAGACCAAGTAGCAGCGGAGTTAAACTACGATGAGAGTCTAGGTAGTAAGTAGAGCAGCATAGATCTATTCACCTCTAGCTATCGCATTGGAGCGTACAAAATGGCTTTGCCTTTATTCACAAAAGACATAGACAACGTGAAGCTTGCCAAGTCTAAAGATACTAAGTATCTTTCCATAGGGTTGTTTTTATCTCCCCACAAACAAAATTCTCGCGGGCGTAACCTCTGCCCCTATGCTTCCGCGTCTTGTGTTAGGGCTTGCCTTAACACTGCCGGACGAGCACAGGTTTTCCCCGTAGTGTTAGAAGGAAGAAAAAGAAAGACGGAAATATACTTAGACAATCCACGTGCTTTTCGTGAAACTCTAGCAAGGGAGATAGAATCGAACGATAGAAGGGCAAAGAAACTCAAAAAGAAATTAATTGTAAGGCTTAATGGTACCTCTGACATAGACTATCCACACGAATTTTTTGAACGCTTTCCCAGCATTCAATTCTACGACTATACAAAAAACCCCCACCGGATGAGAAAATTTTTATCTGGCACACTACCGAAAAATTACTATCTGACATTTTCCTATAGCGGGGAAAATTGGGCAGACTGCAAAACCTTTTTAGATATGGGCGGGACTGTAACCGTTGTTTATTCTCTCCCTAATTTCCCCAAAACCTATCAAGGGTACAAAGTCATTGACGGGGACAAGACCGACCTACGCTTTCTCGACCCTAGGGGAGTTATCGTAGGGTTAAAAGCGAAAGGGCTAGCAAAGAAAGCAGAGATAGCGGGCGATTTTGTAATTCAAATAGATAAGAGGTGAAACAATGGCACCTAAAATTGAACTGACTGAAAAGCAGTGGGTTGAAGTTTTCTACGCCATAGAATACAAGCTAACAAGCCCCGCTATGTATAGAGAGTGGCGGAAAGAATTGAAGGAAATTCAGGAACCGATTCAAGCGGAAATAATCACCTAGGGGAAGCATGCGAATAATCGGAGATGAAGGCCCACATGTTACGCTTTGCGTACAGTGTGGCATTCTCGCACGTGGTACCTATGGGTACTGTGAAACGCAAGCGGCTATCCATCGGACTCTTGAGGCATTCAAGACCGTTTACACTTTAACAGACGGTAGCTTTCAGGCCGGTATAGGGCAGAGGGTCTAGTTAGGGGTTTATAACTCCCCCTAGAGGTCTAGGGGGAGTCGATAAGTACCTAACCTGAAAGAGGGGAGTGAATAAAGAAAAGAATAAGGGTAAAACAGGCCTAGCTTGCCCTAGGGCAAGCGATAGGCTCAAAAGTGGGGTAAGCCCTACTAAAGGGAGAAAAAGCGTTCCTAGGTCAATTCTGTCTGTTCTTTGATAGCCTGTATGGTAAGGCACAGGGCTTGCTTGGGTAACTCTAGGCACAGGGCTTGCTATGGTCGGCAAGGCACAGCCCTTGCATAGACAAGAACCGTGCCAGGTACATTTTTGGCCGGGGTGTTCAATCTTGGACATGTCCAATTTTGAACAATTGAATGTTCAAATTCGGACATAGGTAAAAATACGTAGGTGGAGGGGAAGGAGGAGAATCTTCGAAATTTTTTTCTCAGACTCATTTTTGAGGTGAGTTGATTTTTCATATTTGAAAATTTTCTGACCTCCCCAGATCCTACCCGCCTCGGTCGAGTCCTCCAATCAAGTCGGTTTCAAAGTCCTACCCCTTCAAGGAAGTAGGGTGATAGTCACTAATAAGGAAGAAAATCTACAGAACATAGCCACAACAACCATAAGACCATAGTACATGTAATGGTCTAATGGCTATCATGGCTATCGTTCTACTATCTTTTCTATACTTGAGAGAAAACCATATACCCATTTTCGAAGTCCTTGAATTCACTGGGGGCGACCCCACGTCTTGAGAAGCCTTCTCAAAATTATTTTTCGATCATGGATGTCCACATCCACGATCGACCTGTTTGTGACAATTTTTTGGTGTCCTTTTAGACACAGTTGACAATTTTTGTCGCCTCGACCGTGGATGCTGTTTTCGACCGTGGCTCTGAGACACCTAACACGAGACTCCGAGCACCCATCACCTGTATCTAAACAGATACACTTTCCGAACCTGACAATACACGACATATCCTGACATCCATACCCCTCTCTCAAGTCAACTGTTGACCTGAGGGGAGGTGTAATGCAGACCTCCCATGCGCTCCACAGTGGAGCACATACATTCCTGCCCCACTCTGAGGCGTGATGCCGCAGGAACGACACAGTCGACTAGGAAGAACCCTAGCGGCTCTCACAATTGCGGGGCTTTTTGATAGGTGTCTCTGGCCTAGCGTTTGCAGTATTAGGTAGACATGAACACGAGCGAAAAAAGCCCTTGCAGACCGTGGAGCACAGGTGTAAGACGTTCCACCATGCCTCGCGTTCCCCTCCACAGCTTTGAGTTTCGGTGTGCTGTCGATCGGGGTCTATCAGGCGAGCCTTGGCTCGGATGCCGTGGTGGCACACATCGAGTTCCTTGCTCAACTGAATTGGTGGCAGCTGGCAATACTGGGGGAGGTCTGCCGATGAGACACTATCCATACCATGATGACGCAGCGCGAGCCCTCGGTGCGGTGGCTTACCACGATGATATTGTGGTGAAGCGGAGCCCCTGGTATCCGACGACCTACCCGACGACGTCATGGCACTTCGCCCGATACTACTTTGATGCCCAGGGCATGGAGCTTGCCTACTTTATTCCGGATCTGGTGGGCTTCAGGCCCCACGATGCGCCACTGCTCAACGTGCATCCAGTGCCAAGGGTCTGGGGCTTCGACCATGATTCGGTGCCGCTATGAAGAAGATTATCCTGTTAGGAATCCTCCTGGGTCTGGGCCTCGTGGCCCAGACCCATGCAGAAGATGCGCCGGCGTGCTGCGGGCGTCATAACAGCGTGGGCTGGGCCAACAACATCCCACCAATCGACAGCGTGCGGTTTGGGCAGCAGTCCCTTGGTGAGTCTCGGAGCCATATCTCAATTACTCCACCTCTCCACCAGGAGAGTGGAGGGGTGGCTCCGAACTTCGGACTTTCAAACCTGGAAGGGGAGGGCTACAACCCTGAGACAGGGAGACACGTGCCACGTAGCACGGCCACACCGGACTGGTATAAAAGCGACAAGGAATGGGCCTCACACAACCTGAAGAAGTACTGGAACCTACGATGATCAAGGATCGCGCGAAGAGACTGGCCTACATACGGCGCTGGAAGCGGGAGAATCCGGCCAAGCGTCGGGCGCAGCAGGCACGGTGGCGGGCACGGCATCCTGAGTACAACCGGGACTGGAAGCGGCGGAACCCGGAGCGTGTGGCGGTCTACAATCAACGGAGACGTCACCCATGAAGACCCCAGCCGAGCTCTGCTACTTCATTGAAGGGCACGTCACCTACAAGCCGGGGTACAAGCTGACCGCGTGGGTCAGTGGGGATATCTTGGTTGTCAACATGGTGGCCTCGGGACTGCCGGAGGCGACGGGGAGGGTCATCTTCCGCGAGGGTGCCACGCTCAACATTGCCTACACGCGGCGGTACGACGTGGAGAGGTTGCTCGACAATCATGAGCTGGTGTTGACGGTGTTGCGCGGCTTCTTCACCGGCTTTGAGGCCCATGAGCGGGACGAGTGGTTCAAGGTGGATGGCAAGACGGTGCGCGACCCACACAGGAAGGATAGCTAATCATGTGGACGATCACCCACGAAGACAGCAACGGCGAGAGGGTCAAGACATTTTCCTACACTCCGCATGTGTGGGACACGCGAGTCAAGGCGCAGGCGTACCTCGATGCGCTCATTCAGCGAGGGGATTTGGCCGCGCGGATCTTCCAAGACCGACCCGCGTTGAGGTCGTCCATGAGGGTGGAAGAGGTGGGGACGTTCTGATGGGCACACGCACCTACCACGCACGACGCAACGCGGGCCTCTGCGGCATGTGCGGAGAAGTCGAGTCCCACTCTGCACACTGTGCCGACTGCCAAGCGATCGCCAGGATCAAGCGAGTCGACCGGGAGCAGCCTCACTTCGCGCCGTTCTGTGCCTGCGGGCGTCACCGGTTGCGACTGTCAAGCGAGTGGGATCGGTGTTGGGAGTGTCGGAGGGCGCTCGGCTTCTACGAAGCTAGCCGAAAGCCGAGGGTGCGAACAGACGCCATGCGGGCGAAGCAGCGGGAACGCACGCGGGTGTGGCGGGCGAAGGTGCGAGCGGAGAAGGTGCTGAGGCCCCAGCAGCCGGTGCTCAGGGCGTTGATTGGGTTCAATACGTTTCCAAGGGTGAGCGGCAGAACCATATCTCAAAACATTGAAGGGAGGGAGTATGCAGCATAGAGGCACATGGGTCTCATTCAGTGGGGAGTACAAGCACTACACCATTGAGCTGTGCTGCCTGGGTGGTGGGGGGCTTCGTTTCACGTGTGGGGCACTGGTCGAGCCCAACAAGGACGGCAACCGGACCTACGACAGTACGAAAACCTTCACAAACTTAGAGACGCTGTTGACGGCGCTCGACAAGTATGACCTGAAGCTGCGGAAGAATTTCGAGAACAATCTCGCGTTCTACATCGGCTATGAGTCGGGCGGCGGCGTGCGGGTCTGTGAGGTGACGAGCATTTCGGAGGACGGCCAGGAGGCCTGGGTCAAGTTTCCGGCCAAGCAGCCGGGTGGGCCGACACATCGGCAGAAGGTGGTGGTCAAGGGGCATCTCTTCTCAGATCGGAAGGCGTGCGAGGCGCATCTGCGGTTGAGGGCCAATCTGGCACAGACCTTCACCGATGCCAAGCAGGATGCGGAAGAGCAGTTGGCGAAGGCGTTTCAGTGGACTCCATTGTTCGCAACCGAGAAGGAGCAATTCGATGGTTCCAGTTGCCTATAAGCGCTATGTGGTGACGCATAGCCCCTTCGATCAGTTGTACCGGATCACGAAGAATGGGTCACACATTGCGACGGCGCAGTCGTTGGAGCAGGCACGCAGCATCATCAACACATTAACAACTAAGGAGTCCTAACCATGACGACTGCTGTTGAAGAGAAGCCGGTCCCGAAAGTGATACGCGAGATCTACTACCGTGACCTGTTTGTCCGGTATATGGCCGGTATCATCGAGATGGAGGGGGAAGACCGGATCGGCTGCACGCTGGTGCTCACCCCAGAGGATCAGATTGTGCTGGAGTCCATTCGGAACGAGGCCTACACGACGCTGAGGGGATGAGATGGCAATTATACGGGTACAACTGTCCATTGATATCGATACGAACAACGGGCAGGCGGTTGTGGTGAATCCGGTGCAGCAGTCGAGCCCGATCCCCTCATGGTACGAGCTGGCTGCAGCGAGTGGTCTGGTGAAGCCGTTCGACAGCGGGAAGTGTTTGTGGCTGTGCTGCCCCAACACTCCCGCACGTGACTTCGGGTTGTTCTGTTCGGCGGCTTGTGCGCAGCAGGTCATCCCACAGGTCAAGCAAGAGAGACGGGCGCTCATCGCCCAAGAGAAACGGATTGAGCGAGCGCGGAGGTAAATCATGCATGCGATGTTGCGAGCCCATGCGCGAGACTACATCCTGAAGTACCTCATACTGTTGCCGGAACAGTGCCACATCACGTTTCGTCTGATGTACGGGCGGAAGAATGGGCACCGCACGGTCGTTGAAACTCTGTCGATACCACTGGTGACTGTGGTGATGGAGGTCCCGGACAACAAGTTGGAGTGGGCGATGACCCAGGTTGACAAGAGTGTGGAGAATATGGAGAAGGGGGAGCTGTGATGGATACTCCGATGACACGGGAAGAGAAAGCCTACATCGATACGTTGTCACATTACGATTTGCTCTACGGGATTCGATTTGCGAAGGTGGGCGATCCACGGTTCCAAGGGGAGAAGGGGAAGTACTGGCTGCAGCGGCGGGAGGAGATGCGGAAGGTCGATCCTGAGCAAGCTGTCCGAGATTCGAAAGAAATGGGGTGGTAACCATGAAACTAGAGCTTCCGTTCGAGATAGGAGACACCTACTACGCACCACTGAAAGGCGCACAACAGGTCTCGACGCCCTGTTCCGTGTGTAATGGGGCACGGAAGGTCACGCTGGTGGAGGTACTGAAGAAGCAATGTTTGGATTACTAACCATTTTAATGAGGAAGCATGATATGAGTACACGCGCACAAATTGGGGTCTACGAGTCGGACGATTCGAGGGAGCCGGTAGCCATCATCAAGCGGAGTGGTGACGGGCATCCAACCGGACATAATGGGGTCTGTCCCCTCCTCTCAGCGGTGGTCCCGGCGATTGTAGGCCGTCGGGGGCTGTACGACGCGCCCCATCTCGCGGCACACCTCCTTCAAGCCCTCTTGCAGGAAACGGACGGTGTAGGCCAGGGGGTGGGGTACAGTCTCAGCTCGGAGCTGGATCAAGACATTCGGTTTTTCTATGCTGTCGCCCCTGCGGGCATGACCGTGTATGACGCACGTGAGCTGACCCACCTCCCATCGGTGAAGAAGCATGAGCCACTGTTCTTCACAGCCTGGGTGGAGCCCGAGCGCGTGCGGGCCTTGGAGACGGAGATCCGGTTGTTAGAAGATCAACTCACTGCGAAGAAGTTAGAGTTCGCGGGGATGCAGCGGAAGCAGTTACGGCGCACGCGGTAGTGTCACGATATTGTCACGACATTCTGATCAGGGGGGGGGGAGCATGGAGAAGGTCTACCTCGGAGATAGTGTCTACGCGGAGTGTGATGGCTACGCGATCACCTTGACCACGGAGAACGGCCTACCGACCGACCCAAGCAATCGGATCGTGCTGGAGCCGGAGGTGATCGGCAAGTTCTTCGAGTTCGTGCTGGCGAACTCAAGAAAGTGAGTCTGGTTTTCATATCTGAAATGTTTTTGAGAAAGGGCTGGTAACGGCGCGATGATCGTGGTCGAGAATGAAAAACGGGGGCTGTACATAGAATTTTGGGCCACTGATAAGATTCAGCTCGACATCGCGCAGATTGTGTTTGAGGGTGGTCAGTTCGTGTTGAAACGGTGAGGTGAGTCTGGGTTTCATATTTGAAAAGTTTGCAGATAAACGATTTAAGCGGACATTTTTCATAGAAGGTGAACATTTTATGCGGGCCGATCGTAATAGTGAAGCTTACTCGTACTCCCATACCAAGTCGCGCATGATGGAGCGTTATGGTTTGGAGATGACCTTCCCGGAGTATCAGGCGTTGTGCGTCGGTGCGTCGAGTGCTAGTCCTATCACCATTGAGCGGACACTGACCGACACCCTCAAGCTCGTCCGCCTCATCTTTCAAGGCCGGCAGTGTACCTTCGTCTACTCTAAGAATAGGCGACGAATTACTACCGTCATCAACCCCGACAGTTGAACCAGGGCATTGTTTTTGCTTCTTTGAGGCGAGAGCTATGTCTAAATTACGTTTAGCTGTGCGTAATGGGGTGGTGCATGTCTCGTTTGGTTGATCCAGTGACCGGAGTCAAAATTAACTATACGTACGGGGTGCGAGCAGGCTCAAGCGGGGAGCTGCTGTTTTTCGGGATGGAGAAAGCGGAGGCGGAACGGGTCGCGGCATGCTACCCAGGGCTCCAAGCGATTCCTGTCTCTACCAGAAAATACTGCCCGAAGTATTATAAGGGAAAGAAGGTGTCGGAATGCTTGTGAGCATCGACAACATCGACAAGATGACCTGCGCCATTATCCCGGTGAAGGACGATCAGCGCGTGGCGTGCCTTGGAGATCACTGCATGATGTGGCGGTGGGCGGACATGCGGCGAGCCGTAGGCTACTGTGGATACGGAGGGATTCCTCTGCATGCACCGGACAGAGGGACCGATTTGTGATAGATGAGAAGGTGTTGGGGTACACATGTCCCAAGTGCGCGACGTTTCACCAGGCCGACTTCATGATGGCGCTGCACTGGGACATGCCCTACATTCACGTGTGTGGGACCTGTAAGCAAAGCAATGGGATCAAGCAGGGGCGAGTCGCCAATCGGAAAGGGGTGAAGCATGTCGTTCTCTGTCCTCAATAAAGCCAATGTCCCGATTAAGATTTGGTCACCGATCGCGGAGGTCGAGTCGAAGGCCCTCGATCAACTGACGAACACGGCGAACCTACCATGTATCTTCAAACACCTCGCGGTCATGGCCGACGTGCATTACGGAAAGGGCGCGACGGTCGGGTCAGTCATTGCCACCAAGAATGCGATCATCCCCGCTGCGGTGGGGGTCGACATCGGCTGCGGCATGATGGCGGCGAAGCTCCCGATCCAGGCAGATCAACTACCCGACTCTCTCAAAGAGTTGCGCGTCGATATTGAGCGGTGGATCCCGGTGGGCTTCGGCCAACACGACCATCCCCGCAAGGCTTCGATCGAGTGGGCTGGCTGGCACCAGTGGCCGACGCTCATTCCGAAACAATTGCTCAACCTTAACAACAAGGCACACCGGCAGCTCGGGACACTTGGAGGGGAAATCATTTTATCGAGCTGTGCGTGGATGAGGAGCAAGCCGTGTGGATCATGCTGCACTCGGGTTCCCGCAACATCGGCAAAGAGATCGCAGGGGTGTTTATTGACAAGGCGAAGGGTCTGATGAAGCAGTATATGATCGGACTACCAGACCCCGACCTGGCCTATCTCGTTGAGGAGACGGAGGAGTTCGACCAGTACTGGCAGGCTCTGCAGTGGGCGCAGAGCTACGCCATGCTTAACCGAGAGATTATGATGAACACGGTCCTGAAGTCGGTGAACCTGGCACTCCGCACCACACAGCCGATCACACCAACCCTCATGGTGAATTGTCATCATAACTATGCAGAGAGGGAACATCATTATGGGCAAAATGTTATCGTCACTCGTAAAGGAGCAGTCCGGGCGCGTACTGGTGACCTTGGAATCATCCCCGGGAGCATGGGTACTCGCAGCTACATTGTTGAAGGGCTTGGATCTACAGATTCTTTCCATTCATGCTCTCATGGCGCAGGTCGACGTATGTCACGAGGAAAAGCTAAGGAGAGGTTTACCCTCGAAGACATTGAAGCGCAAACGACTGGTGTTGAGTGTCGAAAAGATGCCGGCATCTTGGATGAACTACCCGGCGCGTACAAAGACATCGACCAAGTCGTCAAGGAGCACCAAAAAGACCTCGTCAAAGTCGTCGCGGTCCTGAAGCAGGTCCTGTGCGTGAAGGGCTAGGGCATACCACTTGCATGTATAGAGGTAGCGGGAAGGGACTAATGTCGTACACCAACAGGCATGCTGGGTCGGGAGAAGTTACGATGAACCGCTCTCGCCGCAGTCCCCTTGAACGCCCATGACGTGGCGTGACAGGCCGGAGAGACGGCCACGTAATACTATGTTGAACATTACACTTGATATCAACGGGTACATTGTGGATGAGATCCACGTGTTGCGGCTCAAGCCGCAACGGAACCTCTCCATGCCAGAGGATGCGGATGTGGAGTGTCTCTATGAGGTCACGGTCGGCCAGAGTCAGGCACCACATTTGCTTGTGAAACATAGGTATGGTAACGGTGGTCGGGCGCTGACACAGCATGTCTTGAGTAAACTACTAGCGATGAAGGAGTGAGATGCTAACAGTTACCGTATGGTTCCACGGAATGCATGAGGGTGATGGGCACCATGCCGATATGGTTCGGGATCACATCACCTACGATGATGTCTCTATTTTTACGACATTGGATGATTTACTCTATATCACGCATATCGATAAGCGTACAACAATCATTCCGTGGCGGAATATCTTTAAGGTGCAGTCACGGTGATCCTGAGGGAAGTGTTCGCACAGATGCTACAGCTCTGTCACTACATCGAGGATGCCGCCGCCGTCCCGAGCACGGTTGACCTCGGGGTACTGAAGACGAAGGCCACGCAAGTCAAGCGGATGATTGAGGAGCTGGATAAACGATGAAGGTCACACTTGAAGTTACAGACACCGAGGTCCGCATGGCGATCGCGGAGTATATGCAGAAGCGGTACCCGAACGCGAATCGTTATGGCCTGCAGTTCTACCGCTGGCAACCGCGCGTGAAACAGTGGTCGAGGCTCAAGTCGGACGTGAAAGTAATCTGGGAAACACACGTGGGGTGAGCAGTGGATTGGTTTACGTCAGACCATCACTTCGGCCATACGGACATCATTGGCTATTGCGAACGACCGTTCGCCACAGTCGAAGAGATGGATGCGGAGATGATGCGCCGATGGAACAACCTCGTGCGACCAGAGGATACGGTCTACTACATCGGGGATTTCGCGTTCGCTACGAAGGACCGGATTCGGGAGTTGCTAGGGTACCTCAATGGCACGAAGCACCTAATACGAGGCAACCATGACCGCCATCACTCAGACGCATTCTGGAGGTCGGCAGGGTTCGCCACGGTGCAGGAGCATCTTCGCCACGTGTTTCCTGAGTTGGGGACGGGCGTCTATATGTGCCACTACCCGGAGTTCTGGCAGCACAGCGGGGTACAGATCCATGGACACGTGCATAACAACCAAGGGATGAACCCTTTGAAAGCGTACAAGACGAGCGGGCAGATCCAGGTCAACGTGGCCGTCGAGGTCTGGGCCTATGCGCCGGCATCGATCACGGAGATTGTCGCGCTGGTGGACAAGCAATTGGCGGAAGAATGTGAGCCTTGATGACACCCAAAGAGATCAACAAAGCGCGGAAGGTGGTCCTCGATCTCTTGAAGATCTGCAAGATCGCCATGCCGGATACGTACTACGAGACTGATACTCGTGTGGCACGTGCCACACATTTTCTTAAACTTCTGAGGAAAGAGGAGACCAATCATGGAGTCCGTCGATAATATCGCAGAAGTCGTCCGGGTGCTGCGGGTGGAGACACATCCGAATGCCGATCGGTTGGACCTGGTGTACATCCGAGGCTGGCAAGTGGTGGCACGGAAGGGCGAGCACAAGGCTGGTGACCTCTGCGTCTATATCCCGATTGACTCCGTGCTGCCTCACGACCTTGAAGAGGAGTTATTTCCCGCCGACTCCAAGATCAAGCTGACGAAGAGCCGCGTGCGGACGATCAAGATCCGAGGGGCCATCTCACAAGGCATGATCCTTCCTACTCGTGACGCGGCGGTCACGAGAAGGATCGAGGATCCCATTGAAGGGATGGACGTCACCGGGATGCTCGGGATCACGCACTACGAGCCACCTGACACAGGATCTCCACAACAGGGGGCCACGCAGGGGGTTTCACGGAAGCGGAATACGTTCTTCAAAGAGTACTCGAAGATGGGGCACTTCAAGAACTACCCGGACCTATTCTCCGAAGGAGAACAGGTCATTGTCACGGAGAAGATCCACGGAACAAATTTCAGAGCGGGGTGGGTGCCATGCATAGCCGACTCGTGGTGGAAGAAGGTGAAAGCGTTCTTCCACCTTCTGCCCGAATGGGAGTTCTTGTACGGGTCACATCATGTGCAATATACCCCCTCGAAGAAATTCTCGGGGTACTACAAGACGAACGTCTACAAGGAAGCCGTCGAGAAGTACGGTCTCGAAGCACGCATCCCGAAAGGCTTCGTGGCCTACGGTGAGATCTACGGCAGCGGGATCCAAAAGGGTTACGACTACGGGCTCCCCGAAGGTGAACGCAGGCTGGCGATGTTTGATGTCCTGGTCACCACCACAGGCGGTGAGCAACGCTGGCTTGACTGGGAGGGCGTCAAGGCGATGAGTGAGGCGTCCCAGGTGCCGACTGTACCAGTGGTGTTCGAGGGTGAGTGGGATGCCAGTAAGGTGCCGGCATGGGAGTCCGGGCCATCTTTGGTTGGACACAAGAGTCTGATCACCATGAAGTGGTCGCAGGAACATCGGGAAGGGATCGTGGTCAAGCCACGTATCGAACAGCAGACGTGGGTCGGTCGCAAGATGTTGCGTTCGATCAACCCTGAGTATTCGATGGTGGCCGAGAGTGATTTTCACTAAGGGCGGTGTAGGAAATGAGGGTGTAACTCCCTCCGGGCAAAGCGCAGCTCGTCGTCTAATAATTAGGACACCTACCGTTTTGATAGCGGGGTAGATTAACGGTAGATCGCGGGTCTCATACGCCCGCCGTGATGGTTCAACTTTACAGCAGTACAACTTTACAGCAGTACAATTTGAAACGGAGGTTCGTCTAGCTGGATCAAGGACACCGGCCTTAGGGGTCGGAGATCGTTGGTATGAGTCCAACACCTCCGACCAATGAAGGGCACCACACGGTGCCCTTTTTTATTACCTACTGCTCAAGCGACCCGAGCAGTAGGGCATAGATGTTGCTTTACCCAAGGCATATGACGAAGGGGGAGCTGCAGTATCTCGCAGGGTTTTTCGACGGCGAAGGGAGCGCTGGCCTCTACTATTCCAAATCGAAGAAATCGTGGAAGGCACAGATTGAAATTGTGCAAGTGATCACCCGTCGAGTCGAAAAAGATTTCTCAGATTGGGCACAGTACTTCGATGGGAATGTGTATATCCAAAAGCGGAACGGGTTTCAGACAACGGTGCGTCTTACGATCCGTAGTCGTCATTCCCTACTGCAATTCATTGATGCTTTGGTGCCATATACTAAGTTTAAGACTCAACAGCTTCGTCTCATAAGGAACTGGCTGGATGGGAAAGATTATTCGTATAGGACGGCACAGTTGTTGCGTACACTAAAGAGGCCAGCATGATACATGGTCGCAGCATAAAGGTTCACGTTGAGCAAGTTTTTCACACAAGATCGGTGAAGGTTTATGTCTTTCAGAATCTCGACGAGGCGAAGTTTGCGGTTCTTAGCGTGAACGGTGATCTCCATACGTGGACGTCCTATGACCGGTACGTTCTCAATGACGCGGTCAAACCAACCTACCATTTTGAACATGACGTGGCTCGGGAGTTGGTGACAGCGTTGACGAAAGAGGGGTACAAACCAGCGGATCTTGGGAAGGTGGAAGGGCTCTACGAAGCGCAAAGTAAACATTTAACCGACCTACAAAGGATTGTCTTCCATGGGGGAACTAGGAACGAGAGCAAAATTTAGGTCGTGGCTGACCTCTAAGGGGTTTACGTATACGCGCTATGCGAAGCTTCCCGCAGAGACCAAGCTCGACATGTACAAAGAATATAGGAAGGTGAAGAAGTGAAGCCGTGGATCCATGCGGAGAACAGCGTGAAGAAATTTGGTGGTGTCCCGGCTGACTACATCAAGATCCACGACTGGATGGACCACAGCAAGGCCCATTTTCCTGACATGCGCCATCGAGCCCTCCTGCATTCAAGCTTTGGGATTTATCTCTGCGAGCAAGTGTTCGGCACATTCATCACGCGCGAGTCGGATGGTAAGCGTGTCCAGGTGCGTGATATTGCGGAGCACCACGTCATCGAAGATATGGGCTTCATTCCGACTGTGCAAGACTATCTCGCGGAGCTGCCATTCTATAGCTGGTTGGGCGGGCGACCGAAAAAGAAGCAGACCCTGAAGCTGACTGAGGTGGACCTGCAGTTCGTTGACCGAAGAGAGATCGTGATCGATCCGGCACCGAGTGAACATGGGACCCGAGTTATTGACTAACTGGACGTAGCTCAGCCTGGGGTAGAGTCCTCCGTTCGGAGCGGAGATGTCGCAGGTTCAAATCCTGCCGTCCAGACCATTTTAAGGGGAGTTTATGTCAAAAGTATTTACTTCGTTAGAGTTCCAAGCCGCATTAAATGAGCTGTCACGAGATATCCACGCAAACAATACACATTGGTGGACGGATCTCTATACCGGGGAACCCCTCTACGACCGTCCATCGATCGTGCCCGAGAAGATGATGCTCATTGTCAGAGAGGTATCGGAAGCCCTGGAGGGCCACCGTAAAGGATTGAAGGACGACAAGCTTCCACACCGCTCAATGTTCGAAGTCGAAATGGCGGACGCACTTATTCGTCTCATGGATCTCTGCGCGGCATATAAGCTAGACCTCGGGGGAGCCGTGATGGAGAAGATAGAGTTCAATAAAATCCGCGAGGACCATACGGACGCGCACCGTAAAGCGCCAGGAGGGAAGGCCTACTAATGAAAAAAGGATACTGCATTGTCAAGATCGGTTGGGAGTACAACGACGAATACTACTACCGGCCTGAAAGTGAGGGAGGCAAGCCGGTCAAGGTGTACGAGGCCCAATCGGTGGCTGAGAAGGAATGCCTCAGGATGAATCAGGCTGAGGAGGACGAAGATATCACGGACAGCAAAGACAGACTCTGCAAACACTATGAAGTTACGGAGGTGGAACTTGTCGATTAAAATTATGGAGCCAACCCTTGAGATCCGCAAGCTCAACTCGATTGAGGATGGGATCGCCTTACTACGGGAGGTAGAATTCTATGGCCGGCACTCGCACGATGCGCAAGACCGTATCAACAAAGACTCGTGGAAAAAGTTCATCGAGAAGTGGGTCTGTGACCATGGTGACTGGTCAATCACTGAGCATGAGAAAGTCACGGTCATCGCTACGATGGATCGTGGAATTTCGCATGAGTGGGTCCGGCATCGACTTGGCGCGTACACACAAGAAAGCACTCGTTTTGTTAATTACACACGTCCTGGGCATGAGGCTGGATTCATTGAACCTCCGCTTTCCAACGGACTCTCCCACGCCGTCTGGGCCACCGCCATGGAGCACGCTGAAACCGCGTACAAAGCCCTTATTACCTTGGGCGAGCGTCCTGAGATTGCGCGGTCGGTTTTCCCCACCGGTCTGAAGACACGAGTCGTCACGACCTACAATCTCCGCAACTGGAGGCACTTCTTCCTCATGCGAACCTGCCGTGAGGCCCACCCGCAGATCAAGCAGCTCACGATCCCGCTGCTCAACGCGTTCAAGGAATATATTCCGTATCTGTATGCCGATATCGAACCCGAAACCTCACAGGCGGAAAACGCCAGAAAGAGCCGGTGACCATGATTCCAGAAGCCATGCAACGAGTAAAACGTACCGCGAAACAACTTCAGGACGACCTGAAACAAGCCGCCAAGAAGGAAGTGATCAAAGAACTATTTCTCTCGTTCTTCGCTGACAGCCCTGAGGTCAAGGCCGTCAAGTGGACGCAGTACACGCCGAGTTTCAACGATGGGGCTGTATGTACATTTAGTCTCTACGGTCCTGAGTTTGCTTTGACGAATGAGGAACTGAAGGAGCCGGGTGAGGAGTGGTCATCGGCATGGGGCCAGGAGGGTGCATTAAAGAAGCGGCTCAGTGCGTTCGAGAAGGATTTTGAGGAACTCCAAGATGTGTTCCAAATGGCGTTCGGAGACGGCTTCAAGGTCATCGTGACCAGCGACGGTAAGGTCCAGGTCGAAGAGTACGACCATGACTAAAGCGTAGGGGGAGGCGGTGGCGACGACTTCGCCGCTCGGAGTATCTTGCGGTACTCCGGGCGTCAGCAAGGGGCCGACCCTACGTAATCGCCACACAAAAGTGCCACAGTGTAACAAAGGATGGCATATAAGTGGTTGATTTTATTATAGTCTGTGGTGGCATCAGTCTTGCTCTCTGGTTAGCGTACGAGTTTTTTAACCGTCCACTATAAGGAGGCACGCAATGAGCACCACGTATTACCCATTCCGTAACACGATCTCCTCGGTGAGGCTCGCAGAAGGTCCGGGACACGACGTCCTTGCCGTCTGGCAGCGAGGGGCGAAGACCGGAGAGCTGGTCCTAACCAAGGGCACTGGGAAGACCGTCATGATGATGTTCCGGTCGGAAGAGCCCGCGTTTCATGCAACGTGGGGCGGACCGGTCCTGGGGACAATCGTTGAAGTGTTGCCACGTGGCCGTGAGTTGAATCCATCAGACTACGTGCTGAGTGAATACGGTGAGTTGTTCACCGTCGTCGAAGTGCTAAAGCTTAACGGGGCACAGCAGACGTCTTGAAACAACCTCCCAAGATCAAGTGCAAGCAATGTGGTGAGTGGAGCCGGGAGACCTCGTGCCCCACTTGCCACAGCCGGCAGCAAGGCGTCCCGTATAGGTACATGGATCCGTGCTGCATGATCTGTGACCGGAATTGGTGGGCTCCATATTCGTATCTAGGGAACGGCAAGTGGCGGCATGAAGATTGCTTTCCTGGATCAGAGAGTTGGCGCATCTACTACGCGAAGCTACCGAAAGAGAAACGTACCGTTGCAGGAGACCTGTTATTCTATGGCTCTAAAACTCAGCTATAAAATGTACGAAGCCCTGGCAGACGAGTTGGAGGGGAAGTACCGGGTGGTCGGGGATCTGGTCTCGAAGCTGCAGCACGACTTCGACCAAGTGACGGTGAACCAGGCTTACCTCCAAGACCCGACCGTCAACGGTCTCTACAATGCGGTGGCCGCGATGGTCCACCGGGCACAGATAGAGCACCCCACCAGGCGCACGCGGAGCGAGATACGCAACGCGATCCTCACCCTGTCTACCGTGCCGATGTTCAGCGCCTTGATGGTGGAGTGGATGAACCGTATGTACCCTGCAGTAATTCTCTTTACGGAGCATTTGTACTTCCTCAACCGCGCTTGTATAATGGAGTTTGAAATCGAGCCGGCCAGTGAGCGGATCTTCCTCAAAGAAACCGCGAAGAAAGAAGCGTGGTGTTTCCCCGTTGATCGTGTTGATGATATTCGGCTCACCGCACACCGGATTTGGAGGTCGACCGATGTTCTTTCGTCAACCGACGAACGGTAATTTGAATGTCTCACCGAGCTCGATGAAGGACTGGGTCAGGGACTACCCCTGCATGTACGACTCGAAACTCAACGCAGCGGTGATGACGATCACCTATACCATCCCATCTTATGAGATCCTCAATATCGATCTCGATTGCCCGAAGGAGTTTCGAGAGACTCAGGTATACAGTTATGCGTCTCAGATGATCGTGCAGCAGGCGATGCAAGACTTCACTGTGTTCGTGGAGAAGGAAAAAACCAAGAATCCAACTTTTGGGGGGAAGGTGGATCCATATTTTGAGGAAGACCAAGATGAATAGAATTGTCCCTATCCAACATGCCCTCGATCGGTACCATCTCTGTCGGTCACAGCGCGATGTGCAGATGCAATTAGCGATTGCCGACCAACTGGTGGAGCACGATATCCCTGAGTTGATTGAGCGTCTCGCGGTGGTCACCATTGAGCGGAACAACGCCCAGCAGCGGGTGATCATCGAAGGTGTATTGGTTGACTAAGTGGAACGCTTCACTCACAAGGTCTATCTCGATGGCGTGTGGCCTGAGCGAGACAACTACTTTGCCCTCACCGCATTGGTGGCCGACACGATTGCGGTCTACTACTGGTGCGAGTCCTTCCTTGATCGCGTAAAGAAAGACAAAATCTTCTGCGTCATGGGGCAACGCGGCCTCGCAGAGTATGCGGCACGTAAGACCGAAGCCGTCCTACGCCAAATCACGAAAAAAGCTGAAGAGTCTGGTGAGTCGTGGGGCTGGAAGTTCGGCACGGCCTGTGCCCTGCGGGACATGCTGCGCGATCGCCGGCAAGCAGAGCAGAAGGATGCGGTCTATATGGACCAGTTGAACGCCAGCACCTACCGGGCGAAGAAGGAGCTGGAGCATGCGTACAAGGTCGGCATCCGTGACTGCAAAGCTCACTTTTCGGTCGACGACTACAAGCGAGGGCGCGGTCAGGTCTGGACCCTCAAGAAATTTAAGACACCAATTCAAGTACTTAATGACTACCATGAGATGAGGTTCACGCGATGCGAGCCGGCAGAGTAATCGGGGCATTGTTCTTGCTTACCATAGTCGGGTGTGATGAAGAGCGGCATCGGGTCTCCTACGCATGGGTTGACACCGTAGCTGAAACTACGTATCATAACGACTTTTGGATGAACCATGCCAGCCGGCGAACACCTATCAGTCCTCAACGAGAAGACACGCAAAGCAGCCCTGGCGATAGACCCTACGGTCCCCGCTGGGATGTGGCGCGACCCCAAGGATGGGGCACTCAAGTTCCGTCCAGGCCGACCGCGTAACGGTGTCCTCAGGGGCAAAGGCCCTAAGCCCAACAACAAATTCTACAATCTCCTGTTCTCTCGCGGTGGCCGTCGCTACCGTGTGACCTTCACCTCGCAGTCCTCCCCGGACGTATTCTTTCAAGTCGAGTACACCCAGACCTCGCTGCGCACGCTTCTGTCTGAGCTGGCCTACCATATTGGCAAAGCCTGTAAGCCCGACTGCACGCAGCACTTCACGGTGTCCTTTGAAGCCCTCACCAATATGCCGAACATGGTCGAGACGATGGTTGCCGTGGTCGAGGGTGAGGAACGCCAGGGCATAGATATTGCTCCGTCTACCCTCGGAGCGGTTGACGATGATATGGAGGAAAACTAAATGTTGTATGTAGGTGCGTATTCGAATTTTAACGGCGTCCGAGAGTCGAAGGACCCTGTCCATGTGCGGATGCTCGAGAAGCTCGGGCACAGTCGCGGTCGTGGTGAACGGTTCCTGAAGGAGTGGCGTCGTCAGGACCAACTCAGCGTGACCGGGACCGCAACCATCTATCGGTCCTTGGTCCTGGTGCTTCCAGAAGGGTTCAGGCTGCGGAACGACGTCGTACAACAGTTCTGTCGGAGCTACTCCTGTGGCTGGCAGGAAGCGAAGTTTCACGTCTACCGACTCGCCGCTGCCGATGTGATGGGGAAGTCAGACGACTGGCGCGAACTCCTCACGAAGAACGAGACACCCACAACCGAACCCGAAGCACCGATCTCTGAGACGGCATCGCCCGACTCGAACGTCGAGGTGCCGAAGGAAGTTGAGTCACTATAGTGAGTTACCAATATGTCTACCCGCCCTTCAAACACCAAGAGGAAGGTATCCGAATCCTACGGGGACGACTTGCTTACGGATTATTCGATGAGCCTGGAACAGGAAAATCAAAGGTTGTGGTCGACTCTTGCAACCTCTTATTCCTTGACCGCGCAATATCAGCGGTCGTTGTGGTGTGTCCTAACACTGTTAAAGGCACATGGACTAACCCAGAGTGGGGACAGATCGTTACTCACAGTCCAGAAGGCTTTCCTTTCGAGATCATCCGACTAGACTCTGGTAAGCGACTCCCACAACCAGTCGACTATACCGTCCACAAGAATACCCGTCTGGTGTGGGTCGTTACGAATTACGAGGCGCTCCGCTCAAGCCTTACCGAGGTGTGGATCCAGACCTTCCTCTATAAGATGGCACCCGCTGCGCTGGTCTTGGATGAGTCGACGAAGATTAAGACCCGCAGAGCCATGCAGACGAAGGCCGTCATGCGGATTGCGGTGAACGCGACTCGGCGTTACATCTTGACGGGGACGCCTATCGCCAAGAATCCCCTCGACCTCTACACTCAAATGAATTTCCTCGATACCGGAATCCTGAAGTCCCCCTCGTTCGTCGCGTTCCGCAATCGCTACGCCAAGATGGGTGGCTACATGGTCAATGGCCGGCCTGTACAAATCATTGGCTGGCAGAATCTCGACGAACTCAAGGAGAAGATCTCGAAGCACACGCGCGTCGTCGAAAAGAAAACTGCTTTGCCTGACCTCCCGGATAAGCTCTACACCCGTCTCGAAGTTCCGCTTTCCCCTGAGCAGGAACGAGTCTACAAGCAGATGCGAGATACGGCGGTAGCAGACATTCCGGGAGAGATCGGGATTTCTACGGCACGGATCGCCCTGACGAAGATCCTCCGTCTCACACAGATTATCAGCGGACACGTGGCGCTCACCGACAACCTTGCGGACGAGACACACATCACCGTCTTCGAGACGAACCCGAAGTTCGATGTGGTATCGGATTTGCTTGAGGACGTGGAACATATGGTGATCTTCGGCATGTTCATCCCGGAAATTAAATCATTGTCGGCGCGGCTCACGAAGGAAGGGGTGTCGCATGGACTCATTTATGGAGAAACACCGAACGCGGAGCGCGAAAAAATCCAAGAACGGTTTCAAGCTGGGGAACTTCGAGTCGTCGTGTGCCAGGTGGTTACGGGTGGAATTGGAATCACACTTACAAAGGGAAGCACTGCCGTCTTTCTTACCAACCCCTACTCACACGAAGCTCGGATACAAGCAGAGGATCGACTGCATCGGCCAGGGCAGCGAGCCAATGTTACGTATTACGATCTCGTGGCTACGTGCGGAGGAAAGCAGACTATCGATCACACCATTCTAAAAACCTTAGAAGCGAAAGGAGTACTGAGTGACACCGTGCTCGGGAAGAAATTAGGAGACCTCATCTAATGGCTACGAAGAAGGGCAAGGATTGGAAGAGTCAGAAGCATACGCTCACGCAACGGCGTGATGCGGTCAGCGAGCTGAAGTCAACCTACCAGGCGCAAGACGACGTGGCGTTGTTGCGGTTGATGCAGTCACTGAAAGATGAAGATCAACAGCTCGACAGGCAGAAGCAACAGCTCTCAGAGCGGATTGAGGCCATCTCAGAGGTGGTGACCGATCGGTGGCAAGCAGAAGGCATCACGTCGATGAACATTGCCGGCGTCGGGACCTATTCACTCCACACGAAGCTCTACGTGGGGCAGGCCGATAAGGAAGTGTACCTGCAGTGGTTACGAGACAACGATATGGCTGCGTTGATTCAGCCAGGTGTGCCGCCGAAGACAACAGAATCGTTAGTGAGGGAACGGTTGGAAGACGGACAACCGACCGATGGGATGGGACTGAACGTCTCATTTAAGCTCACCGTCCGTTAAAACAAATTGGAGGTCGTGAGATGAGTACCGAATTAGCCGTACTGGATTCGAGTGCGTTAGCCGCGCTCGGGATGAGCGAAGAGCAGTTGATGCTCGCAGGTCAGTTGGGGATGGAGAATGCACGGCCAGAGGACTTCCAGATCCCGCGCTTGCAGATTTCTCAGGCCATGTCCCCACAGCTCGTCCGCAGCAAGCCGGAATATATTCCGGGCTTGATGGTCGGGCAGTTGTTCAACACCGTGACCCAGGAGAACTACGGAGATGTGCTTCAGGTACTCCCGGTCAAGTATTCCGTGAGTCGCTTGAAGTTTGCCAACAGCGTCGTTGACTGTAAGTCGAAGAATGGTGTGGATGGCGGACATCATTCCCCGACCTGTAACAAGTGTCCGTATGCCCAATGGGGATCCGGCAAGGATGGCCAAGGGACGGACTGTAAAGAGTACCGGAACTGGTTGTTGCTCGATGCGAAGGACGGCTCACCCATGAGCTTCTCGTTCAAATCGGCCTCACTCACGATTGCGAAAACGTGGGCCACATTGATCGCAGGACGGAAGATCAAGCTCGCCAACGGGCAAGCGATCCCCGCGCCCGCGTTCATGACGACCTACGAGATACGTACCGCTGAGAAGTCCACCACGAAGGGGACATTCTTTGTACCCCAGATCCGCGTGGTGGGTCCGACCGAAGCGAGCCTGGTGAAGCTGGCTGCTGAGCTGTACAAGTCCTTCAAAGGCGAGATCATTTCGGACGTAGGACACGACGACTAATGATCGAGCCAGTCCTCATAGAGCAATTCGCTCTACTCTTCGCAGGACTCACACGCGCGAAGGGTCGGTATGTCTCCACAACCGATCCTTCGCAATACGTGGCGGGTGATAAGACGAAGGGGAAAGCCACAACCGTCCAAGAGGCTGTCACCCTTGAGGACTATCGTAAACACCTTGAAGGCGAGCTGAGCCTCGGCATCGTCCCTATACGTGACGACGGGACCTGTGTGTTTGGTGCGATCGACATCGACCAATACGCGGGCCTGGACCACCTCGGGCTGGTCACGAAACTCAAAGAACTAGGCATCCCCGCGATGGTGTGTCGCAGCAAGAGTGGAGGCGCACACGTCTACGTCTTAGTCCAAGAGCCTGGTGTGAAGGCTCCACTCCTCATCGAGTACCTCAAGAAGCTCCGTACGAAGCTCGGCATCGACTACCGCAAAGCACGAGAAATTTTCCCGAAGCAAGCCAAACAAGTCGGTGGCATCGGTAACTGGATTAACCTCCCCTACTTCGGTGACAGTGCGAGACGGGCCGTGAAGGATGGTACGACCGACTTCACGCTACAGGAGTTTTGTGCTACCGCTGTGCGCCTCAACCCCGCTGACTTCACCAACGCACAGCCTGGTGGAGACGACCTCGTCCCCACTGAGCTGCCACCGTGTCTTGAACAGCTCATGAAAGACGGCATCCCCGCTGGGATGCGCAACGAAGCGCTCTTCAACTACACCGTGTTTGCGGCGAAGAAGTTTCAACTTGACCGATCGAGTACCGTCAAGATTCTCAACGTCATCAACGAGAGGGTCTGCCAGCCTCCAGTGGCGACCCGCGAGCTGACCACCACCTTAGACAGTGTCCTCAAACATGAATACAACTACCGTTGCGATCAGTCCCCACTTGTGGATGTCTGTAATAAAACGACTTGCGCAATGCGCCCCTTCGGGCCACAAGCCAGCATGCGACCTGGCAACATTCCTGAAGTCGAGCGGATCGAGATTCGTGGTGAAGAGAGCGGAGAAACACAATACGCCATCAAGCTGAAGCTCGCACCGCGCACTGTCGTGATGGACTCGAGGACCCTCTTCGACTACGAAGCGTTTCGCCTGAGTGTCGTTGACACACTGCATCTCCGTCTCCCCAGTGTCAAGAAAATGGACTGGGATGCGTACATGACCGCCCGCTTTGAGGCTCTAAAGGAATCCGTACGAGTCTCCCCAGAGCGCACAAAGAAGGGCATGATGCTTGCAACCATTGAGGACTGGATCAAGTACAACTCAACGAAAGACGGCGGGCGGTTCCACCTTGGTATCCCCTTCGTCGAGGAGGGACGGGTCTATGTGAGTTTACTACCAGCGGTCAATCGACTCCGACAAGTGGTGACAAAGCTTGAATTTGTCCAAACTGTGGCACTCCTCGAGGACAATGGGTGGGAAAAGATCACGAAGATGATCGACAACCGCATGCACGACGGGGTGTGGACTCGGGTGGTCGACGCGACGAACGCACCCAGCGAAATCCAGCAACAGGTCACACAGGTGGATGGGCATATCATCGTCGAGACGCCGAAGAGTGTTCCTGCCGGCAATCTCGAAGAATACGAGTGGGACAAATATGCAGCGGAGGATTCGGCACCATGAGACGACCGTATTGGCTAACGTATGATCATCTGCGGTTCGTGATACGTCACGGTTTTTGGGGTTTCTTCCAGCGAGGTTGGCGCGGATGGGCCGATCATGACTCGTGGGGCACCGACCACCACCTCGCCAGGGTCACAGCCGGGATGTTGCGCCACATGGCTGAGATCGCTCACGGCTTCCCGATGCACATCCTTGAGATCGCGGGTGTCGATAACGAGCCCGAAGCAGGGCATGAATATGGCATACAGATATGGAAAAAGTGGCTGACCGAGAAAGCGGAGTGGTTCGAGTGGTACGCCGAGGACGATCTAGGGTTCTGGCCTGAGATGACCGAAGAGGAACGGATGACCGCACTAGGCCTGTATGAAAAGAAGTGTGACCACTTTCGTGGGACGGTACTCCCAGACTTTTACAAACACTTCGAGACCCTGTGGGACTGATGAGCAACCAAACTAAAATTAAAATTTATGGCCCTCCCGGCACTGGGAAGACGACCTGTTCCCTGAACCTCCTCTGTGACCATCTCCAAGCTGGCGACCGGGTTTTGTTTGTGTCTTTCACCCGAGCCGCGAAGATCGAAGCGGAGCGCCGATTACTCACGACATTCGGCTCAGTCCCAGAGTTTGCGACGGTGTCTACGATCCATGCCCTGTGTATGAGGATTCTTGGGATCCCGAAGTCGTGCCTGTTTGAAAGAAACATCACACGGAAAAAATTCTTCGACTCACTCGGGATCACACTTCCAGGCAAGCGCACCAAGGCGGGGCACTTTGTGGTGGACACACTGAACCGGCATCAACGGATACGCAACATGACCTGTGAGTGGGATGAAGAGATGTGCGATGCCTGGATGGATCCACAGGCGATGAAGTCCGTGATCGATCAGTATGAAGGGTGGAAACGACACGACGGCTATATCGACTTCACCGACATCCTCCAGAAGGTTGCAGCCGGTGAAGGGGAGATCCCGAAGTATGACGCCGTCATCATCGATGAAGCACAAGACCTCACCAGGCTGCAGTGGCGAGTTGCGGAAAGGCTCTATGCGAACGCCAGTACCGTTTACGCTGTGGGAGATGATGATCAGAATGTGTATAGCTTTCTGGGTGTTGATGTGGGTCACTTTATTACTTGGCCTTGTGATGCCACTCGCGTCTTGGATCATTCGTATCGCCTCCCCAGACAAATCCTCGCCTACTCACAGTACCTGGCCCATCGAATCAAGTTTCGGCAGGAAAAGAAAATCACCGGCACCGACCGAGAAGGAGAAATCTTCTTGAACCTCCCGTTGACGGAGTACCTCGACTATGGTAAAAGAGCGTCCGAACTTTTCTTAGTGCGTAATACGTACATGGCGCGACGGGTGCAGACGATGCTGGTCCAGCTTGGTGTTCCGTTTCGGTCAGACTCGTCACCCTACACCAGCACGTGGTCGGCCTCGGGACAAGTGTTTAAGACAATCCAGATTCTCCATAAGTGGAAGGATGGATCAATTCAGAAGCAGGACTGGCAACAGATCAAGAAGCACATGGCTCCGATGTTCGCTGAGATAGTGGAGGAGACCTATAAAGGCGCGACCGAGGACACGCCTGGTGGTATCCCGAGCCTCAAAGGGTTTGTGATGCCGACGATGGACTATGAGAGAAAGTTCTGGTGGGAAGATTTCCTGCTCTACGTGCATCCACAGAACGTCTCGATCTTCAAGAACGCCTTGAAGTACTACACGCTTGAGCAGTGCGCAAACCCGGTTCTTGAAGTGTCGACGCTGCACGGCTCGAAGGGCAAAGAAGCCGATCGCGTCTACGTGTGCAGTGCCTTGACCAAGCGTCTCTTCGGGACACTCGACCATGAGGACCATGAGCATCGATTGTTCTACGTAGGTGTGACCCGTAGTCGTGATGAGTTAATCGTCGTTGATGATCCAGAAGCTGGTTCAAAGCAGTACCCATTCCCAAATTACCTGGAGGTGTTCTAACTATGTTCCCATCTATTTGGCTCTCTCCTACGACCCTCAACATGGTGCGTGACTGTCCTCGTTGCATGTGGGACCACGTGCTCTGGAAGCAGAAGCGACCGTCTGGACCCTTCCCGTCGTTGCCTCGGGGTATCGATGATGCTACGAAAGCGTACTGCGACCGCTACCGGCCAGGGCTTCCCCCGGCGCTGAAGCGGATCTCTGAGACGGTCCCTGAGTTGAGGGACTTCACGCTCCACCCAGACCAACGGTGGATCAATACCCTCCGCGATTGGAAGGGCGGACTGATTGCCACAATTAAGATTGATACCCAGGTCTACAAGGTCTCGGGGTCAGTCGACGACCTCCTCATTAATAGCGATGGAGCTTTTGCGCAGCTTGACGAAAAGTCGAAGGCGAAAAGCCCAGAGCCCGGAGAAGGCGAAAAGTACTACGGGAACCAAATGGACACGTACGATTTGATCTTCAAACATAACGGGTTCGATGTCACCGGCCTCTCGTTCCTGTGGTACATGATCCCGACCTCGATGGAAGACCGAGACACGTCGCTCCCATCACTGAACGCGGTCTTCGATACACAGGTGCAAGTGGTGAAGTCAAGCTGGGAACGCGCGATGGCGCAGATCCAGAATGTCCACGAGATGCTGATGAAGCACCCAGACCGGACGAAGCCACCGACAAGCGGGAACTGCGACTTCTGTAACTTCGCAGGGAGGTAACATGACTGTCATCGTCCTCGCCGGCACGCACCGCCAATTTCGTGATTGGTGCCAAGAGACCGGGTTTCCTCACCACCCGTTTAAGTTCATCGACCGGAACGGGAAGCTCTGGCAAGCGGTGTGGTGTGACCCTCAGGGGTACAACCTCCGTGGTGTACGGTACGATGCGTACATACGGATCGGGAACTGGTGGAAGTTACGGCAAGAGTTGCTGGAGGAGTTTCATTTTCGGGAATTGCTCCATACGACGCGCTGATTAATCACCAGCAGTCGATGGAGATGAGGCGGGGGTGTAGCAGCTTTGAAACCTGTTGCCTGTGGCTGATGACCACAGCCCCCGCCAATATTTGGAGGATTCTATGGGAAAGCATATTGTCGCGTCGTGGGAATTTATACGGCCAATGAGCCGAGAGTATGTCTACCCAGACGGGGCTCGTATCGTGTTTCATAACATCGTCAAGGTGACGGTCATGTCCACCGGGTGCCAGCAGCTCAAGACCTATGCCAGTGAGGTGTCCTACATTATTCACCCAGGCTGGCGCTACATCATTCAGGAACGGTCGAAGGTATGACACAGGATGAACTACACCAGCTCAGCGCGGAGCAGTGTGTGACCAGAATCAAAATGAACTTTGAACTCCTTCCTTTGATGCTCGGGGAGCTTTACCCTTCCATCCTTCGTGCTGAAATTTATGCACTGCGAGACCGGTACTGCGAACGGACCGGAGAGGTCTGCCCAGCATGAGCTACACCCCACCGAAATTCTTCAACCTCTCACGCTTCTCGAAAGTCTATCTCGACATCGAGACCACCGGCCTCGAGATGTACCATGGGGATCGCGTGGTCGGTGTCTCGATCGGCGTGGAGACGAGCGACCGCGATGCGGTATTCCACTATTACCCTGTAGGACATGACCATGGCCCAAACATTGACAAACGTAGCCTTTACCGTTGGATGCGACACGAGCTACGCGGCAAAGAGATCATCGGACACAATATCGGTGGGTTTGACTTGCCCTTTCTGCGGCATGACGGTTGCGATCTTGTCCACGAGAATCGATTCCAAGACACGATGCATGGGGCCATCCTCGACAATCCACAGGCTTCTTCCTACGCACTCAACGCTTGTGCAGGACGGTATCTCGGAGATCAAAAAAAGGTTGACGGACTCGATAAGGAGAGACTGGCCACATATCATCCTCAGGAAGTGGGCCTCTATGCCGAGCAAGACACGCGCCTGTGCTGGATGCTGGATCCCGTCCTACACGGACATCTCCGCAAGAAAGACCTCCTCAAAGTCTACGACCTCGAGTGCCAAACGATTCGGCCTGTGGTTGAGATGCAAGCGAATGGTCTCTTCTTCGATCACGCGAAAGCTAAAGCGTGGATTGACCTCGCTCGCAAAGACTTGCTCGCGGTGGAGCAGGGCCTTGGAGGCGTGAACTACAACTCAGGCAAGCAGCTTCAGCCCGTCTGCGACAGTCTAGGGATTGAGTATCCGTGGAACTGGCGCTGCCCCACCCCGGAGTGCGAAGAAGAGTTTCCGTCATACAAGCAAGAGGGCGGGTTCATGTGTTGGAAGTGCAAAGTCCCGATGCAGGCCGTCTCGCCGCACTTCGGGAAGAAGTTCATGAAGAAGGTGGATCATCCGTTCGTCAAACAAGTGTTGATGGCGCGGCAACTGCACAAGCTGCTCAACACCTTTCTCATTCCATGGGTGGAGAACATCGATGCGCACAATCCAATCCTCCGGTACACGCTCAATCAGCTTCGAGACCGCGATGAGCACGGCTCGACAACTGGTGCAGTCTCTGGCCGATTTTCGTGTAGCTCTATCGGCAGCGGAGCGCAGCCTCAACAGATTTGGGCAACTGAGAATCAGATTGAAGAAATCGGGGACAGTTACTTACTACGTCGACTCTTCATCCCGGAAGCCGGGAAAAAGTTCCTCTCCATCGACGCCTCGCAAATCGAGTTCCGGCTCTTCGCGCACTACAGCGAAAACGCAGAACTGATCGCGGAGTATAACAACAATCCGAAAGTCGACTTCCATCAACTGGTTGCGGAGAAAGTCCTCAAAGGACTGTTGCCTCGTAAGAAAGCGAAGAACGTGAACTTCGGAACCCTCTACAACATGGGCGTGCCGAAGTTTTCCCGCGAGTTGAACATCTCTCAGAAGGAAGGCCAAGAGATGTTCGATACCTACAACGAATACTTCCCCGCTGCCAAGCAGCTCAGAGACAAAGAGAAACGTAAGGCGGCGTGTGGCATCCCGACGATCACGTTGATGGGCCGGCGCTTCGAGTGGGACGCGGTCTCGAAGAAAAAAGCGTATGTCGCCCTAAACCGATTGATTCAAGGGAGTGCAGCGGATCTCATGAAGCTCGCCCTGGTGAAAGCCTATGAGGGGAAGTACTTCGACAAGATGCGCCTCACAGTCCACGACGAAATAGATGGGGATATTAGCCGAGATGAACAGGCCAAAGATCTCAAAGCTGATCTCGAATCCAAAGCGTTTCACGACAACACACTCTCTGTTCCCCTGATCTGGGAAGAGCAGATTGCCAATACCTGGAGCAAAACATGATTACGTTTTATCTTGCAGCTAAGCTCAGTAAACGTGACGAACTCCTCCCCATCGCGTCCCTCTTGATGATGCAGGGGCATACGGTCAAGACACGCTGGCTCATGGGCTTGAATGAGGGTACGAAGGAGAGCCAGGTTGCGTGCGCGGATGTGGACCTGAATGACATTGACGACGCGACCCATGTTGTCCTCTTTAATCTCCCAACACACGATCCCGAGTTCTCGACAGGCCGGCAGATTGAGTACGGCTATGCGCTTGCGAGAGGGAAGACACTCGTCATCGTCGGAGAGTGTAACTCAGTCTTCCACGCCAAAGCGGATCACTACTACCCGACGGTCACTGAGTTTCTCGAGGCCTACGCACCAGACTGTAAATACTAAGGAGCATCATGGAAACGAAATGGTTAGTCGAACTGAGGCCGGCATTCGGAGGCTACGCGAAAGAATCCAGCCCACGGTACTACGCTGGATACTACCGTGACGGGCAACCGGTCTCGACCGAGGATCCATGGAAAGCTGCCCTCTTCTGCGACCGGTACAGCGCGACCTGTACGGCGGTCACTTTACGAGCTGGGGCGGGGTGTCTATGGCTGGCCACCGAACACTGGTTTATTCCAGAGACACACCGAACACAGCGCATTAACTAGGGCATTGTTTTTGCGTACACGGATACCACACGAAGGAGACCAACGATGTTCACACCGACAGGTTTTTCCCAGGAGATTTTTAAGGCACGCTATGTGTTGACGGAGGACGAGGTATGGCCACAGGCCGGTGGGCGAGTCGCGCAACAGGCTGCGGTTGCAGAGCTGCCCGCGAAGCAGCAGCTCTACCGAGAGAAGTTTGAGTCTGTGATCGTTGATAACCTCTTCGTGCCGGGTGGCCGCATCTGGTACAACAGCGGCAGGCCTAACCCACAACTCCTCAACTGCTTCGTGTTGGACCCCAATAAAGACAGTAAGGAAGGGTGGGCTCGGTCGGCCTATAACATGATCGTCACGTCGATGACTGGAGGTGGCTGTGGTGATGATTTCTCGGACGTTCGACCGCGAGGGGCGACTATTGCGGGCCAGCGAGGCATGGCTCCCGGAGCCGTCGAACTCATGCGGCTTATCGACGCTTGTGCTCAACCGGTTCGTAATGGGGGACAACGGCGAGTGGCTCTCATGTTCTCACTTGATCTTACGCACCCCGATATAATTGAGTTCCTCAAGGCGAAGCTGGTGAAGGGGGAGCTGACTCATGCAAATGTCTCGGTGAGATCGTCACACACCAAAGAGTTCCTCAAAGCGATCCGTAACGATGACGAGATCGAACTGTCGTGGAAGGGTCGGTATAAGAAGACCATCAAAGCTCGCCTGCTCTGGGAGATCATCTCGACGAATGCGTACAACTCCGCTGAGCCAGGGTTCCTCAACTGGGAGCTGATCGAACAAGAGAGCAACATCCACTACATCGAAGATCTGGTCACCACGAATCCCTGTGGTGAGCTGGCGTTGGCTGCGATGGAGCCCTGCTGCCTTGGGCACATGGTGCTGCCGCGTTTCGTGGTTGATGGAGCGATCAACTTTCCGAAACTCGGTGACACGATCCGGCTCGCCGTCCGGTTCCTCGATAATATCCTCTCCGTCAATCAGTTCCCCCTCCCTGAGATGAAAGCCAAGTCCGAATCCCTACGTCGTATTGGCCTCGGCACAACAGGGCTTGCGGATGCTCTGGCGATGTTGGGCCTCCGCTACGGGTCGCCGGAAGGGAACGCGGTGGTGAACCGCATCTACCGATTTATCTCGAAGGCCGCATACGAAGCCTCGGTGCTGCTGGCGGTCGAGAAAGGTCCGTTCCCACTCTGCGACGGCGAGAAGCACATCGAGTCGGGGTTCATGAAACGGATGCCTGAGAAGATTCGGTCGCTGGTGCGCGAGAATGGGATCCGTAATTGCGCGATCCTGACACAGGCTCCGACAGGGACTGTGTCCATTCTCTCTGGGAATTGTTCTGCCGGCATCGAGCCAATGTTCGCCCCCGCGTACGAGCGGCGATACTGGGCCGGCGAGGAGCGCCAGGTTGAGCTGGTCTTCCACCCACTCTTCGAGCAGTACATGCTCGAGGGCAAGTCGGTGGATCACTTCGTGGGAGCCCACGATCTCACGATCCGTGAGCACCTCGAAGTCCAGAAGATTGTCCAGCACCATGTGGACAACGCCGTCTCCAAGACCATCAACATCCCTGAGGAGGCGACCCTCGCAGAGGTGTCTGAGGCCTGGTTGGACTACCTCCCGTACCTCAAAGGCACCACGTTCTATCGAGAGAACACGCGAGGGTTCATCAATGAGAAGGGCGAGCAGGAAGCGCCCCCGCTCACCGCGATCGCGCTCGACGAAGCGAAGGCGAGGTTCAAGGAAAAGCATCTCGTGGGTGTCGGGCCGACCGTCGACTGCCCCTCAGGGGTCTGTGCGATATGAGTGAGGCCGCGAAGACGTATAACGGAGTCAAGTTCTTCGGTAAGGTGACTGGACTCCCAGAGGCCGAGATCAGTTGGATGTGGTGCCGTCTGAAGGAACTAAAGGCTGCTGGGTATACCTCAGAGGTAGCGAAAGAAATGATGTCGGTAGAAGCCGTCAAGAAACCCTGGCTCAGCACAACATTTTAATCTTGGTAGTCTGTGCTGTTTAATCACACTGATGGTGGTTACATCATCCCTGGGAGCTTGCTCCCAGTATTCTTGAGGCACACATGGGCAAACAGCAAGTTGCGAAGGTTACACAAACCGATGAGGAGCCTGTGGAGAGGGCCGTCCTGGCGACGGCTATTAGGGATATCTCCCAAGGACTACAAAAACTGTTATCGCAAGGGCTTAATCAAAGGGCCATCGTGTGTCTTGTCCATGACCACAGCGGAGTGGGGAAGCCTGACATCCGAGCAGTCCTCGACAGCCTTAAAAACCTCGAGAAGGATTACTGTCAATGATGAAGCTCGAGAACAAGTTCCGGCTGGCCTTTGAGAAAGAGTTCAGGGCATGGCTCTTGCTTACCTACCCCGGCATACGGCTACGGGTTCAGAAGCACGCAGATTCTTTTACCACCGGCATCCCGGACTTAGATATAATCCTTAGTGGGATGACCGTATGGGTGGAGTGCAAATGTCTGGACGCGATCACGAAACGGAGGAAGATCGATGACCCACGGCTACAGCGTCAAAAACTTACCTTGGCAGACATTACCAAAGCGGGTGCGCCTGCAGGACTACTTGTTGGCCTCCACCTTGGACCTCGGAAGGGGTACCTCGCTACCTTTTATCCGTCAGCACCTGGCCTACCCACGCACGTTGAGCGAGATGCTTTCCGACCACTTGAGGTTACGTTCCGCTATCTCATTGCGATGGCGCACCACGCAGCACGAACTACTTACCAGAATTTCGACCAGGCTGTTCACGGTGTTCAAGTGGTCCGTGCTCACGATCGCTATTGCGGCGACGATCCTGTTGGTGATGAAGATAGCGTGGTGGAAGATGGCGGCTGAGTCATGTATCTTGTGCGTCCCTAACTTTTTACTGGAGGTGTTCCTATGAAGCGTTTTATGTCTCTCGTGCTCGGTGCTGCGTTGCTCTTGGCGACCGCTGTAAGCGGCTTTGCGGCCACCGCGAACCTGACCTGGTCTCCGAATACGGAAGAAGACCTGGCTGGGTACAAGGTCTATAAGTCAACGGTGTCGGGTCAATACGATCGCAGCACTCCGGTGGCTACCCTCGACAAGAACCAGACCAGCTACACCGTGCAGCTCCCCGACCCTCTCGTCGACACTCCGTACTTCTTTGTGTTGACGGCACACGACCTCACCGGCAATAACAGCGAGTTCTCCAATGAGGTTACCAAAGTGATCGCGGCCATCCCGAAGCCGGATATCGGTGCGGTGACGGCTGGGGTCTCCACGACTACGTCGATCACTGTCCTATTCCCGGTCGTCCTCGATGGGACAGGTCAGCCAGCGAAGGTGAACGTCCGCTACGCGGTCGCGCCAATTGCCTGGGGCTCTGCGACCTCAGCGACTTGTACGGGGTCACCGTGTGTGATTCCAGGGCTCACGCCGGGAGTGACCTATGAAGTCCAGGTCGTGTGGTACCGTGCCGGCACACCGAATGTCTTCGGCGCAATTACCGCTCCGTTGGCAATAGCAACACTCCAGCCGGACCTCCCGCCTGCACCACCGAAGGGCCTGATCGTGGCCTCGATGGACGCGGAGAAGATCATTGTGGTGGCCTCACGAATGGACTGCCCCCGTCTCGTGACCAGTACGAAAGGCAGCACGGCGACCCAGTTGGTCCGTACCGTGACTTGCACACAGTAAGACCATGGCGCACTTAGGGACGATTGAGCTGTTACGCGAACCGTGCCCTAAGTGCCAGGGCACCTTGGAACCGATACGCGACGAGCCCGACGAGTTCTTTCATTGGGCTCGTTGCGTCAACTGTAGCAAGAGAGTGAAGTGGGCGAAGGAGCGGAATGAAAGAGTACAACGTCAAAGAACTGGCCACTGAAGGTGTATTCCCAACCGGGGAGATCGGGGTTGAGTGTGTCAACGACCGGTGGCACCGGAACGGTCAGCGTCTCCTGTGCCCCCTCTCCAAGTTGATCCTGCAGAAGCAGCCGTGTGAGACTTCCTGGCTTCGGGCGGCGGCACTCTGCACCGGTTGGAGCCCCACGCGCACCATGGCGTTTAAGATGCAGATGGGCCGTATCACCATACGAGGAACCGATGCCGAAGCTCAAAAGGGAGTCCAAGACGCCAAGCTTTACGATATCCTCTACAAGCTTTCTCGGCGCACAAATAGAGGTACAACCGTTTCGTAAGCGGTATGACCTCAACGGCGACCTTGTCCTGAGTGGCGTGGAGTATCTGATGTACTCGACTCTGTGCCTCAAGTTTCTGAGACGTCCGATCGAATATGAGGAGTCATGAACGCCGTTCAATGCATGCAGATTGATCGAGACCGGTACCGAGGGCTGTACCTTGAGTGGCGACGGAAGCATGAAAACTTCCTCAAGGGTATTGCCACTCCGACGCTCGTGAAAACAGACGGGAAAGTCACCGTGACGTGGCCGGGAGACGCTGACAAGTGCCTCGTCTCTCGGGAGTTTTTCGAGGAGCTTGTCGCGGGTTACCACACAACACAAGGCAAATCATGACCAGCAAGTGGGATCAACGCATCATGAACCTCGCCAAAGAGGTGTCACAGTGGAGTAAAGACCCGTCGACGCAAGTTGGTGCGGTGGTGGTCGAGCCGAAGACACACCTCATCCTGGGGATCGGGTACAACGGATTCCCGAGAGGCGTCAAGGACACCGTCGAACGCTACGCGGATCGAGAATTGAAATATAAGTTGGTCGTCCATGCGGAGGTCAATGCCATCCTCATGGCCGGGGAGAAGGCGAAGGGAGCCACGTTGTACGTGTATCCGTCCTTCATGATTCCCCCGATCTGCAGCGAGTGCTGCAAGGTGGCGATCCAGGCCGGCATCAAAGAGATTGTGGGACATGTGTGGGAAGGGAAGCTCAGTGACAGGCAAGTGCGGTGGAGGGAGTCCATTTTAATGTCCCGCATGATGTGTGACGAAGCGGGAATCACCTACAGAGGAGTCAAGCAATGAGTACTTTTAGCCAAGCCTGTGAACGCCAATTGGTGGATAGTGAAGCGGTGACGGTCGCAGTCGTTCAAGACGCTTATGAGTTGTGTGAGAAGTTCAAGTTAAATAAGAAGGCCCACGGCGACAAACTATCGCGGGAACTCTTTAAGCTCCTTCATCGGTACAAGCCCATTATCGACACGATCGCGTACGACTGGCAGACACCGTCAGGACTCGTGAGATCATGAAGATCGCATTGACTGGAGCCGGGGGAACCGGCAAGACGACCCTCGCCAAGTACATCTCCGAGAAGTGGGGTCTACCCTACGCGGGGAGTGTCTCGCGCGAGGTGTTTGCGGAGCTGGGAATTGCAAACGAGTTGGCTCAGCAGAACATGACCAAAGCAGATATCCTGAAGCTGCAGTGGGCGATCTATGAGCGCCGGAAGCAGAACCTCGAGAAGATGCCGGCATTCGTGACCGACCGCCTTGCCCTCGACAACTATGTCTACGCGCTTAGGCGTTGTGGTGAGGCCCTCGATGAGCCGACCCGTAGGCGGTGGGAGGAGGGTATGGTCGAAGATCTCTACGCAGCAGACCTGGTACTCTACTGCCCCGTTGGCTTGTTCGAGACGTCTGATGACGGCATGCGTCAGACCGATGTCGCACACCAGCGCCTCATTGATGCCGCGATCTACGGCATGCTTTGTAAGCATGCATTTGACAAGATGGCTGCACATGTGTACATCGTGAACATGGCGGATCTCGACCGGCGAAAGAAGTATATCGATGCCTTCATCTCGGAGCTCACCGCCCTCGAATCTTGATAAGGCCCCGCTGAACCCAACCCCCTTTGGGTAATGGCGGGTGCTGGTTGGGGTGGTTCCGAAAGGGACGCCCCAACCCCTTCTTACGCTTTCCCTTGACTTTTCCACACAGTTTGTAGTCTATTGCCCTACACATTCACACTCACCACGGAGGTTCTATGACCGGAAGAAAGCTGAAAGAGTTCGCGGATAAGATTGACGACGACACGATCGTGGAGGTACGTGAGGGGAAGGACGCGCCGTGGACCCGCACGTTTACGTTGCATGCCGTGCAGCCCAAGCCGAAGAAGATGCGCTGCGTGGAAGACGAAGACGCCGCATGAACGAGGTCGGACAGATGGGCGACTCACTGAGTGACCGGTATCTCGTGGTGTGTACGAACTGTCAAGACTCTATCTCATTCATCGGGACTCGCGCCGACGCTCGCCACCACGCCGAACAGCAGTCGTGGTTCTTCCTCAAGACACCGATCGAAGAGTACGCCCTCTGTCTGACCTGTCATCGTCTGTACAACGAGATCGTGCAGAGCTTACCGCCAGCCTATTTTAAGGAGAGCCGCGATGCGGATCACCCTACGGAATGCGAAGAAAGTCGTGACACTCAACACGGAGAGTAGCACGATTGCCATCATCGCACCGAAGACCTCAATGCCCTTTATGGTGGAAGCGGATATCAACGATGGCTCCCCGTTCATCCTCATGGCGGACGGGAAGCAAGAGTATCCGATCGATGGGCTACGCATTACGAATAAGAAGAAGTACCACGTGAAAGCGTTTAAGCGACGAAACGGGGATGGGAAGATTATCTTGATCCCGGCGCACGAGCGCACGAAGCCCATCTACACCAAGCGACTGAACGGGTCTATTTGAAGTTTGCAACCATGTACGCTGCAGCAGAGGTGACCGCCGTCGCAATCACCGACCACAACACTTTCCAAATGTTTGCCATCTTCCCTTCGACATCGTGCAATCGCGTCTTCACTCCAGGGCGGTCTTGTGTACCGTTGATGTCACCTTGGAGTGCGGCGAACTCTGCGTGGATATGTTTGTCGAGCGCTGTATGTTCTTGCATATCGGCTAAGAGATGATTGAGTAGCGATTGGTTCTCCCGAAACAACGCAATGCTGTCCTTGACCGATGCGGTTAAGGACTCCAAGTCTTTGGAGACGGTGAGAATTAAAAGTTTCGGATCCGATTCAACCATCAGTCGCACCCCTCCCCATAGGTCTTAGTATAGAGGGTTTCCCCTAGGGAATCAATGCTGGGTCTTGATACGTGTAGGCCGGAACCGCGTGTTTAATCTGCGTTTCTCGGACATTCTCCTCACGCTTGTTGGGGAAGTCCCGATTCAGCGTCTTGAGTCGAACGGTGGGGGCGGACACTGTGACCACACAGGCCAGAACTGGCTGTGTTTCGAACTGTGCGTAGTACGGCTGGCCTCCGTAGGCGTGGTCAAGGGTTTGGCTAGTCCCAAGCGCTGGAGACGTCCAGAGGACAAATGGCCGGCCTCCGTAGGCATAGTTCAGTGTCTCGAGGTTGGTGATCAGTGCCATGTGTTACGCCTGACTGACCGAGAGGTCGTCGAAGTACAGGGTGTAGGTCGTCCCTCCGTAGCAGAGGATATCGATTTCCACCACGCCGATCGCAGACGGAGTGAAAGTGATGGTCTGCTCTTCCCACGTGTCGATGGCGGCACCGATCGAGTCCGTCACATCGGCAGCAACCCCGGCGATCTGCCCACCCCTGCAGCGTAAGATCCCAGTGATCCCTGTGTTTGTTCGACGCATCCAGACCTTCACGGTCACGAGCGTCCCGGTGTTGCAGAGGAGTGTGGCCAGCGGCACGACGACGGGGTTCGTCGCGTCGATGTACTGTGTAGATAGGGGTTTGACAGCCCAGGCCACCCCGCTCGCGGTATGCCGCACGGTGGTCTCTGAGTTGATCGTACCACCAGAGCCATGGGCAAACCATCCTCGGTGGTCGTCCGTCACGGCGTTAAAGTTTTGAAAGGAAGCGTATCCAGCGAGGCCGTATGTCGCCGAGGTGATGGCGACCTTCGTTGCTTCTGCAAGGCTAGATTTGAGAACCCGTAGTCGCCCAATGAGGGTAGACAGTAGGACGCCGCCGGTGGTGTTCCCCGAAGTGGTCAGACTTCCGACCGTGGCACGACCGACAAAGGCAGAGGCGTCCACTCCATAGACCCCGTTTGATTGGGCGAGAATTGTGTCAATCACAACATCCTCGACATCGGTAATGACGGTCCCATCAGAACCATTACTGGATGACTCAATTGACTTAATACGGAGATTTGAGTGCCCACCATTAAGCCGTATCCCGTCAAGTCCATGATCCTTCGTGATGATGGTGTCAATGGTGGCTCCGTGTAGGCCCGCCGAGCCGGTTAAGAGACAGCCGTTGAAGATCCCGTTGTAGGCCTCAAGTGTGCCAATCGTGAGCTGTCCGTTCGACGGAACATTGAGACAGGTGTTGACACCGGCTTGTCCACACGACTTCGCAACGATCTTCGTAAACGTCAGTCGTGAGCCTACTGACCCACCGAGGCCAGAGTTGGGGCTCATACTGAAAATCAATGTCCCGAACGTACAGAGGTCTGCGCTGGTGTAATAGAGCCCGTTTGACAGGAAATTTGCGCTGTAGATGATGCCGGAAAACTCCCAGCTTGCCGATGAGGTCTCAAGAAAGAACCCGATGTCGTACCGTACGGTATGGATCTTCTCGATCTTAATAAATGACCGTGAGACACCGTGGATACCGCGACCGGACCCTGACTGGCCGTCGAACCACGTCTCAAGAGTCTGGGTAGACATATCCGTCCGGTTCCACCCTCCGCTAAACGTAATCAGATTTCCCGCCGTGCCAGAGTCCATGATCGATTGGATATTGGTGCTCGCGGCGGCAAGGCCTGTTTTGATTGTCTCTCGTTTATAGGTTGTGACCGTCTCAGTCGTGCCGTAGTACCCACGGTTTGTCGTCGAGACAACCATCGAGGGTGTGATATCTAGAGTCAAGGTCGTGCCACTAATTCCCCGCAGCGCCCAGTACGGTTCCTCTGTGGTGTTCTTACCGATGAGCGACTGCAGTGTAAGACAGTCATCTCCTGCGGCTTTCGTCGTGCTGATGTTGTCTAGGTTCACGGTTATTGCGCCGTTGTCGGTATCTCCGTAGAGGGCAACACTGGCAATGGAAGCCCCGAGAGCTGCTCCGTTGTCAATGTACACAGGCACCCACTGAGAGAGTTGGCTGATGGCAGGTAACGCGAGCGTATTGACAGTGGTCACACCGGCAGCGTCTGAGCACAACCGAATAGACAGCTCCCCGGCTGCGAGCGTCTTCACGGTCACGTAGACCCACAACGTGATGCCTTGGTAGGCACTCAGGTCAATCGTTCCTGTGGCGAAGTATGAGGCAAGTCCTGTGGTGAACCCCGCCGCGATGACATGCTTGGCCGAGCCCGTTGATGTGCGGTAGATTGTAGTATCCGCTGTAGATGTGACGTTGGCGCTGGCGGTCCAGGCACTGTCGCAGTTCGTGATGAGCGCGTTGAGCGCGGATGCGAGGGTGACCGTCGCGCTCTTATTCGTCCAGGTGGCATTGATCCCAAGTGACGTAGGGGCTGGTGAGCCCATGACCCTGATCGTGTCGTTCGGTGCGATGCGGGCGGCGGTGGCCCCGTTCGTAAACGTCTTCCACCGATTGGCAAAAGTTGTCCCGTCTGCTCCGTCTGATCCACCCTCGTAGTCTAAATAAAACGTGGCCATCTGCTACTCCTTAGAGGAATTGTTCGGTCGTCAACGCGATGGTGAACGTCATGTTCTGCGCCCCGTCATCGTTGCGGATCTTGATATGCAACTCTGAAGTCGCGTCATCGTCAAGATACATGAACGGGAGACGGTCGGTGTAGACACGACTGTTCGCGGTGGAGTCAATGTTTTGCGCACTATAGAGAAGGTCTCCCGCGACAAAGGTGTCCTTCGAATAGATTTCAATATCGTAGGTCCCGGTCGAAGTTCCACCTGTCTCTGTGATCGTGAGCTTGTACACGAGGCCACGATTGACAAACCCGGTCTTATTGAAGTTCGTCGTGGTCGACAAGTTCACCGTATTGCCGGCACTGCTGAAGGCTTTCGTCTGTGTCCCGACTCCGGTGACTTTCTTGAAGTACCCCATGAGCCACACGCGCACGTTGGCCGCGCCCGCGCCCGAGGCCGTGATGAGCTTCTCAAAGCCGATCGTCGGGGTCGTGGGGTTACCGTCATCACCAGGGATGATGAGCGTGCTGAGGAAGCCGCTATGCTCCGCCGTCCCACCCCACACGGTGTATGATTTCGTCGGAGCCGAGGACGCGCCGTACTTTCGAAATTTAATGTTCACGCCTGACCCCGGTGTCGTATCCCAAAACGCGACACGTAGCACGAGAGCCGCAACACCCAGGGGGGCATCGGTAATGTAGTTGAGCCCGCTGGGGCCAAGGTTAAACTGCTCGTAGGCCCCGTCTGTACTTTGTGTGAGTTCTTCCACGACCAGTGTTGGGTCTTCCTTTGCGACGTAGCTCGTGAGTCCTTGTGCGCCGAGGTCAACACTCAACGCGCCCATGTCAGTGTAAGTGGATCCATCATTGGTGAACTGCCACTTGTCCGTTGATTCGTTCCAGCGAAGCTCGACGTCAGAGGACGAACCACGTTCAACTTTGAGTGAGTTGTTCAGCGTGGGTGCGCCCGAGTGGAGTCGATTCAACTTAAATTCTGTGGAGTCGGTCCCGATGTCCGTGTTCTGCGCGTGTGAACCAGCACCGCCGCCGCGTGCCCATGTGCGCTTGTCCACCACCCCGGCGATATTTCCACCAGAGGGTGTCACGTGGAACAGGGGAATACGGCCTGCGGTGAAGCCGGACGTATTCGCCGTCACGACACCTGTAGTAATGTTCAGCTCGATATAGTTCAGGACCGCGTTGGTGGTGAGTACCGTGCCGTCAGCGGTCGTGGTGACGACGTTGTCATTGTGGACTTGTCCACCATAGTAGCCGAAGTTCAGTCCTGAGTGGGCCACGCTGCGTTCTGCGTATTGCTGCGGGAGGAAGGTGCTGGCCGCACCAAGCGCGTCGAGCCGCGCATCGAGGCCGTCGTACCCAACAATGGAGTCATTGTAATCATCGCCGTCGAGCAGGTAGTCCGCCGTGCTGTACTTTGCCACAGCCGAGACGACATGTGTGGTATCGTTCCATGCGAATTGCCACACGGTGTCAGCGCCTGCGCTCGACGTGACCGTGGGGACTCCACCAGTGGGGACGTTCACATAGAGTGTGGCCGTCGAGAAGGGGAGCAAGGCGATCAAGGTGGATGAGGCACTGTTGCGATATTGTGTGCCTGACCAATACGCGCCCGCCGCGATCGTGACATTGTACGGCGACGGGCTGAGTGTCGCGGCAACCGGCTTATAGCTGGCTTTGCCGAAGATCCCGTTCCGATCGTACAGCTCGTTCAGACGGAGGTCCGTCGTGCCGCCACCCGCAGTGCCTTGGGTTGAGGCATAGAGGGAATTGATGGCCGCTTCAATTGCGGTGTAGTTGGCCTCGTGATCGGTGACATAGGTCACAGACGCGGCAAAGACTTTCTGTAACGAGATGGTCGCCATGAACTGCTCCTTAAATTAGGGGACGACGAGGACTGAGATGAGGGTGTCAGCAGCATCGTACTTACCCATTGTCCCGTAAGGTAATGTACCATACTTATAACCACCGTTAATACCGTCATTTCCAAGGTCATCATAGTCAAGTAGCCGGTAGGTCGACCCGTAAGTGATTGGACTTCCAAGGGTAAAGCTACCAACTCCGTAGGTCACCTCAATGACCGCGACCTGCCCATTGACAATTGCCGCGACCCCGATAATCTCATACCCCCGCGTCAACGACGACCGATAGAGACGGACCTTGGTACTCGGACCAGCCTTATGCACGCCATGTGAGGCGTCAGCAATAGGCACCGCTTTGATGACCGTGTTGGCATCCGGGCGTGACCCGTCACCACCGAGATCCACGTCCATGACCCAGAGATAGGTTGTCAGGGCTGCGTCATACCAGCGATACGCGGGCGTGACACAGGTGGCGATGACTGTGTCATCGAGTCGCCCGACACGTGAGTCAATCAATCGAATGAGGGGCTGCTGCATACCCATTAGACCACCGTCCTATACCCCTGCACCGTCATGGTGCTGGCGTCGTTCGAGCCGCGCGTAATGGTGCGGGCGATATCGTCTACATAGACTTTGACCGTTGAGGAGAGCTGTAGTACGTCTCCGGGTTCAATTCTCGGGTCGTACCGAAGAATGAGTGTACGTGGATTTTCTTTCATCACTTCGTAATGCAGCTCGTTCACCACCAGTGGCTGGGCTTGCTCCACCGAGGAGATAAAGTCGTTCCGTATTTCTTTCTCTCGCTCTTGCCAGAACTCCGTGTTGGCTTTGATGGCGATGGCTTGCTGCTCGAGGTACACCATCTCATAGGGTGTGCCCCACACTTCGTACTGCCCGGTGCCGAGCGCCATCATAATCAGGAGAAGGACAATCAATGAGATGGCTTGGGCGATACGCCCGAATGGTTCACTGATGACGACCACGACAAGGCCCTCTCCGATGTCCCACGGAAAGAACCCCAGGAAGAGGTACGCCGCCAGCATCGCGCCGGCAAGTGTCGGAGCCCAGACGGAGATTTCAATGTCGATGCGTGAGTGGAACTCGTCGATCTTCGTCATCGATTCGTCACAGAACGAGAGGAGACCAGCGTTCGCACTCTGCACGACAATAAAACGTGGGTTGTCTGAGCGGGTCTTCCGCTCGTCACTATAGTAGACATCGACCTCGAAGCTGCCCTTGAAGAACCCCGTCGTGATCGTCGCGGAGCCAAGGAGCTGGTCAGGACCGTCCACACGCGAAAGGGTGTTCGAGAGATAGGTGAGGATCACTTTGTTGACTGTCTCACTCGCGCTACCACGCGACTCATATTTCCTTAGATAGTTGTCGTCAGTGAGGGCTAGCGTGACACGGTTCTGCGTCTTCGAGATGAGATCCAACTCTCCTTTGCCATTGAAGAATGGGAGAGCCTGGATGCCAAACATCAACTGCTCCATTGCATCCCACGGCGGCATGTTGACAACCTGATTCGTGTTCTTATCGAACAGCACACCCCACGGTTCCGGGACGACGACTTCACTATCTTCAAGGAGCATGACACGTTTGACGATGTCCATGAACATGGTGCCCCAGTCTGACCCTACCGTGAACGCACGCGAGGACACACTACGTCGTTTCCAGGCTTGGTTATTGCCACGCCCGTATGCCGCGAACGCCACGGTGATGGCTTCTCCTCGTTGGTAGACCCAGGAATAGGACCCCTCCACTGTACCGCTGAAGGTCACGACCCACTCAGACTCAGCGAGCCCTTCAAAGCCCTCCATCACGCGGATGATTCGGCCTTGCGCGATCGACGCACGCAATGCGCCGGCATCGGGATGGAAGAGGAGGTCTGAGGAGTCCGCCATCTGCACGGAGATACGATCCAACGAATGCTCAACACGTTGCACGTAGGGCGTGAGGTCGGTCGGTGTTTGGCCGTACGTACCGGCGATGATCTCAGCCCACGTGTCTGCGGTCGGACTGAACGACAAGACTTTCCACTTCGGGTAGATAATGTCCCGTTCGAGGTACTGATCGTACGACAGAGTCGATGCAATCATTAGGCCGCAACCCCCACCACTCTAAAACGTAACTCCACAGACCCAGCTACGTAGCCGTGTCTCGTCACCAGATAGTCAAACTCGTAGTTCCCCGCACCAGCTCCCGCTGACCCTGAGAGGGACAGCGTGAGTGTTTCGATGACGATGTTGTACCTAACCGTCGTCCGGTCTCTCGGCTCCCAGACGATGTATGTCCCGTTCGTCGGAGGGTTGTTATAGTAGTCTTGCAAGGCCAAGAAGAAGTCGAGCTTCATGCAGGCTTCCTTCGAACTCCCGAGCCACTTCTCTTCGATAGGCACATCGCGGTTGACCCCGAGGAACCCGACTAAAATGTTGTCGGTAAGGGTCGCTTGTGCGAACGCCCGAGGGCGCTTGTCCATTGGGGATGTATTGAAATTCGTGTAGACGTCTGGGTTCTTCTGGTAGACGATCGGCGCGTAGGCACTGGTCGGATAGACCAATCGCCGTAGCTGCGAGTCCGAAGTGCCGATGCTGTTCGGGATGGACACCACGGTGGCCGGGACAATGTCCGCGACAGTGGATGCGACAGGAGTTTGGAGGCCGACGGTGAACGTGATGGAGTTTTGAATCGTGGGCATTAGGTCACCTTTGTTTCTGTGTACTGCACGGTAATTGTCTCAGTCGCTCCATCGTCAGGCGGGGTGACCTTGAAGGCCACTCGTCCGTTGACTTCAGTGACTTGTTTCGGGTTCTTAATTATCGATGCGGTCGGTGAGCAGGAGATCACCACCTCTTTACTCCCACCCGCTTCCGCCTTGGTCCCCAGCAAGTGGCTGACGAGCGTCGTCTCCGTATCTTCTGAGATTTGTTTAATCGCTACCGGTACCGTGATGTGCGCCATCGCCGGCCTCGGGGAATAGATCTCGAAGGAGTTATTCGCCGCGCCTGTCACCGCGTCGTCTGCCTTGATACGAATCGCGGCGAGTTTCTTGCGCTTGGTATCGAAGGCGACTTGCGCGAGCCGATCGACTGCCCCTTGCTGCTGCAGCTCGCTCACCAATTCGATATTGTCTCTACGGTAATTATACTTAACCAGCGTCTGTTTGTCTTGTGCCGAGGCCCCGAAGCCGAGCTGCGCACTCGAAAGAAGGACCCAACAATTTTCCTCGTTCTCATACCCTATTCCCCAAGCAAAGGACTCATTGAACGGTCGATAGTGTAGGCGCGTGCCGGGTGTCGTTGAGTAGTCGTACACAGTCATGCCTTCACTTCCGAGGCTCAACACACAGATTAGCTTATTCTCCGGGCTCACCGCGAACCCGTTGTTCGTCATGCTCAGGAGTGGCACGTGCGCGACAGTCAGAATCGGGTTGGCAACTTGTGACGCTGACGGAATGCCATCTGGAAAGCCAACCTCGACGATACCGTACCCGGCAGGCGTGGCAAGATACCCTGCGTAGACCTTCCCGAGTCCTCCGTTGTACATCGGCTCAGTCCATGCGTGAGCCACCGCATAGCCAATAAGATCTTGTCTGGACTCGATGACTCCGGTCTCAGGATGCACGATAAACGAGTTGATGGACCAACTCGGGTAATTCGCGGTGTTCATGAAACAAATGAACCGGTAGCGGTCAGCGACAGGGTCGTAGACAAATGAGTCAAGTAACACGATACTCTCGAGAGCCTGGTGAGGAGACGTACCGCACCATCCGTGATACCCAGTGGTTGCCCCCGGAGGAAATGGTGCCCAATGCTCAGCGCATGTCTTATAGACTAAGGGGTTCGTGACCTGTGTGATGAGTTCAAGCATGTTAGTACATCGTCCTTGCTGTAATCGTGAGACTCGCGCCGACATAGTCGGTGGCTCCTGGGCCACAGTATCGATTGGTAGCGACCCCGCTGGCGTTCGTTTCCGTGTAGTCAAACTCGAGATGCCCTTCACTCGTGCTCATAATCCACTCGACCGGCCAGTACGGGACCACCTCACCACTAGACCCAGTCAGTGTCACCGAGAGCGTGTCCTCGCGGTAGCGGGCGCGGTTGCCACTCATGGTCACTGCCGACATCGTCGCAGGAGCTGGGTGCATCGTATGCACGATCAGCTTATTGTCGGAAAGACGGTAGACCCAGACGTTCTTATTGACTCGGTCAATCCAGATAAACTTTGCCCGGTCGACCGTCGACTGGTACTGCTCTCCTGTGGTGAGATTATAGAACCGTAGGACTCCGTACGTGCCGTTATCGAAGTCCATGCACACGAGCCAGCCATCATCCGTGATATCAACGCGATCCATACTGAATGGGGTGATGGAGCCACTTACTGTGTACGTATCAATCGTGGCTCCCGTCGTGAGGTTATGGCTCGTCACGGTCGACCCACTGCCCCGGTAGTACTTCTGTCCATAGACTATCGGGTGGAGGTGTCCTGATGGAATGATCGTGCCTGTGTAGGTGATGGAAGCGAGGTCCTGAGGATTCCAGAGCATCCCGATGACATCGTTGTAGAGTGGAGCCGTCGCAAAGCCGACCGTGATCATCTTATCGACGTTGGTATCGTACCCAGCCGCCAGCGAGGTCCCTAGCGCACTACGGCACACACGGACCACTTTCCCACTCCGATAGAGCTTAAAGCACCCACCGTACACCGTATTTAGCACCACCACACAATCATACCGGCGCATGTACCACCCGTATGACAAAGTCGTGAAGTCTTCGGCGCTGGGTATCGTGATCGCGGCGGCTGATTCATAGAGTTTTAAGAGTGCCATCGGTTAGACCGCCTGTGATTCATGCACTTTGATTCGATCGAACTGATTGGCTCCGAGAGCCGCAACGGGTGCAATATAGACAACAGTTGCGAAGCCTTGCCCGTCAGTGATATGTGTCTCGTTCTGGATGGACCCGTAGGCCGCGCCTTCAACCCCTGTGTCGACGCCGACGAGTTCCCACCAAATACAGCGACTGGCATTCCCCTTATAGGTGATCGTGCCGCCACCTTTGATCCTCTTCGTGCCTGATGCCAGTGTGATCGTTGCTGCCATGACTAGGCCGGCTGTATTTGGAGCGCGTCATTCACTGACCGCTCGATGATACTTTCGATCGATGACCCGCTCAGACCACCAACACTCATCCGCTCCACGCTGTTCGCAATCCGGGAGAGGAGCAAGTTCGTCGGCACGAGCGCGTCTTGGAGACTCTCCGCGATCTGCCCGATGGGGATCTGCGTCTCCCCGCCGATGAGTCCTCGCACTTGCTCAGAACTCTGGATCCCCACTGTGGGGTTACCCGCTGTGGCTGACCCACCCTGATCACCGAGGAGCTGCCCGAGGACGAATGACGCGATGAGGCCGAACCCCGCTAAGAATGCGGGACCGAGGGTCTTCGCCATATCCGGGCCAATATCCATCGCTTCAAAGCCCGCTTTGAGCCCGTCTTGTAGGGCCTTGGTGCCGGACTGAATCACATCCTTCAGCGAGTCTTTGACGAGGTTATCGACCAGGCCCTTACCGAGCCGTGCGAAGTTCGTCTTCTTCCCTTCGAAAGCCCCGGTGAGCGCGTCCACCAGCCCATTGACGGCGGTCGACACCGCGCCGGCAAGCGCGTCGTACGAGGTACGTAATGCGTTGTTCCACTCGAGGAGACGAACGGTGGCCTCTTGTTCTTGTTTCAGCGTCTCGATATACGCGAGCTGTGTATTGACTTTTTCCCGCAACCCGGCTGCGGCCTCTTTGCTGGTATACCCTGCCTCGAAAAACGCATCACGAAGCGCGTTGAGTTCACCGACCGCTTGTCCCATCTCGACGGCGAACGTGGCTCGCTGATCGCTGATAGCGTTGGCCCCAGACTGCAGATCCGTCGTAGGTCCTTGTCGTTGAGCGGAGACTCTTGCCCTCTGTGCATTCGTCAGGGCCTCCGCGTTCTGCTTCAGGATCCGTCCGTAGACCAGTTCTTGGTCCTGCAGGATACGGAGTTTTTCTTTCTCCAGGCGCGTGGCTTCAGCCGAGATCGCGTTCTGGGCCTGCGCGGCGATTCTTAGGCCGTTATTCCGGGCGATCTCAATCTGGAGATCGGCTTTACTCTCTTCGACCAATCGTTTGTCTTGTGCGATACGAAAGACGTTAAACTTCTCCGCTTCTTCCGCTGCGAGCAGCTTCTCCGCGTCTGCGATCTTTTGCGCGTCACGTGACGCAATGGCAACTTGGAGCACCTCTCGCGCGGTATCGAGGAGCTTCTGCTCTCCCTCGACCGCGATCTTGTAGTCGGCTTCCGCTTCTTGTCGTATCTTATCGGCTGCGTTGGTGTGTGGGGCCACTTCCGACTCACGCAACAAGACGGACGCCTCTTCGGTTTTCTGCTTGAAATCTTCCAGGCCCTGGACTGCTGCGTTGTATTGCTGCTTGAGTCCGTCATACACCGCGTTCGTGATGCCTGACGTGTTCTGTGCGACGTCTTCGATGAGCGGCGTGAAGTCAGCTCGCACACCTGTGATGAACGACTGGATGTTGGCGCGGATAAAATTAAACGACGCGACGGCGTTGGAGCGAAGTCCAACGATCGTCCCCTCCATCAACTTGAAACCCTGTGACGCGAGTGACGTGGCACGTTTGATCGCATCGAGTTCCACTTCGATCTTGCCGGCAATCTCTGTCTGTGCAGCGGTGCGTGCCGATCGGTTATACCGATCTTGCGCGGAGGTGACGGAGTTCGTCAGGCGCTCGATCTCGCTCAGTTGTTCGGGAGTTGGGTTAAACCCACGACGTGTCGGCTCCGTCGTCTCGACCTGCTGGTTGAGCTGAAATTGTCCTGAGGCTTCACCAACGACCTTCGCGCCTTGGATCTGATTGAGTTCCCTGTTAAAGACCGCCCTTGGATTGGCATTAGCCAGTGGGGCAACAGCAGCCTTCATCTTGTCACCGAGGTCGCTGATCACCTTCCCCGCTGCCCGCGCTTCTTTACTCCAGTTCAAGCCTTTCGCTACAGCAATGGCTTTGTTGTAGAGCGTATCAAGCGGGTCCTCAATGAACGCCAGTGTATTCCGAAGTTCTTGTAACTCAGACTTCGTGTTGTCAATCGCTTTCGCGTGGTCCAACAACACGCGCGGTGACGCACCGCCCTCCTCCAGAAGCGTCTGCTGTTTCTGTAGATTCTTCAGGGCGTCTTCCGACCCGAAGATCGCGTTCTTATACGCCTTGATTTTTTCATTTGGGGAGAATGCGAGGTTCAGCGCCCGCCCCGCGTCCTCGAACACTTCAGGAAGCAGTGCGAATAAATTGATGAGCGTCTGCACGGATCGAATGATCAGATCGACGGCGGTGACGGTACCAGCCAGGAATTTCGTGAACCCATCGAATGATTTATCTGATTGATCATTGAACTTAAAGAGCTGGGATGCAGCCGCTGAGATCCTGTCGAGAATGTCGCCAGCCGCGCGACCGATCGCCGCGAGCAGGCCAATGATCTTCACCTTGTTGGTATTCAACAACTCCGTGAACTGTTGTGTCGACCGGATGAGCTGCGCGTAGAACTGCTCCAGGCCGAGACGACCGATCTGCTTGACCGCCACTTCCAATCCGTTATACGTAGCAATGAAGGTCTTCTGGATCTCGTTCGTGGCAGCTTGGGCTCCGCGTAGGATCCCCTCTAACGGGACAAGACTCCCCGTCGCTTTGATCTGCGCGGCGATCTCCTTAACATCGAGTCCATAGCCTTTGATCAACTGAGACAACTGTGCGGTCGTACGTAAGGTCCCGTTCACCAAGGATCGAATTTCTTCTTGGATCTGGATGGTCGACTGCTGCCCCTGTGTCAACAGCAAGATCTGGTCGGTGAGCTGCGCGAGGAGAGGCAGCTCAGAACGCCTGATGAGAATCCCTCGTTGCGCGAAGGTGTTGTAGGCGAGCTGCAAATCGATCGACGTGGCGAAGTATTTCGCGGAGAGTTTTTCTAACTCAATGAAGATCTGCTTGGTCGCTTCGAGGTTACGTTTGAAGACTTGCTCGTAAGTCTTCCCCGCGTTGTTTGACATATCCGCGATGTTCGTGATAGCCGCTGCGGAGCTGATCGTGGCTTTCTTAAAGTCGTCGAGGTTCGTGACTCCTGCTTCGAACGCACCTTTCACCGCACTCCCCGCGCGTTTGGCTGCGTCGAACAAGGCATTGAACGCGGTCGTGGCTAGGCCGATCGCTGTGGCGAGTTTGAAGACGGACGCATTGCTCCCCGACCCCGAGGAGGCGAACTGCTTTTGCGCGTTTGCCGCCTGCGTGGTTGACGTAATGAGTTTGGTGTTGGCAGCTTGGAGCGTGGCGAGCTGAGCAGTCAACGCATTCGCCGCCTGTTGCGCCTTCGCCAAGCTTGTAATAAACTGCCCGCTAACTGCTTCGAGGTTTATCTTTACGTCTGCCACCGGTCACCTGTTTTGTAGATCCACCAAACCCCGCGAACAATGCGTTCGCATCTCCTGATAGTTTTCTCTCCTTCGGTCTGGACTTCACGATCCCTTTGAGCAACTCTGCTTGGTACTTCTTCAACACGTTCGGCTGCTTGCCCGAAAATGCCGCCTGGAGCGCGTTCAGTGCCCCAGCATTCACCGCGCCGGCCAAGGCCAGCGTGTCATACGTCCTATTCGTCTGTGCGGCCTTCCCGAGGGTGGTGACCGTCGAGATCGGATACTCGTCGAGTAAGGCACGAAGCGAATGCCCCCGGCTGGCTAACAGCTCTAGGAGGGGTTCGAATCCTTCGCCGGAACCGCTTCCTTCTCCCCGGCGAGTTTCGTGAAAAAACCTGTCATGTGTTCCAGGTTGGCTTTCAGCACAAGGATCAACGCGATCAACCCATCGGTATACGACATCTCTTCAAGACGCTTCTGATCCGCACCAATAGAAACCTGAAGGATCAGTGTTGCGTGTTTCAGGAACGGTTCCATAATGTCGAGTGCGGCGGTCGATAAGTTCACCATGCTTGCACCAGCGAGCGCTTCAGAGAACTGTTCAAACGACACGTTCTTCTCGCGGTACTCCCGCGCGATCGAGGCCAGCACACCAGACAACTTCGAGAACTGAATGATATTCCACTCCTTGATCTTGAAACCCTGAAAATCCTGTGCGGAGATGAGGGACATGAGACCGTCCATGATGTTGGAACTCCTTGAGGGTGTGAAAATGTTGTGGCGGGGAAACTAGGCACTGCAGACTTTTGATCTGCAGTGCCGTCTTACTTATGCTTAGGCCTGGGCGTCGAACATCACCATACGGCCATACGGATAGGCCGGGGTATTGTCGGTATCGTCCAGCACCGTCAACGACATCGGGACGATGAGCCATTCCTGGTCGTTCAAGCTCAAGTCACCGTTGCTGTTCAACTGACACTTCGGGATCTCGATATCGAAGGACAACCCACGTCCGCTCTGCGGGTGGACTTCCAAACGAGCGGACCCTTCAACCGAGCCCACCTTCACGAAATTCGTGATCTGTGAGGCATAGGTCGGATGTGTAAAGGTCACCTTGATCTCTTCCAAGGTGTAGACCGCCGTAGACCCAGAGATCGCTCGCACTTTCGCGTCAACCGAGGCCGATCCAAGATCGAACGCGACATCGGTATTCTCAGCTAATGACCCACGGCCAATGCTGTTGATCGTCGCTGGTGTGGCAGGCGCAGCGGCGGTTTGCTGCGCACGGAGCCAGTAAGCGCTGATCCCGTTCACGGTGTTCTTCACCCATGAACCAGGGATGGTGAACGTGACGGTTCCGTCAGCAGAGAAGTCTGCGGTGCCGGCTGTCGTCAGTGTGGTCCAGGCCGATCCGTTCCAGTACTCCCATGTCACGGCGGTATAGCCTACAGCGGCAGTCTGGATGTCGATCAAGAAACGCTGAAACTGAGTTGCCTTGCCGATGTACAACTTATCGTTGTTATCCGTCAACGCAGTGTACGGCGTACCGGCAGCGGTGTCGTTCTCGACACTGTTGTTCGTGTACGTGGACACACCATCAAACATGTACGCATAGTCGACGAACTGCCGAGCTGAGTAGCTCGTGATCGCACCCTTCTTATCGAGGGAGACGAACGAGAAGCCCGCGCCTAACACTTCCTTCTGATCGGTGATCACGGCAGTCCCCGCGCTCACGTTGGCTGCAGCATCGCCCTTGAAGAAGAGGATGAAGTTCGACAAGTTAGGCTCGTCGAGACCAAAGTTGACTGTGATCGATTCCTGCAACGCGATGATCTTATCCTTCACGCGCGTGCCCGGACGGTTGGTGTAGTGCTCCAAGAACTCAGTCTCACGACCGAGGGAGACGTCGACCATATTGCCGAGATCTTTCTCGCCAGTTCCGTCGTTGAAGAACAACTTGATTCCACCCGGAACGGTGTAATTGTCTGTGTCATGAATTTGGGGCATCTGCAGTCCTCCTTATTTAACTGAAAGCGTTCCCTCTATCGTGCCGATACTCCACGTCGAACGTGGCGTTCAGCATGCCTACGTGTTCACCTGTAATAACTCTATCGTACTGTAATTCAACTATATTCACAAGCCCATTTTTCGAGAGCCCGACACTAGTGTGGAAGCAGGTATGGAGCTTCCCGGCGATCTGGTCAAAATGCTCAAAAGCGTCATAAAACCCTGATTCTGCGTGGTCTTTCATGGTCAGATCGATGAAGATCTGGGCCTGAAGGTGCATGGTGCCGATGGCGATCCGGTTGCTGTACCCTCTGTCCTCTGGCGCAATCTCAAATAAATACAAGGCCGGCAAGGGTTGGCTGAAGACGTCTGCCGGGACCACCGCAAAAAACTTGATGGTTTTCAGTTCTGGCAGTTGCGCTGCCAGGACTGAACGAAATTTCTCGAAGACCACTGTGCGAATGGCTGCAGACATAGGTTACCTATTAAAAACTTTATTCGCTTCACGCTCGAAGGCTTTCACCATCTCTGCGTCGGCGTACGGTTGAATGTCTTTCGCTATGTTCACTCTCGACGGCACTGACACCGAGTTCACTAGCTTGAAGAGCGGTTTGCGTTGCTCTCCCGGTAATCGTCCCCACAACGTATTACGAAACGTAAATTTCCCAGTGATGTTCGGGGAACTCGCCGGATACGGCGCACGTTTCTGACTGTTCACAAAGATCGGGATCGTCAGAGATTGCGCTTTCTTCGGACGAATCACCGTCACCTTGTGTTGCGTCTCGACGAAATGCACCGACGCATAGGGAACATTGATCGCAATCGTCGCTGAGACACCGTGATTCGTCTGCACAGCCCGTCGCGCGACCGTCTTCTGCTCCATGTTGCCGGTGTTGCGTGCAAGGCGGTTCGGGCTCGTCGACGCGCCACCCATGAATCGGCGCACCATGTAATCACGTGTCTTCCGGGTCACCTCATTCACAATCCGCACGGCCTGCGGGCCTGTGAGCTGCTTGCCTCGTGCTTCGAGTCGACGGAATCGATCTGAGGTTTCAAGAAAAGCCATATCGTTTACGATATAAATTATACCTAAATCTATCTACTTTAATGTATATTTCGGTACCGCAAGGTCTTGATGACATCTTGCACTTCCGGCAACAACCACCGATTCGAGACCTTGCTCATGACGCCTTCACCGATGAGCACATTGTCGAAACCGATCGTCTTCCTGTTCTTCCACAGGTAGATGACTTGCTGTGTCGCGGCCATCTTTAAGAGATCTGGAACGGTGCTGGTGTTGAGATCTGCCCCAATATACCCGCCGACATAGGTGACCTTGAGTGACTCTTTCCCACCAGGAAATAGCCCCTGCGTCGAATAGATGGCGTTCTTTTTATCTGATGGGTCAATGGCGTACTCAGCAGCAGTAAGCACAGTGCCATTCGCAAAGTCATAGTAGTCCCCGTAGATGATGGAGGTGATCGACGTGATTGGAGCGCCCTGCACGTAGAGCCGCACACAGCCACCGTCATGCAGCTCGACCTTACTCCCCGAGAAAAGTTTCCGATTCGAGGCACTCTCTATCCTCTGTGAAACGCCTAGAATTAGTGCGTCTAACAGCGCGTCGAACTGGTTCGTGCCGGAGATGTCCTCTAAATAGAGCTTGATAGTCTCTTTCGTCGTGAGTACCTGAGCCATCTTTGTCGTTCTCCTCTACCATCTCGTGCATGAATACGTCACACGAGGTGTTCAACCGTATTTTAGCCATGACCGACCGCCTGTACTTTCATTGCACGCCTACGCGCCCACCCAGCACGCATATTCTCAATGTGTTCCGGTGACCGCTTACGCCCCGTAAGAGCAAGGCCAATTCTCTCGCGTGTCTGTCTTGACAATTTTTTCCCTAACTGGGCCTGTCGTATGCTCTCTCGGTGCTGTGCCGACCGTCGTCTCCCCTTATGGGCTACACTTATCTTTAATCGTGTCTCTATTGTTGGTACATACCCAAAATTCACACCAGTCCGTGAGGCCGGCTGCATGTTGTAAATAGAAAGTCCATGCTCAATGTACGCATCAATGAATCGCTGCTCCCGGTCTTTTCTCGTCTCGATAGAGCACTCTATTAGAGGCTCAAATATGAACACTGACTCCCTATGCTTGTCCCACGACCTTTGAAGATATTGGTTGTCGTGCTTCCCGTTCCGAAGCATTCTCCGATGTTCATATACACGGACATCAATATCTATTGCCGATCCGATATACACGCGATAGGTCACAGTATTCGTAATGCGGTATACTCCCGTCATGTTAGACCTTCGGGCTCGCCTTGCTCGCAATGTACGGTGCCAGCCCCATCTTGACTCCATCACGAATCGCATTCAGCACTTTCAAGGCGTCCGAGTGCGCAGTCAGTGGCTGGGTCGACACGCCGTACTTCTTCAGTTGTATGTCCACCAACATCACGACCACCGAGGACAATCCCTTCCACCGCTCCGGGACTTGCGCTTGAATGGCCTCACTCCACTTCGCCACGCTGATCGGTGTGCCGTCTTCATGGACCTCTTCGATCGCATTGAGGATGGCCGTGACCATGTCTGCGTCCTTCTCCGTGATGCCCCCCTGACTCGCCGCCCACGCAGCCACAACGGCCACTGCCGCGAGTTGGATCGAGGCCTCGTCCACTTCCTGCTTCACGACTGTCCCGTCTGCATTGTAGGTGGTCGCTGCACAGCCAATGACCGACATTGTCATGACACCCACAAGCACCATTGAGAGAAACACGCTAATCATTTTTTGGTACATCGATGACAATCTCCTTTTCCTTCACGGCGGTCGTTAGCTTCTCCAGCTTATGCCCGATACCCCACACGCCCAGCCCATTACCCACCAACATAATGCCGGTGCCTGGATCCACAACACCGAAGGCCATCCCCGCAGCGGCGGCTCCAATGAGTACTGCACCCGATAAAAAAGTTTTCGCGCCATCGAGAAACTCCAACATGTTATTTGCTCATGCCCGCGCGTAAGAACGCGAGACCTAGTGCGCCTTCTGTGACCTCCCGAAGATGGTTGGCACCCCACCATCCGTTGAGCGTGCCGATCTGATCGACTGCACCGACCACGATCATGATGTACGTTCGGTATCCTGACAGAAAATCTGTAATGGGTTGCATGGTCCACCTCCTTATGTAGAACTGTTTTCGTTCGACCCGTAATTCCAAATGCCTTCCTGATAAAACGGCAAGCTCTCCACATCGAAATGCAGAAAACTTGACGCGATGCCTACGCGCATGCCCATACTCAGTGCAATATGGAGCGCCTCAGCTCGGACGGTCATGTCCCACCCCACGGTGGAGATGTCCGCCCCTCGACACTTCCCAATCCATTCCGGCTTGGTCTGGGCCACCACGCCGGGTAGGTGTGTGGACCGGAGCCCGCCCTTGACATTCGTATTGTGCGTGACACAGCGACACCCGCTCGTGACCGTAAACGCCACGCCCAGCTTGGCTCGCAGCATGTGCAGGCCGAAGACAAGGTCAGGGACAATGTCCGACTCTTTCGTCCCCAGCCCGCAGCCGCACTTACAAGCAAATTCTTTGATCGAAAAGTATGAGGATCCGTACAGCATGAATAACCCCTTTATGAGCCCTTTATGAGCCCTTTGACCCATTAACTGAGCGCTGCGCCGACCGTGTAATTCTTGATGCGGAGTTCTCTGACAAAGGTTGCATCCGCAACTTTTGTGATCTTCACTTGCGTCTGTAACGTGCCGACCACGAGATCCGTGCTGAGTAACGTGTATTCCCCATACCCATCGTCGACGCCCGAGAGGACCGAGACTGTCCGTTCTACCGCGCTGGCCCCTTGAGGTTTGACGATGATGGAGGCGTTAAAGACACCACTAAACGGGCGAATCAGTGCGCCCTTGTCCACGTCGATAAACGAGATACGGAGCTTCGAGCCCGTATCACCGGCTGTGAAATCTGAGAGATCGTGTGCCATAGTCCCTCTACTCTACCAGAATCACTTAGCAAAAACTACGTATCAGAAAATGAGGATTCGCGCGACTTGAGCTGGGTGTTCGGTGCCTCATCGTTGCGTGTTAGGGCGAACCTGGCGATTTCCGACCGTTTTAGAGCCCCAAGCTGCTCCGGGATGAAGGTCATGACCGGGTTGATCACAAGGACAGTATTCGCGGCGGCAAGGAGGCTGAACGCATCTCCACCCAGTGAAGCCGCTGGTGCGGAGATTAAGACAATATTCTCCGCAGCCGGAACTGTCCGATGCACGATCGGCTCGGGTGCGGAGACCTCGACCATGTTGGCCGTCGCTGCGAGGAACGTCTCGACAAGTTGGGACTGTGCCGGAGCCGAAATACTAATTTCGTTCGCGGTAGTAGGTATTAGTAGATGGACTGCCGGGACCACAGGAGCCGAGATCGTGACTGTGTTTGCATCCGCCGCAAGTGTTTGCGTGCCCCCTGCTTGCTGCAGCAAGGCGGTTGGAGCCGAGACGGTGACCGTGTTGACCGTCTGGGGCATGGTCAGGGTTACAGAAGGTACTGTCGGTGCTGAGATCGTGACGGTGTTCTGTCCAGCAGCCAGAGTAATGGCAACAAGCTGCGACTGTGCTGGCGCTGAGATTGTGACGGTGTTGACCGTCTGAGGCATCGTCAGGTCGACAGCAGGGACTGTCGGTGCTGAAATCGTGACGGTGTTCTGCCCAGCAGCCAGAGTCGTGGCAACGAGCTGTGACTGCGCTGGTGCGGAGATCGTGACGGTGTTCTGCCCTGCAGCCAGAGTCGTCTCAGCCAGAGTCGACTGTGCCGGTGCGGAGATCGTGACGGTGTTCTGCCCTGCAGCCAGAGTAATGGCAACAAGCTGCGACTGTGCCGGCGCGGAGACGGTGACCGTGTTGACCGTCTGGGGCATGGTGAGGGCCACAGAAGGCACTGTTGGCGCTGATATCGTGACTGTGTTCTGTCCAGCCGCGAGCGTGATCTCAACAAGCTGCGCCTGCGCGGGGGCTGAGATGGTGACGGTGTTCTGTCCAGCGGTGAGGTTCGTCCCTCCCGCATCGAAGACTCCTGTGGCAACGGGCGCGGTCACATCGACGGTGTTCTGACCCGCCGCGAGGGTGATCTCAACAAGCTGCGACTGTGCCGGCGCGGAGATCGTAACGGTGTTGACCGTCTGCGGCATCGTCAGGGCCAGTGACGGCACGGTGGGTGCGGACACTGTGACGGTGTTCTGTCCAGCAGCCAGAGTAATGGCAACAAGCTGCGACTGTGCGGGCGCGGAGATCGCAATACTTTGGAGAACAACTTCACCACCCTGCCACGAAGCTGTACGCGAAGACGGCCCCGCGAATACAGCGGTCACACCAGGGGAGCCTGCTGATAGCGAGGCGTCTGTAGCCGACACGAGAACTGAGCCATTTCGGTAGACTGTGATCTTCGTGCCTACTGCTTGTATCTCAATGATGTCGCCTGGAGAGAAGGCGACGACCGCCGTGTCGAATTGAGTGTATGTAGCTGTAACGTATTTGTATAAAAACCACGAGTCCGCGTCCCAGTTGATTGCGTAGTAACTCTTCGTGCCCCCTGTGTTGCTGCGTACGATGAGACCAGCGAAGTTCCCATCTTGAAGTGTAGACACCACACCACGAGCATATTGATCGTTTCCATACGTACCACTATGTGTTGCCCATGCGTCGTTGGAGCCCGTTCCCTCAAGCTCACTACTTTGGATCGTGAATGTACCGCCGTGTACGGTCCAGTTAGGGTTGTATGTTGCAAGTGCGACACCACTCGCCCCCTCAAAATTGTCTTGTGCAACCTTAAACCCAGCTCCCAGTACGATACTCGGTGTAACAACCGCCGTGGGTGCTGAGATCGTGACGGTATTTTGGCCAGCCGCTAGGGTGACGTTCGATGGGCCACCAAGGAGTTGTGCTGCCCCTTGTAGTAATGGGCCGAACCAAAAATAAGTCACGACCCCTCCTTATGCGACTTTACGAATGGAGGCGTCTATCGCTCGATCAGTCCCCGCGATCTTTTGTAGCGTCATGTCCCATCCATGTATCAAGACTAAAGACGGTGAGACAAAGACCTCAGACTGCACACCCTTTAACGTCGCGCTAAACACCACTCGTTTTGTTGCGCCTGTAGCTTCAACGATCTCATAAATACGGATTCTGTATTCCTCTGTTTTTGTCATGTTCGCAACCGCGTCCACCCAAAGCTGGTACACACCATCATCTGTGATGGTTTGGAGTGTCGTGGTCCCAGAGACAATCGACAACTCTGTCGCGCCGACTGTCACACCATCGAGTTCATATGGTTCACTAATAGCCATGCTCTTCTCCCTTAGCTAACTGCGTGAATCGCACAGTCTGGTTCTCCGTTATCTGTGGCTCCACTCATCGACAAACGGGCCACAAGCCGAGTACCAGATGGTACGTCTTGAAACACCGGAAACGAATTATACGGACCTTCACACATTTCTCCGGTGTCGTACTTAAACATATAACTCTGCTGTTGCCCCAACATCAGTTCTTCTGTTGCTGCGCCAACCCCCATGTCCATATACACAACTTTAATTGGTGTGAGCGTTGTGTCTCCGTCTGTTGGGTGAAAACTTGGCACAAACGCGAAATGACCTTCAGACGTTGACCCAGTGATCTGCACCCACGCACCCTCCGCACCAGAATAACCTGCGGCCACATCTGTACCAGCCGGGACTGTTGTAATTCCGTATGTGGTGACTTTCCGGCCCACCCGGAAATTGGGTGAGCCGTTCCCACCATAGAGAATGACAGCAACACGCATGGCTGTTGTGGTACGGTCTCCCGCCACCTGAGCCGCGATTCGTGTGCCTGCTGGTATGTAAAGAGGAAAATCCCACACCTTCGGACCTGCGGCAATGACACTCGCCCCACCGCAAAACCCCATGAGGAGATTAGGGATCAAGACTTCTTCTGTTGCCGCCCCTACAAGAATGTCGAGACAGCCTTGTGCGGTTGTGGCAGCTAAACCGTAGTTTGAGGCGATAACCTTGATCCAATAGGCGTCAAAGGCCGTACTTGCAATCAACTGAACGGCGGTACCTTTTGTTGCCGCTGCCGCACCAGTGGTGACAGATGTACCGGGAGTGAGCGTGCCGACGTTGCCAAGATTGTGCTCGATTCGCACAATCCCCTTTTGAGGTACCCACAGCATACGAATCCCTTTCGAGGACGTACCTCGACAACAGAGTATCGAGGTACGTGGTCGGTTATGCGAGCTTGAGGACTCCACCGTTGGCCGGTGTGGCCCACTGGACTGTCACGTTTCCACCGTTCGTGGCCGTGTCGACCAAATCGTAGAACGCGATGACGACTCGAGCGGTATCCGCGCCACCAGCTTGATCGAACAGAATGGCTCCACCGATCGTCTGGCCGGCTGTGAGTGCGGTAAACACCACATCGTCAGCGTCGAGGTAGGCGAAGTCGTTCGTGTCATCCTCAGTGATCGTCTTAGTCGTCAACGCGACTCGAGCATACCCACCGACCGAAATCTCGTGGTCGATCGGATCGCCGGCACCCGCGTTGTCAATGAAATTGTGGTTGTTATCGAAGGTGTAGGTCGCATTGACCAACATCAGCCGCAGGTCGGCAGTGTCTAAGTCTAGACCAGCCCCTGCGAGAAGGAACTTCCCTCGGTTATAGACTCCGTTTGCCATCTGTAGATCCTCCTAGGTAAAAACCCTTATGCGAAAAGAGCAAAAAAGGCTAGGGCTCGTTCGACGGAACCCTAGCCCTCGTTGAAAACAACCGAATGTCCGCTTATGGCTTGGTGAATGCGATCGTATTCGCCGGGGGATACTGATCGTTCCCCAACACCGCTGTGACTGTGTAGTCGACAGTAGCCGTCGCAACCACACCCACTGCACGGATGTAGCGCCGAATCCCGTTCCCATCCAACTTCAACCGAGCGATCTTCACGACGTTGTCGTCTGTCGCGGTCAACTGCGCGAACGCAGCGCCCGTCACGTCAGCCCACGCGCTGTTGTCAGCGGAGTCTTGAATCTTAACGTCGAGCGTCCCTGTGGCCGCTGCGAGGCCGGTGGCCAAGACCACCATCGCTTCGCTATAGCCCTGGGTATTTAGCCCCGCACCGTTGACCGTGCCGATCGCACTGCCGCCAGCCAGATGCTTCACTGCAAGTTTCTCTTCCAAATTCTTCATCGTTTCCTCCTGTACTGCGTTTGATGTCTGATCTGACTCAACCTTCCGGTATTCCCGGAAGGTTGATTCGTTGCCTATTAGGCCAAGGTCTCCACGTTCAGGTTCGTTCCGATCACAAAGCTCTCTTTGTGGCGAACCATGCAATCCACTTCCTGCACGAACCGGATCCAGGTCTGGTTGGTCAAGAAGGCGGTTGACGCTTCCTGGGAGGCCAGGATGGTCATCCCCTGCCACACTCCGATGATCAACTCTGCCCAGTTACCGAAGAGCACCTTCGTGCTGTCCGGGTTAGCAGAAGTATCGATCGGCATGTTCGTGGTCGCCTGATACGGGTACCCGATGTAGCTCTGCAGGTTATGCAGGGCGATGGGATCCGCAACGTACCCACCCGCACCGTCTTCGGCTGCGAAGCCTGATCCGACACGAGCTTGCTGCAAGAGCTTCCGAACCCGCGTATGCCATGCGAAGCCGAGCTTCCCACGCAAGGCGTTCCGTTCTGCGACTTCGTTTTCTAGGTCGTACAGGGAGCCCCACAACTGCACTTTCTTGGTGAGACCAACCAAGTCCTTGGTCGGAATCCCGGTGATGTTCAACAGGCCCAACGGCTGCGCGTCAGCACCAGTGCCCTGGAACGCGGCTTTGTCGATCGCTTCCGCGAGACAGAAGGCCACATCCTGGCGAACCAAATTCTCGATGGACGGGGAACTCATGCGAAGCAGTCTGTTTGACAGCTTGACCACGGCACCCACCATATGGGGCATCATGCCTTGCTGTTTCAGAGACAGGTCTGACGCAGTCAACCCGGTAGGATTGTCTTCGCCCAACCACACCGCTGTGGCTCCACCCGCTTGACCAGGAACCTCGACCGGCGAACCGACGAGCCCGTCAATGTAGGTCGCACCCAATTTCTTCACAATTAACTCGGCACGGAGCAACTCGATAAAGTCACCCAATACCTGGACCGGAACCACGTATCCACCAGCCGAATCGACTTCCGTCGACATCGTCTTGGCAACACCGACCACACCCTCAGCGCTCTTCGAGGTATTCTGGAACACCTCTCGCTCGAAGGGGGCACGATCCCAGCTCTTGGTCACAATGGCGTTGATGGCTCGGATGAGCGAGAACTTATCCTTCTCGAACTCCAACCCAGGGAGGGAGGTCACTTTGGAGCTGGAGGCTTTCTTGACGCCGTCCATTTCCACTTTCATCTTCACGAACTCTTCCTGCAACGTCTTGATCTCACTCCGCAAGGCTTCGGTGTTCTCCGAAGACAAGAGAGCCTTGTCCATCTTCTCCTGCAGGTCGCCTAATTTCTTCAACAGTTCATCCATCGTCTGTTCCTCCCTTGCGCCGGGAATCCCGGCATTGTTTACTACTGAAAACTACGTATCCGTACGGAAAATTTTTTTTTCTTAGGGCCTTTTACTTCAGCTTCTTCGACATGGTCTCGACCATCGCCATGACCTGCGACATATCGAGTTTTGCTGTTTTATCCGAGCCCATCAGCTTGTGGAACAACGGAGCCAACATCGTGTCAAGCATTGATTTCGCTTCACCGTTGGCTTCCGCAGCCTTCGTGAGCATTCCCTCGAGTGACGCGAGTCGTGTTTCGAGTCCGGCGATTTTCTCTGCGACTTCTTTATTCACGGCATCATCCTCCACATCGGTCACACTCTCAGTATCTATACTTACAGCATTTACCTTATCAGAATCAAGGGGGGCGTCAAATGTTTTTTCGAGGTACTCCTCGAACTCCAATTCCGTGACGGCTCCCGACTTGACTGCCGTGATCAACGCCTTGCTGTCAGCGGGGATCGCCACGACCGAGACCTCCAACAGCTCCAAGGCCGTAAACTCACGTCCGATAATGTTATCCTGCTTGTCTTTGATCCACTCGGCCTCCAAGATCCTCGCGCCGATGGACACCCCTTTCAGGAACCCGCCCTTGACCAGTCGGTAGACCGTATCCGCAAAGGCGTAGGTCTCCGCGTCCGCGAATTCAAACACCATCATGAGCTTGCCGTCCTCGACGCCCATCTTCACCGCCTTGGCAACCGGCAGGCCGTAATGATCATGGCCGTAGAGGATGACGGGATTTTTCTTGAAGTTCTTCAGGTCAATCCCTTCGACGTTGACAATGTCCCCCGCGCGATCGGCTCGGCCTGACGCCGCGATCACTTTGATCTGCCGCTTCGCTTCGAGCGACTTGTCAGCGGAGTGCTCAACGTCGCTCAGCAATTTCTTGATTGGCCCACTCTTACTCTTCATAGTCCATCTCCTTCTTCGGTTTCGCCTTGTTGTCTCCAGACCCCGGTGGTCCTTGCGGGACCGGAGGAATGACAATCTTCCCATCCGTACCCACCTGATTGACCGTCGTCGCCACATAGGTGGCGTTCCAATTCGGGAGGTTCCCTTCAATGTTGAGCCCGAATCGCTGATTCAATTGATTGAACGGCACACCCATCAAGAACAGCTTGTAGGCCATCTCGACCTTCTCCACCATGTCGCCCTGCAACGCTTCAATCTTGGAGGTATCGAACTCCAAGAAAATATTCCCGGTGCTGGTGACACTGAAGAGCTGCGCCCACAGGGTGAACTCGATCAACTTCATCTTCGGGATGAGGGTCTTCACCCAGAACTCTCGCGCTTGCACCTTCGCCACTGCGAAATTCACATCGTCCCACACACCCAACTCGAGCTTCGGCACTTTGAAGCACGCGAGAATTTCGTCTCGGTTCCATTTCTTCTGATTCAGGAACTCCATGTCCTTCTGCGACGGCACGAGCTGTTTGTACTTGGCCCCGCCTTCGAGGATCGCCAGCATGTGCGCTTTGTTCACGCCCTGGTGATGATCTTGGAACTGCTGCTTCATGCGCGTGAAGCTCTCGTCATTCATCTCTTCGTCGATCTCGATCACACCACCCGGCAACGCGCTATTCGAGAAGAACGCTTTGTTGTACTGCGAGGCGAGATAATCCTGGTCCAGGCCCATCTGCGCGGCTTCCAGAGGGGCGAGCCCGCGATAGGGGTCGTAGGGGTTGAACAATTTGAAATGCACGACTTCATGCATGGCGTAAGGGATTTCAATCTCATAGCCTTGCGCGTTGCGTGTCTTCGCCACCCAACCAATGAGGTGTCCACCTTTCGAGATCCGTGGTTCGAAGAGCAGGCCGTTGACCGGCTGGATCTCCTTCGGCATCTCCGTAGGCTCTTGCCGATCGAGCACCCACATACACTCCCCATAGTGGAGCAAGTAGATGATCGTGGCTTCCCACAGTTGCTGCAGGCCCATCGTGTTGTTGGGCTTCTCGAACAGCGTGACCCAGTGTTTCGCGTCTCGTTCCGACGCTTGCTTGTTCTGCGAGTTCTTCCAGGCCACCGGGCAGGACGCGATGTTCAGCGCAACCGACTCCATGGCTCCACGCACCCAGGGGTGGACGCGGTAGGGATCGCTCACGGTCGCCCGCGAGAGTGTTTGGGTGAGGGTGGAGCGGGTGGTGCCCTGAAAAAGCCAGTTGCTCTCGTTCATGCGCCAGACCACCGGAATCGATTTCTGGATCCAGGCTTTGAGGGAACGGGTCAGGGCGGATTTAAGCATAGATGAATCTCACTCGTGGTTTCTTTCGTTCAACAATCAGCCATGTCAACGCGAAGACCAATGCGTCGACTCTATCCGGTGAGGCACCTTTCTTTGAGATGGTCTCCGGGTTGAAGGTCACCATCTGCTCTTCCAGCGTTTCGAAGTACCGGATATGCGTGACGCGCTTCTGTTCGTACAACGCGCCCACCGGCTCTGCTCGCAGACGCTTACCCCGAGACGAATGCAATTTCGTAAACGGCACCGTGCGTCCGCCCTTTGCTTGGCGTAACGTATGTTCCACTAGGTCGCCGCCATTATTGACTTCCCCTAGTATCCTATCTGCTTTCCACGTCTCGTACAAGCCCAGAACTTTCGCCGCCCACTCGTTCGGCTTGTAATGGCCCGACGCATCCTCTAGCACGTCCGCATATTTCCCGTCATCGTAGCTGCCGGCCACGATGATCCCTGTCTCGTCCGAGCCCTCCCCGGCTGACACGGCAGGGTCGATCGCAATGCAGATTCGGTCGTAGTCGTCGATCGCTTTGACGCCGTCGTTCCGTCGTCCGATATTTTCCTCACTGAAGAGTGCGCCCTCGATCGCTTCCAGGTAGAGCCCTTCAATTTCCTGCTTCCCGAGCCGGGTGCCTTGGTACTTCTCCAAAATGGCGTTGATGAAGCTCGCCGGGAGGTTGCCCGCGTTCTCCATCATCGAGCCGCGCGTCATCCGTAGGTTGGCGAGCTTCATGATCTTGCGGATGAACATGGTAGGCTTCGGGGTCGTGGTGATCACGGTGCGCGGTTGAGGACCTAGCCGCATCCCGAACTGCAACATGTCCCAGGTATTCTCGTCCGCCCAGGAGGCCAACTCGTCACACCAGGCCACCTCATGCTGCGGTCCCCTGAGTCGCTCCGACTCTTCTGCGCTGTACATAATCGCTTGTGCCCCGTTGGGCCAGAGCAGTCGTCGCTTCGAGGGTTCGTAGTGGGGCATGAAGTCGTGCGGGCAGCACCCGACGATGCCGGACTCGCCGTTCGCCATGACGTCACGCACGTCAGCGGCAGTCGGTCCTATCAGGGCGGCTCGCTTGACGTGGTGGTTCTCCACCTGATCACGGATCCACTCCGCTCCGGTGCGCGTCTTCCCGAATCCTCGACCGGCCATGACCAGCCAGTAGAGCCACTCGCTATCCGTTGGCGCGAGCTGGTTGTCCCTCGCCCACAACAACCACGTCTTGTACGCCGCTTCCCTCTCGTCCTCCGACAGGGAGTTGAGCAGGGCGGTTCGCTGCTGCACGGTCAATCGCGTCCGCGAGTTTATCTCGGAATCCATCTCGGGTTTTTCGTGTTTCAGCATCAGGGGTGGTACTCTCCGTTTTTTCCGTCTGGTCCAGGTACTGCTTGCCCAAGTGGACCAGCATCCGCTCGCTGCCCATCGCCGCCGCATCCCACTGCATGAGTCGCAGCCGACCTTTGGCTCGCTCACGGCCTCGTGCCCACGCGCCCTTCAGCGCGTCCGAGTCTTGAAATTGTTTTTTGGTGAGCCCGGAGATGGCCAGGACCTCCACTGGTTCGCACATTAAGGAACCTAGCCTCTCTACGAGGGCTAGATCCCTTGGGGTCGGAAGCACTGGGTCTTCAATAATCTGCACATCGAGCGCGTAGACCCGTTCAGAGATCGGTTGCTGGCACTCCGGGGGTAGAATCACGGACACGCGGTCCAATCCCTTCAGCTTGAAAGGTTTGTCCGGGACTTGTGCTGCGGGGGTGTCGGCTGAGTCGTTCATGAAATCCTACAAAGTGGGCACACGTACGTAGACGCACCTACTACCTACCACCTAGCACAGATCCCCCCATTCCGTCAACTATTCCCTAGGTATTTGTAACTAATCGTCAAGGTTTTGTCAACTTCTCGCAGGATTATTGTCAACATTCTCATCCCCAACAGTTGGGGATGTCATTGACGTTTCATGCACGGAGGCACGAATTACCCAATACTTTCCACGTGTTACGAGGTGGGGGGTAGGCTTTCTCATTTTCTGTGTAGCGGAGACTCCACCCACGTCAAGTCCCTTTAACGGTTCCCCCACCTGTCCCCTACTTCTTCTTGCCGGGTTTCTTCGCTGGCTTCTTCACAGATATCACCTCCCTTCCATGTGCTACACGCACCGTGAAGCGCATGCGCCTCAGTGTGAGGCACATGGGAGTATATACGTACTTCTCGGTAAGTGTTAGTTATTTCTGTGTCTCGTGCTGGGTGCATACGCCGGCACGGCGTTTTCCCCTATTGGTCAACCCACCACCCCTTCCCGTTTTTCTTCTCTCGGTGTGCGAGGAGGTGGGCGCATATCTTGGGGTACCCCCTAAGAAATTTTACGTAGGTATCACCCCTTAGTGTCCACTACGTAGCACGAATCACGTAAGAAAAAATACGTAGTAGGAAATACGTAGTAGGAAATACGTAGTAGGAAATACGTAGTAG